>Ga0268360_1000225_pt1 | contig 117718 bp, 108 predicted proteins | sample BioMet11_FD_192465 | JGI IMG/M metagenome (GOLD analysis project Ga0268360, IMG submission 192465) | Sewage microbial communities from Oakland, California, United States - Biofuel 11 (Illumina Assembly) | ecosystem: Engineered > Wastewater > Sewage > Unclassified | place: USA: California... | reverse complement strand
CGCGGCATGGCTGGGTCAGACTTGCGTCCATTGCCCAATATTCCTTACTGCTGCCTCCCGTAGGAGTCTGGTCCGTGTCTCAGTACCAGTGTGGGGGTGAAACCTCTCAGTACCCCTAGACATCGCAGTCTTGGTGAGCCGTTACCTCGCCAACTAACTAATGTCACGCATGCCCATCTTTAACCGCCGGAGCTTTAATTATAAAAAGATGTCTTTTCATAATGTTATGAGATATTAGCCCAAATTTCTCTAAGTTATGTCTCAGTTAAAGGTAGGTTGCATACGCGTTACGCACCCGTGCGCCACTCGCCGGCATGTATTGCTACACCCGCTGCCGTTCGACTTGCATGTATTAAGCCTGCCGCTAGCGTTCATCCTGAGCCAGGATCAAACTCTCCATTGTAAAATTTGATCTTATATGTCTCAGATTTATTCTTTCTCAAAAAATTAATTTTGGGATATTTGCTACTATAGGCTTGTCTTCAATATTTTCAATGAACTATTTTGTTCTAACTTTTTGTCCTTTGTTAAGGGACTGCAAAAGTAATTCTTTTTTGTAATCTACAAACTTTTTTTTGTAAATTTTTTAAAAACTTTTTCTGAACGTTTTCCCGTTTGAATTGGGACTGCAAAAATACTCTTTATTTTGTTTTCTGCAACATTTTTGAAATATTTTTTAAAAACTTTTTCTGAACGTTTTCCCGTTTGAATTGGGACTGCAAAAGTACTCTTTATTTTTACTTCTACAACATTTTTGAAATATTTTTTAAAAACTTTTTCTGAACGTTTTCCCGTTTGAATTGGGACTGCAAAAGTACTCTTTATTTTGATTTCTGCAACATTTTTGAAATTTATTTTTAAAACTTTTCTAAGAACTTGTTTGCTGTAAGCGGGTGCAAAGATAGAATAATATTTCACAACCAAACAAGCCTTTTATAAAAAAATTACAATTAATTTTTAGATACCATAACTACAGTCAATTGTACGCGATATATTTTTCAGTTCTTTTTTTTGGAATTGTACGAAGTTAATGTAATTTTACGTTATTATTCATCGATTTTAATGATTATAATTATGATAAGTTATAGAATAAGAATAAAGTATGCTTTGGTTTTCCTTGTTTTATCCTGTTTATCGAATTTGGCGCTTTCTCAAAATGAATCTAACCTAAACAGCAACATGGATAGTCAAAAACGATGGTTTACGGGTGGAAACCTGGGCTTTCAGTTTGGTGATCAAACCTTTATTGATGTTTCTCCCTTGGTGGGTTATAAGATTACAGAAAAATTATCTGTCGGATTAAGTGGAACATACAAATATTTTAAATATAAAAATTTTTACTCAAATCCTCAAAATTCTACAACGTATGATTACACCAGCAACATTTTTGGAGGTAGCGTTTTTGGCAGATATTTCTTTTTCCAAGAGCTTTTTGGGCAGACGGAATTTGAATACCTTAATTATAATCACGATAATTATGATGCCTCAGGAGTAAAATTTAAGGAGTCGAGCTCGATTACCAGCTTATTTGTGGGTGGTGGTTACCGGCAATACATTTCCGATAATGCCGCTTTCGACCTGATCGTATTATGGAATCTCAACGAAACAATAGATTCGCCGTATCAAAACCCGGTAATACGAATAGGTTTTAATATGGGGTTTTAGATAATCCTATACCTTATTAATAAGGTACCCCATTTTATAAAGTGATTGTTTTATTCAGTTATTCGCCTAAGTATTTCGAGTGTGAAATTCCAGAATTGAATAACGGTAACTATTTCAAGCTTTTCATCAGGTGAATGAACTCCTTTAATAGTAGGCCCGTATGAAATCATATCCATTTCAGGATAATTTTTGCCTATGATCCCGCATTCTAAACCCGCATGAACGGCAAGTACCAGCGGCGTTTTAGAAAACAAGTCCTGATAAGCTTTAACGGCAAGGTCAAGAATCGGAGATTTAGGATTTGGAGTCCAGCCCGGATAACCATCGGAATGGCTGACTTTACAGCCGGCAAGGCGGAAAACGCTGGCAACCATAGTTCCGGTATCTTCCTTCGCCGTTTCCAGAGCACTGCGTTGACTGGTGGTTATTTCAATTTTATTATCAAGTGTTCTAATGGTAGCCAGATTGGTTGACGTCTCAACGAAATTAGCAATAGTAGCCGACATGGCAATTACTCCATGGGGGCAGCCATAAATTGCATTAAGTAGCTTTTCCTGAGTTGCCATATCAATGAGTGAATCGGGCAAAGCGGTTTGCTTGCATGCAATTACTAAATTCGGTTCGTTTACTTCTAATTCATTAATGATGATCGCCTCAAAATCACGAACATATTCTTGAAATTGATTTTGAAAACGTTTGGGAACGGTAACAGTGGCACTCGCTTCGCGGGCAATAGAATTGCGTAAATTTCCTCCATCGAAACGGGAAATGCGTAATTCATATTTTTGATTAGCATTCCACAGTAATCGATTCATGATTTTATTGGCGTTTCCAAGTCGTTTGTTGATGTCATCGCCGGAATGTCCGCCTTTTAATCCCAGAATGTTCAACTGAAATGCAACGACATCCACGGGTACAGGAATCTTTGAATATGGTAAGGTAGCTACGGTATCTTTTCCTCCTGCACATCCAATAAATATTTGTCCTTCGTCCTCCGAATCGAGATTTAGCAGAATGTTCCCTTTGAGAAATCCTGGCTTTAAGCCTTTTGCACCGGTAAGCCCAGTTTCTTCGTCTATCGTAAACAAACATTCGATGGGCCCATGAATAATATCTTTGGCTTCAAGTATGGCTAATTGAGTTGCTATGCCTATTCCGTCGTCGGCACCAAGGGTCGTTCCTTTTGCTTTAACCCATTCGTTTTCAACTACCGGAATAATGGGATCATAATCAAAATCATGAATTACATTACTGTTTTTTTCACAAATCATATCAATATGACTTTGCAAAACCACCGTTTTCCGGTTTTCCATTCCCCTGAAAGCTGACTTTTTAATTAATATGTTGCCCACATCGTCTTTAATAGTCTCCAGCGAATGTTCTTTGCCAAACAAAATCAAATACTTTGCGATTTTTTCTTCATGTTTTGATGAACGCGGAATCTTACAGATTTCGTTAAAATAATACCAAACTCTTTCGGGTTGTAAATTCAAGATTTTGTTATCCATAATGGTGTTTGTTTGGGTTACAAACCTACATAATTTTTTATTATACAAATAAATTTTCAAATTATTTTCGGTAAATTTTCAAAATAAGCGTTTTTGTTAAAATAGTTTATATTTGCTTTTTGCTAATTTAGATTGTTTTAGATTGATTAATGCTATAATAATTAAACTAATATCGCCCTTATGAACAAAACTTTACTTACAATCCTGTCGTTTATCATACTGCCGTTAATCAATTGCGCTCAGCCATTTATTGATGTGGCCAATGTGCAGTTGAGCCGTTTTCCTCAAACCAATACACAAAAACTTCCCGGCACCAACAATGAATCATGGGAAGCAAATGCCAATCTTTTTGTACCTATACAATTAAAAAACAACAATGTTCTTTTGGGCGGCATAAGTTATGACCAGGTTTCCATGAAAGCTTCTTCCGAAAAAGGCTATAATCCCAGTCTTATTTCAGCTTCCCTGCAATTGGGAATGATTACTAAACTTACCGATCGCTGGAACATGATGCTGATGGCTTTTCCCAAGGCTAATTCCGACTTCCGGGATTTTAATTCCAAGCATTTGCAAATGGGCGGCGTGGCCGTGTTCACCTATAAAGTACGAAATAGCCTGAAATACAAAGTGGGGCTTTATTATAACCGGGAATTTTTCGGGAATTATTTCATGCCCTTAGCCGGTATCGAATGGAAGGCTACCGACAGAATATACGTTTACGGACTCTTGCCCGGAAGCATCAACCTCGAATACAGGATTTGTCCCAAATTGTATACCGGGCTGGCATACCGCGACATCACCGCTTCATTCAGGATTAGCGACAACAACGAAAAGTATTATGTACGCGAAGGCGAAAAGTTCTGGGGCGACTTGCGCATTATGAATTTTTATAACTACCATCTCACCAAAAATCTTGTTCTTTGCGGCGACGTTGGCTATTCGGGTTTCCGTTATTTTGAACAATATAATAATTCTGATAAAGTAGAACATACTCATCCCGCTTTTTACCGGTTGCAGGATAATTTCTTCTTCGATCTGGGTATTGCGTTCAGGGTGCGATTGGATAAAGAATATAATGATTGAAGCGAATGATTAAAGAAAATTTAAAAGGAATTAAAAAAAACGACCCTAAAGTCATCCGTGGATGGGTGATGTACGACTGGGCCAACTCCGTATATCAACTTACCATTGCATCGGCTGTTTTCCCGATTTTTTACAACCAGGCAACCAAAGCGGCTTTTCACGGCTCCACAGTTACCTTTTTCGGACATCCGGCCATAAACACGGTTCTTTATTCATGGGCAATAGCAGCCGCCTACCTCATTGTCGGCATTTTCTCGCCCATCTTTTCCTCCATTGCCGATTACACCGGCCGGCGAAAAACATTTATGAAGGTGTTTACTTTTATAGGCGCCATTTCCTGTGGACTTTTATACTTCTTCAACGGCCATAATGTGGAATGGGGCATTATTTTCTTTGCCTTAGGAACCATAGGTTACGGAGGCAGTCTTGTTTTTTACAATTCATTCCTGCCCGTGATTGCCGATCCCGAATATCACGATAGCATCAGCGCGCGTGGTTATTCGATGGGATATTTGGGAGGTGTGATTTTGCTTGTCATTAATTTAATCATCATCCTTTTCCCCGCATGGTTCGGCATCAGCGACCCGCAATTGCCCGCCAAAATATCGTTTCTTTCGGTTTGTGTGTGGTGGTTAGGCTTTGCTCACCTTACCTTTCGCCGTCTGCCCAAATACACTTTGGGACACGAAAAAGAGGGAAACCCTATTTTTAACGGTTACCGCGAGCTACGCAAGGTTTACGTTCAGGTAAAGAAATCGTTTGAACTCAAAATTTATCTTCTCGCCTTCTTTTTCCTGATGATGGGAATACTTACCGTGATGTTTATGGCGGCTACCTACGGCGAAAAGCAGCTTGGATTGAAAGAAACGGTTCTAATACCGGTTATCCTCGTCATTCAGTTGGTGGGTATGCTTGGCGCGACATTGTTCTCGAAACTCTCGGCCAGGATAGGTAATATCCGGGCATTGATGATCTCGATAGGGATATGGATATTTATTTGTCTGGGCGTTCTCTTTGTTACCAATGCCATAGGCTTTGTCATTGTTGCCTTTTTTGTAGGACTGGTCATGGGAGGTTCCCAATCGCTTGCCCGTTCCACGTTTTCGAAAATGATACCCGAAACCATTGACCACACTTCCTTTTTCAGCTTTTACGATGTAACGGAAAAATTTGCAACCGTTGCCGGAACTTTTAGTTTTGGCATTATTGAAGCCCTGACGGGAAGCATGAAATACTCCGTAATTGCGATCATCGGATTTTTCATCGTCGGGTATTTGTTCTTAGTGGTTCTACGCTGGCGGCTTATCGAAAGTTATATGCGCAACTCCATCGACGGAGCCATTTCGAGAGTGAGACAACGCCGGAATAACGGAGATAAAAACTGAGCTATCACTGCCCCTACCCTTTTTATAAGTCATAAATAAAGGTGGCACAGCACTAATTTTTGGCACAACGGGAGGTTTTCCTAAGTTTAGCAACCCCAGTCAGGGTTTGAAACCCTGACTGGGGTATAATAACGCCATTACAATAATGGTTTCCGCCATTACGATAATAGCTTCCGCCATTACAATGATGGCTTCCGCCATTACAATGATGGCTTCCGCCGTTATGATGATGGCTTCCGCCGTTACGATGATGACTTCCGCCATTACGATGATGGCTTCCGCCATTACAATGATGGCTTCCGCCATTACGATGATGGCTTCCGCCATTACAATGATGACTTCCGCCATTACAATGATGGCTTCCGCCGTTACGATGATGACTTCCGCCGTTACGATGATGGCTTCCGCTACCGGAAAGCATTTTCCGTGCTCCGGGAAGCGTTTGCCGTGCTCCGGAGAGCGTTTGCAGTAAAAAATCGGGTTTACCGAAACCGTTTGCTAAATTTCTTTACCTGAATGTTTTTTCCTTTTATCTGGAGATCTTCCATTTTTTCTGGTAAGCCTCATGCTTTTCCCTAAAGCCCCGGATATATTAACAGGGATTTGGTTCTTAACAGATAAAAAATGGATGCAAAACAAGGATGCTATCGCAGTTAAAGAAACATGATGGTTAACAGAGAGAGTTGCAAAACGAAAAATAAATTAAATTTAATGGTCTCCTTATTGTACATTTGTAAAATACACAGATCCGATTCCGATAAAGAAATAATCGTCATAATGGGGATTATACGGGAATAGATTACTATTGATACGAAGCATGCTACCAGATTATGAAATTGTTTTAGGCCAGGGAATTGGAAAAATTCTTTTCGGTATAACAAAGGAAGAACTTGTTGAAATTCTCGGAGTCCCTGATGAGATTGAAAAGCCAGATGAAATCAAAGGATTAAATTGGAAAATCTATAATTACGATTCTATCGGTTGTTCGTTTTCCTTTGACTCAGATTTTGAGGAAAAATTGGTTGAAATATCCATTGATAACGGGTATTTTCATGTCCGAAACTTAATCCGGGTTGGGATTAAAAAGGAAGACTTGCTTAATCTTGAATCAAAATTATATTTTGGTGAAAACAGTATTGAAGATATCCGAAACGAGGAGTATCCCACGCATGAATTAATTTCCTATAACCAGTCAGGACTAAATTTTTATTTAGATGACGGAATCATTACTGTCATTAAGATTCTACCGCTCTACAATGAAGAGGGATCTATTATCTGGCCAAGCACTCTATAGCCGAAAGCCAATGTATTTTTAATTAGGGTTTATTCCTTTCTGAATTCTTAAAAGTCAAACGTAATAACGTCGGCAAAACAACCAGCAGCAACGGCAGGGCAATGATAAAACCTCCGATGACGGCGATAGCCAATGGCTGATGCATTTGCGAGCCGGTACCTATACCGAGGGCTAAAGGCATCAGGGCGATGATGGCTCCGATGGCAGTCATCAGCTTAGGACGCAGGCGGGTGGAGATGGCATAAACGATGGCTTCGTCAACGGTGGAATTTTGTAAAGTGGTTTGAAACTGCTGGAAGGTAAAGATGGCATTTTCGCCAATGATACCGATGATCATGATCAGCCCGGTATAACTTCCGACATTTAATGGGGTTCCGGTAATAAATAAAGCAAGGTAACTGCCCGAAACACCCAGAACGGCAATAAACAATATAAGTAGCGAAATCCGGATATCCCTGAAAAGAAAAAGGATAACCGTGAAAACAAGCAGGCTTGCCGAAAGAAGGATGAGCAGCAGTTCGCTGAAGGATTTCTGCTGTTCGGCAAAAGCGCCGGCATACACGATATGATAACCTTGTGGCAAACTGACGCCGGTATTGACTTTTTGCTGAATATCTTTCATCACACTTCCCAGATCGCGGCTGCTCAAACGGGCAGTAACCACGGCAATGGTATGCAAGTTCTCGCGTTGAATTTCTGCTACCCCTTTCTTCAGATTTACGCTTGCCAGTCCGGTTACAGGCACCAGTTTGCCGTCAGGCATAAAAACACGGAGCCGTTTCATGGAAGCCAGATCGGAGCTGCGTTCCTCGTTATAAATCATACGAATGTTGGTAAGCTGCTCTTTCTCCATCACACTGCCTGCCATGTTTCCTTCGAGATGGGTTTGCATCTGATACTGAAAATCGTCGGGAGTGATGCCAAACTGTGCCAGCTTTGCATTGTCGGGTTTTATCTCTGCCGAAGGACCGGCAATGGTGATGCCATCAAACACATCGGCAGTTCCGTCAACTTTCTCCACCAGGGTTGAAACCTGTTTGGCGAGTTCTTCCAGCTTTGTCCGATCGTTACCGAATATTTTTATTTCAATAGGTTGAACCGAAGCCATCAAATCGCCGAGCATGTCGCCCACTACCTGGCCAAAGTCAATCTGCAGGGCAGGCTGGGTGGACTCAATACGTGAACGTATATCCTCAATCACTTCTTCTGTAGTTCGTTTCCTGTCTTTTTTTAGTTGGATAAGATAATCGCCGTTGTTGGGTTCGGTAATAAAAAAGCCCAACTGTGCCCCGGTCCTTCGCGAAAAACATTCTACTTCGGGAATTTGGTTAACAATTTTATCCACTTCCAGCAACATATCGTTGGATGCTTCCAGCGAAGTTCCCGGCGGAGTAAGATAATCGAGCACGATGGAACCTTCGTCCATTTCGGGCAAAAAGCCGGTTTCTAATTTGGGTATGATATAAATAATGGAAGAAATCAGGAAAGAAATAAAAAGGAAAGTGATAGCCGGGCGATGAATAAAAAAGGAAACCCAACGCTGTTTGGTAACGGTTTTCGCCGGTTCCGCGCTAACCAATGCTTTTTTACGGGCAAAGAGGCTTTTAGCCGGCATGAGCAGGTAAATAACCGGTAGTCCGAGCCAGGTTACAAAAAACGAACACACCAGGGTAATGATCATGGTGTTGGTCAGCACCTTGAAATAGGCTCCGGCTACGCCACTCATCAGCAGGAAAGGAAAGAAAATAACGATGGTGCTAAGCGATGAACCAACCATGGAAGGGAATAAGAAAGAGATGGCCTTGCGAACGACAAAATCGGACTTTTCGCCGGGGTGTTCCTCCTGCGATCGGTGGATTTGTTCCACCACCACGATGGCATCGTCAATAATCAACCCGATAGCGGCGGCTATGGCACCAAAAGTCATGATGTTTAGGGTATAACCTAAGACGGCAAGTACAACAATAGTCAGTCCGATGGTAACCGGGATGGTAATTAAAATGGTGGAGCTTGCCCTGAAGGAATGCAAAAACAGCATGGCAACAACGATGGCAAGCAGCAATCCTATCCAAAGACTGTCGCTTACGCTGCGTAAGGAGTCGTTTACAAAATCGGCTTGAACATAATAAGGCTCAATGGTTACGCCTTTGGGCAAAAGATTATTCAGCTCAGTTATTTTCTCTTTCACTTTGTCGGTGAGCGAAACAAGGTTGGCATTGGGCTGCTTCAATATTCCTATCAAAATGGCATCTTTACCGTTGGCGTTGATTTTGGTATATTCTATCTTTTCCCTGATTTCTATTTTAGCTAAATCCTTTAGCAGAACAACCCTTTTCCCTGAGTTTTTGATAACGACGTTTTCGATATCTTCTTTATGATACAATCCTTCGTCGGTAAGGGTAAGATACATCCGCCGGTAATCGGAAAGGTAGCCATTGGAATTGATGAAGTTGGTCTGGTTTAAAGCGGTGGCAATAGTCGCAGGCGTGATGCCGATACTGCTCATCTTAGCCTGATTAAGCTCCACCCAATATTCCTTTACTTTTCCGCCCATGATCTGAACGGAAGCCAGTCCATCAATTTGCGACAGGAAAGGTTTAACGGTGTAGTCGGCTATCATGCGAAGCTCCGTCGGGTTTTTGGTATGACTTTCCAAGATGTAGCCCATCACCTGCAGGATGGAAGGATTCATCTTCTCCACGTTGATTTGTGTGGAAGGTGGCAATTCGTTCCGTATTTCGTTGATGCGCGATTCGAGCATTTGCTGGTCGAGGTCAATATCGCTTTTCCATTTGAAAAAGGCGGATATCTCGCAGCTTCCTCTCGATGTTGAACTGCGGACAACCTGCAGGTCGGGAACCTGTTTGATGGCTTCTTCCAGCGGGCGGGTAACCGTAATCATCATCTTGTCAACCGGCTGCTCTCCGTTGTCAGCAATAATTTTTATTTTAGGAAAAGTAATTTCGGGAAACAACGAAGTTTGGATGCGGCTGTAGGCAAATATCCCGGCGGCAATAACCAGCGCCAGAATGATGGAGATAGGACTTTTATAGGTTTTAAAATAAGGACTCATTGGTTGACGATGGTTACTTTTGCCGTATCAGGAAGACCATAATTTCCCCAGAAAATAATCCGGTCGGAGGCAGAAAAAGCAGGATGAAGAATTTCTACTTTATCCGTGGTTTCTATTCCTTTGGTGATGGGTGTTTTGACGGCAATACTGTCGTTTGTCAGTTTCATCACCCAGAACTCCGTCATGGTTTCGTTGGTCAGTACTGCAGTTTTGGGTAGCGTCCAGGCATCTTTTATGACTTTTTTTGCAATACTTACGGTAGCCAAAAGGTTAACCGGAAACTGACGGGCGGAGATTGGTTTAACGATGAACGTTTGTGTTTGTGAGCTTTGATCCATCACGGGAAGTTTGGAAACGATGTTTCCGGGTATGATCACGCCATCGGGAAGTTTAATATCGCAACGGTTGTTCAGATGAATGGAAGACAAGATTTCGGCGGGGACTTCAAGCAGAAAAGCAAAACTGTTTTCGTCGGCTATGGAACAAAGAGCATCTCCATCCTGAACGTAATCGCCTGTTTGTTGTGTGATTTCGCAAACGATGCCGCTTTTGGGAGCTTTTATCCGCAACAGACCCGAAAACGACATGGCGCTGTCGGAACGATGATTTTCCAGAGCTTTTGCTTCTTTGGTGGTAAGCGTATAAAGCAATTCCCCGGCTTTTACGCTGGCTCCAGGCTCCACATAACATTTTTCGATATAACCGGTAGCCGTGCTGCGGACGGTATTCTTTTTCAGGTAAGCGGAAGTGGCATTGAGTTCAATGGTTTCCGCCAATGGTCCCTGGCTGAGATGGGTTATTTTAACGGGAGTTTTTACTGCCGTTTGGCTTTCGGTGGTTTCCGAAACCTGATGGCAGGCTGCCATACCTATCGCCAATATAAAGCAGTATATAAGATAAGGAATACGTTTACTCATTTCTAATCTAACGTTTAATTTTATAAATCCTCAGTTCGGCGGCATTGGCTAACTCGCGGGGAACGGCAAGGATAATCTCGTTCAGTTCCGGCACAAACAGACTGGTGCGCGCTCCTTCGCGGGTTGCGGTTCTCGATATCCGTTCATAATCGCCTTTGGCAGTTCTGCGGAATACATCCATAAATCCTTCGCCGCCGCTGATGTAACATTCTTTCTTTTGGTTGTTATAAAAAATATCGTCTGCATCGGCGGAACAGGGAGATTTAGAAATCATTTTACCGTTGTTGGTATTATAAACCAATAGTGTGGCGGGACGTCGGCAGGTAACAAAAATCGTTTGAGATGCTTCATCAAAAGCCATCGTAAAATTCAGCTTGGCATCGGAAACCGGCCATCTTTCCGTAACTTCGCCTTTGGCCAAGTCAGCCACTTCAATCTGGCGGGAGTCGGGAACATTGACATACAACCTGTTTTTCTTTTTATCCAACTGAAACGATTCGGGATGTGCCGACAGTTTGATGTCGGCGGTCTTTTCCCATTTTCCGGCATCCACCACCGCAATAGCTCCTTTGCCATAAGCCACAAATAAACGGTTGGAGGTGGAATCGTAGCGGAGGTTGTCGGCATCGTCTCCTATGGGCATTTCTTTGATTTGCTTAAAAGATGTGGCATCAAATATTCGCAGAAAACCATCGCCTCCGGTGGTAAGAGCAATTACATCCCGTGAAGGGATATAGACAATGCCTTGTGGCTTTTTCAGTTTAGTAATACTTTGTACCACCTTGCCGCTTGACAAGCTGACTACTTCCAGCGAATTATTGCCCAGGGCGGCGATATACAGTAGCTGTTTTTTCGGGTTGATGGTCATGTGATCAATGCGGCCATTCACCGGGTTGAGCGAGATGGTTTTGACCAACGTTAGACTGTCGGAGGTTGGTTTCGACGTATTATTTACCGGCGAGGTGCAACTAAAAGGAATAATCATTGCCGCAAGCACAAGCCAAAGCATCCCTTTGCTGATTTTTAGTAACTTTTTCATTTTACAGACTCCAATAATTTAGTTCATTAATTAACAATAACTGGTTAAGCTGTTCTTTGACGAGTGTATTTTTTATTTCGATATAATTTTTTATGGCAAGGATAAAATCATTAACCGAAATGTTTCCGGTATCAAGAAGTTTCTTATTCAGAGAAATGAGTTGCTCGCTCGATTTCAATTGTTCGTTGATGGATTGCACAAGTTGCTGTGATGAGTTGATCTGAAACCTGATTTGCGAAAGCTGTTGCCGGTATTGATTGAGATAAAACGACCGGTAATTCTGTCTGCTGTCCTCCGAGATTTGGAATTTCCGGTAGTTTATATTCCGCTGATGCCAGTCGAAGATAGGCATGGAGAAATTTAATCCGAAGCTGGTTCCGAATTTCTGGTACATGTTGTTCAGTTTAACGGCATTCAATCCGGCATCGGCAAACCAGCTTAGTTTTGGACGATAATCCTGGTCGAGCAGCGACTTTTCGTTGATGATTTTTAAGCTGTCGAGCCGGAATTGACCGAAAAAAACCGATGTTTCGGGTGAAGCCGGGCTGTTGATTTGCAAATCGGGATAAGTTAAGGTACAACCGGCGGTATCGTTTATTCCACAGAGATAATTCAGCGTAAGCAAATCGTTCCGGTAAGCGATTTCCGATTGTTTGACGGCTACTTCCTGCGCCTGTATCTGGATGGTGAAGGTTAAATAATCGGTTTGTTTATAGATGCCGTTTTCCACCATCGCTTTCAGTAAATTCTTTTGTTCGTTAAGCAAGCCGAGTACCGAACGGGTAAAAGCAAGCTCTTCAAAATCAATATAAACTGTTACGTATTGCGAGGTAACGGACTTTTTAACATCCTGTTCGCTGATTTTTTTTGAATTGCCGATGGATAATCCCTGGAGGTTGGCTTTTTGGTACTGAAGCTTGGTAAGCTTAGTATTCAGAATATTCTGCGAAGCGCCAACCACCGCCGAATAGTTTCCCCCGTTGGTGATGGCTTCATCGTAGCCCCAGCTTTTGTATGTCGGAGAAACGAGTATCTGCCCGGTAGAGGTAACCTGTGGCAAAAAGTTGGCATGGATAAGCAGGCTATCATAGGTATTTGCCTGAAGCTGGTTCTGATAATCCTTTAGCAGCGGACTGTTGGCAAGGGCCTGCCTGAGATAATCATCCAGCGAACGGCTTTGTGAAAAACAGCTTAATACAAAGTAAATAATGAAGAAAACAATCCCTAATCCCCTTTTCATCCGTTACCGTCATTTTTTGAAAGCATAAAAGTACAGCAAAAAATAATGTCAACCGGAATTTAATTATTGCTTTGCAATACAGATTTATTAAAAAAAACGAGGTAACGATCGGGGCTCATCTCCATTTATCGTTTTGCTTTGCAACGCCATGTTTAATGTAAATAAAATAGAATTTTAAAACCGTAGGCTATTTTAATAATGGGTAATTTGTTGATACTTTTGCAAAATAATTTTATGAAATGAATTCCGAAAACGAAAAGCCTATCCGTAAGCCTGCATGGTTGAAGATCAAACTGCCTAAAGGCGAAAATTTTCTGTCGGTCAGCCACGCGGTAAACGAAAACCGCCTGCATACCATTTGTAAAAGCGGCAATTGTCCCAATCAGGCGGAATGCTGGGAAAAAGGCACTGCCACACTGATGATTCTTGGGAATACCTGCACCCGCAACTGCCGTTTTTGTGCTGTTGATCATGGCAAACCATTGCCACCCGATCCGGAAGAACCGGCAAGAGTAGCTGAAGCGGTTAAACTGATGCATCTGAAACATTGCGTGCTTACTTCTGTTACCCGCGACGATCTTCCCGATGGCGGAGCCGCTCTTTGGGCGGAAACCATCCGGAAAATAAAAGAACAGAATCCGCAAACGACCATCGAAGCTCTGATTCCCGATTTTAATGGCAACGAAGAAGCGCTTCAAACAGTGATTGGTTCCTGTCCGGAAATTCTTTCACATAACCTGGAAACGGTGGAAAGGCTTACTCCCGAGATAAGAAACCGGGCGCAATACCGTCGCAGCCTTGCCGTTCTTCGATACATCAGCCAGGCAGGCGTAACTGCCAAATCGGGCATTATGCTTGGCTTGGGCGAAAAAGAAGAAGAAGTTCTGAAAACAATGGACGACCTGCTGAATGTGGGTTGCAGCATACTTACGCTTGGACAATACCTGCGGCCATCGCTTCAGAATATTGCCGTTGCAGAATACGTTCATCCGGATGTGTTTGCGAAATACCGCACGGAAGGACTCGCCAAAGGATTCCGTTTTGTGGAAAGTGGTCCACTGGTTCGTTCGTCGTACCATGCCGAAAATCATTTATAGATGGAAAAGACTATTATTTACCGGGATCTGGGGATTATCGGATACCAGGAAGCCTGGGATTACCAGGAAAAACTTTTGCAGGAAGTGATCGGACAGAAAATTGGGAAATCCATTCCCGATGCGCCGAATTATCTGCTGTTTTGCGAACATCCGCATGTGTATACTTTAGGAAAAAGCGGTTCGGAGGACAACCTGCTTATTAATCAGGTGCAGATGCAGGCGGTAAACGCTACCTTTTTCCATACCAATCGCGGAGGCGACATTACCTATCATGGTCCGGGGCAATTGGTTGGTTATCCTATTTTCGATCTGGAACAGTTTTCGCTTGGCGTAAAAAAATACATCTTTCTGATGGAAGAAGCCATCATCCACACATTAGAGATGCTCGATATTACGGCCGAACGTCTTGCCGGCGCCACAGGCGTATGGCTCGATACCACTAAGCCGCATCTTACCCGAAAAATCTGCGCTATCGGGGTAAGGGTAAGCCGTGGAGTTACCATGCACGGCTTTGCCCTTAATGTGAACACCGACCTTAATTATTTTAATTATATCAATCCCTGCGGCTTTACCGATAAAAAAGTAACTTCCATAGCAAAGGAAACAGGAAAGAAATATGATATGAGCCTGGTAAAAGACATGCTCAGGAAGCAAATTATTAGCACTTTCGGAAGTTTGTAAATTGTACGTATCCCGTACGAAAAGGATATTTTTATCCGTATTTGTGCTTAACTATTATTCAAATAACAATTGTTGTTTAACTGTTGAATCTTTCATCGTATAACGTAAAGGCTTTTTCTTAATGGTTTCAACTTCGTTTTGACTTTTAAGAAAATCTCTAAGTTCCTTTTCTGTCCAAGACAATTGGAGCTTTTTCAAAATGTCTTTTACAGCAAACTCACCTGTTCGGAGCAAGTCAATAATTTTGCTTTCATAATTAACCACAGATTTATTAACGGTAGCTATTGTAGTAGTAGATTCAATTTGCTCATAACATTGAATAGGATTCCCATTAAAATCTACAGCAATAGCTCCTTTTTGTATCAATAAATTATTCGCAATATTTTCAGATGCATCAGATTTACGAACATATATTTTTCTATTTTTTCTTAAACCGTCAACAACCCCAGACCATGTTCCTCCTTTTTCTGCCGATTCAGCAACATAAATTTCATCAGCAAGTCCATATATAATAGGATTACGAGCCATTGCTAATTCTACTTTCCATGGTGCTTTTGGGAAAAAGGTACTCAATATTAAAACATCACCATCAACAATTTGTTTATAATATTTTTTAAAGCCTGACCCAAAAGTCATAATGCCTTGTGGCAATACGATTATACTTTGACCTTTGTAAATAATAGCAGAATCCAAAGCCTGTTTATCAACGCCTTTAGCAAAGCCGCTGACTACAACCTTATATTCCTTGCTTGCAAGCTTTGCAATATTATCAGTAAACGCTAACGATTTGTCGGAAGCGCTTCGTGAACCAACAATGGCAATAGACTTTTCATGCATTATTTGTTTATTTCCCTTTACGTATATAAGTGGAGGCGCATGTGTTGCTTTCAAATTTTCTTTTAGCGTTTTTGAATATTCGGATGATGTTATTGGGATTAATTCATAACCTTCATTACTTAATGATTCTGCTAAAAATGCATTATTTGCTAATTCAGACTTTGTTTTTTTTAAATCCTCGATTTCTTTGTACTCAAGATTGTATTGGTTTTTCCACTCATTCTCTGACAATTGAAAAAAATCTTCAATTGATATTTTGTTTTCGTGAAAAAACCTTATAATAAGGTTATTAATCTTTAAATGACCCCATCTTGGCAAATGAGCCAATGCAATCCAATATGCTGCTTCTTTGTTCATACAATATCTCCTCCTACTGTTCTGGCAATAACCAGTGGCGTAATTTTTATTGCCCCAAAAGTAGATAAATATTTTCCAATTTCCTTAACCGTTGCACCGCTATCAAAAATGTCATCAATAAGTAAAATGCTTTTCCCTCTTATTTCATTGGGCTCTGTGTATAAGAAAGCGCCACTAACATTATCGGTTTTTAAGTATCTGTTTTCGAAAATTTTTTGTTCTTTGGTTTCACGAATTTTATTAAGATTATGTGAAATGGGGATTTTTAGAACTTGCGATACTTTTAATGCGAAATTTTTAACAAGGTCGCCTGATTTTGTTGGCGGAACGTAAAGAATTAAATCATATTTCTCCTGCCCAAACTTTTTTCGGTATGCTTTTAACACTAACCCTAACAAAAAATCAGGAAAGTCACCACCGTTTTCATATTTGCTTCGATGTAACGCTGCACCCACATTTGATACGCCATAATAAGATGCTGCAACTCCATTTGCCAAATTAGTTCCTTTTGTTTCAACTTCAAGTTCAGGAAAATAGTCTTCGCGAAAATCTTGTAGCTTTTGATTCCATTCAGGGGAAACGGAAACTACAATTTTTTTAAGTCCGGTATTATCGCAATTGTTAAATGGTTGATAACCTGAATCGCCAAGATAATCACATAAGTATTTCATTCGTGATTGGGTCGTTTCAACATATTCAATCATTTTTTCCAAATCTTTAGTTTTACTTGCTCGTAATTCCTCAAATGCTTTTGTGTTTAGCTCGGGGGCTCCTGTTATATACTCGAACTTTTTACTTTTGCCTATTGTAACCTCACGTATAATTTTTTGCTCTATCAGGTCTGATTTGATAACTCTGATTTGAGTCTGCTTAAAATTAGTTCTTCGCATTAAGTCACGCTCACCAAGCATTTCACTTTTAATAGCAGTAATGACCTTTAAATATTTTGAAATAGCTGGTCTTCCGCCTTCAATAAAAGCTTCAGGAAGTTTTTTATCTTCCGGATTATAAAAAAGCATGATGTATGATGGCTGACCATCTCTGCCTGCCCGACCAATCTCTTGATAATAGTGAATCGGAGATTGTGGTATTTGTGTATGAATGATAAAACGAATATCAGGTTTGTCTATTCCCATACCCAAAGCATTAGTAGAAATAACACATTTCCATTGATTATTCATTAACCCGTTTTCAATAGAAATTCGGGAAACCGCATCAAGCCCTGCATTATAAGCAGAGGAAGGTATTTTTAAATACTCGAACCATTTTGAATAAATCTCAGTATCAACTCTTGTACCTGCATAAAGGATCCCAGAGCCTGGCAATTTATTAAGATTTTGCCCCAGCCAAATCAGTTTTTCATCTTCAGAATTAACCTTGATTACGTATAACTTAAAATTGTCTCGCATCAGGTTTCCTCTAATAATAGATAGATTACTCCCCATTTGTTCAGCAATATCCAATTCAACTTTTTTTGTTGCTGTCGCTGTTGTTGCCAAAACGGGAAGTCCTTTTGGTAAAAGGCGAACAAGATTTATTATTCGTCTAAAAGCTGGTCTGAAATCATGTCCCCAAACGGAAATACAATGAGCTTCATCAACAACAACCATTGAAAGATTCATTTGCCGGGTTGCTTCAATCCATTCTGAGTTTTCCTGTCTTTCCGGCGCAATATAGAGAATCTTGATTTTACCTACTTTTGCATCTGCTATAATTTTTGTATTTTCTTCTGGCGTTTGTTCACTATTTACACATTTAGCTGAAATTCCGAGTGATGTAAGTTTCTTGACCTGATCACGCATTAGAGCAATTAAAGGTGAAAATATTACAGTCGTTCCTTTATGCAAAATGGCAGGGAACTGAAAACAAAGTGATTTTCCAAAACCTGTTTTTTCAATTAAAAGAACTCTTTCTCCAATTAATATTTTTTCAATGGTTGTCCATTGTTCGTCATAAAAACGAGCTAATTTAAATGTCTTTTGTAAAATTACTTCAGCTTCTTGTCTATTCATAATAATATCTTTTTGTGTGTCGGCTTGTGCGGCCTGACAATGTGCTGCATGTGGTTTGTAGATATTTTTAAAAATGCGAAGGTTCGGTTTTTTTCTTATTAGCTCTGTTATTTTGTTTCTGTTGTTGGTTTCGTTGTCAATGTGTCGGTTGTCTTTTTAAGCATAAACGCCAACGGCTGTACAACCTCTAAATGGCAGTTGTTTCGTAATTAGTTATTCCTCTTTTTATTTCTGAATACAAATGTAAAATAAATTTAAATATCCCTGCTGAGCGGAATTACAAATTCCGCTATATTCCGGGCGGACTTTTAGTTCACCGAACATTTACTCCTTATAAATTTTAGCAAAAGTTATTTTAACCCAAATACAAATGGAAGAACAAATATCGCAATAATTGTCCAAACAAAATAAATTGTCAAATACTTAGCCACAGTTCTTTCGATGGAATCCAGTTGATTACTTTTAAAATAAGCCTGATATAAACGCTTAGAAATTAAAATCAGGTTTACGAAAATCAAAATATTGGAAACCAATACAACCGTTCTGTTTGGAGTTAATCCATTTGTAACCCTTGTAATTATTGCAATTAAAGCAATTGAATTTATCACAATAGCCAATACGGCTAAAGAGAACAAGATTAGAATATTTATATTTTTCTCTTTTGATTTGTCAAGTTCAGATACGGAAAATACAATTATTGCCATTACTGCTAAAAGCATAATATTAAAAAGTATCAGCAGGTCTCTGTCCTCTAAAATTCTGCTTTTTGAGAAAATCAATGAGACCAAATAAATCGCAAGTGTGATTAAAACCAATGGAGTGAAAACCCTCGCAATAACAGGTGCAATCTTACTGGTAAGATTTGGATATAACCGTATCAGATAATAGGAAACAATGGGTGAAGCAACACTTCCAAATACAACCACATACTCCAAATAGAATTTTTCAATATTCATTTTTATTGCTGAGAACAAACTTAATGTTATACCAGCTAATATTCCGCCCGCAATAAGAATTAATCCCGACATTATTAGTAGTTCACCATTGAATCGAATGAATTCTATCCGCTTATCTGTATTTTTATAATCAAACGACACAAATGACAATCCAAATAAACACCATAAAAATAAAGGAGTGTGAATAAAGGCAAGGTTAACCGAATCACTTTTTTCATAGGGCAGAAAGTTTACAAACAGCAACAAAACCAAAATGATTAATCCATAAAACAGCATCTTTTTTTTATCAAAAATTCTATTTTGCCAGAAGGTATAAAGAATTATCCCGTTGAATACTATTATTGCCAAATCCCTTATGTAGAAAGATTCTTTGTCTATTTGAGAAAATATCTCCGGAAGCTTTACCAATAATCCTGTAATTAGCGATAGGGCAATCACCACCAATAAATCCAGTTTTAAAAACCCTTTAGATTCAGGCTCTGCTTCAGGAGTTAAACGAATATTCCAAAACGTAACCAAATCAGAATTATAATCATCCGAAATCTCAGCAAAAGATTTGGAAAAATCCTGTTTATTTTCACGATATAATTTTTCGAGATTATCAGGATTATTAATGTTCTCAATTATGCGCTGTTTCATAGTAGGCGTTTTTATTTAATGTTTGCTACGAGTGTATAACAACTACTATAACGGTTATTTCGTATTTGGTAGTTTCCTCTGCTGAACAAAATTTGCAATTCCGCTATGTTCCGGGCGACAAAATCCCGAGTACTCGGAACCGCTTAATCGGGGAGCAAAGCTTCAATTATATTTCCAAAACCCGCCATTTGTTATAGCCTTTATTAGCTGCCATATTTATTTTTTAATTTCATTTTTCATCTTTTCAATGTAAGTCGCAAATTGGTCGCCCGAACTTGCCCACTTTAATGTTTCTTCACTCCATTTTTCGAAATTCGCAATATCTTTCTGAATAAAGAATCTTTCAGCTATGTTAATGGCTATTTCAGCTTTAATATCATTCTCTTTGCAAACCTTTATTGCATCTTTATATGTTTTGATAGCATTGTCGATTTTGTTGTTATTAACTTCTGAATACGAAAGTTCTTTATACAAATAGCATTCGTTTGGTGAAGTTTTTATTGCGCTTTCCAAAATAATACTGGCTTTGTCGAATTGTTTCAATGCATTATATGCATATGCTAATTCAAACTCAAGTCCAGAATATTTGGGATTGAGCTTTTGTGCTTGCTCAAGATACACCAAAGCCTTTTCATACTCGTCCCATGAATTATATAAAAATCCCCAATGATACAATCGTTCGATAGAATTTTCGCCTTCTTTATAATATTTTAACCATACAGGAAATTTGTCGACACCAAGTTCCTTGAACTTTTCTTCTGGAATTTCTGCTATAGCAACAAAGTTTGGTTCTAATCTAACTTTAAAGCTTGGCATATCTTCTTTTTGTCTCAAAAAGACGTTGTTATTGATTTTAAATCTTCCCTCGTAATTGAATGTCAGTCCTGCTTGTTCATCAATATAAATAAAACCAAAAGCGTAAGTGCTGTCTTTATTCATTTGTTGCGCAATCCATTTATCCTCACATTGCACATTTCTTTTGTCGAATTTTAGTATTGTCTGAGCGTTGAGAGTGAATGTAATAAGCGAAAGAAGAACTAAAAGATTTTTCATGAGATTTCGTTTAGGTTTTTTTTGTCCACAAATATAAAAATATTTTAAATATCCAAATTATCCAACGGTTTTTTTATTCTTAGAAAAACCCTCAGGGTTTATCAAACCCCCAGGGTTTGCCAAACCCTGGGGGTTTAATGTAAAACCATGTTTTCGCTATATTTTATGCTGTTTTCCTTTTATTATAGCATGTCTTTGTTTTACGGTAACGTGTCTTTGTTATACGGTAACGTGTCTTTGTTTTATTGTAACGTGTCTTTGTTTTATTGTAACGTGTCTTTGTTATACGGTAACGTGTCTTTGTTATACGGTAACGTGTCTTTGTTTTATTGTAACGTGTCTTTGTTATACGGTAACGTGTCTTTGTTTTATTGTAACGTGTCTTTGTTTTATTGTAACGTGTCTTTGTTATACGGTAACGTGTCTTTGTTTTATTGTAACGTGTCTTTGTTTTATTGTAACGTGTCTTTGTTATACGGTAACGTATCCCTGTTTTATAGTAATGTATCCCTGTTTTGCGGTAACCTATCCCTTAGTTTGCCATGGAATAGGAGAATGTGAAACTGCCGTAAAAGTATTCCCGGCAAGGATAAAAACAGAGCGTTTTTAAAACGAATACCGTTTAGCCGTCGTAGTGCAATATCTTTCCTGAAAAATTATTTTTTTGGATACAAAGCATAATTTCTCATTCATAGTAGTTTACAATTATTGGCGGAAATTCGTCAGCCGGAGGAGAAAAACAATATAAATTAGTGCTGCTAAACGCTTTATTACCCGGTTAAGTACGCTATATACACATAAAGACCGTTCGCATTAAGTACTGATTAGTAACCAATCCTCCAATGGAAAGGGATAAAAAAATTTGTCGGTTTCAACAAAATTATCGTAATTCGCTAAAATTTTTAGTAAACCAATTTATAATTTAAAAAAGTATAATAAACATGTCAGAACCCAAAAAATTTGTTCCTTTCGTGTCGTCGGAGACTAACATGAGGGAATTTACCGTCAGGGCCTTAGTCATCGGACTTGTTCTTGCCGTGGTGCTTGGAGCAGCCAATGCCTATCTGGGCCTGAAAGCCGGAATGACCATAGCCGCTACGTATCCGGCAGCGGTTATCGGGATGGCTATCCTGAAGATGATGAAAGGAAGTATACTGGAAGAAAACTTTACCCGTACCGTAGGAAGTATAGGCGAATCAGTAGCTGCCGGAGCCATCTTTACGTTGCCTGCCTTTTTTATCTCTGGATTGTGGGATCCATTTTTCACTCCCGGACACTATGCTACATCGTCGCTAATCCTTATAGCTGGTGGTGTATTGGGAATTATGTTTGTGGCATTGCTTCGCCGGGTAATGGTTGAAGATGCCGAACTTCCTTTTCCCGAATCAGTGGCAGCATCCGAAATTCATAAAACGGGTCGTCAATCGGGCGGCGGTTCCAAATATCTTTTTGGAGCCATGATAGGCGGCGCTTTGGTAAAAGCCCTTGCCGAATTTAAGTTCTTTGCCGAAACATGGGAACATTTTGTAACTTTTGCTAAACAAACCATTACCGGTACTTCCATACAGGGACAAGGCGGTATCTTGTTAAGCTCCCCTGGCATCAGCCCTGCGTATATGGGTGTTGGTTACATCATCGGACCACGCCTTGGCGCATTAAACTTCAGCGGAGGTTTACTCGCCTGGGGTTTACTTACTCCTATGATTATGTATTTTATCGGTCCGTTCATGGACTTTAATTTTATAAATAACTGGGCCAATTACCTGATGGCACATAATTCGTCCCTTTCATTGGCCGATGCCACCGCTAAGGCAAGCGATCCTATTTTCCAGATGTATGCTATCTGGAAATTTATCGTTAAACCGATAGCCATCGGCGGTATGCTGATGGGAGCCGGTTATACCTTATTTAAAATGCGCAAGAGCCTTGTTACCGGCATCAGCCGTTCGGTAGGCGACGTTAAAAAAGCAGCTTCCGGACACGAAGTAAAAGTTGCCCGCGTAGATAAAGACATTAATTTCAGTTGGATTATTATTGGAATTTTAGCCGTGGCTGTTCTTACCTTCTGCATTACTTATTTCCTGTTTTCAACCTCTTTACTTGTTGCCTTTGTAGCTGCCACCGTAATGATCATTCTTGCGTTTTTCTTTGCAGCCATTTCCGGTTATTTGGTTGGTATCATGGGATCGAGCAATAACCCCATCAGCGGTTTAACATTAACTGCTTTGGTGGTAACCGCTTTAATCATGGTTTTGCTGGGTGTTCGTGGTCAGGAAGGTGTTGCCGCCGTGTTAGGCGTGGCTGCTATTGTTTGTGTGGCTGCTGCCGTTGCCGGCGAAATGCTCCAGGACCTAAAAGCAGGACATATCCTTGGTGGTACTCCCTGGCGTATGCAGATAGGCGATATTATCGGCGTAATTCTTGCCGGTGGTGTTATGTTTTTAGTATTGAATTTCCTTAACCAGGCAGATATTGCTCAGGGAAAAGTTGATGGTTATGATGGTGGATTTGGTAGCCCCAAACTGTCGGCTCCTCAGGCCGGTTTAATGGCTATGCTTGCACAGGGTATTGTAGGCGGACAAATGGCCTGGCCACTGATTATCGTGGGTATGCTCCTGGGATTAGCTTTAATTCTGATGCAGGTAAAAAGCCCGATGCTGGTTAGTGTAGGTATGTACCTTCCATTGGAAACCACTTTTGCCATTTTTATCGGTGGCTTGGTTAAAGGCATACTTGATATGGTTACTGAACGAAAGAAATTCAATCCCGCGCAGAAAGCCCGCGTGGAGAATGTAGGTATACTGCTCGCTGCCGGATTCATTGCCGGCGAAGCGTTAACCGGATTAGCCTTTGCACCATTTAAGATAGCTGAAATAGAACTTCTCAAAATATTTGCCAACCCACCGTTTGCAATTAGCTTGACTATTCTTATATTGATTGCTCTGGCTCTGATTGTGATTCCTTTGCGTAATGCAGGAAAGCCAGATGAACCGGCTCCGCCTTCAATCAGCATGTAATTTTTAATTAAAATGGGATATTCATACAATATCCCATTTTTTGTTTTATTTTTGTGAATCGGATCAACCGACATTTTTTTAATAATAATAACAGCGTGAGCTTAAATTTTTTTCAACGACGAAAAATCCTTAAAGGATCCAATGTATTGGATATGACACCCGTCCGTTTACATGAGCATATCATTAACGACGATGGACAGCTTACGCTGATCGTACCGAAATTTAAGAATGAAGCCTTTGCCAACTTCTGTATCCCCAAACGTAAATCAAAGAATTTCAAAATCAATCTTGATGAATTTGGTTCGGCAACCTGGCTCGAAATTGATGGCCGACAAACAGTAACCGACATTTGCAATCAGTTGGTCATACAATTTGGCGATAAAATTCAACCCGTTGAGGATCGCATTCCTAAATTTTTATCGTTGTTATACGAACAACGATACATCACGTTTAAAGAATTAATACAATTTGAAGAAGAAAAAAAGCAAAATAAATTAATCAAAAATAAAAAGGAGAATTAATATGACTAAAGTTTTAAGTGGCTTACAACCCAATGCTTTATGGAACAATTTCGAATCATTATGCGAAATACCGCATCCTTCGAGACATGAAAGCAAAATTAGAGATTTTGTTGTAAAATTTGGAAAAGACCTTGGCTTTGAAACCATCGTTGATGAAGTTGGAAATGTTATTATCCGCAAACCCGCTACTCCCGGGATGGAAAACCGTAAAGGAGTTATTTTACAAGCACATCTCGACATGGTACCGCAGAAAAATAACGATACCGTTCATGATTTCGAAAAAGATTCTATTCGTCCACGTATTGATGGCGAATGGGTGAAAGCAACAGGAACAACACTTGGCGCTGATGATGGCATTGGTGTTGCTGCAGGTATGGCTATATTGCAATCAACCGATATTCCTCATGGACCCGTTGAAGTGTTTTGTACCATCGACGAAGAAACCGGGATGACTGGCGCTTTCGGCCTTAAAGGCGGATTGCTTAAAGGCGACATCTTACTTAACCTCGATTCGGAAGAAGAAGGCATACTATACATCGGCTGCGCCGGCGGTACCAATGCCAATATTACTTTCCCTTATACCACTCAGGCAGTTCCTTCAGGTATGAAAGCTTTTGTTATTGAAGTTGGAGGATTAAAAGGTGGACATTCAGGTGTTGATATTCCCCTCGGACGCGGAAATTCCAATAAACTTTTGCTCCGGTTCCTTTACCTTTCGGCAAAAAAACATGGCCTGCGCTTAGCTAACATCGACGGCGGAAGCCTTCGCAACGCTATCCCCCGCGAATCGAAAGCCGTTGTTTTAATACCTTCAGATAAAGTAGAATGTTTCATGGATTGTGTTAAAAAATACGAATCCGATATTCAGCACGAACTGATATCTGTTGAACCCGGTCTTAAATTTTGCGCTCAGCCAACCGCTATGCCTAATGGCGTATTCGACCTGACTTCGCAACGCAATATGATCAATGCGCTTTATGTATGTCCTAACGGCGTAATCCGGATGAGCAACGATATGAAAGATTTAGTAGAAACTTCCACCAACCTGGCTATTGTAAAATCAGAAAACGGAAAAGTTGAAGTTCAGTGCCTGCTTCGCAGCTCTGTGGATACAGCAAAGGATGACCTTGAAAACATGATGGCAGCCCTTTTCGAATTAACGGGTGCCGATGCTAATTTCTCCGGCAAATATCCTGGCTGGAAACCCAATGTCGATTCTCCTATTCTGAAAGAAATGACAGAGATCTATACCAAAAAATTCGGAAAAGCGCCAGTAATTGGTGCTATCCATGCTGGTTTGGAATGTGGTTTAATGGGTGGTGTATATCCTAACTGGGATATGATTTCCTTTGGACCGACTATTGTTCATCCACACTCACCCGATGAAAGAGTTAGCATTGCTTCTGTACAGAAATTTTGGAGTTTCTTAGTAGATACTCTTAAAAATATTCCTGTAAAATAATTTTTGGAATTACGATTTGTAATAAAAAAATCAATTCAATAAACCTGACAGGTGTTTTTCCTGTCAGGTTTTTCATTGCATACCATGAACGATCAATCCAATACCATCCTTCTTTCCACAGCTTACCTCCCTCCTATCGAATATTTTGTCCGTATTTTGCATTCGGACAAAGTGTACATCGAACAATTTGAAAATTACCATAAACAAACCTACCGTAACCGTTGCCGCATAGCAAGTACCAACGGTTTGCTTTCGCTTAGTATTCCGGTTATCAAAACCGATGGTAATCATACCTTAATTAATAATATTGCTATCTCCAATGCCGAGCCATGGCAGAAAATACACTGGCGAACCATTGAATCCGCATACAATAAATCTCCTTTTTTCCTTTATTATGAAGATGCATTAAAGCCTTTTTATAACCGGAAATTTGAAAATCTGCTCGACTTTAATTCAAGTCTTACCGAAAATATTCTTCACCTTATCGGAATAGAAAAACCGATATTTTTCACCGCTGAATTTGCCGCTGAACCAAAAAATACAATAGATTTCCGCTTTTCGATCCAACCGAAACAAAAGATTGAAAACGAGTATAAATCATACATTCAGGTTTTTTCGTCCAAATATGGTTTTATTCCAAACCTCAGCATCATTGACCTTCTTTTTAACGAAGGACCTGATACCGTAGAATACTTGATGCAACAGGCAGAAATCCTTTAAAACCGGCGGAAACCCATTGCAAAAAATCGTTAGTCGGGGCGATAACTACATCTTCGATTCTATTAACCGTTTACATTTCGGGATAAACGATCCTTACATGAAAAATATTCATTAGCTTCTTTTTCAATACTTTTTTAATAGTCGTGATATCACGCAAGGTGATGTTGGAATTGATAAACTGCTGGTTTTCGATTTGCTTATTAATCACCCGTTCCACCATATCGCTAATTATATGTTCATTGGGTTGCTTAAGGGTGCGTGAAGCGGCCTCCACCGAATCAGCCATCATCAACACAGAAGTTTCTTTTGAAAAAGGAACAGGCCCATGATACAAAAAAGCCTTTTCATTAGCATCTTCACCGGGAAACGCTTGCAATTGTTTATTGTAAAAAAATTCCGTCCGGCGGGTTCCATGGTGAGTACGGATAAAATCAATGATTTGTTCAGGTAATTTATACCGCTTTGCCCGTTCAATTCCTTTGATAATATGACTTATAATAATGGCAGCGCTATCTTCGGGGGATAGTTCGTCGTGAGGATTGAAGCCCGAAGCCTGGTTTTCGATAAAATACATTGGCATATCTATCTTGCCAATATCATGATACATAGCACCCGTCCGTACCAACAATGTATTTCCCCCAATTTCATGAATACAGGCTTCCGCCAGGTTAGAAACCTGCAACGAATGTTGAAACGTTCCGGGCGTCTTTTGAGCTAATTCTCTTAACAGCTTGCTGTTGGTATCACTTAATTCCATTAATGTTACGTCGGTAGCGAAACCAAAAAGCCTTTCAAACAAAAAGATGCATGGATACGAAAACAAGGTAAGCATGGCGCTACCACCGAAAAGAATAAAATTCCATGATTGTATATTTTTCAGCCCGCCTTCCTGTATCATCGTAAGTCCGATATAAACAACAGAATAGGAAATAAATATGCAAAACGAGGTAAAAAAGAACTGCGATCGTCGCTGAAGTTTTACAATAGTGATGATGGTGATGATACCGGCAATCAATTCGAGAAATAAAAACTCAAAACTGTTGGGAACCAAAAAGCCGATGATGATGATGGTGATAAGATAAACGAACAGCGAAAGACGAGTATCAAAAAATACCCGAATAATAATTGGCACAAGACATAACGGAATAAGATACAAAAAATCGATATAATGCTTTACAACAATGCTGGTTACAAATGCCATCAGAAATATGATCAAAAGCATAAATACCAGCTTTTTATTATCATTATAAATATCTTTACGGAAAGAAATAAGGAATAGAAAAAATACGAGTACGGATGAAAAAACCAACACAATTTGTCCGCCCAAAATAAAATAATAATTGGATTTGGAACCAAGCTGCGATTCATATTCCTTTTTTAACGACTCGAGCATCTGAAATTTTTCAGGGGTGATCAACTCACCGGTGGAAATGATACGTTCGCCCTGCTGAACCATACCGCGGGTAAATGAGATATTATTCACCATCGCATTCATGGCCTTTTCAGAAGTCTCGGAGTCATAGACAACATTTTGGATAAGTGAGCTTTCCAGCAAAGAAGTTAAAAATACACGCTGTATTCCGTTTTCCTTGGCTTCGTATTTTGATAATTGCTCCTTGATATAATCATCGGCAGTATGAATGGTAAAAAACTGTCCCAGGTTTTTTTTCTCGGCAACATTGTTTTTAATCACGTAGATAATAAAATCGGCAGGTTTACCTTCAATTACCGGATTTAATTCGATAATTCCCCTATCTAATAGCGTATCGGCGATATTCCAGAAAATTTCTTTGTTATGTTTCCGAATGTTAGTCGAAAGGTTTCGGTCGTTAATTTCATCGTCCCAGCGTTTTTCAAAATTTTTTACCAGATCATTCAGCTTGGAAACCTTAATATTTATATTGTAAATAAAATAAGGATGATAGTTGTCGAGTACCTGTTTTTTTTCTTTTTGAATGTCTGCATCCGATTTCTGAATGGCAAAATCAAAGGGCGCTATCAGATCCTTATTCCGCCAGGGTTTTCCTTTCTGGAATTCATATTTAAATTTACCCTCTTTGGGAAATAAGGATACGATGAAAATAATCGAAAGGAGGAAGAGTATCGCCTTGTAAATGTCGGAATAATGATTTCTAAGTCTGGGAAAAAGTTTATGCATGCTCTTAATTCTTTGAAAATACGAAGGTAAAAAAAATAATTGACGCAGACCCTAATTCAGAAATAAATATTAAATTGGCAGTGTTAAAAAAGTTTTAAAAAATGAGCTTTGGAGTATGTAATTTAAGCATGGTTGCAATAAGAAAAGAACCATCGGATAAGGCAGAAATGGTCAGCCAGATGCTTTTCGGCGAGTTATTGGCTGTTATTGGATATTATAAACAATGGGCAAAAGTGAGGCTTATTTATGATAATTATGAAGGCTGGATCGACCAAAAACAATTCTGCCTGATATCCGATTTCACTTTTAATCAACTGAATAATTCCGCCTCGTTGATAACGCTTGACTTGGTACAACTGATTACCAACATGAATCAGAATAGTTTCATACCGGTAGTATTGGGGAGTTCGTTGCCGGAAATGGTCAATCATACTTTTTATATCGAAAAAGAACAGTTTAATTACGAAGGGTTAGCCGTACTGCCATGTCCCGATTCGTACAAGGACATTGTTAAAAATGCCATGATGTATTTACATTCTCCTTATTTATGGGGCGGACGTTCGCCATTCGGAATTGATTGTTCTGGGTTTACGCAAATGGTATATAAACTCAGCGGGATAAAATTGCTTAGGGATGCTTCCCAGCAAGCAACCCAGGGCGAAACCATTAGTTTTATTTCGGAGGCTGCACCGGGTGACCTGGCTTTTTTTGATAACGATGAAGGGCAAATAATTCATGTAGGAATCATTTTAAAAAACAGCCGCATCGTCCATGCTTCAGGAAGTGTTAGAATAGATTCAATTGATCATCAGGGAATATTTGATAATACTTCACGAAAATACACCCATAAGTTGCGGCTGATTAAAAAGATAATCTAAAAAATATCTTTGAATTAAATTGTGATTCGGGTTCTCGGAAGAAAAGGCGTATGCTTATTAGTCATTTTACTTATTTTAATTCTATATTGTTAATAAATTATTGAAAAGTTGTAAATAAATTTCTGTGAAATTCGAATAGTTAAATTGTTTATTGCATGCTTTAGCTGTACCAAAGTTGCTAAAAATTATTAATTAAATTTTATTAAATCAAATGCTTATAAAAAAATTTACAAAATTCTTAATGTTATTTGCTTGTGTTTTTATATTAGCAGTATCAACGCATGCACAAGGCACATTAAAAGGCGCTATAATTGATGCAAAAACTAACGAAGTACTTGTTGGCGCTACAGTTTATGTTCAAGGTACAAGCCTTGGGACAACAACAGGACTTGACGGAACTTTTTCATTTAAAGTGAATAAAAATAATATTAAACTGGTTATAAGTTATGTCGGTTATATTTCTCAGACTTTATCCTTAAATGTTAAAGGAGAATTAAATGTTGGTAAAATAAAACTGGAAACCAATGCTGTTGGTTTGGAAGGCGTGAATATAATTTCTTCTATAGCTATAGAACGTCGAACTCCAGTAGCTGTGTCATCAATTAGATCCGATATGATTGAACGAAAAATTGGAAACCAAGAATTTCCTGAAATTTTAAAAACCACGCCCTCTGTTTATTCAACTAAATCAGGTGGCGGATATGGCGATTCACGTATTAATGTTCGTGGATTTGATCAGCGAAACACTGCCATAATGATTAACGGAATTCCTGTTAATGATATGGAAAACGGATGGGTGTATTGGTCAAACTGGGCAGGTTTGAGCGATGCTACTCGTACGATGCAAGTACAACGTGGCTTAGGAGCTTCCAAGCTTGCAATTAGCTCTGTTGGTGGTACCATCAACATTATTACTAAAACAACCGATGCAAAAAAAGGCGGTGTATATACATCAACTATTGGGAATGATGGTTTTTTTAAAAATGCACTTACTTTATCTACAGGCAAAATGAAGGGCGGATGGGCTATTACCGCATCAGGCTCTCGTACCGTTGGTGATGGCTATGTAAAACAAACATGGATTGATGCCTGGTCATATTTCGGATCTATTACCAAGGAATTCAACAGCAAACACATGCTTGTTCTTACTGCTGTTGGAGCACCTCAACGCCATGGACAGCGTTCCACTCAGGAATTAATATCTTTATATGATAAAAAAGGTAAAACTTTTAATTCTGATTGGGGATATAAAAATGGAAATGCTTTTACAAATAGGATTAATTTTTATCACAAACCTCAAATTGCATTAAACCATTATTGGACTATTTCTCCTAAAACCTTTTTGGCAACTTCTGTATATGCTTCTTTTGGACGTGGTGGCGGTACCAGCGATGCAGGCAACCTTTCATACAAAGATCCAACAAACAACAAAACCAATAAAGTTTACCTTTCCAGTTTACGTGATGCAAATGGATTGTATAGATATACGGATATTTATAACTATAATTCTGGCAATAACGCTTTACAATATATTGCTAAAAATTCGCTCGGAGTTCTTGATACTTTTAATATTTCCAATACCAAAGATGCTGATGGAAAATACAAAGCCGGCATTATTCGTCGTTCAAGTATGAATGAACATAACTGGTATGGTTTACTATCAAATCTGCAGCACAACTTAAACGACAACCTTAAATTAACTGCCGGAATAGATCTTCGTTATTATAAAGGGCATCATTATCAAAAAGTTGATAACTTAATTGGAGCAGATTATTATTTGGACAATACTGATATAAATAATCCTAATCGTAAGCTTACTAAAGGTTCGACTATGGGTTATGATTATGATGGCTTAGTATATTGGGAAGGCGTTTATGCACAATTGGAATATACAAAAGATAAACTTTCGTTGTTTGGTGCAGGTAGTGTATCCAATACCACTTTTAAGCGCATTGACAGATATAGCTATTACAGTGATGCTAATATTCAGAAAATTGCCGATACTCTGACTGTTCCTATTACTATAGATAAGATTAAATATAATTCTGCATCTGATCTTATTGCAAATTATCCAGGTCAGGAATCTCCAGCAAAGAGCTATATCGGATATACCGTAAAAGGAGGCGCAAATTATAACATTAATGAATACAACAATGTATTCTTTAACACTGGTTATTTTACGCGTCCTCCAACTTCTACAAATATCTTTGTAAATTATAAAAATGATTTGGGAAGAGATATTAAAAATGAGAAAGTTTTCAGTATGGAATTAGGTTATGGATTGCATCTGAGTAAATTTTCTGCCGGCGTAAATTTGTATTCTACAAAGTGGATAGATAAAGCTTTTCAGCAAAGTTGGACATCTACTTCGGGCATTGTACTTATTGCCAACATTACAGGTCAGGATGCTTTGCACCAGGGAATAGAATTTGATTTTAATGCTGAGCCAATTAAAAATTTAAATCTTAACGCTATGGCTTCAATTGGAAATTGGAGATGGAAAAATGATGTAAAAGCTACTATTTTTGATGAAAACCAGCAACCCGTTGATACGGTAAATGTATATGCAAATAATTTAAGAGTTGGCGATGCCGCTCAAACTACTTTTTCCATTGGAGCAAATTATAAGTTTGGTTTTGGGCTTGGGATAGATGCTACATATTCCTACTTTACTAATAATTATGCAAAATTTGATCCTTCGAGTCGTCAAAATGCCGATGATAAAGGACAATCAGCCAAGTTAGACCCCTATGGACTACTCGATGCTGGTATTTCTTATACTTATCGTTTATCTAAAGTTGGCTTTACTCTGCTTTTAAATTGCAACAATCTCCTAAATGAAACGTATATTTCTGATGCTACTGATGCTTCTGTTAAAAATACTGATGGTACTTATACCCATGACATTGCCAATGCTAAAGGCTGGTATGGTTTCGGAAGGACATGGAATTTAGGCTTACGAATAGATTTCTAAATTAAATCCAATTTGGTAAAAGCTGTAATCATTTTCTGGTTACAGCTTTTTTTCTATTTTTGTTTCTTCAGTAAATTAATACACAAATGAAAAAAATAGTATTTCTTATTTTCATAAGTACCCTCACATTTACCCTGTTTGCTCAAAACCAGGCAGAGCGCCCTTATGTGATAATGATTTCCATGGATGGTTTTCGCTGGGATTATCCCGATAAGGTAGCAACCCCGAACTTACATTACGTGGAAAGGCATGGGGTGAAGGCAAAATCGCTCCGTCCGGCTTTTCCTACCAAAACTTTTCCCAACCATTATGCCATAGCTACCGGCTTATATCCCGATCATAACGGCATCGTTAATAATAGCTTTTACGATCCACAGATGGACGCCCACTATTCCATGGGCGATTCCACCAAGGAAAATCCGGCATTTTATAATGGGGAACCTATATGGAATACCGCCGAAAAACAAGGAGTGAAAACGGCATCCTTTTATTGGGTGGGCTCCGATGTTGCTATCCAGGGCATGCATCCTACGTATTGGAAAAAATATGTTCACCTTTTCCCGTTCGAACAACGATTGGATACGGCTATCGCCTGGCTGAATTTACCCGAGGAAAAGCGTCCTCATCTTATTTTGTTATATCTCCATGAACCCGATGCCGTAGGACATGATTATGGCCCCGATGGTAAAAAAACACTGCAGGAAGTCCACCTCCTCGACAGTTTAGTTGGTGATTTTATTCAAAAAATAAACAGATTGCCTATTGCCAAAAAAGTGAATCTCATCATCACTGCCGATCATGGGATGTGCAATATTGCTAACGACAGGGTGATTTACCTTTCGGATTATGTTAAAAAAAGCTGGATAAAAGAACGGGAAGGCGGTAATCCCAATTACAATTTCAGCATAACTGACGGTTGCCTCGATTCGGCTTACCTGTCGCTGATGAAAGCCCCTCACCTTAAAGTATGGAAACATGGCTCGCTGCCCGAAAGATTGCATTACGGCAACAGCCCGAGAGATCTTGATCTGATTATTGTTTCAGACAGCGCCTGGAGTGTGAGTTGGAAACCCGGACGCCCTTTTTCCGGCGGAACTCATGGATTCGACAATTCAAATACCGATGTACATGCAATTTTTTATGCTATTGGCCCGGCGTTTAAAAAAGGATATATTCAACCTACCTTCGACAACGTTGACCTTTATCCGCTGATCACTTATATTTTAGGAATCCGTCCCGCCCCAAACGACGGGAATATCGAAGAAGTGAAATCAATGTTAATCCCCAATTATTCGCCAGAAACAAAGTAAATTAATCGATTTATCGACTATTATTCTTTATCCGCTGACTGAAACAAACCAAAACCGGAAATTGCCGGGGGATTGTTTGCTTCCTTGATTTGCAATCTGATTTTCGAGGCAGATGTAACGGGGACTTTCAGCAATCTTTTATACCCAACCGTTGTACCGGAAGTCAATAGTTTCCATGCGCCATCCTGGTATGCCGAAATTTCAAAGGCATTGATTCGTTGCCCTAAGGCTATTGCTTCCTGAAGCATGATCCTGTCAAAGGTAACGATACTACCCAAATCAATCACCAATTCTGCATTAGTCATTTCATCGTCTGTCGTCCAAAACGTTTGTGGATCGTTGTCCACAATATTTTCCGGAGAAAAAAGTTCATTCTTCAGGCGATAATTGCTTGCGGTAACCGCTTTGTGCAATGCCAGATTAGTCCGGAAAGTTTCGTCGATTGTTTTTTTGAAGGCTTTCAGGGTGGCAATGTCTTTTTCGCAAATCAATCCTCTGCAGTCGGGAGGTATATTGAGCAACAGTACGGCATTTCGTCCAACCGATTGTTCATAAATACGCATCAACTGTTGCGGAGTTTTCACCAGCGAATCTTCCTGCGCATGATAAAACCAGCCCGGACGTATGGAAACATCACACTGGCCAATCATCCATTTGTTTCCACCGGGTTCACCGGTATTCAGGTATTGTAAATCCGCATCTCCCGGGATGATGTTTTTATCGGAAATGGTCGACCAGAAAGTCTCCCCGGCAGCTCCATTTTCATTGCCTACCCACCGAATATCCGGCCCGGCATCGGAAAATATCAGGACATTGGGTTGCAGACTTTTGACCAACTTTATGGTTTCCGCCCACTGATAATACGTTTTTTTATCAATGATCCGTTTCTCTCTTGCACCTCCATAATAGCCATCGCCTCCATTTGCCCCGTCGAACCAAATCTCGTTGATCTCACCATAATGGGTAAGCAATTCCTTTAACTGGTTACGGTAATAGGTAATATATTCCGGTTTGCCGTAGTCCTTATGATTGCGATCCCAGGGCGACAGGTAAAGGCCGACTTTTATCCCATTTTTATGACAGGCATCCGTAAATTCCTTTACGATATCACCTTTCCCGTTTTTATAAGGACTGTTTTTTATGGAATATTCCGTGTATTTGCTGGGCCAGAGGCAGAAGCCATCGTGATGTTTTGCGGTAAGGATTAATTCTTTTAGTCCTCCGGCTTTTGCCGCCTCCACCCACTGCTCCGCGTTGCACTGCTCAGGATTAAAATGTTTGGGGTCATCGTCTCCGTAGCCCCATTCCTTGCCGGTAAAGGTATTCATTGAAAAATGGATAAAACCAATTATTTCCATCTGCTGGTATTTTAACTGGTTTTCCGTAGGAACCACGGCATTGGGGGCGATGGCTTCCGTTGTCTGTGCCTTAACATGATAATTACCCCAAATCAGCAGTTGCAGGATAAAGATAAAGCGTTTTATAAAATCTTTATTTTGGCAAAAAACATATCTCATCTGTAGATATTGATGTCCCCTTCAAGCAAAGAAAGGACGGTAAGACTTATAGTCCATTTTAAAACGCAAAAGTATTAAAATATTTCCTGATGCAACTATTTTACACTTCCATCTTTTGAGTGTAAGATGCCATCTTTTAATAACAGCCAGTTACCCTACATTGACCGAGTTCCTGTTGAACCCGCGCAACTTGATGGCTGTAATCACTTTCTTGGTGGAGAGAGGAAATTCGGCTTTCATCATCCAGTCGTAATAGGAAGGCTCCTTGGTGAAGACTTCTGAGACGAGGCTGCCTTTGTGTTTTCCAAAATTAAAAATCTCCAGCCCACTATCGTTATATATGATGTGTCCCATCAGGTCGGCATTTTTTGCATTAAAGGAAAAATCGTAAAGGGCTTTCATGTCGTTGATCACAGGGCAGCTTTTATTACCTTTGTTATCGGTATATTCCACGCCGTTGTAACGGTCCAGTTGGGCCTTGAGTATTTCGTAGGTTGCCATAGTATCGGCCAAGGCGCTGTGTGCATCCATATGATCCTTTTGACAATAGAATTTATAAGCGGCGCTCAGCGTTCGCTGTTCCATCTTATGAAAAATATTCTGAACATCTATCAGCCGGCGTCCATCAATATCGAAATCTACTCCGGCACGCAGGAACTCCTCCTGAAGCAAAGGGATGTCGAATTTATTGGAATTATAACCTGCCAGATCGCAGTTGTGCAGGAACTGGGCAAAAGCTTGAGCCACTTCTTTAAAGGTATGACAGTCTTTTACGTCCTCGTCGGTAATGCCATGAATAGCCGTAACCACTGCCGGTATGGGAATAGTCGGGTTAATTCGTTCGGTTTTGCTTTCCGTTTTCCCATTGGGTAGCACTTTTATTATACTTATTTCCACTATCCGGTCTCTGGTGATATTAATTCCGGTTGTTTCAAGGTCAAAAAACGCCAACGGGCGGGTCAGGTTAAGCTCCATATATTAATTGTTATTTGTCTGCGACAGGCAATAGTTTGTACCGGCAAAGGTAGAAGTAAATCCTTAAAACAAAATGTAAATTTAGCCTTAGCTTCGTCCAAGGTGTGTAAATCCTTTAAGAATAGTGGTTATTTCGTTCGAAATTTTAAAATCGCGGGCATAAAGCAGGTTCAGCCGCTCAAGGGTTGCCGGGTCGTTAATTTGCTCTTTCAGCAGGTCGGTGGGGTTAAGCACTCCGCGGCGTATTTTTGGAAGATGCTGTATATCGGTACCGGAAAAGACGGCATAGCTCACCCAGGTTTTCCAGCCAAATAATACTTTAAAAATATTGATAACGAAACCAAGAGGTTGTTTTTGGAAAAACATACAAAGCGGGAAAGCAGAAAGCAACACTATGCTGACAAAAATATCGAGGAAGCGTTTGTTGCGGCGGTTGTTGGTCTTTGAGATGGAATTAATGTTGATGATATACAGGTCGCCGGAAGTATTGATGGACTTGCTTCCAATGATGGACATACTTTCGGGAGGCGCAATTTTATAATCCACCTGGCTATCCTGAAGTTTTGCCATGTGGTCAATAATATCCTTGGCGGGAATATCTTTGGCACAAAAAATCAATTCATCAATCTGGTAAATAGTAATGATTTCCTTTATCTGCGTAAGATTGCCGATGAATCCATTGGACTTCCCGCCATTCTCGGTTATGCGTACCAAGCCAATAAATCCCGGATTGATCACCGTCTTACGAAGCAGGTCGGCCACCCTTTCGGCTTCTTCCTCTTCGCCAACAATGACAAAACGACGATTTTTATTGTTCTCAAAACGGTAATCCCGGTATTTTAAAAGATGCAGCAAAGAACGACTGATAAGCATTGAAACCAATGCCCAGGCTGCTCCAAGGATTAATAATGCCCGCGAAAAACGATACGATTCGCTAAGCAAGGCATAAAACACAAGGATAGTAACGGTACCGATAAAGATGCCCTGAAAAACTTTAATTATCCTGAACGGACGATCGTAACCTCCGCTCAACATCACAGCCAACAGCCATACTAAGAGATAAACCGGAATGACAATGGTCATGTATTCCGACGGATAATGCCCTCCGTAGGAATAGATGATGTTTTTTTCCCAGTAAAGTTTAAACAGATAAATGCCACCGTAGATAATCGCCGCATCCATCAGTGGAAGCAGGATATTGTGCAAAAAGCGGCTGATGATAGCTAAGGAAGCCCTCAGATAAATGGCCAGGTTGATGATAACCGAAAATAAACGGGCATTCTTGCGGCTAAAATGTTTTTTGGCAAAAATAACCATGGCGTTATAAAACGTGATCACATAATTAACGCTGGTCTTTTTGGTACTTTCGCCTTTGTAATGGATAATGCGCGTCTGAGGGAAATAATAGTTGACAAATCCGGCCTTGGTTATCCGGTATGAAATGTCGATATCTTCACCATACATAAAAAAAGATTCGTCGAGCAAGCCGATGACATCAAGCGTTTTTTTACGTAGCAACATAAAAGCTCCTGCAAGGATGTCTACAGGAGCCATTTTATTTTCGTCGAGGTAGCCTAAGTGATATTTCCCAAACGATTTGGATTTAGGAAAAAGTTTGGATAGTCCGCAAATCTTATAAAAAGCTACCACTGGCGTAGGCAGGCCACGTTTGGATTCGGGAAGAAAATCGCCATTGCCATCTATCATTTTAACACCCAATCCACCGGCTTCCGGATGTTCATCCATAAAGGCAATAACTTTTTGAAACGTCGTATCTTCCACCACCGTGTCGGGATTGAGCAAAAGGATGTATTCGCCTTTTGCCTGACGTATGGCCTGGTTGTTGGCTACCGAAAAACCCTTATTTTCCTTGTTCTGGATTAAATGAACCTCCGGGAATTTTTCCCTGAGCATCTTCACCGAATCGTCCACTGAATTATTATCAACTACAAATACTTCAGTATCTATACCTGCCGATGCCTTTTGAACCGAATAAAGACATTGCTCCAAAAAGTACCTAACGTTGTAATTAACGATAACGACGGATAGTTTCATCCAGAAATGAAGAGATTAATTTTTTATCAAAAGTAAAACATATTTGCATATCGGCATCAGCCGGAACAAAAATACTACGTCAAGCAAAGCACACGTCCGTTTTGGAAAAAATAATTTTCGTGTTAATGGTGAACAGAAAAATGGTATTTTTATTGTTTCAAAAAAATAACTATTAAGCACGTCGTTTATGAAGCATATCTATTGGACATTATTCAGCCTGTTGTTGTTTGTCCACATCTTGCCAGCCGAAAATGTATCGCTTTCCGATGCCGGAAGAGTAGCCCGAAATTTTTATTACGAAAGGATAAATCAATATTATCCTTTAGCTTACGATTTAATAAAAATACACGATACGTATGTTTGCGAAGAAAAGGGGAATCCTCTTCTGTACATATTCAATCTTGAAAGTAAAGGATATGTCATCGTTTCGGCTCAGGATGCGACTTATCCCGTGTTGGGCTATTCATTCAACGGCAACTATCAGAAAGAAAATTCTCCGGCAAATCTCGAAGCCTGGCTGGCATTTTATCAGCGCCAGATTTCGTATGCGTCGACTACTAATTTGCAAGCAAGTCTGAACATTCATTCGGAATGGAAACGTTTGCTTGAAAGCAATCCTCAGGAATTGAAGATTTACGGCGGTCAAAAATCGGTATTGCCCATGCTTACTTCTCAATGGAATCAGGATCGGTATTATAACGATATGTGCCCGTCGGATTCTGCCGGTCCCGGCGGTCATGCGTATGCGGGATGTGTGGCTACGGCTATGGGGCAACTGATGTATTATTTCCGTTGGCCCGATCAGGGCGTGGGTTCGTACACCTATTATCATCCGGTTTATGATACGCTTACGGCTAACTTTGGAAACACTACCTATCAATGGAATAGAATGCCTGATGCCATCAGCAGTCCCAATGATGCCATTGCTCAACTGCTTTTTCATCTCGGCGTTTCGGTGGATATGGATTACGGTCCCGATGGCTCGGGAATGTGGAATCATAAGGCGGCTTATTCTCTCCGGACGTATTTTAAATATTCTTCTCAAACACAATACGTATTTCGCGACAGCACTTTACTGAACTGGGATAGCCTGCTCATCACCCATCTGGATAAAAAAATCCCGATGTATTATGCCGGATGGGCTGCCGTGGGTTCTACCAGCGGTCACGCTTTCATCTGCGATGGATACCAGGACAGTCTGTTTTATCATTTTAATTGGGGCTGGAGCGGACAGTACGACGGCTATTTTTATACCAGCAACCTTGTCCCGGGTGGCAATAACTTTAATTTTGCCCAGGAACTGATTATTAATTGCTATCCCGATACGGTAAATTATCAGTATCCAACCTATTGCAACGGTGGAACCACATTGACTTCCACTTCCGGTTCCTTTGAGGACAACAGCGGACCCGGTAATTATCAAAACAATTCATCCTGTAGCTGGCTTATCGCTCCCAATGATCCCGAACAGGATTCGGTAAGTTATATCACTCTCAGTTTTTCGCGGTTCGATACCGATACTGCCGATATGGTTACCGTTTACGACGGAAAAGATACCTCGGCAACGATTATCGGCTCCTTTTCGGGCAACAGTCTTCCTCCCGATATTACTTCAACTGGAAATAAGCTGTTTGTTACCTTTTCTTCGGATGGCGTGAACACAGCCGATGGTTTTCATGCCAATTTTACTTCTCATTTTCCAAAGTTTTGCAGCGGCATCACTACGCTTACTCAACCTGCCGATACGTTGTCGGATGGTAGCGGAGCCTATCATTACAACAATAATGCCTTGTGCCGGTGGAAGATTACGCCTCAGGGCGCAAGCTGGGTAACGCTAACATTTACCGCATTCGATACCGAACCGAATAAGGATTTGGTTAAGATTTATGATTTAGCAAACAACACCTTGCTGGCAACATATTCCGGAAACGAAATCCCACCTCCGGTAACTTCGCCAAGCGGAAAGATGTTTATCATTTTTGTAACCGATGATGACAATACGGCTCAGGGATGGGAAGCTCATTATACTTCTTCAACAGTTGGGAATACGGATAATGATCCTATTCCCAATGATTTGGCGCTTTCGCCCAATCCCGCCCGCTCCTTTTTGAATGTTAAATTCCGAAACGATGAGCATAAAAATATCAGATTGGAAGTACTTGACATGTATGGCAGGGTAGTCGTTTCCGAAAAAATACCTTCGTCCATTGACGTTTACAACCAGAATATGGATGTTTCTCATTTTCCAAAAGGCATCTATATCTTCCGTAAAATGGCTGAAAATGATGTGGCTCAGCAAAAATTTGTTGTTCAATAAGCATACATTCAGTTTCAATTTATTCCTTTTTTACCGGTTTTTTTAACTGACCAACTGACATTATTATTTTTTTGGCAAGGTATTTGTTAGAAGGCGTCGTATCTATATTTCTACATGTAAGCTAAACAAACTGTAATTTCTGATGTTTATACTCAAAAATAATCCGATGAGAAAAATATTATTTACAAGCGTTCTGATTTTAATGTCAACTTTTTTTGCATGTTCGGGCACACGCAGTGGCAATCCTCCCTCCGAAAAGGGTGGTTCAGCCTCCAAGCCTGTTCAGATGAATAAAAAAATGTTTCTTACGCAAGTCTTCGATTACGAAAAAAATCCGAATGAATGGAAATTTATTGGCCAACGCCCTTGCATTATTGATTTTTATGCCGATTGGTGCGGACCCTGCCGTATGGTAGCTCCAATAATGGATGAACTGGCAAAAGAATATAGCGGCAGAGTCGATTTTTACAAAGTGAATATTGATAATGAAAAAGAGCTGGCTGCCGTATTTGGCATACAAAGCATTCCGGCAGTATTGTTCATTCCATTGGCAGGTAAGCCGCAAATGACTCAGGGCGCTTTGCCAAAAACAACTTTCGTTCAGATCATAAACGGGACCTTTTTTAAATAACGAACTCACCAAATTAATTAATCATATACTATTTTTATGGAACATTTAACCGAACAGACTTTTAAAGAAAAAATATTTAATTTTGAAAAAAATAAAGAATGGATGTATGAAGGGGAATTGCCCTGCATCATTGATTTTTATGCCGATTGGTGTTCGCCATGCAGAATGCTGGCTCCGGTTTTGGAAGATATTTCAACAGATTATGCCGGAAAAGTAAACGTATATAAAGTGAATACCGAAGAAGAGCAGGAATTATCCGCTGCCTTTAATATCCAAAGTATTCCATCCTTATTGTTTTGTCCGGTCGAAGGACCGCCACAAATGCTGATGGGATCCTTGCCTAAGCAATCGCTGAAACAAGCCATTAATGATATTCTGTTGAAAGAAGTAAATTAATAAACAGCGTTTCTGAGGGGAAAATAAAATTTTCCCCTTTTTTATTTTTTCTATTTTGTCAGATATACAAACCGGAATTTGCCGTTAGATTTTTTTCTGATAACGGTCCTTTGCAAGATAGAATAGCGCTAAATCCTTATTGATAATGCTACAACGGCAAACCGATTTAAAAAAAAACCAAGATTTATCAGGCATTAAATTTATAGCATCCAGGCATTTCTCCATTGGGTTAACCCCTTACACTTTCATTATTTCTCTTGCTTCTGATCAATAATTTGGGCTACGTTTTAATAAACAATTAATAGAAGCATCCGCATTGGTTTGTATCCTCGTCCAAACGATGACGTATCCGTCCAGGCTCCCTTGCTTATCCGTCCGGTCTCCATTGCCTATCCGTCCAGGCTCCCTTGCTTATCCGTCCTGGCTCCCTTGCTTATCCGTCCGGAATTTCTTACTTATCCGTCCGGAATTTCTTACTTAGGAAAATAAATTTTCCAAGTAGGAAATTGACAGGCTTAAACTTTCTGAAATTTTGCAGCACTAAGCATCTCCCGAATGCGTTGGCCAGGATTAAAAATGACATACGCATTTTTAATAGCAGAAGACGTAACCTGGGCGGCGGTAGCTTTGCCTTCGGAGCTAAGACTGATACGCAGACTACCCAGTTCGCCCAGACGCACAATAGTTCCATTTGCAAGATTATCAATACCCACATCAACTAATGCGTATAAAACGGCATGAATGTCGGCACCACTTACTGTGCAGATTTTTTCAATGGCTTTGACAAGTTCAGCCATATTTAATTCGCCATCCATCACCGGGCTGGCATAAAACTTTTTTTCACCTCCACCAGCTACTCCGGACTGGCCCCGCTCGATAACTTTAAATTGAATTGCCATAATTTTTATTTTTTTGGGTTAATAAAATCCCACAGGGTACGATTATTTAATCCGGGAACAACGTTATTATTATTGTTTATTCTTTTAATTTTACACTTTACGTTGTATGGTACAGTTAGTTCTATTCTTTTGGAGATGTAAAAATACAAATTTCTTTAAGAACAAATGCAAATTTCTTTTGAAAATATTTTCATCATTGTCCGATAAATAGGACTTGCTGAAAAAGCCGTAATATTATGTTTTTTATCGGATTAACAACTGTTTTATAAAAGAAATCGCTGTTGTCCGATAAAGAATTATGACTAAAGTCCTTCAAGTAGTTGCGATTACTAACTCCAGGCTTAAGCCTGGAGTTAGTAAAACACAGCAAACATTGGGCTTTAGCCCTTCCATGAAACTTTATCTGACAATAATGATCGGATTGACAACTGTTTTATAAAAGAAATCGCTGTTGTCCGATAAAAAATTACGACTAAAGTCCTTCAAGTAGTTGCGATTACTAACTCCAGGCTTAAGCCTGGAGTTAGTAAAACACAGCAAACATTGGGCTTTAGCCCTTCCATGAAACTTTATCTGGCAATAATGAGAAGAAATACAAGAAAAATTGGATTTATCATACAATCTTTGTGCACTTGTAAAACCTTATCCTGATACGTTGTTATTTATAAAATCCTGAAAGGATTTAATTTGAATAGCCCCGAATGAAATTCGGGGTATGAGTCAATTTTATTGTCAGGAACCCTGAAAGGGTTCAATGATAACCATATTAAACCCCTATCGGGGTTCCTCGTTTGCATAACATTTTTACCCCGAATTGCATTCGGGGCTATTTATATTTAACCACTTCGTGGTTTTTTCAGCAAACCCTAATTATAGTCATAGTGAACTCCTGCCGGGGTTAATGGTTTGCAAAACATTTTATCCCAAGTACTCGGGGCTATTTATATTTAACCTCTTCGTGGTTTTTTCAGCAAACCCTAATTATAGTCATAGTGAACCCCTGCCGGGGTTAATGGTTTGCAAAACATTTTTATCCCAAGTACTCGGGGCTATTTATATTTAACCTCTTCGTGGTTTTTTCAGCAAACCCTATTTGCTTCCGATGATACCTAATATTTTAGGGAGATCGCTTGCCGTAATAATACCAAGCAGGGGCATTACCGGACGACCGTCGGCGGTGATGATGATCGCCTGTAAATGCATACCGCCTTTCAGCGTATTCCTGAACAATTCAACCACTTCAAATAAATCGGTTTGATTCTTAACCACCGCATAATCCTGTTTTTCGGTAAATGGTATAACATCGGCAACAAGAGCCTGTCGAAGAATATCCGTTTCATTAATGTTGCCGGCCATCCAGCGGGCTATCGTTTTTGCTGTAAGCAAATAGCGTAACGAATTATTTTCAATAACCGGAATGTGCATAATATTTCGCTGGGCTATTGCCTTAAGCACCTGGATAATGGGTGTTGATGGCGTAACGATATACAGCTTAACATCTGTCAGAGAGCTTACCCGTGGGGGGTCGTAGAGCAAATCGCGGATTCGTCCGATTTCATTCACGATGTCATCGTGAGGTTCGGCAATGACAAAGTTTTCACGGTGAGTATGAATGATGGCATTACGCAGTTCGGCAAACTCCTTGAGGTCGGTAGAAAATCGATGTACGACCTTGTTGAAGGTTTGTGCCTTGCGTACAAGCTCCAAAAAGCCCATATGATATTGTTCGTGGCAGATTTCCTTTAGTTTGCGTTCTATATCGGAAAATGCATCAAGGAAAAGTGTTGAATTACGAGTCGGAGAATTCATTTTAAAAAAGAATTAAAGTTAGGATAATTTACGTCTTTCAACGAAATCGAAAAATGATTTACGGTACGATTCACTGATTGGAATTATTTTATCATTGATTTTAATATGATTACGTTCAATAGATTCGATTTTATCAATGGCCACAAAAAATGATTTGTGAACTCTGAAAAACTGGGGTTCTAAGAGTACTTCTTCAATTTTTTTAGCATTAAGCAGGGTCATTATCCGGCGGGTTTTAGTAACAATACGCCAGTAATCGCCCATTCCTTCCACGTATAGTACATCGGCGCTGTTTACTTTTTCCATCCGCGTCTCTGTTTTAACAAAAAAAGTGAAGTTTTCGTATGTCTTATCCGTCAGATTTTCGTTAGATCCCATCGAAGGCAAATCATTTTTCATGCGTTCGCTCACCTTATTCGCGCCCTTGAGAAAACGTTCGAATGAAATAGGCTTCAGCATATAATCAACCACATCCAGCTCAAAACCCTGAATGGCATACTCGCCATAGGCCGTAGTAAAGATGACATAAGGCGGTTTCTGAAGCGCTTTTAGCAATTGTATTCCGGTAAGGTTTTCCATCTGAATATCGAGGAACATTAAATCCACCTTATTCGAACGTATAAATTCGATGGAATCGAGGGCATTGTCGAACGTGCGCATCAGATTAAGAAATGTGATCCGGGAGCAATAATCTCTGATTATATCAAGTGCCAAAGGCTCATCATCAATAGCAATACAATTTATTATCATTGGTTTTCGATTATTAGTTTAACGCTAAAAACAGTATCTCCGTTTTCTATTTCTAAAGAATGTCGCTGCGGGTATAATAGTTCGAGTCTGCGGCGAATATTGTTTAAACCGCTACCTCCGATTCTATCCTTCGGAATGATGGTGTTGTTTTTTCGTACCCGGTTTTTAACTTCAAAAACAATCCGTTGCGGTTCAATTTTTAATTTAATAAAAATACAGGGTTGTATCCCGCTTTTATCGCCATGTTTAAAGGCATTTTCCACAAAAGGTATCAGTAGCATAGGTGCAATATAACGTTCGTCAGAATTTCCTTCAATGATAAATTCGAGGGAATCTTTTCTCCGCAAACGAAGTTTCTGAAGTTCAATAAAACTTTGAAGATATTCTATTTCCTTGTCGAGAAGAACTTTATCGGTAGTGGCATCGTAAAGCATATACCTCATAATGGATGAAAGTCTCATTATGGCTTCGGGAGCTTCATCCGCTTTTTTATAAACTAACGAATAAATATTATTTAAAGTGTTGAAAAGGAAATGAGGATTGACCTGCGACCGCAACAATGCCAATTCACTGGCCTGATTCTGGGTTATTAATTCGGCCTTCTGGTTTTGAATAGCGTACCAGTCAATAGCCAGTCGCATCAGCACCGTATAAATGCCCAAAATCAGCGTTGACCGGAATTCATTAAGCAGCTCCCAGGATGAGTAAAAGGGAAAGACAAGGGTTTTGTGCGAAACATAAGTATCTAAAAGATACCAGAGAGCAATACGAAAAATGCCAACAATAATGACGGCTACAAGCCCGAGTAGAATAGTATACGTTATTTTTTTAAACTGTCGTAGCCAGGGAAATACCCAAAGATAAAACAAATAAAATACAGAGAAGATGATCAGGTAAGAGAAAAGCTGATCGGGAAAATCAAACTTATGCTCTTTTATAAGCACAAAAATGATAAAATCGGGATACAGGAGGTATATCCAGAAAAACAGGTGTAAAACAAAAATTTGTTTTGGTTTCATTTTAAACTCGATCGAATATATATGCAAATTAAAACAAAAAAATGCTTTTGCAAATGGTTTTCATTAATCAATCTGTCAAATGGCTTATATTTTCGGCTATGTTTTGAAATTTAACGGTATAAACTGAATTTATTCAAGACCAATTAATCCATCAAGTGGCCTTCCGGTAATTTAAAAGGGTTAAATTCTTTTGGTTAACTTTTTTTCAGCAATAATCTCAGAAAGCGAAATGCTGTTTTTATTTTGTTCTTCTTGATGAGATTTTCACTTAGTGCGACTATTTGATGCTGAATATCGGGACGATGGGCAGCCTTTTTAAAAACAAGATCAAACAGCCAGTTACATCCCGAAAGGCGAAATAGAAGCTTATTCATACGTGCTTCTTTCCAGAGCTTGGTTTTAATTGTTTTGTCATAACTCAACATCTGACGTTTCGAAAAATCATGAAGTTGCATACACTGCAAAATTTGATTTGCAGCCATCCGCCCACTAAGCATTGCATTGCCAATACCTTCACCGGTAAATGGATTAATCAGCGCAGCAGCATCGCCCACTAATACGATACGTTCGCCCGAAACCGGAGTTTTTTTAGTGTATAAAGGCAAATAATATCCCTGAAGGCTCCCAAGCATCGTTGCATTTTCAAAACGTGGTGCGATATGCTGGTTTTCTGTAATAATCTTTTTAAAAACATTTTTAATATCGTCATAATTTCCTTTTTGAAAATCCATGAACCCAATGCCGACATTTGCCAGATGATCGCTTTCGGGAAATATCCAGAAATAGCCCGAAGGTAGCTCCTTTAAAAAGTGCATTTCAATATACTGTTCTGGATGGAGATTGCTTACTCCATGGTAATAAGCCCGTAATGCAAACGCAAAATTGTTTTCCGGACGCAGATTGAGACTCTTTCTGACAACGGATTGATACCCATCGGCGCCCACAATAACCTGTGAATTAATAGTAAGATTAGTATTTCTGGCTTCTGCACTATCGGGAAAAACGGTTAGCGATTTTATGGGTGTATTTTCAAATAAAGTAATATCAGGATAACCTTTTAGTTCGTTTACCAAAAAGTTATCGAATATCCGACGTTTGCAGGTAAAACCGGGAGCATAAACAGGATCCGATTCCGTAGGGTAAGGCAAATCGAGCCGATAAGAAGAAGGGGACACCATGCTAAATCCCCAGGATGGCTGTATCCCGGGAAGGTTTAGAAAATCGTTAAAAGCATTACCGGGTAATTTTTTCAATTCCGAAACGGTATGACCGCTTAAGCCATCGCCACATATTTTATCCCTTGGGAAAGACGCCTTATCAGCTACGGCTATCCGCAATCCTTTTCCTGCCAGATGCAATGCGCAACTACATCCCGCAGGACCGGCACCAACGATAAGCACGTCAAATTGCTGAGCCATTTTTTTGATAAAGATAGCAGTTTAATGCTTTGGTTTGTATATTAGAATTGTTTTTGTCGAATACTTATTTATAAATAATTGATTTGCAAAATATTTCTTTAACAAAATGATTACCGTAAATTTTGGAATTTATATAAAATGGGTTAAAATCAATTCAATGAATCAAAAAAGTGTTTATGGTCGTTAATAAATTATCATGATTATGCGTGGTGTTGAATAGCCGCTTTAACAAAATCTACAAAAAGCGGATGAGGGTTGGCTACCGTACTCTTATATTCAGGATGAAACTGAACACCAATAAACCAGGGGTGGTTTTGTAATTCAATAATTTCCACCAAATTATTAGGAGTATTTATACCCGTTGCTATCATACCTGCCTTTTGGTACTGCTCGAGGAAAGCATTATTAAATTCAAAACGATGACGATGACGTTCAAAAATCTGAGTCGTTTTATAAATCTCAGCAACTCGGGAACCGACTTTAAGCGTACACGGATAGGCTCCCAGGCGCATGGTTCCACCTTTGGAATAAACTTTCTTTTGTTCTTCCATAATATCAATAACAGGATAAGGCGTAGCCGCATTTACCTCCGTAGTATGAGCATCTTTTAGTCCTAATACATTTCTTCCAAATTCAATAACAGCACATTGCATACCAAGACAAATGCCAAAGAATGGGATATTCTGTTCACGGGCAAACCTGATGGAAATAATTTTTCCGTCAATTCCTCTTTCGCCAAAACCGGGTGCAACAAGTATACCGTTTAAACCGGCTAATTTTTCACTCACCGTTGATTCATTGATTGTTTCGGAATGAATAAGCCGGACTTTAACTTTACATTCGTTAGCAGCCCCGGCATGAATAAAAGCTTCGTTAATGGATTTATAAGCATCTTTAAGTTCGACATATTTACCGACCAAACCAACAGTAACTTCGCTTTTGGGATGTTTGTGTTTATAGAGAAATTCTTCCCATTTTTTAAGATCCGGTTCCCTGTCGGTGGACATTTTCATTTTTTGAAGAATTTCGGTATCCAGATGTTCGCCAAGCATTAAAAGAGGCACATCGTAAATCGTTTCGGCATCAATGGATTCGATGACAGAAGTAGGCTCAACATTACAAAACAACGCAATTTTATGTCGCATGTTTTCGGTAAGATGTTTTTCGGTGCGACAAACAATAATATCGGGCTGAACACCTTGTTCTAAAAGAGTTTTTACCGAATGTTGGGTAGGTTTGGTTTTCAATTCTCCGGCAGCAGCAAGGTAGGGAACCAACGTAAGATGAATAACCAGGCAGTTGTTTCCCATTTCCCATTTTAACTGGCGTACGGCCTCAATGTAAGGCAATGATTCGATGTCGCCTACCGTACCTCCAATTTCGGTGATTACAAAATCATAATTGCCCAGATTGCCCAATATTTTGATACGATATTTAATTTCATCGGTAATATGAGGTATCACCTGAACCGTTTCACCCAGATAATCGCCGTGGCGTTCTTTGTTGATTACTGCCTGATAAATTTTACCGGTAGTAACATTATTAGCCTGAGAGGTGGGAATATTCAGGAATCGTTCATAATGGCCTAAATCAAGATCGGTTTCGGCGCCGTCTTCGGTAACATAACATTCGCCATGTTCATAGGGATTCAGTGTTCCGGGATCAACATTGATGTATGGATCAAGTTTTTGGATAGTAACTGAAAATCCTCTTCCCTGAAGTAACTTGGCTATGGATGACGAAATGATTCCTTTTCCGAGGGAGGAAACCACTCCACCGGTTACGAATATATATTTTGAATTTGGCATAATGTAAATTTAAAAAACCGCAAATTTCGGTAATAAATTGAAATGGTTTATGAAAATGTTGATGATAATTTATATTAACTAAAAAGGGGTGACCCATTGAATCACCCCGGACGTAAGATGCACCAGATTATTAATAATATCTGTAACTTTTAACCTGTCCGATATGCTTAGCTAAGCGTATAACCTGACTGGTATAGCCAAATTCATTATCATACCAAACATATAAAACGATATTACGCTTATCTTCCGAAACGAGCGTGGCCGCGCTATCAAAAACGCAGGCGCAAGAATCGCCGATACAGTCGGACGATACCAATTCATTGGAAGTGGAATATCTGATTTGTTCGATCAACGTTCCTTTCAAAGAAGCAATTCGCATTATTTCGTTAACTTCTTCACGGGTAGTCTCACGGGCAACATTAAGCGAAAGAATAGCCAAGGAAACATCAGGAGTTGGAACCCTGACCGAGTTGGCCGTAAGTTTGCCTTTTAAACTTGGAACCGCTTTAACGGCAGCCAAGGCTGCTCCGGTTTCGGTAATTACCATATTAAGAGGTGCCGAACGACCGCGGCGGGACTTTTTGTGGTAATTATCAAGCAGGTTTTGATCGTTGGTGTATGAATGTATGGTTTCGAGATGACCTCTTATAATTCCGAGTTCGTTTTCGATCACACTTAACGGAGGAACTACTGCATTGGTTGTACAGGAAGCTGCCGAAATGATTGTTTCTTTTTCGAGATCAATATTTTCCTGATTAACGCCATAAACAATATTAGGAATATCGCCTTTTCCGGGGGCGGTAAGCAGCACTCTGCTGATTCCTTTAGCTTTCAGGTGACGGCTAAGTGCAACACGGTCGCGCATCGTTCCGGTGTTATCAATCAATAAGGCATCCTTAATGCCGTATATCTCATAATCAATATCTTCAGGATTTGTAGCGCTAATCATTTTAATGATATGACCGTTGATAAATAAGGATTTATTTTCCAAATCTTCAATAGCCACTCCTTCGAACTGACCATGAACAGAATCCTTACGAAAAAGAGAAGCTCGTTTACGGATGTCTTCATCCGAATTGGACCGGGTTACGATGGCTCTCAGTCTTAATTGAGAACCATTGCCGGCAGCGTTGATTAATTGACGGGCAGCCAACCGTCCAATACGTCCAAAACCATAAAGAACGACATCCTGTGTCTTTTCGCTCCTGGGTTTCGCTCCAACGATATAGTTAAGCTTTTGGGCAAGGAAATCATTAAGATTTTTGTACTGATCATGCTCAGCAAGCCATTCACTGTTTAATCGCCCAATATCAATGCGGGCGGGGGCTAAATTCAATTCGAGCATTGCTTTGGCAATCATCAGCGAATCCTGAATACAAAGCGGTTGTTTTATAATATTTAAGGCATAGGAATGCTTATGAAGGATATTACTTGAGCCTCGATCAAGCAACTGACGACGTAAAAAAATCAGTTCTACCGATTTATCAAACCATAATTTACCGATGACGTCAATAAATTCATTGGCAGCTTTTTCATCGTTTATCCATTTGTCTAATGTTTTTTGGTAATGATTGTTTGATTCATCACCCTTATAACCCGTATTTTCCATACTTTTGATTTTTGTTGTTGAAAAAATAAATAAGGAAGTCTTTACGGGCTTCAAATATAACAAAAAAAGGATTATCCAAAAATAAAATGGATAATCCTTACATTTTTTAAACTATTTATTTATTGTCCCAGGTAAGTCTTAAGCAATTTGCTTCGGGAAGTATGTTTCAATCTGCGGATTGCTTTTTCCTTGATCTGGCGAACACGTTCACGGGTAAGATCAAATTTTGAACCTATTTCATCGAGGGTAAGTCCGTGAGGTACGCCAATCCCATAAAAAAGATTTACCACATCCCGTTCTTTTTCGGTAAGCGTAGCCAATGACCGTTGAATTTCCTGCGACAATGATTCCCTCATTAATCCGTGATCAGTTACCGGAATATCGTCGCTAACGAAGAAATCGATAAATTTCGAATCTTCATCCTGTGGCAATGGAGCATCCATAGAAACATAACGAGTCGAAATTTTTAAAGCAGCATCAATTTTTTGTTGTGGAATTTCAAGAGATTCAGACAGTTCGAGAGCCGAAGGAGGACGTTCAAACTTTTGTTCAAGACGCGAGGCTTCCTTCGAAATTTTATTTAACGAACCCACCTGATTAAGCGGTAAACGTACAATACGCGATTGCTCGGCAAGCGCCTGTAAAATGGATTGACGTATCCACCAAACGGCATACGAAATGAATTTAAATCCACGTGTTTCGTCGAATCGTTGGGCGGCCTTTATTAAGCCCAAATTCCCTTCATTAATAAGGTCTGGCAAGCTAAGTCCCTGATTTTGATATTGTTTAGCAACAGATACTACAAATCGAAGATTGGCTTTAATTAATTTTTCCAAAGCTTTCTGATCGCCGGTTTTAATACGCTGAGCTAACAAAACTTCCTCATCCGCTGTAATCATTCCTTCTTTTCCTATGTCCTGTAAGTATTTATCCAAAGACGCAGTTTCGCGGTTAGTGATTGATTTTGTTATTTTTAATTGTCTCATTTTACAATGGCTTTTACCTGATATTAATAACACAAACTTATAACCAATAAGTAAAGCTATATAATTTATAATTATTATAATAGTCTTTACGTAATAAAACAAAAAAGGTTACAAAAAGTTTAATTATAATCCAAATCCATACCACGCCCGCTTATGATTGGGATATATTCCTTCAATCAATACGCCCCCTTCTCTGTTTTTCAGGGCATTGTATAAATCATCTTCATTTTTAACCGGTTTTTTATCTATTGAAGTGATAATATACCCCTCTCTTATCCCAACTTCTTTTAATTTACCGTTACCAAGTTTTGTTACTTTTAAACCATTTTTAATGCCTAAACGATTCATTTCATCTTTAGATACCGCCTCAAAAGTGGAGCCTAAAACAGAAATCGCATTTTTTTCATCATTATTTTTAACAATAGCCGTGTTACCTTCTTTATTCTTAAGTAAAACGGGTATTGTCAGTTCTTTATTATCCCGGCGGATCAAAAGATTTACTTTATCGCCCGGGCTGTGTTGACCTACGGTTTCCAATAATTCGGAAGAACTGTTAACATCGTTACCTTCAATATTGATGATAACGTCTCCGGTTTTAACACCTGCATTTTTGGCAGCTCCATCTTCCGTTAATTCAGCAACATAAACGCCTCTAACGTCTTTTAATCCTTCTTTTTCGGCAAAGGCTGCATCAATTTCACGAATAGAAATGCCAATATAGGCCCGTTGCACTTCACCGTATTTCATCATGTCGTTGGTAACTTTTTTGACAATATTTACAGGAATAGCAAAGGAATATCCTTCATAATTACCAGAATGTGATGCGATAGCTGCATTAATTCCAATTAATTCTCCTTTAATATTTACCAGGGCTCCACCGCTATTTCCACGATTTACAGCAGCATCGGTCTGAATATACGACTCTATAGCCCCCTCTGTTCCTAAAATATTAATATTACGGGCTTTTGCACTAACGATTCCCGCCGTTACCGTTGATGTAAGATTAAAAGGATTTCCGACGGCAAGCACCCATTCGCCAATCTTTACATCATCGGAATTTCCAAAGGGAATAAATGGTAATCCTTTTGCTTCAATTTTTATTAATGCCAAATCGGAAGTTGGATCAGTGCCTATGATTTCGGCGGTAAAAGTCCGTTTGTCGTTTAGTGTAACTTCAATTTTATCAGCATCTTGAACCACATGATTGTTTGTTACAATATAACCATCATCAGACAGTATCACTCCTGATCCAAATGCCTGAACGGGAACCTGCTTCTGAGGTATATCTGGTTCCATATTGAAAAAATCACGAAAATCAAAAAAATTATCATAAGTAGAACTTCTACGCTGATATTCGGTTTTAATGTGAACCACGGCGTGAATTGTCAAATTTGCGGCAGTCGTAAAATCGGGACCCGTTACCGGATTATCCGGGGTACAATTAGCCATTTGAACTGGCACATCGGGTTGAATACTGCTCCGATAGAAATGTTGTTTCGGAACAATCGAATATGCTCCCAATGAAATCATTCCTCCGATAAAAGCCATAAAAATAGCACTTCCTATTTTTTTCATACTTAATAATTTAAATTTAGTTAATAATAATTGAATTTTTACTTTTTTTTCCGTATTGCAAATTTTATACCTAAACATTTTTACAATATTGCATTTTGATGTTGCTTAAACGAAACACAAATATCCACAGTATGTGCATATTAGTTAAAAAATGTTAAATTCGGATTCTTCCGTTTTCCGATAATAAATACTAATTTTGCAGAGTTTTTAAAATTTTAATTATCTTATTGTTTTCAAAGACAATGGAACCAAAATTTGTATAATTTTTCTGTTTCTGTAAAAAGAATTAACCATTCAGAAGCCAATGAATTTGTAGAAGAAACCAAATAAATCCTTATGAAAATTCCATTTTATAAATATCACGGAACTGGTAATGATTTTATTATCATAGATAATCGCACATTGTTTTTTGCAGATAACAAAGATTTGATTAAAGGTTTATGCGACCGTCATTTTGGCATAGGCGCCGACGGATTGCTGCTTTTGCAGGAAAAAGATTCCTACGCTTTTGAAATGGTATATTATAATTCCGATGGAAAAGAAGCAACAATGTGCGGAAATGGAGGAAGGTGTATTACGGCTTTTGCCTATAAATCCGGATTATGCAATAAAAACATAAGGTTTATGGCAGCCGACGGGGAACATTTGGCAACTATTGTAAGTCATAATAAAAATATTGTTCAAGTATCACTCAGGATGGCGGATGTAAAAAAGGTGGAATTTGCCGGAGATGATTTTATAGTTAATTCTGGCACCCCGCACTACATAACATTTGTAAATAATGTTGAAAAAATCGATGTCGTTTTGGCAGGTCGCACTATACGTTACAACCCTCGTTTTTCCGAACCGGGTACCAATGTTGATTTTGTGGAAATTCATGATAAAAATATGGTCGTCAGGACATATGAAAAGGGTGTTGAAAATGAGACTCTTTCGTGCGGAACCGGTGTTACGGCATCGGCCATTGCCGCCTGGTATAAAAATAAACATACAAATTACGGTATTCAAACCAAGGGCGGAGCATTAAACGTAACGTTTAATCAAACCGAAGGTATTTTCACTGATATTTGGCTGGAAGGCCCCACAGAAATGGTTTTCAAAGGCGAAATTGAGATTTAACAGACTTACAAATAGTGAATTAATATGAAAATTGCACAAAAAATATTAAAATATTTTATTCTGTCCATAAACTTTTTAATTATTTGTTCCTGTGCTTATTCCCAAGAGTTCGCACGCAATATCGACGATCTACCTTACGATTATTCTTTTTTCAAAAAAGACACACTTATATTTCCCCGGGTGGGAATGGTTCAATCCAAATCAGAAGTATCCATACGCTACCGCATTGTTGATTTGGACCATAAAATCGTGATGCCGAAAATTCTCGGCGAAGACGATGAAATTGAAGTGCTCCTCAGTACCGATGGTAAGGAATTTGAAAATTTGGGAATTATCAATAAGTATTCTCATTTTCCGTCACTTGCTTATGTCGACGTAAGTTTTCGCATTTATTCCTATGCCGGACATCCTGCATGGGTTAAATTTATATGCCGTAAAGCAAGTGGCAATTTTATGCTTGATATTGATCAGATTGAAATCAAAGATACTCCCAAAATAAATGAAACGGACTCCGAAAATTTTGACAATGTTATCGTTTATCCGACGCCGGCTACCGAATATTTTGGCATAAGTATTGAAGGAAAAGACAAATATACAAAAGTGGAATTTATTAACTCTAATGATAAAGTATTTGAATATGACTATATTAGTGAATACAGAGGAATTTCATTCGATGTTTTTGGTTTTCCACATGATATTTATTTCGCACGACTTACCGGCGATAATTGCTCGATGATTAAAAAGGTAATGGTTAAAATTCCATATCCGGATATTATTTTTAAATAAAAGTAATTTAGAACTATTATGATTATGCTTACTTTTGTTACAAATTTTCAATGATGATACGGGGTAAAAATATTGTTTTGCGTGCTCTGGAACCCGAAGATGTCAACCTGCTGTTCCAGTGGGAGAACGATACTTCACTCTGGCATGTAAGCAATACCACATCGCCTTTCTCGCGTTTTGTTCTGGAACAATATATTATGAGTTCGCAACAGGATATTTACACCAACAAGCAACTCCGGCTGATTATCGACCAGATTTTGCCCGATAATAAATTCCAATCAATCGGCACAATTGATTTATTCGATTTTGACCCTCATAACCTCAGGGCAGGTGTGGGTATTCTCATTTGCAGCGAGAAACAACAGAATGGTTATGCCGCCGATGCACTTGATACGTTGATTAAATATGCAACAGAAACCTTGCACCTTCATCAGCTTTATTGTGGCATTTGCATAAATAATAACCCCAGCTTAAAATTATTTCGGAAATTTAATTTTGAATTAACAGGAATAAAAAAAGACTGGATTAGGCTTAATGATTCATTTATTGACGAATACACTTTACAATTAATACTCAATAATTAAACTTGTAATAATGGCAGCATATTATTTATCAGGATATAGCGGGGAAAAACGTAAACGCCGGTTGCGGATTAGACGTACCCTGTTAATGATTTTTATTGCTTTGGTAATTATCGTTTTTATTGCCGGGTATAAAATGATTTACATGAATAATGTTTGGCTCGGAGACCAGGTATCGGAAGCCGTTTATATTCCTTCAAATGCCAACTTTGAAAAGGTCAAAACAATACTTTATCAAAAAGGATTAATCATTAACCGAAAATCGTTTGAATGGGTTGCTCAAAAAAAAGCTTATCCAACTCATATCCATCCCGGAAAATATCTGGTAAAAAAAGGCATGAGCAACAACACTTTAATCAATATGTTGCGCTCGGGAAAGCAGGAACCGGTCAAGCTGGTATTTAACAATATCCGAACAAAAATGGACCTTGCCCAACGAATTTCAGAGCAAATTGAAGCCGACTCTTCATCCATTATTAAATTGCTAAACGATAAAGCCTATACCAAAAAATTCGGATTAACTCCCGATAATATTCTTGTCGTTTTTGTCCCCAACACTTACGAAACCTGGTGGACACTAACTGCCGATGAATTCATTTCCAGAATGGATAACGAATATAAAAAATTCTGGACTGACGAACGCCGGCAAAAGGCAAATAAAACAGGACTAACCATACAACAGGTTTCCATCCTGGCTTCCATCGTCGAAAAGGAAACCAATAAGGATAGCGAAAAACCACGGATTGCGGGAGTATATATGAATCGGCTCAAGTATGGTATGTTGCTCGAGGCTGATCCCACATTGGTATATGCCTTAGGCGATTTTTCGATAAAGCGGGTTCTGAATGAATATAAAAAACTTGACTCGCCTTACAATACCTATAAATATACCGGTTTACCCCCTGGTCCTATTTGCCTCCCGTCCATTGCTTCCATTGATGCTGTTCTGAATTTTGAAAAGCATTATTATTTGTATTTCTGTGCCAAAGAAGATTTGTCAGGCTTTCACAATTTTGCCTATAATTATGAACAGCACAGCATTAATGCAAAAAAATATCAGGCGGCATTAGATAGAATGAACATAAAACGATAATATGGAAATTTTTAAAGCCTACGATATCCGAGGTGTCTATAACCACGATTTTAATAAAAATGATGTCTATAAAATCGGGTATTTTATTCCCCGGCTATTGAATACTCAAAAGGTTTTAGTTGGAAGAGATGTACGGACATCTTCCCCTGAAATTTTCGATTATTTAGTGAAAGGTATTACCGATGCCGGAGCCGACGTGTACGATATAGGGTTGGCTACTACTCCTATGGTCTATTATTCTACGGCTCATTACCACTTTGACGCTTCGGTAATGATTACCGCTTCGCATAATCCAAAAGAACATAACGGATTGAAAATATCCCGCAACGATGCCTTGCCTGTGGGATACGATACAGGACTATCTAAAATTGAAAAATGGATGGAAACAGAAGTTATATCCGTTTTTGATCACAAAGGAGCGGTTATTCCTTTCGAAATCAAAACAGATTACCTGAATTTCCTGAAAAAATATCTTTCCGATTATTCTAATCTTAAAATAGCCATAGATTGTTCCAATGGCATGGCTTCGCTTTTAATAAGGGATTTGCTTGGCGATACACCTTTATATATATACGAACAACTCGACGGAACGTTCCCCAATCATGAGCCCAATCCACTAATTGCAAAAAATACTGCGGCACTAAAAGAAAAAGTAGTAAAAGAGCATTGCGATATCGGTGTAATTTTCGACGGAGATGCCGATCGCGTAATGTTTGTTGATGAAAAAGGACAGTTTATTTCGCCCGACCTGATGATAGCCGTTTTGGGCATCTATTTTTCGGATAAAGAAAAAGGAGAAAGCCTTCAGGATATACGCACTTCAAAGGCAGTAAAGAAATATATCGAAAAACTGGGCTACACTATGCACATGTGGCGGGTAGGACGAGCTTATGCAGCACTGAAGCTCCGCGAAATTCATGGACTCTTTGGCGGAGAACTTGCAGGACATTATTATTTCCGTGATTTTTATTATTCCGACTCCGGTATCCTTGCCAGCCTTATCATGCTCAGTGTTTTTTCAAAAATAAAAAAGCAAGGAAAAACTGTTTCGGAACTCATGTCCGAAATTGCCGGAGGATACATTAATTCCGGAGAAATAAATTTTAAAATTGAACAAAAAGCACAGGCTATGGAAGCCCTCAGGGAATATTTCACCCGCCAGGAAAAGCCTACTGCCTTTTACGATTTCGACGGTTATCGCATCGAATTCCTCGACTGGTGGTTTAATGTCCGTCCGTCGAATACTGAACCTTACCTCCGCTTTTTGGCTGAAGCATTAAGCAGGGAAACACTCGATAAGAAACTGGCTGAAGTAAATCATATTTTAGCCAGTTTTCAATAAAACATGAACAGGCAATCGTTTGAATGTTTATAAAGTCAAAAGGTTTAATTTAACCCGTATAATTTATTAATCGGTTTATGATGAAACAACAGGGTGGCAATCTTTATCTGATTCCTTCCGCTTTGGGCGATGGCGGGCTCGATAGGATTCTGCCCCCGTTTAATATTGGGATTATTCATTCGCTGGACGAATTTATCGTGGAAGAAGTACGTACCGCAAGGCGTTTTTTGCGAAAGACCGGCTATCAACACGATTTTGATACCGTTACTTTTCATATCCTGAACGAACATACGACAGAAATAGAATTTTCAGAATATCTCGCTTCCGTTATTAATGGTAAAAATATCGGTTTACTATCCGAAGCCGGAGTGCCTTGCATTGCCGATCCCGGTGCCAGGATCGTTGAACTGGCTCATCGTCATCATATCCGAGTCATTCCGCTGGTTGGTCCTTCATCACTTATCCTTGCGTTGATGGCTTCGGGATTCAACGGACAAAACTTTGCCTTCCTGGGATATTTACCGGCAAAGAGAGATGAACGGATAAAAAAATTACGCGACGTAGAACGACATATCCGGTTAAACCATCAAACGCAATTGTTTATTGAAGCGCCTTACCGCAACATGCAAATGCTCGAAAGTATTATTTCCGCCTGCTCCCCCGACTTGCAACTATGCATTGCCTGCGACATTACCTTAGACACCGAAACAATTATTACCCATACCCTGCATGAATGGAAATCTTGTTTGCCCGACATCAATAAACGGCCTGCCGTATTTTTGCTGTATTATTGATCATGCCTTTCTATCCGTCAACGACAATTAATATTAACCTGAGTCGGGTTAAGCGGCAAGAAATAATTGTTGATTATAAGCCTTGATCGGTTTCTGGTCGGTTTCTTGAATATCGGTTTTGACAGATGTTTTTTTTGGAAAGAAGGAATAAGCAACAAGAGCACTCATGATAATATTGAGTAAAAATTCGCCGAAGCGATATATTTTAAATTAAATTCAAGTTACTTCACCACTGAAGTAAGGCATTTCAAGTTAAATTCGAGCTACTTCACCACTGAAGTAAGGCATTTCAAATTAAATTCGGGCTACTTCACCACTGAAGTAAGGCATTTCAAGTTAAATTCGGGCTACTTCACCACTGAAGTAAGGCATTTCAAGTTAAATTCGAGCTACTTCACCACTGAAGTAAGGCATTTCAAGTTAAATTCGGGCTACTTCACCACTGAAGTAAGGCATTTCAAGTTAAATTCGGGCTACTTCACCACTGAAGTGAAATATTCCAAATTAATTTTGGGTTGCTTACTCGGCATGCCATTCAAATGCGATAACAGTATAACCTGCACTCGGGATAAGGTTTTATCCCGAACTCAGGTTATTAGGACAAGCGTTTTCTGCTTTCTCATCAATCCATCTCAAGGATCAACATCAAGAATAATTTTTACCGCCTTAAAAGAAGTTTCTACTTCAAACCTATCCTTCTGGTTCATCAGTTCGTCCTTTAGTTTAGCTAAGCCTTTGCCTCTTTCCATCTTAAGGAGAATATTTTTGAGAAACTGGTTTTTAATGCGCGACACAGGCGGATATTCCGGACCGAGTACTCTTTTACCAAATACTTTACGCAGACGCTGTGCAAAATCATTGGCCGCATCATTTAGCAGATGATAATCGTGATGTTTTAATGTAATACGGATAAGCCGTGTATACGGAGGATAGCCGAACTTTTGCCGTTCGACCATCTGTGAATGATACATAGCCATGTAATTATTTTGAAGCACCTGTTGAAGCACAGGCTGCTCCGGGTTATAGGTCTGGATAATTACTTTTCCCTGTTTATTTTTACGTCCAGCCCTTCCGCTAACCTGCGCCATCAGTTGAAAACTCTTTTCGTACGCCCTGAAATCGGGAAAAGTAATAAGCGAATCGGCATTCAGTATCCCGACAAGGCTTACATTATCGAAATCGAGACCTTTGGTTACCATTTGTGTTCCGACGAGGATATCAATATGCCCATCTTCAAAGTCGCTGATGATCTGCCGTGCTGAATTCCGCGAGCGTGTAGTATCCAAATCCATACGCACAATGGATGCTTCGGGGAAGAAAAATGCCAATTCCTCCTCTATCTTTTCGGTGCCAAACCCCTTCATCAATACCTTGGCGTTGCCACAATCGGGACAACGCTCGGGAATAACGGTGGAATATCCACAATAATGGCATCGTAAAAGGTTGCTGTTTTTATGATAAATAAGCGACACATCGCAATTTTTACATTGAGGAATCCAGTTGCAGATATCGCACTCAAGATGCAACGAAAAGCCACGCCGGTTCTGGAAAAGAATCACCTGTTCTTTTCCGGCAAGCGATTTTGCTATTTCATCCAATAGCGTTTGCGAAAAGATGGACTTCATCCTTTTAAAACGAGTTTCGGTTTTAATATCTACGAGCTTTATTTCGGGCAACTGAATACCGCCATAACGCCGGTTCATTTCGAATAGGGCATATTTTCCGCTCTGTGCATTTTGATAACTTTCCACCGATGGCGTAGCCGAACCAAGAAGTACCTGCGCATGATGCATTCCTGCCAGCCGTATAGCCGAATCGCGGGCATTATATCGCGGCGACGGATCATTTTGTTTATACGACGAATCATGCTCCTCGTCCACGATGATCAGTCCAAGATTTGAAAACGGTAAAAACAATGCCGAACGTGCACCCAGGATAATCCGGTATTTATGGTCGCTACTATCCGATTTTGCTTCTGCGGCAGCCACGCTATTCCATATTTCCACTTTTTCATTATCGCTGTAGCGCGAATGATACATGCCCACGGTATCGCCAAAATATTTCCGCAAACGGTTAATGATTTGCGAAGTTAAAGCGATTTCTGGTAAAAGATAAAGCACCTGTTTCCCCTGCAACAATGCCTGACTGATGAGCTTAATATATATTTCGGTTTTTCCGCTCGACGTAACGCCATGCAACAGGGCTACGTTTTTGGTCGTAAAGGATTTGTTTATTCCTTCCAACGCTTCGGTTTGTTCATCGTTAAGTTCTATCGTATTCACAAGGCTTTCCGGGCTGAATTCCTGAAGCCGGCTCATCGTTTTCTGATATATTTCGAATACACCTTTCTTTATCAAAGCGGCAATGGGAGCGGTTCCGTCTTTTTGCGTTTTTACCAGGTCTGCTCGTTTAACTTCTTTTGGTTTACCCGATAAAATCTGCGAAAGCTGAACGTAAGCCATCAACATTTCCATTTGTTTGTAGGCTCTTTTGCTTAGTTTATCAAAAAGCGGGTTCAGCAGATCGTGATCATGATATTTTTCGGTCAGCCGGACAAACACCTCTATTTTCGGTTTGTAACGTTCCTGCAGTTCTTCTTCTAATAAAATGATATTTTTTTCGATCATCGTCTTGATGAGTGGAAACACCTTGAGTTGTTCTATTATTTTCGAAACTTCATTCAATGTTAAAACCTGCTGTGTCTGCAATGCCTGCAACACAAGCCATTCTTTTTCCGAAAGGGTGGAAATATCGCCATCGAAAGCCGGATTGAGCACGATTTTCGATTCGCTGGCTAATTTTAACGCCGACGGCAAAGCCGCGTTCATCACTTCGCCAACATTACACAAATAATAAGAAGCCATCCATTCCCAAAACTGAAACTGAATATCGTTGACCACTGGAAACGTATCGAGAACTGACAGGATATATTTTACTTCGCCAATGGAAGGAATGTTTTCGTGAATGTTACGAACCAGTGCCGTAAAAATTTTCTTTTTACCAAACTGCACAACCACGCGCAAACCCGGCTTAACGACCGCTATCAGTTCATTGGGAATACGGTAAGTAAAATAGCCTTTCAGTGGCAGTGGCAGCAATACATCGGCAAAAAACGTTCGTCTTTCCATCAGAAAAATTAATTTTTTGGATGGTAAAAATACCTAAAAAAGAAAAGGGTTATCGAACGAAGAAAGATTATTCCTGATATTTTGCTTTCTTACTTCCCTGGTAAATTTCAAACTTATTGAATTTGCATTCCAGTTGACCGTTAAAAACGGTAATCCGTTTGGTGGGTTTCAGCCCGATATATTTAATGGCGTTAAGGTCGCCACTGATGACCCAGGTTTCCCATCCGGCAAATTTATTTTTCAGCGTATCCCCTATTTGCCGGTATAAACCGATAATATCCTTTACCTGTATTCTTTCGCCGTAAGGCGGATTAGTAATAAGCATTCCTTTTTCGTCGGGAGGAACAATATTTTCGAATGCACCTACCGACAGCTCAATATCCTTATGCAAATGGGCGCTACGCACATTGCGTATGGCAGCCGAGAGATTTCTTTCCGAAATATCGGAACCAATAATCCGGTAATCGAATTCGGTTTGAAGATCGAAGGCTTCGTTTTCAAGATTTTCCCAAAGGGCTGCATCATAATCCTTCCATTTCATAAATCCATAATTATCGCGATAAATGCTTGGAGGCATATTGTTGGCAATAAGGGCAGCTTCGATAAGCAAAGTCCCCGAGCCACACATAGGATCAATAAAATGAGATTTTTTATCCCATCCCGACAGCAAAATCATTCCGGCAGCAAGCACTTCACTCAACGGAGCTTCGCCTACCGTCTGACGGTAACCACGTTTATGCAACGAAACGCCCGAACTATCGAGAGAAATGTCGCAAATGTTGTTTTGCAAATGAATATTAATACGCAAATCCGGATTTTCGGTATCTACCGATGGGCGACGGCCGAATTTATCACGGAAATAATCCACCACGGCATCTTTAGCCCGTAAAGCTACAAAATGCGAATGCGTAAACAACGAATCGTTAACTACGGCATCCATAGCCAGCGTTTTATAAGGATCCATATAATCTTCCCAAGGTATCTTCTTTAACTCAAGATATAAATCATCCTCATTAGTAAGTGTAAACGATTTCAAAGGCTTCAAAATACGTAAAGCCGTCCGCGACCATTGATTGGCTTTATACATCAACGTTTTATCGCCTTTAAAGCTTACTGCCCGTTTGAGCAATTCCACATCTTTAGCGCCAAGCGATGTCAGCTCGGCGGCAAGCACTTCTTCCAAACCCGTTATGGTTTTGGCTATCATTGGGAAATCAAAATTGTCGTCAGTCAAAATAATATGATTTTAGATTTTGTAAAAATACGAAAATTGATAGGATAATCCGTTCAACAGAAGGATTATATTTTCTTCATAAACCGTTCTGTGTTGATGATGTATCGTGTATGATTGCCTGTTCCTATCAGTCCTCTCTCGTTATAAACTTCCACATTAAAACGCAGTTTATTTTCATCCACCTCGGCAAGATAGGTTTCGCAAATTACCTTTTGTCCTATGCCTGTTGCTTTTTGATGCCTGATATTGACTTCCGTTCCCACGGTGGTATACCCTTCAGGTAATAGCGGAGCTACGCTCCAGAAACAAACCTCTTCCATCAAAGCAATTAATGCAGGAGTAGCAAATACTTCGAGAAGTCCGGAGCCATAATTTGCTGCCGTATCTTTAAATCCTACAACGATTTCCTTTTTGCTTGTTACCCCGGAATGAATTGAAAATTCCATTTTAAATTTTTTTGCAAACCTACAAGATTTTTCAATTCCATAAACTTAAATCAAAAATATACATTTTTGGTATTTATACATAACCGCATTTACCATAAAAAAATTATGCTGGTCATCGCATGAAAAAAAAGATGGTACGAAAATTTACGATAACTTTACATTTTTAAAATTTTTCCGTTATGGAAGAACAAACGAACAGATTTTCAATAAAAAAAAGATTGTTAAGTTTTCGTTTTGCAGCCCAAGGCATAAGAAGCATGCTTCTGACGCAACATAATTCACGAATACATTTTCTTGCTACCGTGTTAGTAATTGTTGCCGGATTTGTTTTTAAAGTATCTGCAATCGAATGGTGTATGCTTATTTTAGCCATTGGCTTCGTTTGGGCTACCGAAGCCATCAATTCGTCCATCGAAGGTATCGTTGACCTCATCTCTCCTGAATTTAATCCTAAAGCCGGAAAAATTAAAGATATGGCAGCCGGTGCGGTATTGATGGTAGCCATTGCCGCCGCCATCACAGGCTTTTTAATTTTTATACCCAAGTTTTTAAACTTTTAATTTTAAATAAATGATAATTATAGCTGATAGCGGCGCCACCAAAACAGATTGGCGGGTGATAGATAACGGGAAAATAATCAACGAACTCCAGACCATCGGATTTAATCCGTATTTTGTTACTTCCGCCGATATAAAAGATACTCTTGAAAAGGAGCTTTTTCCTTTTTTTGATAATGAAGCCGCAAACAAAGTTTTTTTCTACGGTGCCGGATGCTCTTTCGAGCAAAAGGGCAATATCGTTTCGGATGCTCTGGAAGATTTTTTCCAGAATGCGCGTATTTATATCGAACATGATTTATTAGGCGCTGCCCGTGCACTTTGCGGCAGGGAAAAGGGCATCGCCTGCATTCTTGGAACGGGCTCAAATTCATGTCTTTATAACGGAACAGATATTATTGAAAATGTGCCGTCGTTAGGTTATTTTTTCGGCGACGAGGGAAGTGGTGCACAAATCGGGAAGATACTACTCACTGCTGTCCTTAAAAATGAGTTACCCTCCGAAATAAAATCCGCTTTTGATTCCCAATTTGGACTTACATTTGAAAAAATCCTCGATATAATTTACAAAAAACCAATGCCAAACCGGTTTTTAGCTTCGTTTGCCGAGTTTGTCGGACAAAATATACATCACCCCTTTCTCCAGGAAATTGTCAGGAACTGTTTTCACGATTTTTTCCGTTGCCAGTTAACTAAATATACAGGATATAAGGAAGCTCCGGTTCATTTTGTAGGCTCTGTCGCTTTTCATTTCAGTTCGCTGCTCACAGAAGTAGCTGCCGGATATGGTATATCCATAGGAAATGTGAAGCGGTCTCCCATCGGAGGATTAGTTAAATATCATAAAGCTGACGAATAATGTTTCAAAAAATTGATGACCCCGATTTACTCAAAACCATTGCTAAAGAAATCCGTAAAGATATCATACAAAGCCTTGCAGAAGCCGGATCGGGACATACCGGAGGTTCGCTTGATCTGGCGGATATTTTCACAACGCTTTATTTCCATGTTTTAAATCATAAACCTGAAAATCCAACATGGGAAAACAGGGACCGGCTGATACTTTCCATCGGGCATGTTGCACCGGTACTCTATACCACATTAGCCCATGCCGGTTATTTTCCAAAGGAAGAATTAATGACATTGCGTAAGTTGAATTCCCGTTTACAGGGACATCCGGGCAGAGATCATGGTTTGCCCGGGATAGAACTTTCTGCCGGCTCGTTGGGTCAAGGTCTTTCGGTCGCTGTAGGAATGGCTCTGACGGCTAAGATGGATAATGCTTCATGGAAGGTTTTCAGCGTCCATGGCGACGGCGAACTTCAGGAAGGTTCAATTTGGGAAGCGGCCATGGCTGCCTCCCATCACCATTTGGACAACCTTACAGCGATTGTTGACCGTAACAAACTTCAGATTGACGGGAAAAATAGCGATGTTATGGAAATTGAACCGCTGACAGATAAATGGAAGGCCTTTGGCTGGCATGTGATTAAATGTAATGGGAATAATATCCCGGCACTTTTTGAAGCATTTAGTCAAGCAGAAAATGTTAAAAATAAACCTTCCGTTATCATCGCCGATACGATCATGGGTAAAGGAGTGAAAAGTATTGAAAACGACTACCATTGGCATGGAAAAGTTCCTTTACCTACCCAAGTGGATGATTTTATCAATCAATTAGAATCAGACAAATAATGCAACCATTCATAAATAAAGGCAATAAACCAACCAAAACAGGTTTCGGCGAAGGATTAGCACAAATCGCTGAGCATTACCCCCAAATCATCGGTATCGGTGCTGATATTACCAATTCCGTCGGAATGAATTTTTTTGCCGAAAAATATCCCGAACGTTTTATTTCTTTAGGCATAGCCGAACAAAATTGTGTCGGTGTGGCTGCAGGTTTGGCTTTATCCGGAAAAATTCCGGTATTTTCCACGTATGGAGTTTTTGCCGCCTTACGGACAACCGATCAGATAAGAATTTCGCTATGCTATAACAATTTGCATGCAATTATTGGTGGTGCCCATGCCGGAGTATCTGTAGGCCCCGATGGAGCCACCCACCAGGCATTGGAAGATATGGCTGTTATGCGTGTAATGCCGAATATGACTATCATTTCGCCTTGTGACGCCACCCAAACACGAAAGGCCATTGCAGCAGCCGTGGAACAAGTCAACGGACCGGTTTATCTCCGTTTCGGAAGGGAAGCTGTCCCGGATTTTACTTCCGAAGAACTTCCTTTCCAGATAGGTAAAGCCCAACTTTTAAATCAAGGCAACGATTTGACCATTATTGCAACCGGACATTTAACCTGGGAAGCGCTTCAGTCAGCAGCTATACTCCAGAAAAAAGGCATTTCAGCACGCGTTTTGAATATGCACACAATCAAACCTATAGACAAAGAAGCCATCATTGCTTCAGCCAAAGAAACACATGGCATTATTACTGCTGAAGAACATCAGATTATCGGCGGACTGGGAAGCGCCGTCGCCGAAGTTCTTGCTCAAAATTACCCGGTTCCGATGGAATTCATCGGTATGAACGACACTTTTGGTGAATCAGGCAAACCCGAAGAATTGATGGAAAAATACGGAATGACTGCCGGACACATCGTTGAAGCAGCCCTGCGTTTGCTAAAAAGAGTTTAATCGTTTGATTCTGCAATTACTCAGTTTGTGGCATAAATATTCCGGCAGGATATTCAATCTTAGTTAAAAAAAGTCCACAGGCGGGCACCGAAAAGCCAGCGTCCGAACGGTTTTTGCCTTCTATAATTTTCCGGAAGTCATCCAGCGTTATCCGTTCCCGCCCCAAATCAAGCAAAGTTCCAACGATGGCCCTGACCATGTTGCGTAAAAAACGGTCGGCTTTTATGGTAAAAATGAGCATATCGTTTTCCTTTTCCCAATAAGCTTCCATGATATGACAATTATTGGTTTTAACCTGGGTTTTCGATTTGGAAAAGCACGAAAAATCGAGATATTCTTTCAACATATCAGCACCCTTGTTCATCCGTTCGATGTTAAGATTGCCATAAATATAATACGAAAAATCAACCATAAAAGGATCTTTCGATAAACTGATAAAAAACTGATAGGTTCGTGAAATGGCATCAAAACGGGCGTGAGCATCCGGTAAAACTGGCAAAATATCAGAAACTGCAACATCATAAGGTAAAAAACTATTAACCTTAAATATCAATTTTTCGATTTTCGATGCTTCAATTTCTGTTTTTAAATCAAAATGTGCATAAAATTCCTTTGCATGGACTCCCGTATCCGTACGACCAGCTCCGGTAAGCGCCACCGGTTCGTCCATTATTATTGTAAAACATTCATTAAGTAACTGTTGTATGGTGCTGGCATTATGTTGAATCTGCCAGCCATGATAACGCAGCCCATTGTATCTCAACCTAATAAAATAACGATACATCACTCTTTTTAAATTTTATTTTTGGCAAAGATATAAATACATTCCTTACGATATTTAATTATCTTTCAATAATTAATATTTGGAAAGAGTATAAATTAAAAAAATATTAATAATTTTTTATTGAAATTGTAAAATGTATTTTTAACTTTGAAGCCGATTTGTTAATCTTATAACAATGATAATTTAAAAACAATTTGTATCAACAGATTAAAACAACAAAACATTAAAATTGGAGGGAAACATGACAGGAACAGAAACTTTAATTAAGGAACTAGTTGAAAAACACGGTCGAAGCAGGAATAGTTTAATGCCTGTTTTGCAAGGTGTTGTTCATGAGGAAAAGTATCTTTCGGAGGAAGCTATGATTGCCATCGCCAAAGAGCTTGATTTATCGGCAGCCGACGTTTATGGCACCGCTACTTTTTATACTTTTCTTGATACTAAAACACGGGGTAAAAACATCATCCGTGTTTGTAAAACCATCACCTGCCACATGAAAGGCAAAGATGAAATTATCAAAACCATTGAAAATACATTAAAAATAAAAGTTGGAGAAACAACGCATGACAAAAAGTTTACTTTGCTCACGGCCAATTGTCTCGGGTGGTGCCACAAAGGGCCCGTCATGCTCATAAATGATGAAGTTTTCCCTGAACTCACACCTCAAAAAGCTATTGAAATCATCGAAGGATATTCAAAAGTTACCAAGTAGCTTTAATTCAATCATTTAAATTACTTTTAAACAATAAGAAAATGGAAAATAAAAATCTAAAAAAAGTAGATATTATATTTGATACCGAGAGCATCAAGCCATTGGAAGTGCTGGAAAAAACATTACTCAAATCACCGGACGACATCATTCTGGAGTTGATAGATTCGGGACTGAAAGGCAGAGGTGGTGCGGGTTTTCCTACTGGTTTGAAATGGAAATTCACCAAAAACGAAGCCAACGAAACAAAATACGTAATTTGTAATGCCGACGAAGGCGAGCCGGGTACTTTTAAGGATCGCGAAATTCTTGACTGCGTTCCCGAAAAAATCTTCACCGGTATGGCTATTTGTGGTTATGTTATTGGAGCCAAAGAGGGATATATTTACCTGAGAGGCGAATATAATTTTCTTTTAAAAACGCTCTTGCCAAGACTTGAAAATTTCAATAAAGAATTACAAAACAGGGATATAGATTTTAAAATTATTTTTAAATCCGGAAGCGGAGCGTATGTTTGCGGTGAAGAAAGCGCCCTTTTTGAATCCATGGAAGGTAAGCGCGGTGAACCCCGGAATAAACCGCCCTACCCTACTGTTGCCGGATATAACGGAAAACCAACCGTGATCAACAACGTAGAAACACTGGTATATGTAACCATGATTTGCAGTATGGGAGCCAAAAAATTCAAATCATTTGGCACATCCGATAGTCGAGGTTCAAAAGTATTTTCGGTATCCGGCGATACGCCTATCCCAGGCATCTATGAAGTGGAATTAGGCATGCCATTGATTGATTTCGTAAACGAATTCGGCGACGGCGATACCAAAGCCGTGCAAGTTGGAGGCGCTTCCGGGCATTGCGTACCGCGGAAAAAGCTCAACGATACCATCATTGGTTTTGAAGGAATACCTACCGGAGGTTCCATGATGATTTTCAACAGCTCCCGATCAATGTATAACGTTTTACACGATTATCTGGAATTTTTCAATGAAGAATCGTGCGGACAATGCACTCCTTGCCGTGTAGGCTGCCAACAATTGCTCAAAGGAATTGAAGCCGTTAAAAAAGGCGAGCGTCCTCCGGCATATCTCGATGAATTAAAAAAGCTGACTTCGACAATGAAAATTGCTGCCAAATGCGGTTTAGGACAGTCTGTTGGCAATCCTTTTAATTCAATTATTGATAATTTCAGAGAAGAAATCATTTATTAATACATAACGCAGGAGATTCAAAAAATGAGCAAATATTTAGTAAATCTAAAAATAAATAATATTCCGGTTTCCGTAGACGAAGGCACTACCATCCTTGAAGCGGCCAAACAGTTAAATTTTAAAATTCCCACCCTTTGCAATCATCCCGATTTAAGTGTTGCAGGAAACTGCAGGGTTTGCGTTGTAGAGGTTAAGGGCGCAAAACTATTATCCGCTTCCTGCGCTACTCCGGTATCGGAAGGAATGGAGGTTTATACCAACAGCGAAAAAGTTCGCACAGCCCGCAAGCATATCATCGAGTTGCTTCTTTCCGAACACAATGCCGATTGTACCAAATGCTTCAAAAATGGTCATTGTGAATTACAGGATCTTGCCAATGAGTATCGCTTTGGCGACCATGTATTTATTGATTTGGTAAAAGAAAAAACCAAGATTCCCGACATTTCATCACCATCCATTTCCAAAGACGACAGTAAATGTATTCGCTGCCAACGCTGTGTTAGAACGTGTTCTGAACTTCAGGCAGTTTCGGCATTAGCCGTCGTAAATAAAGGCGACCACCAAAAAATTTCCACTTTTCTCGAAAAACCAATGAACGAAGTGGTTTGTACAAATTGCGGGCAGTGCATCAATCGTTGTCCTACTGGTGCCTTAACCGAACGAAATTATATCGAAGAAGTATGGCGTGCTATTTATGACCCCAATAAATTTGTTGTCGTTCAAACAGCTCCGGCAACCCGTATTGCCGTTGGCGAAGACCTCGGCATAGGTGTTGGACAACGCGTTACAGGAAAAATGGTGTCGGCGTTGAAAAAAATAGGGTTCAATAAAGTGCTCGATACCGATTTTACGGCCGATCTTACCATCATTGAAGAAGGAAACGAATTACTCCAACGGCTTAAAAAAGCATTGGTTGACAAAGAACCGGTAGCCTTGCCCATGATGACTTCCTGTTCGCCAGGTTGGATAAAATTTCAAGAGCACATGTTTCCCGAATTACTCGATAATTTATCAACCTGCAAATCGCCTCAGCAAATGTTTGGAGCATTAGCCAAAACCTATTATGCCGAAAAAATAAATATTAAGGCGCAGGACATGATTGTGGTATCCATTATGCCTTGTACGGCCAAAAAATTTGAATGCGATCGCCCCGAAATGCGCGACAGTGGCTATAAGGATGTAGATTATGTACTTACCACCCGTGAGCTGGCCATGATGATACGTCAGGCAGGCATCGATTTTGACAAATTGGAAGATGAACATTACGACAGCGTTTTAGGCGAATCAACCGGAGCCGCCGTTATTTTCGGAGCTACCGGAGGCGTGATGGAAGCAGCATTGCGTAGCGCCTATGAAATAGTTACAGGTCGAGAAGTTCCTTTCACAAATTTAAATATCAAACCTGTACGCGGTATGGAAGGCGTAAAGGAAGCGAGCATTAAAATTAAAAACGTAAAACCCGAATGGAGTTTTCTTGAAGGAGTGGATTTAAACGTAGCCGTAGCGCATGGGCTTGCCAATGCCAAAAAAGTAATGGATGCCGTTAAAGCAGGCAAAGCAAATTATCATTTTATTGAAATCATGGGATGTCCGGGAGGTTGCCTGGGCGGTGGTGGTCAACCGATACCCACTTCGCTGGAAATTCGTAAAAAACGTGCCGAAGCTATTTACGATGAAGACGCAAATATGTCCATTCGTAAATCGCACGAAAATCCGGAAGTTGTTGAGGTTTACAAAGAATACCTTATTGAGCCCTTGGGACATCGTTCGCATGATTTGTTACACACCCATTACAAACCAAGAAACAGATATTAATTTGGATTTGTTCTTATCGTTTTTTAAAAAAGGATGGTTTTTTCCATCCTTTTTTTATTGAGTATTCTTAAATGCAAAAATATAACACGGTTGTTATTCAATTAAATAAAACCATTATTATTTAGATTGATTTTAAATTTTTGTTATTTTACTAACATTGTTAATTTTTTCACAATAGAATTTGTTTATTAATTTGTAAGAAATTAATTTTGCAACCGTTATTAAAAAAGCGGCTTTTAAATAAAAAAATACTTATTTTTGCATAAAGAATTGTAATACATGAAAATATCAGAAGTTAAAAAGATATTAAATGCCCAAATAGTTTGCGGGATAAAGGAAGAGAAAGGGACTGTTGAATATGCCTTTGCATCGGACCTTATGAGTGATGTTCTTACTCTTGATACAAGTAATTTATTATTAATAACAGGCTTAGCCAATGTACAAACCATACGGACGGCCGAAATGTCGAATATTTCGTATATCGTTTTTTGCCGTGGAAAAAAATTATCTGAAGAAATTATTGAACTGGCTCATGAAAATCAAATGGTATTGCTCGAATGCAGTTATTCCGTATTTAAGACCTGTGGCTTATTGTATGGGGCTGGTTTAAAAGCTATTTACTAAAAAACACTCAATATGCACTTTGAATTCAATGTTGAAGGTGGTAATTTTTCAAAAGCTGGCGCTGCTTCGAGCGAGGTGAAAAAAATATTGAAACAGCTCAACGTTGATCCAAAGATTATTAAACGAATTGTTGTTGCATTGTACGAAGCAGAAGTAAACATTGTTGCTCATGCTTATAATGGAATGATTTATGTTGAAATTAATACAAAAGAAATTAATACCCAATTAATTGATGAAGGACCTGGAATTCCGGATATTCAACTGGCTATGCAAAAGGGATTTTCTACAGCTTCCCCGGAAGTCAGGGAAATGGGATTTGGGGCTGGCATGGGGCTAGCAAACATGAAAACCAATTCTGATGTATTAAATATAACAAGTGAAGTTGGAAAAGGTACTAAAGTTGAAATAATCAATTATCTGAAATAAAATTATGATGGATAGTCCTCATTTTCACCATGCTTTAAAAATAAGAGACGAAGTTTGCATCGGTTGCTCTCATTGCATGGGAGTATGCCCTACGGAAGCCATACGGATAAAAGGAGGTAAGGCTCGCCTGAACGACAATCGTTGTGTCGATTGCGGCGAATGCTTCAGGACTTGCCCGGTTTCGGCTATCATTATTGAACACGACGATTTTAATAAAATATTTGAATACTCTTATCGCATAGCCCTTGTCCCAGCAATATTCATTGGTCAATTTCCAGAAGGTATATCCATCCGTCAGATATACAGCATTTTGATGGAAAAAGGATTTACTCATGTTTTTGAAGTCGAACAGGGAGTAGAAGTATTAATCGAAGCGATGAACGATAAAATTCGAAACGAAAAGATGATCAAACCGTTGATTTCTTCTTTTTGTCCGGCTATCATCCGTTTGATACAAGTAAAGTTTCCTGCTTTGGTCGAAAATATTCTTTTGCTGAAACCGCCCCTCGACATTTCGGCTTTATACTGCAAAAAACAATTGATGGATTCGGGTGTCCCCGAATCGGAAATCGGTATTTTTTATATTACTCCCTGCGCAGCCAAAATCGCAGCCGTTAAAAGCCCTGTGGGAGACGATACTTCGCCCATCACCGGAGTTATAAATATGGATTTTATCTTCAACAAAGTTTATCGCAGCCTTAAGCACAGTAGCACTGATACTTGCCAGATTCCGCTAAATAAACCGTTGACTGGTAAATCGCTCCGTTGGAGTCTTACCGACGGTGAATCGGATAATCTGGAAGGGAGTAGCCTTGCCATTGACGAAATACATAATGTAATCGAATTTTTAGAAAAAATTGAAAACGAAGAAATTACCGATGTTGATTTCCTTGAACTCCGTGCCTGCGACGAAAGCTGTGCCGGTGGGGTTCTGACTACAGCCAACCGTTTTCTGGCAGCACGACGCTTAAAACATCGGGCAGAAGATAAAACTCCGCATGAAGAATTTTCAGAAAAAGAAAAATACATCAGCGATTATAAAAATTATCTTAATCAGCACCTTGCTTTAAGTGAAGTTAAGCCTCGTTCGATGATGAAACTGGACGAAAATATGTCGGAAGCCATGATAAAAATGGATAAAGCGAACGAATTGATAAAACAGTTGCCGCTGGTTGATTGCAGTGTGTGTGGCGCTCCCAACTGTGCCGCTTTAGCCGAAGATATTGTTCAGGGAAAAGCAAAACTGAATCAATGTATTTTCATTCAAAAAAAGCTTGAACAAAAAGGGAAACTACCCGTCGAAAAAACAATTGATATCATCAAAGAAATCTGGGGAAATAATAAATTGGAAAATAACAGTTAATCATCTAAATATTATGAAAGTTTCAGAATTAGTAAATTCGCTCGGTTTAAAAGTCATCAGTGGCAAAACCGGTTTGGATAAAGAAATAGAGGGCGGCTATACTTCCGACCTTTTGAGCGATGTAATGGGGAATGCTGATGCCGGCTTTGTATGGATTACGTTGCAGACCCATAAAAACATCATGGCTATCGCTTCGCTTAAAGAATTGGCAGCCATTATCCTTGTAAAAGGCAACCAAGCCGAAGAAGACACGGCGGCTCAAAGCAATTCCGAAGGGATTCCCATTTTGAGTACCGATATGGAAACATTTGAAATTTCGGGTATGGTATATAATCTTATAAAAAAATAAAAATGAAACGCTTCAAGGCTGACTTGCATATACATACTGTTTTGTCGCCTTGCGGTGATTTAGAAATGAGCCCTGCAAATATTGTGCGAACGGCCAAATTAAAAGACATAGAAATTATTGGAATTACCGACCATAATTCCACCAAACAATGTAACATCTTAAAAACCACAGCAGCAAAAGAAGGAATTTACGTCCTGACTGGAGCCGAAGTTACCTCAAAGGAAGAAGTTCATTGTTTAACGTTCTTTGAATCGAATGAAAGCCTGCTGGAGTTCCAGCAATATCTTGATTTATACCTGCCTGATATTAAAAATAATGTAGATCTATTTGGTTATCAGGTAGTAGTGGATGATGAGGAGAATATAGTGGAAGAGGAAGAGCGTTTGCTCATTTCTGCCTTGGATCAAAGCATTGAAGAAATTGAAAAAAAAGTACACGGATTAAACGGTATTTTTATCCCCGCACACATCAACAAATCAAAATTCAGTATCCTGAGTCAATTGGGATTTGTACCTGCTGATTTGCACGTTGAAGCTTTAGAAATTTCAAAACATATCAGCAAAACAGAATTTTTAAGCAACAACAGCTATCTGAAAAATTTCACATTTATTCAGGATTCTGACGCTCATTATATTGAAAATATAGGAGATACAAGTACTGAGTTCCTGATGGAAGAAATTTCTTTTGAGGAAATACGCATGGCTTTGGCAGGAATTAATGGCAGGAGTGTTAATATATGAAAGACTTATCGCTACATATTCTCGATATTATTCAGAATTCCATTTCTGCCGGGGCAAACCTGATAGAACTGACGATAGAAGAAAATCTGAGCCAGAATCTTTATCAAATTACTTTTACCGACAATGGCTCAGGAATGAGTAGCGAAATGGTTGAAAAAGTTACAGATCCCTACTTCACCAGCCGAACCACCCGGAAAGTCGGGCTTGGGTTGCCACTGCTGAAACAAAATGCCGAACGCACTGGCGGAAATTTAACCATCGTTTCGGAAATAGGCAAAGGAACAACCGTTAAAGCTGTCTTTCAACATAATAACATTGACCGTCCGGTTTTGGGCGACATAGCCGGAGTAATTGTGATGCTTTGTTCGGCTAACCCGGATATAAATTTCGTTTACCGTCACCTTACCGAAAAAGGAGAATACATTTTCGATAGCCGGGAAGTAAAAGAAATGCTTGATGACGTTTCCATTTCAGATCCCAAAATCATGAAATATCTTAAAGAAATGATAAAAGAAAATTTATTGGAAATTAATACAAATAGTTAATTTTGCGCCACCTTTCAATATCGGCAATAAAGAAATTGAAAATCAAAATAAAGAATATAACATTAACATACAAAGTAAATTATGGCAAAAGTAAAATCGTTGGCTGATTTAAAAAAGATCAAAGATGGTCTTCAGTCGAAAATGGATTTACGGGAAAAGAGCACACATCCCGAAACCCTTGTACAAATAAAAGTGGCAATGGCAACTTGTGGCATAGCCTCCGGAGCAAAGGAAGTAATGGACTACCTGATGGATGAATTGGACAAACGGAACATCGAAGCCGTGGTTACCCAAACCGGCTGCATGGGATATTGTTATGCCGAACCCACCATAGAGGTTACGTTACCCAAGCAGGAACCTGTTGTTTTTGGCTATGTTAATGTAAAAAAAGCCGATGAAATCATCGAAAAATACATCAAAAACGGTGAGCTCGTAGATGGCATTATCCCAATTAATTATAAAACTATAGACACAAAATAAAGGAGGAAAATCAGAATGGCAAAATATAAAATGTATCTCCTTGTCTGCGGCGGAACCGGATGCCGGGCGTCAGCAAGCGAAGAGATTTTGAAGAATTTAAAAACCATTATCGCCGACAAAGGCTTAGACAATGAAGTTCAGGTTATTATGACCGGTTGTTTTGGCTTCTGCGAAAAGGGACCTATCGTAAAAGTAATGCCCGACAATACTTTTTATACAGAGGTAAAACCTCAAGATGCCCTTGAAATTGTTGAAGAACATATTATAAAAGGTCGTAAAGTTACCCGTTTGCTATATAATGACCCTGAAAAGAAAGAACCGGTAAGCGATTCAAAACACATGGGCTTTTATCAAAAGCAAATACGTATAGCATTACGCAATTGCGGTTTTATCAATCCGGAAAATATTGACGAATATATTTCCCGCGATGGTTACGAGGCTTTGGGAAAATGTTTAACCGAAATGACTCCCGATCAGGTTATTGCAGAAATAAAAAAATCGGGTCTACGAGGAAGAGGCGGCGCCGGTTTCCCCACTGGTTTAAAATGGGAAATTACCCGCAAATCGAAAGCCGATCAGAAGTATGTGGTTTGCAATGCCGATGAAGGCGACCCGGGTGCATTTATGGATCGTTCGGTTCTTGAAGGTGACCCCCATTCTGTAATCGAAGCTATGGCTATTGCTGGGTACTGTATCGAAGCCGACAAAGGTTTGGTATATATCCGCGCCGAATACCCACTGGCTATCGCCCGTTTAAAAACAGCTATCAAGCAGGCACGTGAATATGGATTGCTTGGCAACGATATTCTGGGAACAGGATTTAATTTTGACCTCGAACTGCGTTACGGAGCCGGTGCTTTTGTATGCGGTGAGGAAACTGCTCTTATCCACTCCATGGAAGGTCATCGTGGCGAACCCACCCTGAAACCTCCGTTTCCTTCTGTTTCGGGTTATTTAGGTAAACCTACCAATGTCAACAATGTGGAAACCTTTGCTAATGTTCCTGTTATTATCAATAAAGGAGCCGACTGGTTTGCCAGCATTGGAAGCGAAAAATCAAAAGGCACTAAAGTATTTGCCCTTGCCGGAAAAATAAACAACGTAGGTTTAATTGAAGTTCCGATGGGAACTACCCTGCGTGAAGTTATTTTTGAAATCGGCGGTGGAATAAAAGACGGCAAAAAATTCAAAGCCGTTCAAACCGGAGGTCCTTCGGGAGGATGCCTAACGACTAAGCATCTCGATACCCCTATCGATTATGACAACCTCGTTGCCAGTGGTTCCATGATGGGTTCGGGCGGTATGATTGTTATGGACGAAGACAACTGCATGGTTAAGATTGCACGTTTTTATCTTGACTTTACCGTTGAAGAATCGTGCGGTAAATGTACCCCGTGCCGCATTGGCAACAAACGTCTTGCCGAAATACTCGATAAAATAATACAAGGAAACGGCACTATGGAAGACTTGGATAAACTCCGTAATCTTTGTCATGTGATTAAAGATACTGCATTATGCGGATTAGGACAGACTTCACCAAACCCTGTTCTGTCCACCCTCGATAATTTCTATGACGAATACCTGGCACACGTAGTAGATAAAAAATGTCCGGCCGGCCAGTGCAAATCGTTGATGCATTATATAATTGACCCTGAGAAATGTGTCGGTTGTACAGCCTGTGCACGCAATTGTCCGGTAAATGCTATTTCCGGCGAACGTAAGATGGCACACCTGATTGACCAATCCGTTTGTATTAAATGCGGTGCCTGTTATGAAAAATGTAAATTCGATGCTATTAGTATTAAATAATTAATGAGGAAGGCAAAATGGAACTTATAAAATTAACTATAGATAATAAAACCGTTGAAGTTGAAAACGGTACAACTATTTTGAAAGCAGCCCGTCAAAACGGGATAGATATACCTACACTCTGTTATTTCGACCTGGGCGACATGCACATCGAAAATAAACCCGGAGGCTGCCGTGTATGCGTTGTGGAAGTTGAAGGGCGCCGTAATCTGGCACCAGCCTGTGCTACCGATTGTACTCCGGGCATGGTTATTCATACCCATTCCATGCGCGCAGTCAATGCCCGTCGTACAGTAGTTGAACTAATGCTCAGCGACCATCCCGCCGATTGTTTGATTTGTGCAAAATCGGGTAATTGCGAACTGCAAAGTTTAGCTCACCGTCTGGGCGTGCGCGAAATTCCGTTTCAGGGCGAACAATCCACCTATCGTAAGGATACTTCCCCGGCAATTATCCGCGACATTGACAAATGTATTATGTGCCGTCGTTGCGAAATGATGTGTAACACTGTACAAACAGTAGGTGCTCTTTCGGGCGTTAACCGTGGCTTTACCGCCGTCGTTGCTCCTGCTTTCGAGATGAACCTTGAAAAATCAGTTTGTACATATTGCGGACAATGCGTTTCGGTATGTCCTACCGGTGCCCTCACCGAAGTAGATCATACCCGTAAGGTTTTAAGCGCTTTGACCGATCCCACAAAAACCGTTATCGTTCAAACTGCACCTGCCGTCAGAGCTGCTCTTGGCGAAGAATTCGGGATGGAACCCGGAAGCTTGGTTACCGGTAAAATGGCTGCCGCTTTACGCAAATTAGGTTTCAACTACGTTTTTGATACCGACTTTGCTGCCGACCTTACCATTATGGAAGAAGGTACCGAACTCCTCGACCGTCTTACTCGCTTTTTGGAAGGCGATAAATCAGTTAAACTACCTATCCTTACCTCTTGCTGTCCTGGCTGGATTAAATTCTTTGAAACCAACTTCCCCGAAATGAAGGATGTTCCTTCTTCGGCAAAATCGCCTCAACAGATGTTTGGAGCCATAGCCAAAAGCTATTTCGCCGATAAAATAAAAGTTGATCGTAAAAACCTTATCGTTGTTTCTGTGATGCCTTGCCTGGCAAAGAAATTTGAGTGCACACGTCCAGAGTTTGCTACCGACGGTGATCCGGATGTAAATTATTCCATCTCCACGCGCGAATTAGCCAACCTGATCAAACAGGCAAACATTGATTTTATGACGTTGCCCGATGAAGATTTTGATGCGCCTCTTGGCGAATCAACCGGCGCTGCCGTTATCTTTGGTACTACGGGTGGTGTTATCGAAGCTGCCGTTCGTACAGCTTACGAAGTATACACCGGAAAAACTCTTGAAAAAGTAGAATTTGAACAATTGCGTGGGCTGGAAAACATACGCGAAGCTACCATTGACTTCAATGGCTTGCCTCTGCATATCGGAATAGCTCACGGACTGGGCAATGCCCGCAAACTTCTCGAAGATATCCGCGATGGAAAAAGCACTTTCCATGCTATCGAAATTATGGCTTGCCCGGGCGGTTGCATCGGTGGTGGAGGACAACCCTTCCATCACGGACACGAAAGCATTCTGAAAGCACGCCAGAAAGCTCTTTACCAGGAAGACGCTAACAAACCTCTCAGAAAATCTCACGAAAATCCTGACATCATCAAGCTTTACGAAGAATTTCTGGGCAAACCCCTGGGCGAAAAATCACATCACCTGCTTCATACTCATTATTTCGACAGAAGTCAGGAAATATTTTTAGACAAGTAATTCATTTTTAAAAGACTTTTATCATGGCAAATATCAAAATACCTGAAAGTAAATTAGCCGAAATTAAGGCTATTTGCAAAGAATTCGACTACGAAAAAGGTGAATTAATCAACGTGCTTCACAAGGTACAAAACGCTTTTGGCTATTTACCGGCTGAGGTTCAGGAAGTGGTCTCCCGCGAATTGAACGTTCCCCTTGCTACTGTGTATGGTGTAGTTACTTTTTATTCGTTCTTTACGATGATACCCAAAGGCGAACATCCTGTTTCCATTTGCCTGGGAACTGCCTGTTATGTGCGTGGTGCCGAAAAAGTACTGGACGAGTTTAAAAAACAGCTCAACATCCCGGTCGGTGGAACTACCCCCGATGGCAAATTTTCCTTAAGCTGTTTGCGCTGTGTAGGCGCCTGCGGTTTAGCTCCCGTCGTAATGATTGGCGATAAAGTTTATGGTCGTGTAGCTCCCGATGGTGTAAAGGACATCATTGCTGAATACGCTAAATAATTTTTTACTTCAACCAGTTTTCCTTTCGTTTAAAAAAGGAAAACCACAACCAACCCACCCCTGCATCTTACCCTGTTTTTACGGAACGGAGCAGGGGTGAGTTTTTAGTCTAACTTTTGTGTATGAATATTTTCGAAAAAGATTTGTATGTAAATTCTTACGATTCCGACTGCAAAGGATTTCTGAATATTTTTTCCCTTTTCAATTATCTGCAGGAAGTTGCCGGAGAACATGCCTCACAGCTTAGTGTAGGATTCGATTCGATGCAAAGCGATAAAATGTTCTGGGTGCTTTCGCGTATCAAGGTCAACATCCAGCGACTCCCACGCTGGGGCGATACGATCCATGTGATGACATGGCCCAAAGGAATTGAAAAGTTATTTTTTATGAGGGATTTCATTGTTTCAGATGCATCCGGTGAAGTTTTGGTTAACGCCACTACCGCCTGGTTAGTAGTGGATACACTTAAACATCGTCCGCTTAAACCAGCGGCGATTCCTTATGCCGTTCCCGACAACCAAGGGAAATTTGCCATTCGCCAGGTGCCGGGAAAACTATCCCCTGCCGGCAATCTAATAATGAATCACCAAAGAACGGTTTCGCTCAACGAACTCGACGTTAACCTGCACGTGAATAACGCTTTCTACGTGCAATGGCTGATGGATTGCTACGACCTCGAATTTATTACCTCGCACCAGATTTCTTCCATCCAGATCAATTATCTCGAAGAAATGAAATACAGAGACAACATTGCTATTTATACTGACAATAATAGCGAAAATCCAAACCAACGTTATATCGAAGGTATTAAAACTTCTGACCAAAATAAAGCTTTACAAGCAGTAATGGAATGGATACCCTCCATTTAAAGGTAAAAAATATTTGTTCTATTAATTTTGATAATCGAAAAAAGTGTACATTTGACTCATAATTAATCTGCAGAATTGATGAAACAAGTCTTCCCTGAGTGCTCAGGGTCGGGACGAATTCCATCTAATCTTTTTTATTTAAAATTATTTACGGATGAAAAAACACTTATTTACTTTTTTAGCTTTTATTGCTCTGTCTTTTTTGGTAAGTGGTTGTCTTACCGTGGAAAAAAAAGAATATATTTTTACCCTTACCGGAAAAAATTCGGGTACGCTTACCATGAAATTCATCAACATTATGTCCATCAAGGACGACTCCACCGATATGTCGAGTGAAGATTTTGAAGAACTTCTTTCCAGTTATGTCAACGGCGACCAGATTGAAAAAGACTACCCCACCGCTACCAATATCCGTAAAAAACTCTACGAAGAAAACGAGCAACTCTGTGCGACGGTTACTTTGGATTTTCCCGATCTGGCTACCGCCCGTCTATATCAGCATGACAAAAAAAGCCCATACATGCTTTGCATTAAATCGGCGCTGGATTCCGAAAGTTATCTTGATTCCAATGGAGAATATGGCGGCGAAGTCATGCCGGTGGTTTTCTGGGAACCCAGGCTTACCAAGCTCACCCTTTCCACCGAAGTTACCCAACCCGAAGGAAACACCATCAGCCTGCTCGATAATTACAGGAAATGGAAAAAGGAGAATAAATAGCCTGTAACCCCGGCTGTAAATTCAGGAAGTAAACTGTCGAGCCAGACTGGCAAGGTCCATCCCATCGAAATTGCCCGAACTCATCATCAGCAGATTGGTGTCCTTACGTTTAATGCTCAGGAGGTAATCCCGCAACTGAACGGAAGAAGTAAACACCTGCAAATCCTTACGATTAAAGGCTTGTTTTACCTGCTCCTCAGTGATAGGTGGTAGTTGCTTCAAAGCAAGGGCGTGAGGGCTAAAAAAAACGATGGGGACATCGGCTTCTGCCATAGCATCGCAGTATTGAATAAGAAAATCCTTATTCAAACTGCTGTATGTATGCAACTCCATACAGGCAACTAATGTTCGCTTTGGAAATTGTTCTTTTACGGCCAAAGTGGTAGCCTTTAATTTGGATGGTGAATGGGCAAAATCTTTAAAAACGGTGGTTGTTTTATTTTCAGCGATACGTTCAAGCCGCTTGGAAGCTCCTTTAAATGACGAAATGGCCTGGTAAAACTGCTCATCGGTGATGCCCACTTCGTTGCACACCCTTCGTGCGCCTTCGATATTAAGCAGGTTATGAATGCCAAAAACCTTCAGTGGTATCCAGTTTTTTTCAAACTCAATAAAGGTTATTCCATCCATAATGGAATACCGGGGAAGAGCATAAGGGATCTTTTTAATGTCGTCGGTACATTCGTTGGCTATTTTCACTACTTCGGCATCCTGGGAACAATATACCAGTGTTCCTTCCGGCATAATCTTGCCAACAAACACGGAAAACGTCTCCGAATAATCAGGGAAGGTAGGAAAAACATTCATATGATCCCAGGCAATGCCGCTGATGAGGGCAATATGTGGTTTATAATGGAAGAACTTGGGACGACGGTCGAGGGGAGAAGTAAGATATTCATCGCCTTCGATAATCATCAGCGGAGCTTCGTCCGATAGCCGTACCATCACATCAAAACCCTCGAGTTGTGCTCCTACCATGTAATTGCAATCCACGCCATAGTGACTTAGCACATGTAGTATCATGGCCGTGATGGTGGTTTTACCATGACTTCCACCGATGACAATACGTTTTTTATCCTTCGACTGTTCATAAAGAAATTCAGGATAAGAATACATTCGTATACCCAGTTCCCGTGCCCGGATGAGTTCCGGATTATCGAAACGGGCATGCATACCGAGAATAACGGCGTCGAGTTCTGGAGTTATCCTTTCGGGAAACCAACCTTCGGCAGCAGGAAGTAAACCGCAGGCTGCTAAACGACTGCTGGCAGGTTCAAAAATCTCATCATCGGAACCACTTACCTCATAGCCCTTTCTACTCAAGGCTATGGCTAAATTGTGCATGGCACTTCCGCCTATGGCAATAAAATGTATTTTCATGTGTTATTAATTTATTAATTTATTGGTCACATGGAATATCCATAAAATATCATTCTCGGTTGGTATTGGCATTGCCATTATGGATATTTCATCTTTATCTAAAATTTTGTCAAAAGTATCCAAATTTTTCTTTCGGAACGATAAAATTTGCCTTGTTGGAAGAACAATTAGGCATTGACATTGTTATAGTAACAGAATGAATTGATAATTAAATACCCTTTTCCTGTCAGGATAAGCAATATTCGTATTACCTTTGTATTTTAAAATTTCTGAACGATTATGGGACAACTAACCATCCGATATTCTTTATCCAACAGCCTTAATCAATTTGCCAATCTAAACGCCTTATCGTACGTAAATTTCCCTGCTATTACGTATAAGGAGTTGTATCAGAAGGTTTACGCTCTATCAACTCAGCTTAAGCATTTGGGTATAGTTCCCGGCGACAAAATAGCCATACTCAGCAGCAACGGTCCCAACTGGGGTATCACTTATCTTGCCACCGTGTGCATGGGTGCGGTGGTGGTTCCCATACTGAACGATTTCAGTAAAAATGAAATTCAGAATATCCTCAACCATTCAGAAACCAAGGTTTTGTTTATTTCAAAAAACCTTTTGCATAAAATGGATAACGATGGGTATTCCTATCTTAAACACGTTATCAACATTGGTAACTTTTCGGCGAACACTGATTTTCCTGCTTTTCAGTCGGCAGACCTCGGTCCAATAACCACCGATTTTACTTCAGCCAATATCGACAGCCTTTTTGGCACCCTCGACGACGACGCCCTTGCTTCCATCATTTATACTTCGGGAACTACCGGACAGTCCAAAGGGGTTATGCTTTCACATAAAAATCTGATGTCGAATGTTTATAACGTTTCACGAATCCAAGCCATAACTCCTACAGATCGTCTGCTGTCGGTGCTACCCATGTCCCATACCTATGAGTGCACCCTTGGCTTTTTGATGCCTATGACTTTTGGCGCTCATGTCTTTTATTTTAATGGGCCTCCTGTTTCCAGTGTATTACTACCTGCCTTAAAAACCGTTCGCCCCACGATGATGCTTACCGTACCGCTTATCATCGAGAAAATTTACCGCAATAAAATCCTTCCCGTGGTATCCAAAGGCATCATGAAACATCTGTTCCATTTTGCTCCTACGCGTAAAGCGTTCAGCTATATGGTTGGATTACAATTGAGAAAAACCTTCGGCAAGCAGTTGCATTTCTTCGGAATTGGCGGTGCTTTGCTGGATGCCCGCGTTGAACTCTTTCTCAAAGAAGCCCATTTCCCTTATGAAATAGGTTACGGACTCACTGAGACCGCTCCCCTGCTCGCTGGCAGCCCCGGCGGTAAACGGAAATATCGGAGTACCGGACCTTCCGTTCCCGGTCAGGAATTAAAAATACTTAACCCCAACCCCAAAACCGGTGAAGGTGAAATTGTTGCCCGCGGAAGCAACATCATGAAAGGGTATTATAAAAATGAAGAGCTATCACGCGCATGTTTTACCCCGGACGGCTGGTTTAAAACCGGTGACTTAGGTGTGCTCGACCATAAATTGCGCCTTTTTATCAAGGGAAGACTTAAAAATATGATACTGCGCGCCAACGGTGAGAATATTTATCCCGAAGAAATTGAAGCCGTGGTTAACCGCCATAAATTAGTAGTGGAATCCATAGTGTACGAAATGAAAGGCAAACTTATTGCCAAGGTCAGCCTCGATTATGATGAAATTGAGAAACGTTACAGCAACCTGAAGGAAACGGCACAGCTTCTACAAAACAATCTTCAGGAATACATCGCAAAGATACTGGAAGAAATTAAAGTCTACGTTAATAGCGAGGTAAGCAGCTCATCGAAATTGGTTCTGGTGTTGGAACAACCCGTTCCGTTTATTAAAACGCCGACAATGAAGATTAAAAAATATCTTTATATCTAACCCCTGCCCCTCTGAACCCCGTTTTTTCGTTGCTGTAATAGGCTTATGGAAATTGATCCTTGGGTATGGACTACCTGAGATCACGTTTAGAATTATCACCCTATTAAAAACCTTAGTGCGATAACAGCATCTTTAATGCAGGAATGGCATCTTTGGGCATTGGAATGGCATCTTTGAGCGTCGGGGTGGCATACTTGAGCGTCAGGGTGGCATCCTTGGGCGTCGGGGTGGCATACTTGAGCATCGGGGTGGCATACTTGGGCATCGGATTGGCATCTTGGAGCATCGGATTGGCATCTTGGGGCGTCGGATTGGCATCTTTGGGCATCGGAATGGCATCTTGGGGCATCGGAATGGCATCTTCGGGCATCGGAATGGCATCTTTGGGCATCGGAGTGATGTCTTTGGGTATTGGGATAATGTTTTTGGATGTTGGAATGGCGTTTCTATTTTATGAATTCTGATCCAAGAGAAAAAATAAATGCGTTTTTATTTTATTTTTTATTTACCTGAGCTTGGGATAGGCGTTTTTATTTAAAAGACAAAGATTATTTGATTATCAGGCATAGTTCTTATCATCCAATTTATGGGGACGAATAAAAGGAGTCAGCTATTTTGGCTCTATCCGTCTTTTCCTGCCTTTTTGTTTGGCTAAAGCCCAAATCTGTTTGTTCTTCCGTTGACTAAAGTCATCGGCAATGAATATTATTTTTCCGTTATTGTAAAAAATCTCATTCCGAATTCGGGTTAAAAATTAAAAACCGGCAATCATTACGATTGCCGGTTTAATTGTTGTGTTTGATTTTTAAACAAAAAAAGAGATTCTAAATTTACATTTTACATACCGGACATTTATAATCGGTATTTTCCGGTTTTTTAGGATGAGGTTTGAAATAATAATCCTGGCCTACAAAATCGTGATAGTTTTGGCATTCCTTTTCGTATGCTTTTTGCGAATCGGACGCATAGCTGAATTTAAAGTGCAAGGAAAACCCGACCCAATTCTTAAGACATTCCCTGATATTTTGATCCGACCGCCCGATATACTGTATAAAACTATTTTCGGAAATAAAATGGCCAAGCGCAAAATTTCCAGGCGAATCTTTCTTTACTATCCTATCAATGTTATCAAACGATAATTGATAAGGTCCTTCCATTTCTAATGATTGTAACATTTTATTGATGCTTTTAATTACATTACAAATGTACTGCCATGAAATTAAAAGCGAATTAAACCCGAATTAAAATGGGATTAATTATTAACTATCCCATGGGCAAGGTAATGGTAACCGTTGTACCCTTACCCAATTCGGAATTCATGATGATATTTCCTTGATGAAGTGAAATCACCTTGTCCACCAGCGAAAGCCCTATTCCATGTCCGTTGATATTCGCCGCATTAGTAGCCCGATAAAAAGGATTAAATATCTTATCCGTTTCTTCAACTGGAATACCTATTCCATTATCGACAAAATCAATGCGTATATCGTTTAAAAGAAATCCAATGGTAATACTGGCCGTATGATCCGGCGAAAATTTACAGGCATTGTCAATGATGTTGAAAAAGGCGATTTTCAACAAATTTTCATTAGCAATGATGAGTAATTTTGAATCATCGTCCGGAGCATTTTCGAAATCTATTTTTACGTGATAGTCGGTATTCTTTTTAATAATATCAGTTTGCGTTTCCAGTAGTAATTCGTCAACCCTGACCTCTTGCAGTTTTAATGCAGAAATATCAATACTTGCCTGATTAAGCTCCAGCAAACCGTTGGAAAGCTTATTCAGATTTTTAATATCTTCGAGTACGGAACGAAGAACTTTTTCGTATTCTTTTTCCTTACGTTTGCTCATAAGTATCACCTCTATTTGCCCGGTAACGGAAGTAAGCGGCGTTCGCAGTTCGTGCGAAGCATTGGAAACAAATCTTTTTTGCGTTTCGAAGGCCGATTCAATACGGTGGAGCATATTATTAAAAGTCCGGGCCAGTAGTGCAATTTCATCTTTACCATTGCCGGCACTTACCCTTAGATCAAGATTGGATGCCGATATGCTTTCCACCTGTTTCACCACCTCGGAAATAGGCTTTAATGCTCTTCGCGAAAAGAATAAACCGGCAAATACGATAACAAGCAATGATACAAAAAGCCCTGTCAGGATAACCAGTAGCAGATTGCTAAGTTCGGCAAGCCCCCATTTGTCATAAGCCGAAACAACAATAACATATTGACGATCCTTAAACGAATACAGCATACCGAATACCTGAACATTGTTCGTACGATATTCTATTTCCTTCTCCTGAATAATCCTGTTTATGATTTCCTGGTTAAAAGTATAATCAGGCCTTTTTATATTCTGATAAACAATTTTCCTTCTTAATGTATTGTAAATTATGATATTTTCGTCATAAAGCGCATTTACAGTATTCCGTTCGATAGCCGTTAGCAATGCAGTGTCTACCCTGTGGACCTCGAACAACAGACGGGAAGTAGTAACCGCTTTATTTTGCAGCCGGTCGTAAAAAGTTTTTTCGCGATAATGTTCGTTCTGAAAATATATGGCTGCGGAAAAAATCAATAATATTCCGGTTACAATAGTCGAAAACTGCAGAGTGAGTTTGGTACGTATATTCATTAGGCGTTTTCTTTTAAAACATAACCCATCCCGATAACGGTATGGATAAGCTTAGGCGAAAAATCTTTATCAATCTTTTTTCTTAGAAAATTGACATAAACATCAATAATGTTTGTTCCCGTGTCAAAGGTAATATCCCATATTTTTTCCGCTATTTCCACTCGCGAAACAACCCTCTCCTTATTTCGCATGAGGTACTCAAGCAGTAGAAACTCCTTGGCAGTAAGTTCGATGATAACATTTCCCCTTTTTACAGTTTTGGCATTATTATCGAGCACCAAATCGGCGACCCTTAAAACAGTCTTATAATTCTCCGTAATTTTCGATCTTTTCAGTAGCGCCTTGATACGTGCAAGGAGTTCCTTGAATTCAAATGGCTTCACCATATAATCGTCGGCGCCAATGTCAAATCCCATCAGTTTATCATCGGTGGAACTGAGAGCGGTAAGCATGAGTATGGGGACTTTTGCATTTGTATTGCGAATGACTTTGCATAATTCAAATCCGTTTTTCATTGGAAGATTAATGTCGAGGATGATTAAATCATATTCCCTCGAAAGAATCATCCGTTCGCCGGTGAAACCATCATAAGCTATTTCTGCATCAAAATCATTTTCTTCCAAACCCCGCTTGATAAACTGTGCTACTTTAGGTTCGTCTTCTACAATAAGAATACTATTACTGTTCATTGGTAAATAATTTGTTTTTCAACGCCTATAGGTTCTTTTTTTTTCAACGCCATTTTCATAGTCGTTTGTATGCGTATTATATGGGCTTCATAAGCCAATCGAAACTAATGGCTATAAAGATAAAGAATAATTGGATTCACTGATAACTCAAAAAAAATTGATGATTACAAAAATTAACGAATCAGAAATGAAAAACGGGAACATCAATAACAAACCTTGAAGGTTTTAAAAACCTTCAAGGTTTAAAAACCCCAGGGGTTTCTTTTATGAGCAAAGATTTGTTAAAGAGCCAAAGCATAGTTATACGAATCTTCCAGCTCAACTTCTTCGTGTTCTGTTCCTTCAAAAAAGAATTGCTTTTGTCCGAAGGCTGGAAGAAGTTCATCAATCCAAATAACGTTGCCGTTGAATTTGGCTAAAAAAAGTTTCATTACCCATTCGGGATTTTTCCCCTGAATAAACCGCAACGACATCACTTTGCCGTTGGGTGTTTCGTTAATACCAAGGATCTGTACCTTGCCAGGATCACACGACATACAGGGACCTCTTACTGTCCGGCATAAATCACTTACATTTTTAAAAGCATCCCTGAATATTTCCCAGGCGTTTACCAAAGAAACAGAAAAACAATGCAGCGCACCGGTATTCCTGGGGATATACATTTCATGAGGAATACAGCCTAAGTTAACCTGTTCGTTCCACATTTTCTTCCAGATTTCGGGCGAATCGTTAATGTTTTTTAGTATTGGCGATTGGGTTTGTATTGTCGTTCCTGTATTACGGATGGCTTTGATGGCTTCAGTTACCACCTTGGTCGATAGTTCCACCGGATGATTAAAGTTAGCCATAATTACCAGGTGCTTCCCCGATGCATTTATTCGCTCGAGCAATGCTAATAATTCCTTGCTATCGCTATCGGTCGTAAAGCGATAAGGCCAATACCCAAGCATTTTTGTATCTATACGAATATTGGACAGATTAGGCAAATCGGCGTTAAGCAAAGGATCGATGTATTGTTCTAAAATACTCGATTTCATGAATAGCGGGTCGCCACCAGCAAATAAAACGCGGGTTACTTCGGGATGAATCGTAAGATAATTTACAAGTTGCAAAGTGTCGCTATCTGCTATTTCCCGGGCATTGTCTCCTGCATATAAAGGCCATCGAAAGTAAAACGTACAACAAGCCTGACTGGATTGTGTGTGCGAAGGAGAATATAAAAGGGTTTCATTGGATTTATGCTGAAGTCCATAAAGTCTCTGATTTGTATACAAAGGAAGGCTCGCTTCGCTCTGTCCCAGAGAAACCGAATCTAAGTTATCCCCTATTTTTTCAACGATCTGTTGCAGGATTTCCTCCGACGAATCCTTTTTTATCACAGAATCTATGGCATTATAATCATCTTTGCTCAGCATTTCTTTTTGTGGAAATGTCATCCGGAAAATGGGATCATCCGGAATATTATTCCAATCAATTAATTCGTTGAGGATATAATTATTCACCTTAAAAGGGAATACCCTTCCCACAACATTTATTGAGTGAATCAGGCTTTCGTTTAGCAACGGGTATTGAGGAATCTCATTTAAATTCCTCAAATTATAGGATTGATAGTTCATCTGATTAAATTATTTTCTATTTTTTATAAATCAACAAAATGGAATCTGCTATTTGAGTGCAACGGATCCTGTAATCCGACAGTTCTTTCATTTTAATATTAATCAAGGTATCCTGAGGATTATTGGTGATCAGTCTTTCCAAAGAATTCCTTTTTTCAATAAGATTAAGCATCATTTCTTGTGAAAGTTTATCTATTTCCTTGGTAGTTCCGGATAGTTTATCAATTTCATTTTCTCCAAGTTTATATTCATTTCTCAGATTGGAAATGAGCGTCTGAATGGAATCAGTTTTAATATTTGATGTCGTTTTATCGTTATTTTTATTCGACTGGCATCCTGTTGTTAATAAAAAGATACTCATTACACAACTCAAAACTATGCTATAGTTCATTGTTGTTTTCATTGCTTTTAAAAAGTTCGTTGTTTTCATTTTTATTAATTTAATTATTGTATTGCAAATTAAATTAACTCAAATTAAGAAGTAATTAAAGAGGGATTAAAATCCAATTAAAACGGAAATAAAGAGAAGGTAAATCCCGTTTAACTCATATTTAAGTCCAAATTTATCATTAAAAAAACATTTCCTGTTGAATTATTTGCTGTTTTTTCTTTACATTTGTGAAAATAATGCATAAAAAGAGAAATGAACTTCATAAACGATGAACAATTTAATTGAAAAATTTAAATTAATACACGAAAAAGAAGACTACCAAACCATCATTAAAACCATTGAAAATGGAGTGGTTTTTCGTGGAACAAATTTGTGGATACTCGTATTTGCCATTTTCGTGGCATCGCTTGGACTGAATGTTAATTCAACAGCAGTAATCATTGGCGCCATGCTTATTTCCCCTTTGATGGGCCCGATAATGGGTCTGGGCCTGGGAATGGGCATCAACGACCTGGCACTATTACGAAAATCGTTTTTTAATTACATTTTTGCAGCCGGTATAGGATTGGCTACGTCAACGGTTTATTTTTTCCTATCCCCTTTATATGAAGCCCACTCCGAAATTCTTGCAAGAACATCTCCGAATATTTATGATGTTCTTATCGCTTTCTTTGGCGGACTTGCAGGAATCGTTGCTACATCAAGTAAACTGAAGGGAAATGTAATTCCGGGTGTTGCTATTGCAACGGCATTAATGCCTCCGCTTTGTACAGCAGGTTACGGGTTGGCAACACTTCAGTTTACATTCTTCTTCGGGGCATTTTATTTATTCATCATCAACTCCGTTTTTATCGCTCTGGCAACCCTTATTACCGTGAGGTTATTGAAATTGCCATTTAAACATTTGCCTGAACCAAAAGATGAACTAAAAACAAAAAGAATAATTGCTTCATTGGTTATTATTACTCTTTTGCCAAGCATCTATTTTGGTTACGATATTGTTCAACAAAATAAATTTTCCCAAAATGCCAACCGTTTTATAGATAATGAAGCGGCATTTCCTAACGATTATCTCCTGAAAAAAGTAATCGACCCAAAAAAGAAATCCATTGTCCTTACCTACGGAGGTAAAAAAATTGAAGATTCAGAAATTAATCAACTTAAAGGTAAACAAAAAAACTACGAACTCGAAAAAGCAATTTTAGAAGTACGACAAGGTTTTGCATACTTAAATGAAACTAAAGATAACGAACAACAAAGCCAGCTAACCTTAGCTTTAACCGAAAAAGAAAATGAACTTCAGTCTGCCAAAGCAAAAATTGACAGTATTTCAAATAAGCAAAAATTGAATTTCCAGGTTTATAATGAAGTAAAAGCGCAGTATCCGAACGTTACAAACGGTATAATTCAAACTTTACCCACCTATTCCGATAATAAATCCTTTTTGCTGGTATTACTTACTTCTAACAAACGATTTTCAATTAAGGAAAAAAACAAGCTTATGAATTGGTTAAAAATACGGACACAACAAGATTCTATAAAAATAATTTTTGAAAAATGATTACAGTAATAATACCCGCACTCAACGAAGAGGAGACAATTACATCGGTAATTCAACTTGTAAAAAAATCACAACTTGTTTCTGAAATAATTGTAGTAGATGATAAATCGGCAGACAACACCGTACAAAAAGCCAGAGAAGAAGGTGCTACAGTTATTACAAGCACAAAGCTTGGCAAAGGTGCATCCATGAAAGACGGAATATTGGTTGCTAAAAATGAAATCATTACTTTTCTTGATGCTGATATTACTACTTATCCTGATAATATTATTGAACTCCTTTGCGAACCAATAATTTCGGGTAACACTGATTTTACAAAATCATTTTTTACACGACAAGCCGGCAGAGTAACCGAATTGGTTGCAAAACCTTTACTCTCTATTATCTATCCCGATTTTCCAAACTTTAAACAACCCTTAAGTGGAATGATTGCAGGTAAAAAAAGCCTATTTACTCAAATAGAATTTGAAGATGGTTACGGAGTAGACATCGGTATATTAATTGACATGTACAATCTTAATGCAAAAATTGCCGAGGTAAATATTGGTGAAATTGAAAATCGAATGCGATCTCTTGATCAACTTGGTAAAATGTCAAGAGAAGTAGCAAAAACGATTTTAAAAAAATCAAAATGGGCACAGGTGCAAAATCTCGAAACGTATGAAAACATTCAAATCATTCGTGAACAAATGGATTTTGCCATTCGTGAAAGCCTGACCTCCCTTAAAAAAATTGCAGTGTTCGATATGGATTATACTATTCTTAGGGCAAGTTTTATTCATACTGCTGCACGGGAGTTCGGTTTTTCGGAACAATTGATTGAGGTAATTACTAATAACGATAGCCCATTTGTTCGCACTAAACATATTGCCCGTTTTCTTAAGGGCAAATCAATAGGTGATTTGTTAGCAATAGTAGATCTAATTCCGGTAACTCCCCATCTTAAAGAAGCCATTGCTGAACTGAAAAGCAATGGCTATATCGTTGGCATCATCAGCGATAGCTATGATTGTATTACCAACCATTTAAAAAATAAATATGATCTTGATTTTACACTTGCCAACGAATTAGAATTTTCGAAAAGTATAGCCACTGGAGAAGTAAAAATTCCTTCTCTGTTTTTATCATTTGAAAAAAGTATTTGTAAACACGATTACTGTAAACTTAATGCCCTTATTCACCTGTCAGAAAAATATGGCGTTGGCCTGAAAAATATACTGGTAATCGGAGATAGCGAAAATGACATATGCTCCGTAAAAAATGCCGGGATAGGCATCTCTTTTTGTTCTACCAATAGTATTCTTGATGCTGTTGCTGATTATGTCATAAAACAGCCCGATTTCGATGAAATAATTTCTATAATCAGATAAATAATGCTTTACACCTCTTTTTCAATCCTCATTGTTATTGCAGCATTATTTGCATACATCAATTATCGCTTTCTGAAATTACCTTCTGTAATAGGTATAATGGTATTGGCTTTACTTACTTCATTGCTATTGATTGGCATCGGAATAAGTTACCCAAAAGCCATGCAAAATGTTACCTCATTTCTCTATTCTTTTGATTTTTCTAAATTGCTACTTGGCTCAATGTTAAGTTTCATGCTTTTTGCAGGAGCAATCCATATCAAATTAGAGGTATTAAAAAAGGAAAAAACATCTGTTATTGTATTTTCAACATTAAGCGTTGTTCTTTCAACATTTATTATCGGGTTTGTTATTTATTATTTGCTGGGGCTGTTCAGTATTCAGACAAATTTTATTCATTGCCTTCTTTTTGGCTCTTTGATTTCTCCCACAGATCCCATTTCCGTATTGGAAATCCTGAAAAAAGCAAACATTTCAAAATCGCTTGAAATGAAATTTGCAGGCGAATCGTTATTTAATGACGGTGTGGCCGTAGTTATTTTTCTGACTATCCTGCAAGTGGCCGGACAACCCGGCAATTTTCAGTTTACTGATGTAGCAGTACTGTTTGTTCGTGAAGCCATCGGGGGCGTAATTTTAGGAATAGCCATCGGATATATTGGTTTCGTTTTGATGCGCAGCATTGACAATTATAAAGTTGAAGTGCTGATTACATTGGCGGTAGTAATGGGCGGATATTCTTTAGCTAACCTCCTGCATGTTTCCGGACCATTGGCTATGGTAGCCGCAGGAATTATAATTGGCAACCAAGGAAAAAAATATGCAATGAGTAATACGACCATTGAATATATTGATAAATTCTGGGAACTGATTGACGAAACGCTTAATGCTATTTTGTTTGTATTAATTGGATTGGAATTGCTGATTATTCATTTTATTCCCGTTTACATAATTATCGGCTCAATTACCATTATCATTGTTTTAATAACCCGGTATATTTCCATTCTCCTTCCTGCTCAAATAATAAAGCTTAAAGAACAAATCACACAAAAAACAATAATCATTCTTACCTGGGGAGGACTGCGTGGAGGGATTTCAATTGCACTCGCACTTTCGCTGAAACCGGAAATGCAAAAGGATCTTTGGGTAACCCTTACCTATTTTGTTGTTGCTTTTTCAATTCTTGTCCAGGGTTTAACTGTAGGAAAATTAGCAAAACGATTAAAATAAACCCTTTTTATAATTTATCGTTCTATTTCCGCCAGTCCAGTTCATTTTCCCGGGATAAAAGCCTACCATTCCTCTTTGGAAGGACAAATTTGCCGGCGACAATCACCTTCGAAACGGCAACAGCCTCCTTCGAAATGGCAACAATCTCCTTCTAAACGGCAACAGCCGCCTTCGAAATGACAACAACTACCTTCGAAGTGGCAACAATTGCCTTCTAAATAATAACAATTGCCTTCTAAACGGCAACGGTCAGTTTCTAAACGACAACAGCCGCCTTCGCAAGGATAACAGTCTTTTTATCAATGATAATGCTCTTTTTCACGTTGTACACACTTCCCGGCTTCCGGAAGTAAACCTCGATTAACAAACGGTATTTTTTTGTTATGCGGAATTTTACCCGTTTTAAGCTAAGGAATAAGCTCTTCTGAAAAAAAATATTACTTTTATCTTTAACAATAAGCAGCTATTTTACAACTACTTATCTAAATAAAGCTTTTTTTTTGAAAAAAATTTATTGTTTTTGTTATTTCAATTAAAAAAAGGTTATATCTTTATGCGCAGAATACTGATTACAAACTATTAAAACATAGGAGATTTTAAAAATGACTAAACTTGAAGCTGTGGTAAGGATTTTTAATTTATCCGACGCCATTTTTTTAGAAAAAGTACAACTTATTTTAGTGTTTCTGAACGAAGACCTTGCATTGTTCCGGGACTTTGATGCCGATTTTAGCCAGGAATACGCAGACCTTCTTGCTGCAGACATTAAGAATCTGCAGAATATGCCCACCGCAAACCAATTGACAAACGACATTACCAACCAAACCAATGTAGTGCTTGCATTGATGGACGATGCAAAGAAAAAAGCACAAAACACCAAATATTTTATCGAAAAAATTGCCACAAAACCTCCGCGTATACTCAACGAATTTGGATTCGACATTTACGACAGTATCCACAATTCGCAACCAAAGATGCTTCAGTTTCTGAAGAAGTTCAACGATGCCGTAAAAAAATACAGTGTTCCGCTTCTGCAGGTTGGATTTACCCAATCCAAAGCCGATGAAATACTTAGCCTTACCGAAAATTTGGATACAGCGAACACCCTTCAGGAAAAACTCAAAAGCCAGCGTACCGTCATTGTGGACGACCGCATTTTGCTGATGAACAAGATATGGGAAAAAATAATGCACATATGCGATGCCAGCAAACAGGTATTTGAAAACGACTATGCCCGTCAGAAACGCTACATCATTTACAATACCCCTAACGGACAACCACCGGCAAGCACCGTTACCGGAGTCATCACCGGGCTCGTTACCGGCTTCACCTCCGGCCTTCCGCTGAAGGATGCCATTGTTACGGTGGAGGTAGCCGGCGCTACCCTTACCGCCACCACCGATGCCGAAGGCGAATATGCCTTGCCCGAATTACCCATTGGCAGCTACACCGTTACGGCTTCCCTTGGCGGATATGCTATCGCTACACGCGAAAAAGTGGAAGTAATAGAAGATGAAGATACGACCTGCGACTTTGAACTAAAGGCAAACGGCTGACGCTGATAAGCTTGTTTACCTTTCTTGGTTTTTCTTAGTGAATTATAGGGAATCTCAGCAACTGGCGGGGTACCGTAAAAGGTATCCCGCCTTTTTTATGACTCCAACATCAGGCCATATTCTTTGCGCCGATTCATAAATCATCGTAACGCTTTACGTGTGATAAAAATAAATAACATTTTTCGGGCCTTTGCCGCTGACTTTCGTTCTTTTTTGCCACTCATATTATTAAAACAGATAAAAAAGGAGCAATCCGAAAGTTACGTTTTAGCTACCTTATTCTGTTAAGTAAAAAGCACCCAAAGCGACTTTGCAAACTGCCCCTTTAATCATAACTGGGGTTTAACCAATAAGCCATTTAAGGACAAAGGATAATACAACCATAAAAAGGATGAATCCAACAAACAACATAAAAAAATGAAGCATACCGCCTCTTTTCCCCGGAAGTTGGTTCGTATTTTCGTTTTGTTCAATATTTGTTTCCATAAATAATATTTTTAACATTTAAAATAATAAGGTTTTAACTAAAGCTTAGCTTCGATTATTCCATACATACGCCCCAGCCATTATAAAAATCGAGATTTATGTATTTTTCGATTTTGTTCAAAATGGCAATATACTACCTCAACGGAATCGGAGTCCGAACAGACACTGCAATGATCTAATTCCCCTTAACAAAGACAAATTTTAAGAAGCACTACACCGGCAATTACCTGGTAAATACGAATTGGAATACGATAATTAATGAAGCAGAAGAAAAATCTTAAATCCGAAGAATGCAAATAAACTTCAAAATAGAAGGGCCGGAAATAGAAAAAGCGCTATGTCGCGAAGGCGATAATATTGAATATAGACCTACACCGGACAGTCGGCAAAAGGAAATACCATCAAACGAAATATTTTTTAGCAAAATGGAATGTACCGTTAATCTCTCGGTATGCGACGATGTATAATTGCCAAGGATAAAAGCAATTTCGCTTTTGAATAACGAATTATCCGTTTTATGATTATCGGAAAAAACATTTAACCCCGCATTATGCCTGGCATACACCAAAAAAACGAGTGTAAGAAAAAGTACAAACGGCGTCCTGTATTTTCGAATAATAGCCAATGGATAGAATTTTTTTTTGCAAATATACATAGTTTATTTTGAATGGGAAAAATGGAAAAATACAGGAAACAGAAAACAATAAATAATGGAAAAAAAATTATCTTGCCCGGAAATTCGGTTGACAAAAGCAAAATTATGTCTGTTTAGGAAAAAATCAACTGAAAATATTCTGACTTTCCGTTAATTTAAGGACATCTTTTCTCCGGCATAAACTTTTCCTTTATGTTTCGCCGCATTTATTAATTTTGCAAACGAAAAACAATATCCAACCAACACTATCAAATTATGATACAACTCATCGAATGCGTTCCCAACTTCAGCGAAGGACGCGATATAAATATTATTAACCAGATTACGGCCCAGGCCGAAACCGTAGAAGGAGTAAAACTTCTTGATGTAGATCCGGGCGCAGCTACTAACCGTACCGTTGTAACGCTGGTTGGCACTCCCGACCAGGTAATGGAAGCCGCTTTCCGTTGCATAAAAAAAGCAAAAGAACTCATCGACATGAGCAAACATCACGGCGCACACCCCCGTTTTGGCGCCACCGACGTCTGCCCTTTGGTTCCGGTATCGAACATAAGCATGGAAGAAACGGTGGAATATGCCCGTAAACTCGCTCAACGGGTTGGGCAGGAATTGGGAATTCCGGTCTATTGTTACGAAAATGCCGCCTTTACTCCTCAACGCCGGAACCTCGCCCACTGCCGCAGCGGCGAATACGAAGGATTGGCAGCTAAACTTAAAAATGCAGAATGGAAACCCGATTTTGGTCCCGCCGAATTCCTTCCGGCTACCGGAGCCATCGCCGTTGGAGCCAGAGATTTCCTGGTTGCTTATAATGTGAACCTCAATACCACCTCCACCCGCCGCGCCAATGCCGTAGCTTTCGACATACGTGAAAAAGGACGCCCCGTACGTGAAGGAAATCCCGTTACCGGGAAAATAAAAAAGGACGAAAACGGAAAAGATATGTGGATCCCCGGCAGCCTCAAAGCCTGCAAAGCCATCGGTTGGTTTATCGAGGAATACGGCATAGCCCAGGTTTCCATCAACCTGACCAACATCAGCATCACCCCCGTTCACATTGCCTTCGACGAATGTTGCCAGAAGGCACAGGAGCGCGGATTACGGGTTACCGGCTCCGAAATCATAGGATTACTTCCGTTGAAAGCCCTTACCGACGCCGGAAAATATTTTCTAAGAAAACAACAACGCTCCGTGGGCGTTTCGGAGGACGAACTGATCAAGATTGCCATCAAATCCTTAGGCCTCGACGACCTGAAACCCTTCAACCCCGACGAAAAAATCATAGAATACGTCCTGCGCGACAATACCAAGAAGAAATTAGTGGATTTAAGCTGCACCGGCTTTGCCAACGAAACGGCAAGCGAATCGCCGGCTCCGGGTGGCGGCTCCATTTCTGCCTATATGGGCGCTTTAGGCATATCCCTTGCCACCATGGTTGCCAACCTGTCGTCGCACAAGCCCGGCTGGGACGAACGTTGGGAGGAATTCAGCCTTTGGGCCGAAAAAGGTCAGGTACTAAAAGACGAGCTGCTGCATCTGGTGGACGAAGATACCAATGCATTCAATAAAATTATGGATGCCTTCGGCCTGCCCAAAAGCAACGATGCCGAAAAAGCCGCACGCACCGCCGCCATCCAGGCTGCTACAAAATACGCTACCGAAGTGCCCTTTAAGGTGATGAACAAAGCCTTTGAAACCATGGAAATCATCAAAGCGATGGCGGAAACAGGCAATCCCAACTCGGTTACCGACGCCGGAGTCGGCGCACTGTGTGCCCGCTCGGCCGTGATGGGCGCTTTTCTTAACGTAAAAATAAACGCTTCGGGGCTGAAAGATACTGCCTTTGTGGAAAACATCATCGCCAAGGCACAGGCTATCGAAGAAAAAGCCATGGCTTGGGAAACGGAGATTCTCGAACTGGTAAATACCAAAATCAATAAATAAAAAACATTGCTAAAAAATCTGAATTAACCATGATACAGCATATCGTTATGTTCAAATTGCGTAAGCTTGGTTCGGAAGATAAAAAACAAGCCATACTGCAGCAGCTCAAGGCAAAATTGGAAGCCTTACCGGATACTATCGATTTTATCCGGTCGCTGCGGGTTGGAATCAACGTGCGCAACCTTCCCACAGCCTACGACTTAGTACTCACCGCCACCTTCGACAGTCTGGACGATGTGGAAAGATATACCGTGCATCCCGACCATGTAGATTTCATCTTCTTTAACCAGGATAAAAGCATAGCCAAAGCTTCCGTTGACTTTGAAATATAACTTACGGCATAATGGATAATCCTGATATCAAAAAAAGAATCTTTGAATGCAGTCGCGAGTTGTTTTACCGCAATGGTTATAGCGGTGTGAAACTCGAAGACATTGCCAAAGCTCTTGGCATCAGCAAAAAAACGTTTTATAATTATTATCCCAATAAGCTTGAAGTGCTCAGAGAAATTGTGGATCAGATTAAAGATGACCTTTCGCGGGATATTGAAGCCATTTTGAATGACGACACCTTGAGTATTCCCGAGAAACTCAAACGCAACCTTTCCGTTATCGCATTCCGGATTTCTGACATCTCTACCAGCTTCGCCGAAGACCTTCAGCATTATGCGCCCGAAATTTATCAGGATTGGATAGACTATAAAACGGATGCGACCATACGCCATTTTACAGGACTTCTCCAGGAGGGGAAAAAAGCAGGCTTTGTTCATCAGGATGTAAACATCCAAACCATCATCCTGATTTTTATTTGCACCATGGATAATATGCTTGATCCCGTCTACATGAACAGATTGCCTTCGGCTTTCAGTCAATATTTTCCACTCTCGCCGGTAGAAAAGTTCAATGCCATCATCAAAATTATTTATGAAGGTATTTTAACCGACGACGTCAAAAAAAAGGCGGAAATACAATAAAAAAACGGTAAGAGTCGAAAATTAATCTTTTTTTGGCTTAGTCGATCGGAGCCAAAGCTTTTGCCCGGACTGTAACGCATCATCGGAGTGCATCCGGTTTCGTTTGCTGAGGAGTTTCAACTTCATCCCGTAAAGTTGAGCAATGGAATACAGGTTTTCATTGGGTTTTACCATGTGAATTTCATCGGCGGCTTTACGTTTTTTTCGTTCTAAATAGATAATCTGACCTTCCTGCAGGCAGTCATCTTTCGACAAATCATTGAATCTAAGAATTTGAAAGGCATAGACATTAAATTCTTTGGCAAGGGAAAGATAATTATCATCCTTTTGGGCAAAAATAAATTTCAATCCGTTGTTCAGATAAATCTTTCTGCCTTTGGGCGAAGTTTTAACTACTTCAAATTTCCCGGCGGTAGGCTGTTCATACCCCTGAAGGAAATGACCACAGGAAAACAGTTTTTCCTTAACGGCTTTCAGTTGAGCTATGGCGGCATTTTCTCCGTCAAATTCATAGAGATGATTCTCTTCGATAACCCTTATCAACGATTCAGCATAATGCTTGTTGGTAGCATAGCCGGCTTTCTGGAGTCCATTAGCCCAACCTTTGTAATCGGTTACCGGAATCGAAAAAAGAAAAGCATAGCGGCTTCGCAACTTCAGGAACAGCGAATGGTCGCGGTACGATTCCCCGGCATTGCGATATTTTCTGAAACATTCATTCGGCGCATCATCATCTACATGTATGGTATCGCCCGTCCAATCTTTATGGCACTTGATCCCAAAATGATTATTGGATTGTCGCGTAAGCTGACTGTTTCCACAATTAGTTTCGATAATACCCTGGGCAAGGATAATACTGGCGGGAATCTGATATTCTTTCATCTCGCGGATAGCATAGGACTTATAAGTGGCAATATAATCGGAAACGGTCATCTTCTTTGCAGAAGGCTGAGCCGAAAGCAATAAATTGCAAATCACAAAAAAGCATAAGGCCAAACGGGAAAATATCACTTTCATCATTAACGAAAAAAATTTAATACCCTTAGGACGCGACAAACCTACATAATTTTTTAAAATAATCACGCTTCTCTTAAAAATTTATGGGTTTTATCCGGCAAATAAAAAACTTTTGTATGCACCAGTCGTCCTATTTCTTACTTTTGCCAACAAAAGAAGGGCAATAACGTGCAACTCATTTCGAAATACTTTAAGGAACTTACCCCAGAACAAATTCGCAGGTTCGGTCTGTTGCAGCAGCTATATACCGAATGGAATGCGCAGATCAACGTTATTTCGCGTAAGGACATTGACCATTTGTACGAAAGGCATGTGTTGCATTCGTTGAGTATCGCTAAAGTTATAAACTTTAAAAATTGGACCCGTGTATTGGACGTGGGAACCGGTGGAGGATTTCCGGGGATACCGCTTGCCATTTATTTTCCGGATGTTCAGTTCCTGCTTGCCGATTCCATCGGGAAAAAAATAAAAGTTGTTACTGCCATTGCCCAGGAATTAGGGCTGACCAACGTAACAGCTCTCCAGGTAAGAGCCGAAGAAATTAATGAGATGTTCGATTTTGTGGTAAGTCGCGCAGTAGGCACATTGCCCGAATTTTACAATACAGTCGCATCGAAAATAGACAATCATGGTTTTAATGAACTTTCCAATGGTATTTTATATCTTAAGGGCGGAGAGATAGAGGAAGAAATTCGTCAAATACACCAGAAGGTGAAGGTTTACGAGCTCAATCAATATTTTGAAGAGGAATATTTCGTTACCAAAAAATTAGTACATATTTCAATTCCAGTGGCATCGAACAAAAAACCGCTTAGAAAATCATTTAATAAAAAAAATCATAACGGCGTTGTTTGAAAGAAAAATAGGCGTATATTTGCAGCCGATTTTCGAGTATATGAACTTTTTAATATAGGGAACAATGAGCAAGAATGCATTACTACAATTTGTTGAAGACAATTTTGTAACAAAGAACGAACTTCCGGTTTTTAAGGCTGGCGATACCATAACCGTACATTATAAAATCAAAGAAGGAAATAAAGAACGTATTCAGCAATTTCAGGGAGTTGTGTTACAGCGTTCCGGTAGCGGAGTAACTGCTACATTCACCGTTCGCAAAATTTCAGGCAACGTTGGCGTTGAAAGAATTTTCCCGGCAGTTTCCCCTTTTATTGATAAAATAGAAGTCAACAAAAAAGGCGTTGTTCGCCGTGCCCGTATCTTCTACCTCCGTGGATTACGTGGTAAGAAATCAAGAATTAAGGAAAAAAAGTTCTAACTTTTTCCTCCCCAAAAAGAAATCCCGGTACAAGCCGGGATTTTTTTTGCCTTGTAACGAAAACATTGTATTTTTACGCTGAAAGTAATTTTCACTCTTACATCATGCAGCAGTTACGTTTTCAGGATAAAGCATCGTTTTTGAAATTCATGTTTTTTTTCCAGGTTTCCGTAATTGCATTCAGCCCTGCTTTTGCTCAAAATAATCTTCCCAAAATCCAATACGACACGGTACGATTGCAAACCGGCGACTGGATAGTAACGGGTAATCGTGTTACGCTCATCCGTAATGATACGGTTATGCTGATCCCCGACACTTCGTTTTATAAGTTAAAGAAATTCACCGGCAGGACCATCAATAAACAGGATAGTTTTTACGTTACCCTTCAAAAAAAAGCCTATCAAACGCAGTTCTCAAAGGAATTGTACGGACTGGTATTTGTCCCGCCGGGTTCTTCCAGCCATCAGGCTGACACTTCCGCAGCTCTACGCAGCGAATATCCGTTTATCGCTTTTTCCGGCAAAACGATTAAAAATATATCCATTCAGAAGTTAGACGTTTTTGGTTCGTATATTTCCGATACGGCGTATTATTCCATGACAGGCGTAGGAAGGCTGGGAAATAAAATTCATGTAAAAACTAAGGATTACATCATCCGAAGCAATCTTATTTTCAAAACCAATGATACGATAAATCCCTACACCCTTGCCGATAACGAAAGACTTTTGCGTCAGCTTCCGTTTATCGAAGAAGCTAAAATATTCGTTCTGCCCGACCTGATGGATACTTCTTTGGTAAATGTGGTGGTGGTAACCAGGGATGTATGGTCGCTGGCTTTCGATGCAAAGTTTTTTGGCCTTGAACGGAGCAAGATGAGTTTCTATGATGTTAATTTCTTAGGTCAGGGGCAGTATTTTCGCCATTCCATTAACAACGACTTCAGCAAAAAAAACAGTATACAATACGAAGAAGGGCTTTACCGGGTGGAAAATATTCTTGGAAGTTTTGTAACGGGTTATCTTCAGTACACCGACAAGGATAATAAAAAGCAATACAGTGTTGATTTTTCCAGAGCATTTTTAACTCCCGCTACAAAGTATGCCGGAGGCATGGATTTTTCAAAAAATGAGTTGACAAAAAGCGTCCTTATGAATAATAAGGGAGATACGGCATACTACAAGGTAAGATACGATTCGTTGGATGTCTGGGCAGGAAGAGCTTTTGCCCTGAAGTCGGGCGAACTCTTCAAAAACCGTCTCAGACTGGTGGTTGCCGCCCGTTACATCACCAAAAGATATTTACGAAGACCACCGGTATACACTTTTGCCGACGAAAATTATTATAACCGGAATATGCTGTTGGGCAGCATAGCGCTAATCAACCAGGATTTTTACACGGGAAATCTGATTTATAATTTCGGACGGACGGAAGATATTCCTTACGGAAATCTTTTTGCCGTTTCCGTGGGACGGAATATTGACGACTACAACAAACAACTTTATACCGGCTTTAAATTAGGCAAGGCTTTTTTCGACGACGCTACGGGATATTATAATGCCACAGTAAATATCGGCGGTTATCTGAACAATACGGCATTGAATAATGGCGTGCTCAAGCTGGATATGGATTATTTTACCAACCTTTATACTTACGACAAGACTAAAATCAAATTCCGTCATTTTGCTACCATTAATTATATGATTGGGATAAAACAACCTGAGGATGTTTTTATCCGTTTCAACGGATTGGACGGAATCAGAGGATTCAGCAAGGATAGCCTTCAGGGCAAACATCGTTTGTCGGTTAACCTCGAATCGGTGGCGTTTACGCCATTAGAAATTGTTGGATTCCATTTTTCGGTGTTTGGATTTGCGGATTTGGGCTGGATAGGAACCAATTCCAAATTTATACTTTCTCAGCCTATGTACACCGGTCTGGGTTGCGGAATACGAATACGAAATGAAAATCTTGTCTTCAAGACCTTCCAGATACGTTTTGCCTGGTATCCCAAAGCAGCCTATAGCAGCAGCCATTCCGTCCTGCAGATTTCGGGTGAGGAATCTTACCGTTTCGACAATATGAATTACACCGGGCCGGAAATCGTTAAATTTGAATAAGGATTCCGGCTAACTTTTCAGCAAACATAGTTACCGGATTGTAAAAGTCCAGACTATCTGAAATTTTTTAAACTAATTTGGGTTTATTGAAAAAGCCATAATACTATATTTTTTATCGGATTAACAACTGCTTTTATAAAAGGAATGCAAGGAAAATTGGATTCATCATACAATATCTGTGCATTTGTAAAACTTTATCCTGATATTTATTCATTATTGTTAGATAAAAATATTCGGACTAAAGTCCTCCAGGTAGTTACGATTACTAACCACAGGCTTAAGCCTGTGGTTAGTAAAACACAGTAAACATCGGGCTTTAGCCCTTCAAAGAATTTTTTTTATCGGATAATAATGATATTTATTAGTTAAAAAATCCTGAAGGGATTTAATCCGAATAGCCCCGAATGAAATTCGGGGGATGAGTCAATAATATCGTCAGGAACCCTGAATAGGGTTCAATTGCAATGATTATAACTATATTGAACCCCTTCCGGGGTTTATAACTTGTCGAATATTTTACCCCGAATTGCATTCGGGGCTAATCGTATTTAACCACTTCGTGGTTGAAAAAAGTTTTTCAGCAAACAATGATTTGCCAATAAAAATATTTGTACTTTTACAACTGAAAAGCTGATTTTAAACAGTTACAAACGTTCTCGGATATTTTTAGGTTTAATGATAACGATTGAAAACCGACTCGCATTTTTGCAGGTTCAACTTCAACGGTTGAAATCCTAATTAAAACCCGTCAGGTTTTAAAAACCTGACGGGTTTATTTGCTCGCATTTTGCAGGCTTAACTTTAACGGTTGAAAACCACTTCGCATTTTTGCAGACTCAACTTTAACGGTTGAAAACCCACTCGCATTTTTGCAGGCTTAACTTCAACGGTTGAAAACTCACTCGCATTTTTGCAGGTTCAGCTTCAACGGTTGAAAACTCACTCGCATTTTTGCAGGTTCAGCTTCAACGGTTGAAATCCTAATTAAAACCCGTCAGGTTTTAAAAACCTGACGGGTTTATTTGCTCGCATTTTGCAGGCTTAACTTTAACGATTGAAAACCCACTCGCATTTTTGCAGGCTCAACTTTAACGATTGAAAACCGACTCGCATTTTGCAGGCTTAACTTCAACGGTTGAAAACCGACTCGCATTTTTGCAGACTCAACTTTAACGGTTGAAAACCTACTCGCATTTTTGTAGGCTCAACTTCAACGGTTGAAAACCGGCTCACATTTTTGCAGGCTCAACTTTAACGAATAAAAATACTTTTAAAAAATAACGGACTTCTTCTTAATCAATATAATTTACTCATCGCTAACCAAAACTCAAACATCATGGTAATTATTGTTAATTTTTCACTGCTTCAGCACAAAGATTTACATACTTTTGGTAAACAGGTGCTGGATATTTTTAAAGAAAAAAACGTAGCCGGTACCGGCATAGATACGTTTTTGGTACGGGTACAGGATTCGTACTCCATTTATGAAAAAGCTTTCGAACGGGAACAGAAAAGCCCGTTTACTAAACTACTGGCACAAAAAGATGCTGAAAGGGATGAGGGCTTTTTAGCGTTTCGCAATTATGTGGAATCGTGCTCCCACCGCAACAAGGAAGGCTGGAATGCCGCCTCAATGAAAATTCAGGAAGTGATACGCCGCCATGGCTGGAATGCCGTTAACCTGGGTTATAAAGCCGAAACTTCGGCTATTACCAGCATCAGCGCCGAACTTCGCACCGGTTTTACTGCCGAACTTACGCTACTGTCGGCTACCGAACTATTGGACGAATTGGACCAGGCTCAGACAGCGTTTGAAACCCTGCAAAAAGAAATCCTTACCCAGCCACAACCCGAAGGACTGACTATTGTTGAAACCCGTCCCGAACTGGTGAAAAATCTTAAATCACTCTTTGGTATGCTTGGTCTGCAATGCGAAGCCACCGGGAATACCGAACTGAAAGCTATTGAAACCAGCCTGAACGAACTGATAACGCTTACGCTTGCCGCTGCCCGTGCCGCCGCTACCCGTAAGGCTAACCAAAAAACAGAACCGGAACCAAAGCCGTAAGGTTAAATCGAAAAAAATAAAAAAACCGACTTATTGCCGGTTTTTTTGTGGTGTATGAATTACAAACCGGATATGATTTTTAGAAATTCATCGGTAGTAATTCCTAAATGCCGTAAATGTTGTTTTATAATAAACACTGGTATAGGCTCGATATGCGATTGCAAGGTAATCGGACGGTTCAGGTCGTGTCGGCTCCAGTGTTCGTGTCCACCGGAAGTACGCGTACATTTACAGCCTGTTTTTTCAAGAAATTTACGGTATTCTCCCAGAGTAATATTGCTTAGCTTTTGGGGCATATACTAAGAAAAAGCAGGAATCGTAATTTGCTGATTAAATTTATTAAAATCCTTATTGCGGACTACTTCACTAAGATAGTTATTTTTGCCGAGCAACTCGTCCAGATAAGGTGGGATGTAAGTAGGATGAGTTTTTTTATGCGAAATCTTCCATCCCATTTTTTCAAGTTCGGCATTAAAAGTTCCCTTGTTGCTGGTGTAACGGATAAATTCATTCAATGCCATCTGAAAACTTTCTTTTGCCTCCGGTTCAGTTTTGCCATAACCGCTTAAATCAAGAGCGGGAGAATAAATGATGTTTACCTCATCCTCAATAAATGAAATCAATGATAAAACAACATGGCATTCCATTTTTTCGCTTCTAAAATTTCCTTTAAATTTATAATCTGCCATAGCCTTAAAATCAAAAAATCTTTAAAAATCTCCGGTACGTTGTATTATTATTGTAAATGGATGCACAAATGTACTACTAAAATGCAATAATAAAGGTACTCAAATAAAAATATTAATAGAACAAGAAAAAAAACCGGAATGCTATTTATTTCGCCTACACTGCCTGCCGCCGGCATGTAATTTATAACTTCAACTAATATTTTTCTATTTTTGCCTCAAATATTTTATGATGAAAAAACTTGCTTTCATTCTTTTTGCCTGTTCACTTTCGGCATCCCTGTTTTCGCAGCAGAGCGATTCAGCCATTGTTCATAACCTTTTTATTACTTCCTTAAAATCGGATGCGGCATACGAAAACCTGCGCTATCTGACCCAAACCATAGGACCGCGTCTTGCCGGTTCGCCACAATCCATTGCAGCCGTGGAATGGGCTAAACAGGTAATGCAGCAGATGAATCTGGATACGGTTTATCTGCAACCCTGCAAGGTTCGCAACTGGCAACGCGGAGGCAAAGAAACGGCGGTAGTAACCTCGACACTCAGGGGCAGCAAAAATCTGAACATTTGTTCCTATGGAGGATCGGTGGGTACCGGAAAAGAAGGCATTACAGCCGAAGTGGTGGAGGTAAAAAGTTTTGAAGAAGTGGAAAAGTTAGGCAGAAAAGGAATTGAAGGCAAGATTGTGTTCTTCGACCGGCCAGCCGATCCGGCATTTTATTATACCGGACATTCCTACGGCAGTGCCATTGACCAGCGTGTTCAGGGAGCATCGGTAGCGGCAAAATACGGTGCTTTGGCAAGTGTTGTACGTTCGATAACCCTTGCCCGGGATGAGTTTCCACATACTGGTGTGATGCATTATGATGAAACCATTGCTAAGATTCCTTCCATCGCTTTAAGCACGCTCGATGCCGAATTGTTGAGCGCCTGGCTAAAAAGTGATCCAAAGTTGAAATTATTTCTGCAAACCAATTGCCACGAGCTGCCCGAAGCCGATTCGTACAATCTGATAGGCGAACTGAAAGGAACGGATTTTCCTGATCAATACATTGTGGTTGGTGGGCATATTGATAGCTGGGATATCACACCAGGCGCTCACGATGATGGCGCAGGAGTTGTACGAAGCATGGAAGTACTGCGGCTGTTCAACGAAATGGGAATAAAACCGCATCATACCGTAAGGGCTGTTATCTATATGGATGAAGAAATGGCTCAGCGGGGCGCTCATAAATATCTGGAAGAAGTCAAACGCAAAAATGAAAAACACATAGCTGCTATTGAGTCGGATGCCGGAGGGTTCACACCCATAGGTTTTTCGATTGATGCCTCAGCGGATAATTTTTCCACCATCAAATCCTTTCAGAAATATTTCGAAGAGTTCGACATGCACGAATTTATCAAAGGCGGTAGCGGCGTAGATGTCGGGCCACTGAAAGAATTAGGTATTCCCCTGATGGGTCTGATGAACGACGGACAACGCTATTTCGATTATCACCATGCAGCCAGCGACACCTTCGACAAAGTTAATTGCCGTGAACTGGAATTAGGTGCCGCCGCTATGGCTTCTATGGTTTATCTTTTGGATAAATAATTAGTCGATCATTAATTCGTAAGGCAGACGAGCCTGAACGCCTTTCATCTGCTTGATGGATTTAAGGTATTGGTAATAAATGTAGGTATCGCCCAATTCCTTTTGAATTCTTGTTTCTTCGCTGCCTCCGGTTAATTCTTCAAACAATTTGGTAAACGGATCTTTTTGTTTGGGAAGATTCAACAAACGGTAATCGCTTATTTTAGCAAGGTTAGCTGCCGTTTTGATGGCAACATCCAATCCTCCGAAATCATCAATCAGCTTAATTTTTTTGGCATCGGCTCCGCTCCAGACCCTGCCCTGCCCTATGCTGTCAACCTGGGCTATGGTTAGATTACGGCCTTCGGAAACGTGCTTCAGGAATAAAGAATAAATATGCTCTATATCCTTTTGGAAAACGTTTTGCTCAAAAGGAGTCAACGCTCGGTTTACGTTGGGAAAATCGGAATAGGTATTGGTTTTTACGCCGTCGAAAGTGATGCCTAATTTGTTGTTGAAAAATTTCTGGAAGTTAGGCACCATACCAAATACGCCAATGGAACCGGTAATAGTATTGGGCTGAGCGATGATTTTATTTGCAGCGCACGAAATCCAGTATCCGCCTGAAGCAGCCAGGTCGCTCATGGAAACGACTACCGGCTTTACCTTTTTTGCTAATATAATCTCACGATAGATGACCTCGGAAGCCAGGGCGCTTCCGCCGGGTGAATTAACACGCAAAACGATGGCTTTTACCCTATCGTCGAGGCGAGCTTCGCGTATGGCTTTGGAAACGGTTTCCGAACCGATGGTCTGGTCATCACCGTCACCGCTGACAATATCACCGGATGCATAAATAACGGCTATTTTATCCTTGGAATGGATACGCTTGGTTTTATCGGCAACATCCATGTATTTGGTTAACGAAATAAGACTGAGTTTTTGACTTTCCTTTTTCCCGGTACGTTCTTTTAATTCATTAATCAATTCGTCTTTATACAGAAGCTTATCAATAAGCTTGTTTTTTAACGCATCTTCCGGCGATTGAGCTTCCATTTTGTTGGCAATAGCATTAAGCTCGCCGATTTCGATATGCCGTGTTTCGGAAATACCTTTCAGCATCTGATTCCAAAGCGCCGTGATATAGGTGAGTGTTTGTTCGCGGTTGGGGTCGCTCATCTTATCGAGCATCAAAGGTTCTACTGCACTCTTAAACTTCCCATGCCGAATAATCTGCACATCCACGTCTAATTTTTTCAGCGTACCTTTCATAAACATCACTTGACCGGATATTCCTTTAAAAGTCAACTGGCCCTCAGGATTAAGATAGATCTTATCCGAAATGCTGGCAAGGTAATAGGCTTTTTGACTGTAATCCTCCGAATAGCTGACAATGAATTTGCCCGAAGTTTTAAACTCTTTCAGTGCATTGCGTATTTCTTCTACCGAAGCCATCCCGGTAGCCACATTATCCAGATCGAGATAAATACCTTTAATATTTGGATCGTTGGCGGCTTTTTTAATATTTTTAAGTACATCGTCCAATCCCATGTTGCCTGCCTGGAAAGAACCGAATTTAATATATTGCATGGACGAACGCTCCACCATAGGCATATCCAATTTTATCTGCAGGATGCTATTAGGAGATATAACAACTTCATTTTTGGTAGATAGAGAAACTATCGAAAGGACAATTCCCATAAAAATGAAAAACATGATGACCAGCGTGAGGAAAGTCCCAAGCATGGAAGCAAACATAAATTTAAAAAATTGTTTCATCGCTTTACGTTTTAAAATTAATATGCAAGTTTACGAAAAAAACACATAATTCATGTAAAATCATTAAAAAATATTCAAGCAGATTATCCTGTGTAATGTATCTTTGCCAGAAAATAATTAATAATGGATTTTTCGATTGTAAACATCATCCAGGCCATGTTGGCGCCGGGTTTAATGATTTCGGCCTGCGGTTTGTTGCTCCTGGGCATTAATAATAAATATTCATTGGTTGTAAACCGCATCCGGCAACTCACCGACGAAAAACGAAAACTTACTAAATATCCACGGATAGAACCGCTTCATCCCGACGAGCAAAACCGTTTGGATAACATCACGCTTCAGATTGACATGTTTGCCTTCCGGGTTACGCTTGTGAAGAATGCCGTTTTCAGCTATTCGATTGCTGTTGCCTTTTTTATTCTCTCGTCGCTGATGATTGGACTAAAATACCAGGTTGCCGCCGAATGGGTGTCTGATTTGGCCGTCATCCTTTTTCTGACCGGCATGCTTACGGTATTCATCGGCGTATTATTTGCCGCCCGCGAAATACGAAAGGGACACCAAATCGTAAAAATTGAAATCAGCAATATTTAACAAAAGATTTAATCTTGCCTGTGAACCAAAATTTATAGTAATTTTAGGATGTGATTCAAACAAAAACCACAAATAATACATCATGAAGGATTTTAAAAAATATTACATCATCCATGCCACTCCCGAGGACTTGTTCAAAGCATTAACTCATCCGTTGACTATCCGGCTTTGGTCGGGAGAACCGGCAGAAATGTCAACGGAACCCGGTTCTGAATTTTCACTGTGGGATGGAAGCATATCCGGGAAAAACCTTGCCTTTGAGGAAGGTCGTAAAATTGTCCAGCAATGGTATTTTGGCGATCAGCCTGAAGATTCAATCGTTACTATTATACTTCATGCTCATAAACAAGGCACTTCCGTTGAATTAAAACATACCAATATTCCGGACAGCGAATACGACGATATGGTGGAAGGATGGAACGACAGCTATTTTGGTTCACTTCAGGAATTTTATGAAGAATAACTAACCAGTAGAAAACCCCGAAGGTTTTGAAAACCTTCGGGGTTTACACTTACTATTAATAATGCTCCGGACACCGATTAATTATGATGAAGAATAGAAATACGGAATTAATTTTTTAAACTGAAATTATGTAAACCCATAAAACAAACGCCATGAACCGTCTCGAACGCCTTACCGCCATCTTAACGCATCTGCAATCGAAAAAAGTAGTAAAAGCTTCTGAAATAGCAGGTCGTTTTAAAATCAGTTTACGCACAGTATACCGCGATTTGCGGGCATTGGAAGAGGCGGGTGTTCCTGTTGGCGCTGAAGCCGGAATAGGTTTTTTCCTGGTAGACGGTTACCGGCTACCGCCCGTAATGTTTACCCGCGACGAAGCCTCTGCCCTGGTGCTTGCCGGAGCTCTTTTCCATAGTTTTTCTGATGCCGCCGTTAGCCGTCATTTCGATTCGGCGATGTTTAAAGTGAAAGCGGTTTTACAACCGCCGCTCAAAGAACATCCTGAAACGCTGAGTAAAAAAATTGAAGTATGGGAACCCAATACCGACGAATCTCCGGCCTGGCTTTCAGATATTCAAACGGCATTAGGCGAACACCGCGTGATTCGTATAGAATATTATTCGCTGAAAGCAAAAAAAGCGGCTTCCCGTGTAGTCGAACCCATCAGCCTAAGTTTTTCTGAAGGAGCCTGGTATCTTTTTGCATGGTGCCGTTTACGTAACGATTACCGGGAATTCCGCCTCGACCGCATTCTTCATCTTACCCTCGAAAACGAAATTTTTCCTCCCGAAAAACACCGTAGCCATATAGAAGTCCTCGAACAGATGTTTGATAAAAATTATGTTCATCCGGTTACGCTCCATTTCCAGAAAAATTCAGGCTGGGAAACGCTCAAACGCCGCCTTTGCTATTGCCTGGTGGGTGAAAAAGACATAGGCGATACTGTAGAATTGACTTTTCGTGTGGACGATTACTATTATTTTGGCAAATATTTGCTCGACTTCGGCAACCAGGTCAATATCGTTTCCCCTCCGGAATTAAAAGAAATAATGAAGGAAATGACGCGCGATCTGGCTGATCATTATTGTTAAAAGAAACCCCAAAGGTTTTGAAAACCTTCGGGGTTTTAGGATAATTTATCAATTATCATCCGGTTACTGAACAGAAAATATTATTCTTCCGGTTCCAACCGGTTTTTCAATTCATTCATCTCCATTTCGAGGTCCCGGATTTGCTGTTCCTTACGTTCGATGCCCATTTTTGCAGAAGCAATCCTTGCCTTCAGTCCGGCAATGGCATCCTTATCTTTTCCGGCAGAAGATACAATATCCAATTGATCTTCCAGTTCGCGGAGGTTAGCCCGTTCTTCTTCCAGGTTTTCTTCCGTGGCTGTGATTTCGGCCGATAATTCCGAGAGTTTATATTGCATTTTCACCTCCCAATTTTTTTTCTTCTGGTGGAAATACTCATCCAGGCGGGTATTAAGCATATCAAAAGCGCTCTGCAGACGGGCATAAAGCTCTTCCCTTTGCTCTCTCGTCAGTTTTATTCCTTTAAATTCCAACTGTATTTTTTTCAGAAACTCCCTCGTTTCCTTGTATTCCGTAGTCTCTTTCGCCTGAACCAGCCCTTTGGCCACAAGCATCTTTAATTGTTCATAATTTTTGAGCGATTCCTTTTCAAAACCTATTCTTTCCGTCTCACGAAACGATCTCAAAAGGTCAAATGCCTGCTGAAGCTTGGAATAAAGCGTTTCGCGCTGATCGTGCAGTAGTTTTTTTCCTTTAAAAAGCGACTGAACTTCTACCAGCTTATCCCAGGTCTGACGATAATCCACCGGATGTTCTGCCATCGAAAAGACTTCTTCCACCCTCGTTTTAATGAGCGCGTAATTCTGCTTGGCTTCTTTTTCGAAATTTAGTCGCTCGTCCTCAATTTTTTTATTGATATCGGCAAAGGCTTCCTGCAACCGTCCGTAAAGCTGCTCGCGGTCGTCATAACGAAGTTTTAATCCTTTAAAATGGCTCTGCGCTTCTATCAGATACCCCTTGGCTTCGCGCAGATCGGTAGAGGATTTTACCTTTTCAAAGGCTTGTTCAAGAATTTTTTTAAGATCGATATAATTACTGAAAGTTTCTTCGTCGTTGATTAGAGGGTTGTCCATGGATATGGGATTTAAAGGTTTGTAAAGTTTATAAGGCTGAACGTAGTGAAGTCCCGAGCGAAGCGATTCGGGATTTGTAAAGTTCGTAAAGTTTTTAAAGTTTTTAAAGTTTTTAAGGTTCGTAAAGTTTATAAGGTTTTTAAGGTTTTAAGATACACTAAGCTGGGTCTACGCAATCCTGGAAAAAACGAAGCGGAAATCTCAGCGTTTGTTATCAAAAAGTGAAGACACAAAGATAAAAGGAAAATACGGGAATGGAACACCAATGACAGTGTTTTTTAGCATCAAACAGCGAAACAGGGTATTGTTCAGTAAAATAAAATCAATAAAAACTGTTTACGTGGAATGGAATAAACCCATAGAAGATGAAATATCCATAAGGGCTATGCTCATACCAACCGAGAATGATATTTTATGGATATTCCATGTAACCAATAAATTAAAAAATTAATAGCACATGAAAAGAATCAAAACAAAACGAGGAGTGCGGATAGGGGGACTCGAACCCCCACGCCTCACGGCACCAGATCCTAAGTCTGGCTCGGCTACCAATTACGACATATCCGCCTTTGAGCGTGCAAAGATAATATTTAAGTTGGAAGTTGCAAGTTGAAATATCCATAAGGGCTATGCTCATACCAACCGAGAATGATATTTTATAGATATTCCATGTGACCAATAAATTAAAAAATTAATAACAAATGAAAGTTTACATCCACTCCCGATTGGATTTGAGTTGGAATTATTAAAAATAAGTGTAATTTAGTCCGCGGATAATTTTAAGAAAAGGAGGTAATTGAAAAACAAACACAATGGAGTTGCGCAAACGTTAACCGACTTAACAAACAGCAAAGAGACAATTTTACAATAAAACAATTTAAGCTTTCACTTTAATTTAATTGACATGAAAACTAAAAACAAAATATGGATTTTCTCATTAATTATAATGAGTCTTGTATTAATGCTTAACAATGGCTGCAACAAAAATGATGGTGGTAATAACAATCCTGACGGGTCGAAGGTTTATACAACGATTGACAGAACAATTGTTCCCGATTTCGCGACGGTAATACCCACAGTTAAGATTAATAACCCTGCCGATTTCGCAAAATATGGATATGGCACATGGCATTACGGGCCGGGAGTTCCTTGTCAGAAACGGATAGACCTCATGCCTTCGGAATATAATTATGCATCGGTTACCAAAGCCTCCACCCTTTTGCGCTTCTTTACCATCACCGATATTCATATAACCGATAAAGAATCGCCGGCGCAAGCCATCTTTTTTGCTCCCTATGCCAAACAAAATGGCATTTCGTGTTATTCGCCGCTTATGCTCTATAGCACTCAGGTTCTTGATGCAACCATTCAAACAATTAATGATCTTCACAAGCAACATCCTTTTGATCTGGGTTTAGCGCTGGGTGATATGGCAAATAGCGCTCAGTACAACGAAATAAGATGGTTTATTGATATTATGGACGGGCAAACGATAACACCATCTTCGGGCGTTCAAAAACCAGGAATAAATAATCATTATCAGGACACATACAAGGCTGCAGGACTTAACCCAGCTATCCCTTGGTATGCCACCATTGGCAATCATGATCATTTTTGGATGGGTTCAAAGCCGATGAACACTAAAATTGAAAACACATTAATTGGCAGTTCCATTCTTCAACTTGGCGATATATTTAACGATCCCGATGCAATGGATAAGAATACATTTTCTACGGGAACTTTGGATGGAAGCACTCAATATGGTACTATTATTGGTTCTGGCGTAGTTGCAACAATGGGAACTATTCCCACCGTTTCTTCCGATCTCAATCGTCATGCGGTTACCATACCTGATTTAATAAATCAATTTAGCGCCACAACTTCACTTCCTGTAGGTCATGGATTTATTCAGTCCGACCCAGCAAATGTATTTGGTGCAAGTTATTCCTTCGTGCCAAAGTCGAATGTTCCCCTTAAAATAATTGTGCTCGATGATACCCAGGATGCTTCCGAAACGCCTTACGAAGAAGGTATTTATGGACATGGCGAACTTACTACCGACAGATACAACTGGCTTATGGCACAACTTCAGGCGGGTCAAGATGCAAACCAGTTAATGATTATTTCCACACATATTCCCATTGGTGTAGTTGCCCAGGGATCGCCTATGGATTGGAAACCTGTTCCTCCTGGCTATTCAAGCGAAAAAAACCTTATTGCTCAACTCCAATCGTTTCCTAATCTTATCCTTTGGGTATGTGGTCATCGCCATCTCAACAATGTTACGGCATTTCCATCTACTGATCCCGCTCATCCTGAGAATAGCTTTTGGGAAGTTGAAACAAAATCATTAAGAGAGTTTCCTGAACAATTCCGCACATTCGATATTGTACATAATAGCGACAATACGATTTCCATTATTACTACCGATGTAGATGCTGATATGCCCGTTGGCTCACTCGCTGCCATTGGGCGAACGTATGCCATTGCTTCAAACCAAATCTATGGATTGTTTGGCCAACCTTTAGAAACCGGCTCCGTATCGTACAACGCCGAACTGATTAAACCATTAAGCCCCGCAATGCAGGAAAAAATAAAGAATTACGGAACACTGATGAAAAAATAATACGTTTTTTATTAATGATCCGATTATCGTAATCATGATCTCAAAAGCTCAACGGACTCATGAATAGTACATATTGAGCTTTTTTCATCATTTTTCTATCAGACCCAATAATTAATAAACTCCATATTTATCTCATTCATTCTTCTCTTGTTTCTTTATCCTTTTTCATAAAAAATCATTATTGTCCAACAAAAAGCAGTTTAAAGGGCTAAAGCCCAATATCCACAATGCATTATTAGCTCCAGGCTTAAGTCTGGAGTTACAAATCATAATTGTTTGAAGGTCTTTAGTCCTAATACTTTTATAGAATAATAATGATCCTTTTCACAAAAAATAAATTTCAACAATAAAATATTTATCGGAATTAGTTTGGATATTAAAAATAATTGTAATTTAGTCGTCGGAAAATATAGATAAATAAAAGATAATTGATAAATAAACGCAATTGTGATCGCTAAAACATTATATAAAAAGCACATTTAAAATTCATACCATGAAAAAATTTTACATTATTTTATTTCTTTCATTAATATTAAATTTTGCAAAAGCCCAACAATGGACAAATTATACTTATGCCAACGGATTGGTTTATAATTCCGTTAATGCAGTTGCTATTGACAACAACGATATAAAATGGTTTGGAACGGCAGATGGATTATCCAAGTTTGATGGCGTTACTTGGACTAATTATACAACTGCAAACGGTTTATCTGGTAATGTTGTTCGTTCGATTGCAGTTGATTCTCAAAATAACAAATGGCTTGGAACAGAAGATGGTTATGGGTATAATTGTAAAATAGCAAAATTTAATGGAGTA
>Ga0268360_1000219_pt1 | contig 119866 bp, 97 predicted proteins | sample BioMet11_FD_192465 | JGI IMG/M metagenome (GOLD analysis project Ga0268360, IMG submission 192465) | Sewage microbial communities from Oakland, California, United States - Biofuel 11 (Illumina Assembly) | ecosystem: Engineered > Wastewater > Sewage > Unclassified | place: USA: California... | reverse complement strand
CAGGTGAAAAATTACAACTGCTTACTCAGGTACCTAAGTTGCCAGGTGAAAAATTACAACTGCTTACTCAGGTACCCAAGTTGCCAGGTGAAAAATTACAACCGCTTACTCAGGTACCCAAGTTGCCAGGTGAAAAATTACAACTGCTTACTCAGGTACCCAAGTTGTCAGGTGAAAAATTACAACTGCTTACTCAGGTACCTAAGTTGCCAGGTGAAAAATTACAACTGCTTACTCAGGTACCCAAGTTGCCAGGTGAAAAATTACAACCGCTTACTCAGGTACCCAAGTTGCCAGGTGAAAAATTTGAATAATAAAACCAACTCATCCCCCCGCCCCCCCCCCTTCTCTTGGAAAAAAGAGAAGGGGGAGTAGAAGAAAGCTGCAAAAATCCATAATGCTAATTTAATGGAAGAAAGCGACAAAAGTCCCTCTCTTCCTTCTAAGAGAGGGATTTAGGGTGAGTTTGTTAGAAAGAGAGGGAACGGGTGAGTTTGTTAGAAAGAGAGGAAACGGGTGAGTTCGTTGAAAAAAGAGAAGAGGGCACAGAAGAAAGCGGCAAGAATAGGTATGACTAAAAAAATGTTGAGCAACGTTGAGCCGGAACTTGGTGCAACGTTGTGCTACCGTGTATGGCTATTGGCTGTTAGCTATTAGCAATTAGCCAACAGCTAATAGCTAACAGCTAATGGCTAAGTTGCATATGCTGTCAGGTTTTTCAAAAAAAGAAACGGGCAGGTTTGTATATAAACACTTGCCGCAATCATCATCACCATTATTGCAACCGGTTTATTTTGTAAATTAAGATTTAAATTACTGTTGTACTGTGTCAAATTATTACTATTTTTGCAGCCTATTTTAGGATTTAGCGTTCTAAATCAGTTTCTCTAAAAAAGAATGAAGAAACCGATTATTCCAATCACTCAAAAGAAAGTGATGTTTAATGTGTACTACTCCTAATCAAAGCTACGTTCCTTTGGGAACCAAGCGGTAACTAACTAATTAATAAACTATTTTGATCTAATCTGATGGATGCTCAAGAAAAAATCAATCAACCTGTTGACGAACCCGTTATCAATCATCAGGATGAAGCTTCTGAAACTGTAACTGATACAGAATCAAATTCCGAAATTACTACTGTCGAAACCTCAGAACCTCTGAATGCAGAAGTTCCCCAACCCGCTATCGTAGCAGATGTTGCTATTTCTGACGAACAAGTTCCGGCTGAAATGCAGGAGCAGCCCCCCGTGGATGCCCCCGAACAGCCTGCAGACGTTGTTCCCGAAAACCATGTTGAGGACATTGAACAAAACCTTCAGCAGGAGTTTGAAGTTCACGCCCCCGATTTAAGTGTTGACCCGGCTTTTCCTATCATTGCCGACGAAGATGCTCGTGATGCGGAGGAGGAAGAAGAAACCGAAGAAACTGACACTGCCAACACGGAAGGTGCTTCCAAACCTATGGAAGACTATAATACCTTTACCCGCGAACAGTTGCTCTCGGCTATGGAAGAATTAGTTAAGGAACCTGATGTTAATGTCGTTAAAAATAAGATTGCCCTGGTTAAAGTAGCTTACATTCAGTTGGCTAAATTGGAAAAACATAACCAATACGACCATTTTATTGCCGAAGGAGGAAAAAAAGAAGAGTTTGTCCCCACAGATGATGAAACTGATCAGCAGTTCAATGCCGCTTTTAGCATTTACAAAGAAAAGAAAAATAAATATAACGAGGAGCTGGAAAAGCAGAAAATCACTAATCTTGAAGCTAAAAACCAGATACTCGAAGAACTAAAGAACCTTATTAATTCCGAAGAAACCCTTAAGGAAACCTATGACGACTTTAAGGTGCTCCAGGCAAAATGGAAAGATATTGGGATGATTCCCAAGGCCGAAATTAATACCCTTTGGCAAAATTATCATTTCCTGGTGGAAAAATTCTTTGATAAAGTAAAAATCAACAAGGAACTGAAGGACCTTGACCTGAAAAAAAACCTGGAAAGTAAAATTGCCATCTGCGAAAAAGCCGATGAGCTTTTGCTCGAATCTTCCATCACCAAATCGTTCAAAGCATTGCAAAAGCTTCATGAAGAATGGAAGGAAATCGGTCCGGTTCCACAGGATAAAAAAGATGAAATCTGGGAACGTTTTAAAAATACTACCGACAAAATTAACGAACGTCGCCGCGAATTTTATGGTAAACTTCAGGATCAGCAACAAAACAACCTGATCGCTAAGACGGTATTATGCGAAAAAGCAGAAGCCATCCTCACCACCGAAGCTGCTTCTATTAAGCAATGGCAGAATAAAACCAACGAATTAAATGAATTGCTTAAGATATGGAAAACCATTGGTCCTGCTCAGCTTAAAGCCAATAACGAAATCTGGCAACGCTTCCGTAACAGTTTTGAGGCTTTTTATACGGTCAAAAAAGAATATTTTGGCAAGATAAAGGAAGAACAATTAAATAATTATAACGTTAAAGTTGACTTGTGTGTTCAGGCTGAAGCCCTGAAATCGAGTACCGACTGGGCTAAAACCACCCGCGAACTGATTGCTCTTCAAAAAGAATGGAAAAATACGGGCACCTTGTCCCATAAAAATTCCGAAAAGATATGGAAACGCTTCCGTTCTGCCTGCGACGAATTCTTTAACAATAAAGCAGCCTATTTCTCCAATGTTAGCATCCATGAAGAAGAAAATCTTCAGCTTAAGCTCGGTTTAATCAAACAAGTTGAAGAATATGTTTTTACCAACGATCGTAGTCACGACCTTGAAAACCTGAAAGATTTTCAACGGCAGTGGATGGAAATAGGTCATGTGCCTATGTCCGAAAAGGACAAACTTCAAAACCAGTTCCGCACAATCATCAACAAGCATTTCGATAAGCTGAAAGTGAACAGCTTTGAGATGGGAGCCACCAACTACAAAAATAAACTGGAGACGTTGAAAAATGCTCCCGATGCCAATCGTTTAATCTCCAAGGAAAAGAATTTCATTTCCTCCAAAATAGCACAACTGCAGGAAGACATTCTTTTGTGGGAAAACAACATCGGGTTCCTTGCCGAATCAAAGAATGCGACCATTCTCAAAGAAGAATTTGATAAGAAAATCAACAGCGCCAAACGCGAAGTACAAATGCTGGAAGAAAAATTAAAATTCCTCCGGAACAGCGTAAGCTAAAAACCGGCAGGTACTAATCGAAAAATAACGATGAAAGGGCTGTTGCGAAAGCAACAGCCCTTTTTTAATACTGGCAGCATACGCTATGCTGCATTCTTAGAAAATCATATAAATCAAACCGGCGGAAAAGGAACTATGGAAATTATTTGTTGTCTGTTTTTCTTTAGATGATATTCTCGAATGATAATCATTGCAAGCCAGCTCATAGTCGTAATTGCTGCTCAAACCGGCATTGAACCATAAACGGGGTGAGAAATAATAATTGCATGAAAAAGAAAGTCCGGCATTTAAGCGTTGATCATCTATATCCGTTCTGTAATCATTAAAGTTATGATGTCTCCATAATTTTAGATAGGAACAATTTACACCTACATGATAATGTTTACCTCGTAGAGGTTATACCTTTTTCCCTTTTTCCCATTGTTAATCGATTCATTGTAATTTCCATTTTCCTACAATACTTTAACCGCTACGCGGTATTTATCCTGGGTTTTGCTTGTTTGATGTTGTTTCATTTTAAATGTCTTTACAAATCAGGCTTGCCAAAATGTATACGTTTCTAGTCTTTACCCGTAGGGCATAAAGTATTGTAGCCGTATGGTTTTACATGATAACATTTACCTCGTAGAGATTATACCCTTTCCCATTTTTTCAATTGTTTATCCCCTACGGGGAACCCGTTCATTATAATTTCCATCTTTCTACAATACCTTAACCGCTACGCGGTATTTATTTTGAATTTTACCTGTTTGATGTTGTTTCATTTTAAATGTCTTTACAAATTCAAGTCTATAAATGCTCTTGAAATTTTATGGTCTTTGCCCGTAGGGCATTAGGTATTGTAGCCGTATGGTTTTACATGATAATGTTTACCTCGTAGAGGTTATACTTTTTTCTATTTCTTTTTTCATTGTTTATCCCCTTCGGGGAACCCATTCATTGTAATTTCCATTTTCCTACAATACTTTAACCGCTACGCGGTATTTATCCTGGGTTTTGCTTGTTTGATGTTGTTTCATTTTAAATGTCTTTACAAATTCAAGTCTATAAATGCTCTTGAAATTTTATGGCCTTTGCCCGTAGGGCATAAAGTATTGTAGCCGTATGATTTTACATGATAACATTTACCTCGTAGAGGTTATACCTTTTTCTATTTCTTTTTTCATTGTTTATCCCCTCCGGGGAACCGATTCATTGTGATTTCCATCTTCCTACAATACCTTAACCGCTACGCGGTATTTATCCTTGGTCTTGCTTGTTTGATGTTGTTTCATCTTAAATGTCTTTACAAATTCAGGCCTATAAATGCTCTTGAAATTTCAAGGTTTTTGCCCGTAGGGCATAAAGTATTGTAGCAACATAATTCAAACCAAATATGATTACCCCGTAGGGGTTAAACATCCTCAAAAAAATCGAACAAAAAACGCTCATCATATTCTATTTCAAATTTTTTAAGGAAATCTATATATTCCTCTCTAAATGTTACTTTTTTATGATGTTGTTCCTGATTTTGAATATATTTGTATACGTTTTCCACTTGTGAGCGGCTATAGGTGAATGCACCATATCCATCCTGCCAAGCAAACTTTTCGATGCATAGTTTTTCATTATTGATGAATAGGGACGTACTCCTTTTAATGTCGTGGACCGTGTCTGAAATGGATATTGATGGATTTAGCCCTATAAAAATATGAACGTGACTTGAAACACCATTTACAATAATCGATTTGTGTTTCATTTCTGTTATAATACCGCTCATGTATTCAAATACTCTTTTCCTGATGTTATTGTGCAAAACAGCATTGTGATTTTTCACTGCAAAAACTATTTGTACATATAATTGGGTAAATGTTCCGGATTTCATATTATCTGATGTTAATCCCCTACGGGGAATAGGTTAATGAATTAATGTTTTCCTACTACAATACTTTAACCGCTACGCGGTATTTATCTTGGGTTTTGCTTGTTTGATGTTGTTCCATTTTAAATATTTTAAAAAATTCAAGCCTATAAATGCTCTTAAAATTTCATGGTTTTTGCCCGTAGGGCATTAAGTATTGTAGCCGTATGGTTTTTCATGATAATGTTTACCTCGTAGAGGTTATACCTTTTTCCATTTTTCCCATTGTTTATCCCCTCCGGGGAACCCATTCATTGTAATTTCCATTTTCCTACAATACTTTAACCGCTACGCGGTATTTGTTTTAGGTTTTGCTTGTTTGTTTTTTTCATTTTAAATGTCTTTACAAATTCAGGCCTATAAATGCTCTTGAAATTTCATGGTTTTTGCCCGTAGGGCATAAGGTATTGTAGCCGTATGGTTTTTCATGATAATGTTTACCTCGTAGAGGTTATACCTTTTTCCATTTTTCCCATTGTTTATCCCCTCCGGGGAACTCATTCATTGTAATTTCCATTTTCCTACAATACTTTAACCGCTACGCGGTATTTGTTTTGAATTTTATTAGTTACCCTGAATCCCGCATCTATAATTATTCCATTTTATCTCCCCCTTTGGGGGAGGCAGGAGGGGGTTACGCTTCCGGTTTTACTTCTCCGCCTTCGCCCCTTTCGCGGCGAATTTTCTTAATGATTTGTGTATACGTATAATCAGGCAGTTTCGACGGGTCATTGGTACGATAAATCCTTTTCCCACGATCCATAATCAGGGTAAGCATATCCCATAAATCAGCAAACTTTTCCTTGTTTTTGGCTACAATCTGTACCCGGTCGCTCATCAGGTCGTTCTGGCTTTTGTTCAGGGTATCAAGGGTGGTTTGTTTTTGACGGAAAAAACCTTTTGCTTCATCGCTAAATCCCTGTTCCTTCAGTGCATCAATATTTTTTTCGATGTTGGGATTAAGGATACCCAATGATTTAACCAGCAATTCAGGATCTCCGCTCTGCAGACTATTGCGAACATCACGGATACCAAAATCATCAACCCCACAGCTAAGATTTACGGCATCTATCACATAACCTTCCAGCAAAAGAAGTTCAGGACGTAAACCCATCGATTCGGCTAAAATCTGCCCGGTAACTTTTTTAATTTCCCGGGTAGGAATCTCTGTTTTTATCACATTCTCTACCGGTGTTATCTTTCCATCGAGAATTTCCAGTGTATTGTCAGGAAATTTTTTAGGAAAAAAAGATTTAAAATCTGCCTTGTCGCGTTCAAAAGTGTGCCGTAGTGCACTTGCAACAAAAGGCAATTCCTCTATACGGCATGGAATTTTGTTGCTCATTTTTTTAGTTTTTAAATTTTAAAACAAAAATAATATACTTTAAAGCCCAAATCAAGTAAAACAGCAAAAAAATGTAAAAAAAATGCTGTTTTTTGATAAAATTTTCATATAGAAATTTTTATCCAGAGTTAATTATTTAGTATCCAGCATTTTAAAATTATTAATAAATGGTTGGAAACAGCTAATAAACGATTAGGAATAATCACTTTATATTCAGGAATCGTTACCCCACTCTTGGGAACCGTTACCCCGCCATTAGGAACCGTTACCCCACCATTAGGAATCGTTACCCCACCATTAGGAATCGTTACCCCACCCTTAGGATTCGTTACCCCGCCCTTGGGAACCGCTACCCAGCCCTTGGGAATCGTTACCCCGCCCTTGGGATTCGTTACCCCGCCCTTGGGAACCGCTACCCAGCCCTTGGGAAGCGCTATATCAGTATTTTATAAAAGCAGATTGTTTATCTCTGTAGCAGAAAATAAGCAGTAGGTAGTAGGCAGTAGGCAGTAGGCATTGACAGTAAGCAGTAGGCAGTAGGCAGAAAACAGTAGCCAATAGCTAATAGCTAACGGCCAACAGCTAATCCCGAAAAGGTCGGGACTAAGCCTTCGGCTTAGCAGCCAATAAACCTCACCGCCATCGCCTTAAAACTGATGGTGCATTGCATCCCGGTATCTAAGTGAATCCGTTCCACCGACTCACGGGTGATGAGTACGGCAAACGCTATGCCTTGGGCATCCACCAGCACTTCTATGCCGCGCATGGTAGGTATAAGTTCGAGGATGGTTCCTGACAGGTTGTTCCTGGCGCTGCTTTCCGCCTCATGTAGCATCAGCACGATGTCTTCGGCAGGTATCATCACAAACCCCTCGCCCGACACGCCGTTATCGCCCATTTCAATGGTGATGTTATTCGATAACGTAGCAAGACAGGTATTTTTCTCTTCATTCCTTATGGCAACGGCAGGGAAAAAATTCTTTATCCCGGCAAAGCGGGCAATAAAATCCGTCTTGGGATGATGGAACACCTCTTCGGGAGTTCCTGTTTGCAGTATCTGTCCCTTATCCATCACCGCCAGCCGGTTTCCCAGCGAGATGGCTTCCTCATAGTCGTGGGTAACGTGCATGATCGTTTGTCCGTTGCGGTTAAGCTTACGCAAAAGGCTGCGCAGTTCCGAGCGCAACTGAACATCGAGGGACGAAAGCGGTTCGTCTAATAAAAGGATGTCGGGACGCAAGGCAAGGGTTCGCGCCAGCGCCACCCGTTGCAGTTCGCCACCCGACAACGTGGCGGGACTGCGGTGCAACAGTTGAGAAATGCCCATCATCTCCGCCAGCTCCCCGGTCTTTTCGCGGATTTCGTGTTTAGGCAGTCCTTCCGTTTTTAACGTGTAGGCTATATTTTCTTTTACCGAAAGGTGCGGAAACACGGCATAATCCTGAAACACCAGCCCGACTTTGCGTTTTTGTATCTTCTCGTTGGTGATATCCCTTCCGTTCAGGATAATCTTGCCTTTATCCGGACGAACCAGTCCAGCAACGATCTCAAGCAGCAACGATTTCCCCGCCCCCGACTCCCCAAGCAGTATAAAATACTCACCCGGCTCCACCGATAAGGTTATTCCCGAAAGCGAAAAGCCTTCATACTCTTTTTCTATGTTTTCCAGGTGTAGCATCTTTTTAATTTGTTAATGTGCAAATAGCTAATTATGCGAATCAAGAATTAAAACCTTCTCTGTGTAACTCTGTGAAATAAAATGGTAAATTACACAGAGAACCACGGAGAATTCACGGAGAACCACGGAGTTTATTATTTATATCGTTTATTTCTGTCTTTAGTAATATTCTATTAAAATTAATGTAGCCAGGAGAACTTCTTTTTTGGGTTAAATTAATCATGCGAATCAAGGGTTGAAACCTTCTCTGTGCCACTCTGTGTTTCCTCTGTGTAACTCTGTGAAATAAAATGGTAAATTACACAGAGAACCACTGAGAATTCACGGAGAACCACGGAGTTTATTATTTATATCTTTTATTTCTGTCTTTAGTAATATTCTATTAAAATTAATGTAGCCAGGAGAACTTCTTTTTTGGGTTAAATTAATCATGCGAATCAAGGGTTGAAACCTTCTCTGTGCCACTCTGTGTTTCCTCTGTGCAGCTCTGTGAAATAAAATGGTAAATTACACAGAGAACCACGGAGAATTCACGGAGAACCACGGAGTTTACTATTTATATCTTTTATTTCTGTCTTTAGTAATATTCTATTAAAATTAATGTAGCCAGGAGAACTTCTTTTTTGGGTTAAATTAATCATGCGAATCAAGGGTTGAAACCTTCTCTGTGTAGCTCTGTGCTTCCTCTGTGTAACTCTGTGAAATAAAAATGTTAAATTACACAGAGAACCACGGAGAATTCACGGAGAACCACGGAGTTTATTATTTATATCTTTATAAATCATAGAAACAGTAATTTGTCTTTCGGCTCTTAATCCTGCATTGATTTGCATTAATTATAGATTAGCATCATTTCATCTTCAAATTAACTCATTTTCAAATCTTCAAATTAACTCATTAGCTAATTCTTCTTCTCCTTCGTAAGGCTTCTCAGTAAAATAAAAAACACCAGCGAAACTAAGATAAATATTACCGATACCGGCCGGGCATATTTCAGTCCGAAAGCACCAAAACGTTCAAAAATAAGTACGGAAGTTACCATCGGATGATAGGCAATGATCACCACGGCGCCAAATTCGCTCATTCCCCTTGCAAACATCATGATCAGTCCGGAAATGATGCTCCGCCATGCCAGTGGCAGGGAGATGGTAAAAAACACCCTTAACGGGGAAGCTCCCAAGGTAAGGGCTGCCTTTTCCAGTCGTTCGGGAACGGCAGCAAAACCGTCGCGGGCTGCATTGAGCAGAAACGGAAGACTAACAAAAGCCATAGCAACGGCTATCCCCAGCGGATGGCCGACGAAATCGAGTCCTGCCACTGAAGCAAGTTTTCCCAATGGCGAGCTCCTCGAAACGAATCCCAGGATAGCAATACCGGCAGCCGAATGAGGAATGACGATGGGTAAATCCACTATGCCGGAAACCAGCCGCTTCATGGGAAAATTCCTGCGGGCAAGCAGATAAGCCAGGGGAATAGCTCCCAGGGCAAACACCACCGTCGCCAGCATGGAAGTCCATAACGTAAGGAAAATACTATCGGTAACCTCCTTGTCGCGGGTAGTTTCTACCACATCCTGCAAAGGCGTTGCCAGGAACATTCCCACCAAAGGCGCAAGGACAAAAAGCAACACCATCCCGCCAAGGAGCATAAAAACCCAATGCATCGTATCTTTTCTGTATATCCTCACCGGGTTTGTTTTTTAGTTAAACTTCAGATTATTCCTGCAAGGCTATTTCGTAAATACATTCACCCTTGCAGTGGATTTGAACAATTTATGTATCCAGCCTTCTTTTTCGGCTTTCTGTACGATAGCTTCTGCCTGGCGCACCAACGATTCGCGGTACACCGGATCCTGCACGTAGATATTTATGGTTTTGACGAAATGATTGAGGGAGCGTTCCATGTAAAAAAAGTTCTCGGCCACCGGAACCAATCCGTAATCCGGCGCCTTTTTCAATACATTGTAGGCTCTTCGCTGTATCAACAATTCGTCGTGCAGCAAACTACTAAGCTCATAATAACATCCTTTTTCGAGCGATGGTTCTATAAATATAGCTATACCTTCCGGTTTCAACACCCTTGCACATTCCTTTATAGCATCATTAAAATGCCCTTCGGGAACATGGTGAAGGCTCGACATAAACAAAACGGCATCTGCATAATTATCCGGAAACGGCATTTGCTGAGCCATGCCTTCGAGGTATTTCTCGTCGCCTGCTTTCGGAAATGCCATAGCCTGAACAATCAGTTCAGGTATATCCACCCCGGTAACATCTGCACCCTGGGTAGCAAGCCAGCGGACCAAATCGCCTATGCCACAGCCAATATCTACAATCGTTTTACCGGCAGGCTGCAACCATTGCTGAAGGACTTCCTTTTCGGATTCTGATTTAGCATAATCATGTTTCATGCGTTATAAATTTTTTAATTTATTTGTCACATGGAACTCGCCAAAACAATCATCCTCGTATGGAGAAGAAATTCTCCTGGCTCGTTTCATTTTATCAGTCTGATTTTTTTCAAATTGCACATCTTACTTCCTGCAAAAGTAACCAATGCTTCAAAAAAAATAAAAATATTTTTCATTTGGTGAATATTTTTCAAAATTTATAAGTATATTTGTCTTGTTAAAATGTCCTGTACATACTGATTATAAATAGCCTGAATGGAATACTGGTTTTTGATTTTTTGTTATACCTTAATCAATATAATAACTAACATTTAAATTCTACTATTATGGCTCTTGACAATTTGATTTCGCTGAGCTTTTCGCAGGAAGAGCTTACGCAGTTGGATGGCGCTCTAACCACCATCGAAAACATTTTGAAAGATAAGGTGATCAGCCTTACCGAAGCCCAACGGCAAACATACGGCCGGCTGGGAGTTAACAACAAACCATGGGTAACCGAAATCAACGGTTATATGGAATTAAAACCGGAAATTACTCCCAAATTCATTGACAAACCGGAATGGGATATTGATTTCAAAACCCATAACGATGTCGATCCGCGGTTGATGCGGCTCGAATCCATCGCTTCGCAGTTAAGCGATACCATGTTGCTGATTGGGCACGATTTGTTTTCAAACGCTTTGTCCTACTATCGCAACTGCAAATTGCTGACTAAGCAAAATGAACCCGGCGCTAAGGAAATCTATGAATCGCTCAAACGGATGTTCCCCGGAAAGCCCAAAAAAACGGCTAATCCCTGACAATAAATAAACAGTACCTGTAAACCGGGTAGACTAACCATCGGTTGGTATTGTTTTTATATTGGAAAGGGGTATATCCGGGGCATGATACCCGTTCGGGACTACTTAGCTGGGGTTGACGAAGGGGTACAATACCCGTTCGGGACTACTTAGCTGGGGTTGGCGAAGGGGTATGATACCCGTTCGGGACTACTTAGCTGGGGTTGGCGAAGGGGTACAATACCCGTTCGGGACTACTTAGCTGGGATTAGCGAAGGGGTATAATACCCGTTCGGGACTACTTAGCTGGGGTTGGCGAAGGGGTATAAAACCTGTTCCGGACTACTTAATAAGGGATAACGAAGGAGTATGATCCCGCTTTCCAATACCAACGATGATTAAAATCAGGGGTTCATCAGTCCCAGTCTTGTACAGGACAGGCGAAAATCCTTTGATTGCAACCCGTTACATACAGGTTTAGCTGTTGCCATTATTTTATAATCAGATAATGTTTAACATTCCCAATTTATCAACGTCATGGTAATAACCTGTTTTAACCGTCTTTCGACGATATTGGACATAAAAGCCGAAACAATTTTTCTGAAACCCCTGCTTATGATATCCGATAAGGTAAATATTGTTACGCCTCTTTCCTCCTATTTCCTATCGTTTAAATATGTCCCTTTACTTTCCGGAGAATTTATCTTAAAGTTATACAAATCGGTCTGCGAAAAAGATGAAAAAATGGGGATGGAGCGAATCTTTAGCGATGAACAATACAAACAAATGCTATGGGTAACGAAGCAATTAAATAAAACAAAACATAAAAACCGGGAACAACTCATCCTTCAGTTGCAACTGAAAAAAGCGATAGCGTGTTTTAGGGATTATATTCTGGCCGATATCGATGTACAGTTGGAGGATGCTAATGCTTTAGTGCTCAAAAATTTTGTAGATCAAAAAATATTAATCCCTTATGCAAATACCGAACACGAACATTTTGAATTGTCGGAGGACAGATACATCCATATGATTACTGATTGTATTCTCAAAGATCCCGATTTACTATGGTTTTTTGAAATTGCTGAAATCAAACTTCATCATATCCTTTTTACCGATAAAAGCTATAAAATAGAGAGCGCCAGTTTGACCACACATCCGATGTATTTTTGCATACCATTGTTTACCATGTTCCCTTTGGAAGATTTCGATTACGAAGAAATCAACTTTACCCGCAAGAACCTGTTGTCGGCTTTCCAACCCATATCCGAAAAAATAGAAGCGTTCAGGTTATGGGTCGAAGAGCAGGACTATGCGGGGAATAAACCTTTTGAAATACTTGAGAAACTCCAGGCGGATATCTTCCCCTTACTCCCCGATTTCCAGCTTAAAATTGATAACGAAATCTATTTTCAGCAATACAGGCAACGGTATGAGGTCAAGGTAATGGTACATGTTGATCTGTGTGTTACATCGGCCAAAAACCTGATAAAACTATATGAACACGAAAACCTATTGCTGCCCTACGTAGCCGAAACATCCATCAAACGATTGGAACGCCAGATGGATAGTAATAAATGCAGGATATTCATTTCGGAGCACCTGAAACCAGTTAAGAAAAAAAACTAATATAAAACCAGAAGTATGGAAATCCTTTTCTTAGCCCGTACGCACACCTCGATCAACGTCAGGGAAGAAGCCTGCCTGTTTCGCCAGATGATCCTGTTATCGGAGAAAATATTTCTGAAAGCGCCTTCTGCATGGTATTTCTGCGCACACCGTAACAAATTTAACTTTGATAAAAAAAGAACTATCCGCGTCCATAAAGCAATTTTTCATGATATGCTACTCGATTACGAAGAGTATTATGAGAACATCCTCGACAACTTGCGTTATATTAACAGCAAGAAACATAAGAATAAATCTGATCTCAAAATAGAGATGATTACAAATAACGTTATCAGGTCGCTCCGTTTGGATATAGAAAACTGGCACAAAAATGTAGCCCAGGCAACCGGATTAGAGGCCTTGCTAAAATTCTCCGATTCGGAAGAAATCTATGATTATGGTAATGCCGATTACAACGAAAACAACGAAAATGAAGATCCTTACCTTACCGATTTATACGATTGCATCTGCAACTATCCCCATTTATTATTAATTCCGGATACGTTCATGAAATCTTCCTGCAAAGTAACGGCGCTCTCCGAAACGGAATTCGTTACTTCCAAACTTCCCTTCGGCATCTATCTGCCACTCATTGCCATGCCCGATTTATCCGACCTGAGCCATGAGGAGCTTGCCATCTGTCGCCGTAATATCCTGCCCCATTTTGAAGCCATTTCCGAATGTATCCTTTCCTTTTATCAGAATGACGATCGCCCCTTTTATGAAAAAGCCAATGCCAACGATATTTTAAGCTGGTTCAGGGATAAGCTGCGGGTTTTGCTTCCCGATTTTCAAAAAGATTTTGCCGACAATATCATTATTACCAAGCAATACAATAAAAACGACATGCGGAAAGCAACAGAAGTTCATCTTGGCATTACCTCTATCGAACGCATTGTTGATTTATTCGTAGAAACCAAAACCCTGTTGCCATTTGTGGGGGCAACACTCAAATCCCGGCTTTCCAAAACCGTCGCAATTAACCGTTCTATACTTTTTTTATTTTGTGAAACGAAACCAACCAACTAAAACATAGTATCATGTCAATACGAAAATTTGATTATTACGAGGTTGAGAATCCCAAGGATTTTCCCTCCATTGAGCTGAAAGATGTCAAAGGCTTTACGCATTTAGCCGATAGCGTTCAAGCCGACTATATCTTCCATTCGTCCGAAAATGCCGACGAAGCATTACCGAGCTATTTTATACTCCTTAACGACCGCGTGCTATACCGCATAAAAAGCTGCGGCTATAAAACCCTCGACGATATGGAAGATGCCGCCGAAAAGGGGTATCCCACCTGCGAGGAATACTACGAAGGCCGGAAAGGAAACTACCTAAGCTATAAGGAATATCAGGACTGCCTTAAAATGGGTTCTGTCGACCGTGTTACTTACCTTAAAGCACAAAAATTAGGCTTTGTCGACGGCTTTGATGAGTTCAAGGAAAAAGCGCTGAAAACCCCAAAAGCGCTTCCCGAAGGGTTCAACCCCGACGAATACGATTCCTCCATCAAACTGTATACCTATGCCAGCAACAATGGCTTTAAGGATTTTGGCGATTTTCTGAAAATCATCTTCCTCGGTTTTCCTTCACAGGATACCTACGACCTTGCCAAAACAAAAGGATTTGGCTTTGGTGAAGATTATTTCGCCGCCCTGAAATCGGGATTCGATAACCCCCGCGAATACCAGGAAGCGGTTCACCTTAAAATACCTAACCGCTTCGAATACGGCAAGTATCTCCGCCTGAAAAACCTGTCGAAAGGCATACTGGGTTATGACCAGCTTATCCTTATCGAAGCCCTGAAGACGTATGAAAATGGTAAAAAATTATCCATTACCAAACTTAAAGATCTCTTATCCGAATCGCTGAAACCCTATCAGACGATTTCCGATACCAAAAATAAGAAATGCCTGCCGGAATGGTTTACCTTAAAACTTTCCAAAACGGCGGACTACGCCCAGTTTCTTACCAATAATGAAGAACTGAAACAGTTTGGTATTTATGATGCTGATGGGGAATATTTCCAGGTTTCGCGCATGTCGGATATTAAAATCTACCTCGACGGGAGCAATGTGGCTTTTGCCGACGAAAACCGCAGCGATAAAGCCAAACCCTATTACCGGAATATCATTATCATGGCCGATTATATCAAAAATGTCCTGCGTTACAAGGAAATCATCGTTATAGCCGATGCCTCCCTACGCCATCGTGTAGCCGATGAATATGCTTTTTCCAGTCTCCGGTCTATGGTTAAATATATCGAGAGTCCCGGACAAACGTCAGCCGATGAATTCTTGATACAGAGTGCCAAAAAAGATAAATGTTTCATCGTTTCCAACGATACCTTCCGCGACTGGAAGGCAAAAGATAGTTGGATTTTTCAGAATATAGACAAAATACGAATTCCGTTTATCCGTATCAACGACCATTTCAGCCTGCCCGCATTGGAACGGCTGAAACAGTAACCTGATCGAAAAACAACATTACCGTAATTCGTAATTGAATTCGTAATTGATTCGTAATTCGTAATTGAAATCTACTCCTTTATGAGCTTGATTTCCGTCAGCGCTTTCACTGCCCTGTCGGAGAAGAAATCGGCGGAAGGAAAGATAGCAAAACGACCTCCGTCGGCATCTTTGCCTTTATCTATCAGCATAAACTCAGCCTGATCGTTGCGATTCATCAGTTCGCTGAATGTGCAGGCACAGCGGTAGCCGTCCTTTCCTGCAAAGACAAAAATTCCTTTTTGCAGGTTTTCGCGGGTTACCGGAAAATACTTACCGGCAACATCCTTGAGCTTAACTCCGGTAAACGGCGTTACGGAATGTATGCCTTTGCCGCGGCCATAAAATATGGTCGGATAGGTATTCATACATAAACCGGCAGGCAGTTGCTCGATCACACCTTCTTTTTTATCGCCGTTAAGGATAGAAAATTCCGGGGATGACAATGGATTCATTTCACGCTCCACTTTATAGGAAGCATTCAGTGAATGAATGGTAATTTTGGTTGGGTTAGAAATGTTGCGTTCGGTAATCAGGTCGCCGGCAACAATCAGACGGCTTTCGGCCGGTAAGGGCCATAAATCCTTGGTTTTGCTGGGCACAATATGCATCACCTTGTTGGCGATAATGATTTCGTGCCGGTGGATGGGATAGTAAATCTCGCCCCAACTGATTACTACCGATTCGCCTTTGTCGTTAGACACTTCCACATACAAATCAATGATAGGATTAAATTCGGCTTTGTTTTTCTTGGCAAGGATAAATTTATTTAAAATGTCGTACAACGAATAGCCATCGTAACGATAAGCGCCAACAAAACTGTCCTTTCCATCTTTCAGCACAGTTTCTTTCACAATGACCGACCGCACCGGAAGCGTGGAAAATTGTACCGTTCCAGGATTGGAAATCTCGCCGGTAACTTCAACGCCGGTAGCGCCCGGAAGCGTAATAGTTTCGGCATCATCATAAAAATCGTTGGTCTGGGCATAGCCCATGCCTGTAAAGGCAAGCATCAGGAGGATAAATACTAATTTTTGCATGTTTTTTTATTAAAAATGAATAGCTAATTCGCCGGTAATAAATCTTCCCGGGCAGACGTAGGCTTTACTGTCGTAATATTTCTGATCGGTCAGATTCTGGATATTTACGCCAATGCTGTAATGTTTAAACAGAATCTTTGATACTTTAACATCAATGGTAGAATAGCTGGGATATTTGTATGATAAAAGATATTTATCATCGTAACCGTTACTATCATTTATCCACATTTGATCGGTAAAACGGTAAAAAGCCGAAACATTTACCATACGGTTGTTCCAGTTGAATCCTGCAGTAAACAAATTAGGAGCCACATTGGTCAGGTATTTGCCGGTAAGATCGGCATCCACTTCAGGATCAGTAACGGTAAACTTCTTAATTTTTGAATGAGTATAAGTATAGTTGGCAAATATACTCAAACCCTGTGTGAGATCATAATTGACTTCTGCTTCAGCGCCGTAAATTTCCACCTTGCTGATGTTTTTGCATTCATAAACCGGACTTACTGAATAGCCTAAATCAATGGACTTACCGGTGCTAACATAATACATAAAATCCTTACCTGTGGAATAGTAAACCGAGGCGGCTACGTGGAGTTTTTCCCATGGCGAAGCATCCATACCCCATTCATAATTAGTGATAAATTCGGGTTTCAACTTGGGATTAGCTACTTTAAAACCGCCTTTTATTTTTCCCGAACGACACATATCGTCGAGTACCGAAGGACGGAAGCCCTGCGAAAATGAAAGGTAAGTACGCGTTTGCTTGTTGAATTCATATTGCAGCGATAGCTTCGGGCTCAACGCCGACCAATCGGCGGTTTCTATGGATGGTATCTGGTAAATGGTCATGTAGCTCATGGCCACCGAAGGATTTTCTATATCGAATTTGCCATCGAAAAAACTGGCATAGTCGTAACGTAGACCGGCAATGATTTTTACTTTTTCCTTCCACAGCTTAATTTCATCCTGGGCAAAAGCGGCATAAAAGTTCATCTTACCGGCATTGTTTACCTTATCCGTGGATGTATAATACACATCGGAGGCATCCACACTACCTTGCTTCAGGTCGAAACCTGCGGTAACATTATTGTACTTACCCAAGTCGTGCGAAGCCGTAAACAAAAGCCCCATATCCTTACGTTTTGAATCCACATCATACAGCGTATAGCTGGCATCCTTCATGTATTCATTTTGTTTTTTATAATTTTCCTGAATGTAAAAAATACTGGCATTGATTCGGGTGCCATTGACGTTGGCTTTGTAAGTAGCGCGGGTCTGATAGGTTTCGTATTGTGTGTAATTACCATCTGTCTGGTAAACCTTTTCACCTGTTTCACGCATATCGTCATAATACCGTAAGTCAAACTCTACATTCTGATTTGCATTAAAGTCGTAACCTAATTTTACACCTCCCGAGCCTTCTTTCATGCCCGATTTAACGGTATATTGAGTGATGTCGGGTTTGGATTGTGAAATATATCCATCGCTCTGACGGGCGAAACCGTTCAGATTCCAGTAGAATCCTTTTTGTTCGGTATAAGCTTTCATCCGGCCCGACAGGCTAAGCCGGCTACCGTAAGTATTATAGGTTCCGCCTTCAAAGGTAAGTTTCCCGCTGAGCTTTTCTACCGGTTTTTTAGTGATGACGTTGATTATACCGCCCATGGCATTGCCTCCGTAGAGTGACGAGCCGGGACCTTTAGTAACCTCAATCCTTTCGACATTATCGGTATTAATCAGGTTCCAGTTTACGCTTCCTCCGTCGGTTTTATTCACGGGTATGCCATCAATCAGCACCAGTGTACGTGCTTGTTCCAGACCGCTCAGTCCGCGCATGGATACGGTAGCTTTGCCTGAAAATATCCCGAAAGGGCGATTGATGTTAACGCCTGGAAGATAAGCGAGATAATCGTCAACGGTATGTACCGGAATCGACCGCAATTGCATGGGCGTTACTATGCTTATTCTTGAAGGAACATCCAGAATGCGATTTTCGGTTTTGGTGGCAGAGATGACTACCTCATCCAGTTTCAGGTTTTTTATATTTGTAGCGGTGTCGGCTTTTTGTGCAAACTGGCTAATAGAAAATAGCAGTCCGACAGCTAAAAAGAATATCTTATTCATGTGTTATTAATTTTTTAATTTATTGGTCACATGGAATATCCATAAAATATCATTTCGGTTTGTATTGGCATAGCCCTTATGGATATTTCATGTGTTAATATTTTTTTGTTTTAGACCGTATGGAACTCGTTCAGGCCACGAATACTCAGGGAAATTCGTTTTATTTCTGTATTTTTAATGCAAACGTAATTTTACCCGTTGCTTCGTTATCTGATGCAATTACTTTAATGATGCCTATTTTTCCATCAGCAGTCTTTATCGGAAACAAAAATCCGGGGTAAGCATATTTATATTTTCGTTTACCCCATACTTCGTTATAGGCTTTTATCAGCAGGCTATCATTTTGAGCGGCATCAAACGCATCGGCACCGACTTGCGTAACGTAGTCGTACTTGGTGTAATTTTTAACACTCCAGTTATTAATTCCCGGATAATAAGTCGGGGCATCAATATCGCCGGGTGAAGAAAAGGTAGGTGAGGGCTTTCCGGCATCCAAATAGTAATACACGGCGATGTCTACCAACTGAGGATTGGCAGCCGCTTCATCGGCAGAAAGCACGTTTCCGGTTTTGATATCAAAAAAGTGTCCGAAGGAAGTATTATTTTGCATTCCAAGAGTTATGGAAGGGTATGTAACAATTTCGCCATAATGGGCAATGCTATCCTTGATGAGATTCAGGCTGACGTTTGCCAACTCACGTTTACGATTCATGATGGTGAATGTCCATGTTTCGTTTTGAGCAGTTCCTTTGTAAAAAGTAAGGACGGTATCCAATTTATCAAGCCATAAGCCGGCATCCATCAGGGTTTTTACACCTTCTTCGGATGATACTTTAACGACAATATTGGTAATCTTGGCTCCGCCACCATCGGCTGTAATTCCAAATTTTATAGGAGAACCTTCCCCTACGATGGCTCCATCGTGTACAAATGCCGCATCACTTTTAAAAGATACTACGGGAGAAGTAGTAGAATCGTCTTTTTTACATCCATTGAGGCTAAGAATAATGGAAAGGAAAAAAAATAAAAAGTAATTTTTTTTCATGTGTTTTTCATGTTTTAATTTATAGGTCATATGGAATATCCATAAAATAACGTTTCCTGTTGGTAGGAGCATGATCCTTATGGATATTTCATAATAATCGTGTTGAAAAATAACAGGCCGCAACGTTAGTTGCAGCCTGCCAAAACAAATTAATTAACGGTTTTTTGAATTAATCTTGCATTCATGACCCTTGCGCCGGTAGCTCCCTGCACGACAGCTGTAACGGTTTTTTGAATTTTTACATCCATGGTCATTGAGCCTGCGATTCCATGAGTCACGGCTGTAACTTTTAACAAGCCATATTTTCCGCTCTGGGTTTTAAAAGCCCAAACGTTACCCTGGGCAAGGTTTTTAGCTTTCTTGCCTTGATTTGCGGGAACAAACGATTCAATAATAGCTTCATCGTTCGTAATAGCATCAAATTGCTGAGCTGTAAGGGTTGATTTTACGAAATAGGTAACGTTTTTAACGTCATAATTATCAGGAGCAGTACCTCCGGTAAAAATACCGGTTATGTTTGAACCAGGAGCTGCAAGGGTAGTGAAGTTGTTATGGGTAGAAAAAGTTGAATCTTCATAAAAACAGAACATGTCAATTTTTTCCTGGTTATTAAAAGCTTCGCCCTGCATATAAGTAACTCCGTCGGAAAGTGACAGGAAACTGGGAACGGTAGCATTGGCCTGTGCTCCCAAATTTATGGTATTATACGTTGTAATTTCACCGTTACGAGAAATGGTAAGGCTAATCGTATCCGTATGCATAGCTACGTCTACTACCACAAATTTCCATACTTCGCTTACGGAAGCTCCTTTAATAATGTTGAAGGACATATCCGATTCAAAAACGCTTACGGTAGAATCAAGGATAGCCTGTCCGTTGGCAAATAATTTAATATTTGAAATTTTATCGCTTCCATTGGAAACAGCATGGATCCCTATCAATAGGGTATCTCCATATTTTACCGTTGCATTGGAAGATGTATAACCGGTACCCGTTTTAAAGGCAATGGTTGGGTCGCCTTTACTGTCGTCTTTTTTACAACTAAACGTAATCAATGCCAGTGAAACGACAAAGAATAAAGATAATAAAGTAATTTTTTTCATAGTAATAAATGATTTTGAGTGTAATAATAATTTTACGTTATGTAATTGATTGCATATTGCAAAGTAAATAAAAAACTATTTAGGTTTGGCAAATTTTTTCAGCGATTGGGGCATTTTTTTATAACCTGTGGCAGAAGACGGAATTACTGAAGGTTGCCCATCTTTTTGGAGTATCTTAAGTCCTTTATCTTTATCAAGCATAAAGCGGATAAAGGCTTCAGCGGCTTGTTTATTGGGTGCATTTTTGAGAATGGTAACACCATAAACCATGGGTTCGCCTTGCTGAACTATTTTCGTACCCGGTTTATCGCCATTAATTTCGAGGTTAACGGTGGAATATAATTTGGAAAGGGCAGGATTTTTAAGGTTAATTTCATCGGGGAGCAACAGATATTTGAGCTGGTGCTGAATAGCTACCGAACGGTAAAGAAAAATATAATCCACCGAGCGAGTTTCGAGTAATGCGAGTAGGTCAACTTCCTTGGGACGCATAAAATTTAGGTCTTTAGCGAGTAACTTTTTGGCCAGACCTGGTTTTTTATATTGTTTTTCGGCAAGCTTCATCGTTAAAACGCTACGATAGCCACAGGGATCGGCATTGGGATCGGCACGGCCAAAAAAGACATCGTTTTTCAGTAAAATGGAGTACCAGTTGTTTTTGTTGATCTGACTGGCGTATTTCGATTTATCCGTATAGACGATAGCCATTTCGTTGCTTGCAAATTTTATATCCCAATCGGCATATTGGGGAATGAGCAGTTTATCGATAACGGCATAATCGGCTGAAGCCATGATGTCGCAGGGTTGATGGAGGTCGGTGATTTTACGGGCACAAGCTACGCTGCCTGCCGGCTCGAGAAGAACATTTATTTTGGGATATTCTTTTTTGAAAGCGTCGGCTATTTCCTTCATCGGGACGGAAAGGCTACCTGCATGAAAAATGATCAGGTCGCCGGAAATTTTAGATTGCGTTTTTTGGGCTGCTGATAAAGCGACGATGCAAACGATAAAGATTGACGATAATAATATTTTTCGTATGCTCAAAAATTGAGTTCCCGACTTACTCATTTTATTAACCATTTTTAAGTGATTTTTTCAACGAAATAATAATTTGGTTTACCGCTTCCTGAAATTGCCGGTGAAATTCGCTGTATGTTTTTACAAATCGTTTTCCTTCTTCGTTAAGCATGGTAACTCCTCCCAATGCGCCGCCCCGTTGTTTATCGATAAGCGTAAAGCCGAGAAGCTTTTCGGCATTCACCAGATCGCCCCAGGCTTTGCGATAGCTGATACCAAGTTTTTGAGCGCCTGCACGCAGCGAATTACTTTCATCTATGGCTTTTAATAAAGCCCAAATTTCGTCGTCAAGGATATTTTCCCCGGTTGACGACGACATCCATATCCGGTAATTGATCCGGATATTGGAATAGTGGGAAAACTTTTCGCCTGAATCCACTTTTGCTATTTTTTAACGATAAAGGCAAAGATAGGAAGCATCGGCTTGAAGTTTAAGCCTGAATTTTTTATCCTTGGCTACAATAAATGTATCATAAGGCAGGTATTCCTTCCATTCCGTTTCGTCAGGAAGCTGAACGATCATTTTTCCGGAGGTAACCGTCATAAATTCTATGGTAGATGTTCCAAATTCATATTCGCCGGCAGCCATCACTCCAATGGTGGCTCTGCCTTCATCAGTTTCAAAAGCGATGGACTTCACTTTTCCATCAAAGTATTCGTTGGTTTTAAACATAATTTTAATTTTTTAAAATAATAATGCAAACGTAAGGAATTTTTGTAATCCATAATGTCCATCTCTGCTTTTTTCATAACCTTATCGTAAAAAAAACTATTTAATCAGACTGAACGACAACGCCTGAGTCTGTATCCTAAAAAAGACTTCTTAGCAACATCACATTCAGATAGCTTACGATAAGTCCGATGGCGATAAGCAATAGGATAAGAAAACGGGAATTGGCATACTTACCCATCACCTTACGGGATGAGGTAAGGTAAATCTGCAAAAAGATAGTGAACGGAAGCTGGATGCTTAGAAACATCTGCGAAATGATTAATCCTTTAAAAGGATTGGAGATGGCAAAAATAATAAGCACTGCCAGGCAAAGCGAAATCAAAACGCCGAGGCGGCTGTGGTTATCTTTGATGTTGTATGGTTCGCCAAAGAGTCCCGAAAAGATACTTCCTCCTGCCATACCCGAAGTGATGCTCGAAGCGATGCCGGCAAAGAGCAGGGCTATGGAAAAGATGATGGCGGCAGCGCCGCCTAACAGGGGCGTAAGCATATCTTTTGCCTGCTGAAGTTCCGTTACGTTTATCCTGTTATGGAAAAAGGTGGCGGCAGCCATCAGTATCATGGCGCTGTTGATTGCCCAACCGACGATCATCGAAAAAAGGGTATCGGCAAATTCGTATTTGAGTTGCTTATGGATTATCGCTTCATCTTCGAGATTCCATTGCCGGCTTTGGATAATTTCGGAATGGAGAAAAAGGTTGTGCGGCATCACCACGGCTCCCAGCACACTCATCACTACGATGATGGAACCCTGTGGAATCTGGGGGACAAGCCAGCCGCTGACTGCTTCGCTCCATGGAATATGCACTAAGGTAAGTTCGTAGATAAACGAAATCCCGATGATGGAAACAAATCCGATGATGTATTTCTCGAGTTTGCGGTAGGAATTGCTGAAAAGTAACCAGACGACGACGGCAAGGATAATAACCGCGCCAATCTTTACCGGAACACGGAATAGCATGTTAAGGGCAATGGCTCCGCCCAGTATCTCCGCTAAAGAAGTAGAGACCGATGCCATCATGGCTGTGCTTAGCGTGGTGCGCGAAATCCAGCGCGGGGTATACAACGTGGCGGCTTCGGAAAGGCAAAGGCCCGTGGCTATTCCCAGATGAGCCACATTATGTTGAAGGACGATAAGCATAATGGTACTTAGCGTAACCATCCATAATAATACATAGCCGTAACCGGAACCTGCGGCGATATTGGAAGCCCAGTTGCCCGGATCAATAAAGCCAACGGTAACCAGCAAGCCGGGACCTATATATTTTAATATTTCCAGCGCCCCGAATACCGGTTTATGGTCGCGGCGACGCAGATCGTGGATAAATTTTAACATAAAGCAAAAATAGTAAAAATTTGGTTGGAAGAATGCAGTAGGGAGTCCCTTGTCCCTTGTCCCTCGTCCCTCGTCTCTCGTCTCTCGTCTCTCGTCTCTCGTCCCTCGTCCCTCGTCCCTCGTCCCTTGTCCCTTGTCCCTCATAGCTATATCCCCATAACGCAACTTTAGTATTTCAATTAAAATAGTTCCTTATTTTTGTAAGGTTCGTTATTTTCCACTTGGAATAGCTTCTATTTTTTCAGAATAGTTAGTATTCCATTTGGAATAGCTTCTATTTTGTTTGAAATAGTTAGTATTTTACCTGGAATAGTTTCTATTTTTTTGGAATAGTTAGTATTCCATTTGGAATAGCTTCTATTTTGTTTGAAATAGTTAGTATTTTACCTGGAATAGCTTCTATTTTTTTGGAATAGTTAGTATTCCATTTGGAATAGCTTCTATTTTTTGGGATTAGTAATGCAAATCAGGGGTTGAAACCTTAAAAAAGCAGTGGCGGAGTGTTTGATTTTCCATTGGTCTGTTATATCAAATTTATGGTAATTTTGCCTCATCAATTTAAAAACATTTTGCTATGACTATTTCGGTGGATGTAAGCTATTATCCGTTAAAGGAGGAATTTATACCTCATGTGGTTGATTTCATCAATAGGCTGAACGAAAATAAAAATATTCAGGTGCAAACCAACGGTATGAGCACACAGGTTTTGGGGGAATATTTTGAGGTGATGAATACCCTTACCCGCGAGATTTATGCTTCGTTTGAGCTTCCGCATTCCATTTTTGTTCTTAAAATCATTAATTCCGACCGCCGCTAATGGATATTCCGACCATACTCGAAACACTTCGTCAGAACATCATTCAAACCAGTTATATCGAGATTATTGCTGTCTTTTTTGGTTTGATCAGCGTCTGGTTTGCCAAAAAGGAAAATATTTGGGTTTATCCCACAGGAATTCTCAATGTGTTGATCTACGTTTATATTTTCTTTATCGCTAAACTCTATGCCCTGGCAGCTATCAATGTTTTTTATTTTGCTACCAGTGTTTATGGTTGGTATAACTGGACCCACGGTGGCACCGGCAACGATAAACTCAGTATCTCCGTTTGTTCCCGCAAGATGCTTATCATCGATTCGGCTATCGTCATCGTATCCACGGGTATTTTATGGGTGGTACTTAAATATTGGATTGCCAACAGCAGCATCCCGTTTTGGGATTCGTTTACTACGGCAATATTTCTTGTCGGCATGTTGCTGATGGCAAAAAAGAAGGTTGATAACTGGACATTCTGGATTATAGGCGATGCACTTTGCGTTCCGATGTGTATTTATCAGGGACTGATCTTTACGGCTTTTCAGTACATCGTATTTTTATGGATAGCCATTGCGGCTTATGTGGAATGGAATAAAAAATATAAACAATCGCTACAGCATGCTTAAACGAATAGCCATTACCGGGCCGGAATCAACGGGTAAATCATCCCTTGCAGAGGCTCTGGCCAAACAATATTGTACGGTGTGGGTTCCCGAATATGCCCGCGAATACATTGGCGATCTCAAACGTGATTATACTCAGGACGACATTCTGATTATTGCCAGACAACAATTTATTCAGGAAGAAGCGGCGGCAAAACAAGCGAATGAATTTCTGTTTCTGGATACGGAGTTTCTGGTTACCAAAATCTGGAGCGAAGTCAAATACAAAAACTGCGATCCCTGGATCGTAAAGCAATATAGAGAGCATAAATACGATTTTTACCTGTTGTGCAACATCGATCTTCCCTGGGAAGCCGATCCGCAACGCGAACATCCTCACCTGAGGCAATATTTATTTGATTTGTATTATAACGATTTACTAAGTAATGGCTTGCCATTTGGAGTAGTAAGCGGTATGGGCGACGAGCGTTTAAAAAATGCCGTAACTTTTATCGAAACTATCCGTTGATCGTCGAGTTTATTCACGGAGTCCTTCGGTACAATTCCGGCAGATTTCAATGCTTTTCCGATTATGGATAATATCGTTCCTGAACTTGTTTGCTGCATCACTGTTCCAGACTTCGTCAAATGTTTGTTCGGCGAGATCACCAAAAGGAAACGTAGCATCCTTATCGAAACAACAGGGAATAACCTTTCCGTCCCAGGTAACGACAGTTGTGCTCCACATCCGGTAGCAATAATTGGGAAATTTATTTTTAGGTACATAAGTCCCATCAGCAAGCAAACGATAGCGGCAATATTTTTTGTTGGTAGGTATCAGCGCATTATTTTCGTTGGGATGATAAAACTGTGCCGATTTTAATTCCACCTTATCTACGCCCAGCGATTTTCCCAGTTTTTTAATGTCGGGTATCTGATGTTCATTGGTTTTAAGGACAAGGAACTGAATAGCGATAAAAGGCCTGGACGATTTTAACTCTTTTTTCCATTTTACGAGATTGCGGATGCCATCGATTACTTTGTCGAAGTTACCATTGCGTCTGTATTTCTGATAGGTTTCGGCATCGGTGCCATCGACCGAAATAATGATGTAGTCGAGTTTTGAGAGAACGGTTTTTCTTGCATTTTCATCATCGAGGTAATGTCCGTTGGTGGAAGTAGCTACGTAAATATTTCGTTGTTTAGCTATTCGAATAAAATCGAAAAGATAAGCGTTAAGATAAGGCTCGCCCTGGAAATAAAGAATTTGATAAATCAGATAAGAAAAAATCTGGTCGAGTAAACTATGATATATTTCGATGGAAAGTTTTCCGGTAGGGCGACTGAATAGTCTCTGTCCCGACGGACATTCAGGGCACGACAGGTTGCAGAAAGTGGTAGGCTCAACCGAAATGCTGTAAGGCAAACCCCAATGAACAACACGGCGCAGGAGCAACGACAGATAGTAACTTGTTGTCAGTTTAAGAAGATTAACAATTCGCTTGTGGGTAAGCGTAGAGAGTAAATGATGAAAATTGGAGAAACGCATTGGGTTATATTTTTTCAGTCAGTTTTTGAACAATACGAAATCCGCTAAGAAATTCTTTGGCTATGATACGTACGAGAGTATAAGCGGGTATGGCTAAAATCATACCTACAATTCCGGCAAGGCTTCCGGCAATTAAAATAACAAGGAACACTTCAAGCGGATGAGCTTTGATGCTTTTGGAATAAATTAGTGGTTGGAATACATAATCATCAATGAATTTGGTAAGCAGGAATACAAGAGCTATTAGCAATATCAGGTTAGCCGTGTGGGAACTATATCCGTTTTGTAAACTGCCGGCAACACCAAGTACGATACCGATAGCCGCTCCGATGAGTGGCCCTACGTAGGGTATGATATTCAGTAAACCTGCCAGAAAAGCAATGATCAAAGCATTATTTACTCCGATAATGGTAAGTCCGATCATGATCAGCGTGCCGAACAGAAAGAGTTCGATACATAAACCAATGAAATAGCGGCTCAACAGACGCTTCGATTTATTGAGTATCCTTGCGGTCAGTTCCTGGTAACGCAGGGGGACGATAAGCATTACGCCGTTGTAAAACAAATGATCATCCTTCAGAAAGAAAAACCCGATGAACAATACCGAGAATATCCCAATAATGAGTGAACCGGTGATATCGAGTAAGTTTTGGAAGAAACTGCTGAAGGTGGCGATGTCGATGAGTGAGTGCATGCGGGTAACGAGTTCATTTTCGATGGTCTTGCCCGGAGGAAGTATTCCATAGGTGGAAAGGAATGTCTGTAAAGTGGCAAGAGGTTGTTCGAGACTTTTGCCAATGCTTACGTAATCGATTTTGGAAATAATTTCCGCTTCGTAAACAATCATTGGCACAAAGAGGGCTACAAACGAACAGAATATTCCAAGTATGACAAGGAGGGTTATGATGGAACTCAGCGTATGCGGAAAAGCAAACTTTCCTATACGTATCCTGTCGAGCAATCGTACCAGCGGCTGACCAATAAATGAAATTACCGCGGCGATAAGGATGTAGGTAACTATATTCCGGAAATACCAGAAGATATAGATCACCAGCAGGAATCCAAGGATGCTGAGAATATAACGGAGCGTTTTATTCATAAAAGGAGCGTTTAATGTTCATAATTTACGGAATGTTTTATTTGAAGTTGTTATACGTTACCTTTGATCTGGTACAGTCGCCGGAGCAGACTTTTGATTTTGCCGGCATATTGTTTGTCGGCTGCCCATTTACCGGACAGATTTTCAATGGTGGGGGCAATCCCACGACGGACAAATTGAAAACGTGTATCCACGACGGGTAATTTTATCTTTGCTTTGCAGGCATATGCTTTCAGATGTTGGATATGGGCACGTATGCCGTATTGTACCGTTTGGAAGCTGTTACCTTCCTCATCCTTCGTCCTGCCAAGTCCGCAGAAATTGTTTTTCAGAAAGGCTGCCGAGGAATTCATTTTCAGAAAGCCCGTCTCAAGGCACATCTGGCAAAAGGCGATGTCGTGATTTACTCCTTCCGTCATGCTTTCGCTGATATATGTTTTAGCAAGCAACAGCGAAAATGTGCTATCAGCCAAAGGATTATTCTGGTTAAGGAAACATGCCAGTTCATCAGCCGTTTTATTGCCCGACGACATGATGCGATAGGTTATGGATGATTTTTTGCTTCTCAATGGTGCTGAAAAGCGTCTGTTCTTTTTATTCGTTTGGAATTGTGAACCATGGGTATACGATGGCACTCCATTGCCTGCCAGCAGTAATAAAAGTATGACTAAAAGGTATTTTTTCAATTGCTTCATAGCCTTAACCGGTGGATAATTTTTTCCGGTTTGAGAGGTTAAAAATACCCAATTATGCAATATGATTAACGGAATATTTAAAAAAAATTAAAATTATATTGGAAAGAATATCCCGGCTTATGAGAATCAATGGTTTTGTTCCGAAAATATTTTTTCAGATATTGATAAATATTTCCAAAGTTTTAGTTTGCTTTCCAAATAAATTTATATTTTAGTCGAAAATTAGAAAAAGGAAATTATGAACGAAAAAGTAAAGATAAAACAGCCTCCGGCGTTGTATATGCTTGCGCTGACGGCTTCGTGGGAGCGTTTCAGTTATTATGGAATGCGTGCCTTTTTAATATTGTATATGGTTAGCGGCACGACTAATCGCCTGGGCGGAATAGGCTGGAGCGATGGCAAGGCGGGCATTGTTTACGGGATATTTACCGGTTTATGTTATCTTTTTCCTCTTCTTGGGGGTTGGTTGGCCGATCGTTATTTAGGGGAAAGACGTTCCATCCTCATTGGTGGCATTTTGATTATGTTGGGGCATTTTACCTGCGCTATCGATAATGGTATCTTTCCCTTTGTTGCGGGGTTGACTTTATTGATATTCGGGAATGGCTTTTTTAAACCTACCGTGGTTACCATGGTTGGCGATTTGTATTCGCAGGGTGATAAACGCCGCGATAGCGCCTTCACCATTTATTATATGCTTTTTAATGCCGGAGTGTTCCTTGCACCTATCCTTTGCGGCTATTTTAGTTCAAATTACGGATATCGCTATGGCTTTATTACTGCCGGAACCGGTATGGCTGTAGGAATTATTGCTTATTTGCTTACCGCGCCGAAATATTTAGGCGAAACGGGAAAAATCCCCAAACATCAGCAAAATAAAGCCATTCAAAAGGAAAACACACCACTGACCAAAGAGGAACGCGATCGCATTTCCGTCATTGTTGTTCTGTTGTTTATCGTAACTTTTTTCTGGGCAGGATACGAACAGGCGGGTTCTTCCATCAACCTTTACACCGAAAGATACATCAACCGGACAATCGCCGGATGGACTGTCCCGACGGAATGGCTCCAATCGGTAAATCCTTTATTTGTGGTATTGCTCTCGCCTTTATTTTCATGGTTATGGATGGCTCTTTCGCGAAAAGGTAAAAATCCATCCACACCGGTAAAGATGGGTATCGGAATGTTATTTTTAGGCGGTGGTTTTCTGTTTATGTTGGCAGCCGTGGCTCAACGCGGAGGCGATAGCACTGATGCAAGTGTTAAGGCGGGAATGATCTGGCTTATTGCTACCTACTTATTCCATACGGTTGGTGAGCTTTGTCTTTCGCCTATCGGTCTTTCGATGGTTACCAAGTTAGCTCCTTTAAAACTTGCTTCTTTGTTTATGGGCGTTTGGTTCTGTAGCAATTTCCTTGCAAACGTTATCAGTGGTTTTCTTGTTGGATTTGTTAAGACGTTAGGCGCGGGCACTATCTTTGGTGGTATTGCCTTGTTTATGCTTGTGCTGGCAATATTAGTTTTCTTTATTTCGCGCTGGCTGCTGGTGAGGATGCACGGAAGGGATTAAATTAATTTTAGATTTTAGATTTCAGATTTTAGATTTTATTTCTATGAGACATTCCATGTTTAAAATAATAAATCAAAGGCATACCGTGATTTAAAAGAGCTAACAACGATATTTAACAGTTTCAAAACATGGAATGTCCGCCTTTCTCCCAATCTTCAATATCTCCTGCGATGATTCGGAACATGGGGTGCGGCGATAACTGGCTTAATGTTATCAGTTCATTATATTTTTCGGGGCAGCGTATGCTGAGTTTATCCAATAAATGACGGGTTTCGTATTTCAGTTGGCCATCGGTAACTTCGATGGTTGTTTCTTTAAAATTCCAGTCAATTTTTGATTTATCGAAATGATAATTCCTCTTTTCCGCTTCGGCATACACTGCGGACAGATACTGATTGATGGCATCCAAAGGTTTTTTAGCGTTGCGGAAACGCATCAGCTGGGGATGGTTGCGGTAGCCTGTGGTTTTTTGACCCAGAACATGCTGGGCAAGCAAAGCTTCCCTCCAGAGAGCCACAAGCCCTTTGGAGTCCAAATATTGGGGATGAACCGACCACAAACGCATGCCGGTAATTATTTCAGATCATCTCTGTGCACACTATCGGGCGAAAATGCCGGAAGACAAACGGCGACATATTCGGCTCCTTCGTTAAAAGGACTGCTGTACTGAATCCATTCCTTTGCCGGAATATGTATAGCCTGTCCTTCGGTAACAAAAAAGACTTCTGTTTTGGTTGTTACTTTCAACGTGCCTTTTAATACCACGGTATATTCGTCAAATTCGGGACATTGACCGGGCTCTTCCCATCCCTGGGGACTTATCATGCGTGCAATGCTTATTTCGGAAGTATGGCTGTTGACTCTTCCGAAATATTCTTCAATAAGTTTGGTTTTGTTTCCGGCAGCTTTGATGATGCTGGGCGATTGTATGAGTATTGGCATTTGAAAAAATATTTATTGATAAATGGTAAAAAGCCGTTGCAAAATTGTGTTTTATTCATCTTTTTTGTCCGGCGGGGCTCAAAATGGCAATCCGTTAACCGGTTGTCAGACTGAGCGAAGCCGAAGCCTGAAAAGGTCTTTGCAACGGTCTCTGTATTTTTTACCAAAGATACAAAATTTAACAAAAAAAGAGAACCCTCGCGAGTTCTCTTTTTTGAACAATAAAATTGATTATTGGTAATCCTGATTATTTTTCAACAGCAATACTTTTGCTTATTTTACCATTTTTAGTTTCAATCTGGATGAAATAAATACCGGATTTCAAATCTGAAGTGTTGATTTTAACATCCGTTGCATTTACTTTCTGTTCCATTGCTACCTGTCCGGTATAATTGATAACCTTAACCGAAAGTATTTCGTCAGCGAATTTAATGTTGACAAAATCTTTGGCAGGATTAGGATAGATCATCAATTGGCTGTTGCTTAAGCTTCCGATTCCGGTAATGGCTCCAACGGCTCCGTTGACGAATGAAGGATCATAAATATTTCCGTCATAGTCGGCAAATTCGCGGGCAGTAGGTACGTCGCTCCAGCTAATGGAAGAAGCATCGGCATTGAGTGCATTAAAGTGCAAGTCAAACAGCTTATCGTTGGATAATGATATAGCGTTGGCATCAGTAGCCCAGACAAAGGTTAATTTTCCAGCCACTGGATTGCCAATGGTAACGTCGCTTATACCTGCAAACCAGTTATCGGCTCCGGTAAATGTTAATTTGCTGGCGTCGTAGCTGATAGTAAACTGGAATGAACCCAGATTCTGAACATTGGTTGCATAAACCGGAACAGTAATTTTTCCGTTTTGTGAATCAACCGAAAGAATGGTTAAATCGCCGGAAGCAATTTTCTGTGGTTCGGCGGCAACATAACCTTTAGCCGGAGGAGTATATGAACCGTTGGCATCGCCAAAGCATAAACCGTTAAAGTTTTGTGTTGCATTACCTCCGTTGATGGTAACAGAAGTATTGTTGAACAGCCAGTCGCCTACGGTAAATGAATTAATAACATAAGCAATACGTTTTTTGATTAAAAGAACATCAGCGGCAGTAAGTCCACCTGCAGCATTTACATCGCCGGAAGCAAGGAAAATACCTGTCAGGAAATTAATGTTTGCAATATGTTTTTTGTATAAAAGTACATCGGCTGCCGATACTCCGCCCCAAGTTTTGGTCGTCGAAGTTTCAAGGGTATAGGTTCCGTTAACAAGGTTGGCAAAGGAATAGCTTCCGGAAGCATTGCTTGTGGCGGTAGCTATTACCGTTCCGCTGGAATTCTTTAGATTTAGAGTTATTCCGCTAAGTGGAGTTGAGGCAGTATTAGGATAAGTAATCGTACCGCTCAGGCTGAAAGTAGTGCCACCGCTTCCAAAAGTAACGGTTTGTGAAGGTACAGATTCGTGATTGGTATTATCAACAGTAGTTACATAAAACATGTAAGTTCCCGAAGCGGGTAAAGTATAGAAATACTGTACGCCAATTGTGCTTCCAAGCAGGTTATACGATTGTCCGTTATTGTTCGACCAGTAAATGTTAAAATGATTAAAATCATTGATGTCAGGCTGGTTCCATGATAAAGTAATATCAAGTGAAGGAGTTTGGTTATTTAATGTTAAGCCATCGGGTGCCGGAGGAGTCTGGTCAATATCACCAAAAGTAATTACACCATAACCTGCAGGGTTGAAAACATTCATGTTTGTGCATGGCCAATAAGCGTCATAACTACTCGGATCATCTAAAACGAAAGCAAAAATACCACTCTGGTTTTGTTCGTTGAAATTGATTTTCCAGTTTTCGTCGCTTCCCATAGGAATAGCAAATTCGTATACTACATGGCCTGAAGCATTGGAAATGGAAACTTCAGGATTGGAAAGATAGACAACAGTACCTACACCACCGTTATTATAAAGTGGACGATATTTAATAACATCACCACTGGCATAGTGAGCTGCCCAGTAATTTCCTTCTGAGTCATCGCCTGAAGGAGGATAAGTGCCGTCATTATTGTCATCTATATAAAGAGCGACTTCATCATGATCTTCAAGAACAACATCATTCTTGTCGTCAACAGCACAGTAGAGTTTTGTTTTGTCTGCATTTACTTTAAAATAAGCCGTTACACTTCCAATAGGATTGGGAGTATTGTCATTTGTTCCCAGAAAATCGGAAATGTCAACTTTATAAGCATCTGCCCATTCGCTTTGATTGATAACACCGTCGATTACCGGGGCTGTTCCAACGTAAGCGCTGAGTTGATTAGCAATAAAACCTGTAGCCAGCCAGCCTTCAGCATCATTGGAATAGGGTGATTGAAGATTTCCTGATAATACTGCGGTAACTGCATAAAAATAATGTTTCATTGGTAATGCAGTCGTATCAGTAAAACTTAACTGTGAAGATGAAAGGGTAGCAATAGGTGTTTCCGGATAGGTATCAGGTGCGTACATTTTACGGAATACCTGATATCCTGTGATATTTCCTGAAGCTGGAGCTTGCCAGGTAAGATGTACATTTAAGCCTGCACCTTGAGTTGCAATAAGATTCGTTGGAGGCAAACCTGTAGAAACCATGGTAACATTTTTATTCGTAGTTTGTCCTTCGGCAATCACAATTCCGGGTATTTCCTGAGGAACATAACCTACGGCAGAATACTTAATAGTATACGTTCCTGCTGGAATGTAGGGAAGTGAATAATGAGAAGTGTCATTAGTATAAGTAAAATACTGGTTAAGTCCTATTACTTCTACTTTAACGCCTGCCTGGTTTGTGCTTCCTGACTTAATAGCATTTCCAGCCAGAATACCTCCGCCGAGGTCGGAATTGATGTTATAAAGTGTGCCACCCCATCCCATCTGACGTGCATGTACGGCTTTTCCGCCGGCAATACATGATTTTCCATCTGTTGATAAGTCAACGCTATAAAGAGAACCTGGTGTGTTTACAGTGAAATAAGGAGTACTGGATTGTTTACGATAGAGGAAAAGATCTGGTTTGGAATTATCGATAGGTCCCCAGCTTCCGGCAGCAATAATTGAACCGTCGGAACTCATATCTATGGCGTTTACTTCATCTTTAAAACCGGTGGCTATCCATATGGGTACAGGTGAATACGTATTGAAAACGTATAATTCTCCGTCATAATCGTTGGTTAAGAAGATTAAAGAACCAACAGCAACGGTACTACCGTCGGCTGAAATAGACATACCGGTAATCCATGAATTGGATCCGTTAACTTTGTAGTGCCATTTTTCAGAATAGGAATTATTAGCTTCACTATATTCATAAAGAAAAGCATAACCACTATAATTGCCGCTTACTACATATTTTCCATCATAAGAGATACTGGGCGGATTCTGATCGGCATAAGCCGTTTCAAACAATTGAGTCCCATCACTTCCGTTTAATACCCATAATTTATTTGTTGTTCCACCATATTCGCAATAAACAACGCGATTTCCACTTTTGCTTGCCGTTAAGGCTGTGGCATTACCGGTATAGGATTTTGTCCAAAGCGGAGTGTCCTGGCCTACTTGGTAGCAATATACATAAGAATCATTTTGTGTTGCGGAATTAAAAGAAGCAACAAATACTTTACCATCATTGGAAATCTGAATTCCTTTCACGCAACTGTTAATCGAAACTTCCCAGATGGGATTATTGGATGATGCATTAAAAACCTGAATAGTACTATCGAAACCACAGGCAACATAATTACCATCGTCGGTCATATCGGTTACTTCATCCCATGCAAAAATCTTACATGGCGATTCCCATATCGGAACATTGCTATTGCCATAGGCCGATAAACGCTGAGCATTTAATCCCCAGGCACAAACTGATAAATCATTTTGCCCCGAAATTTTAACGTACTGTCCAACAGCATAAGTATCGCTCGCCTGCCAGTTGATGCTTGCAGACTTCCCTGAAGTTATTGTCTTCGCCGGGTTGTTTACAGGAACTGCCTGCGAACTGAATTCAACAATTTTCCCTTTCTCATAGTTTGTTGTTGTCCGTTGAGAAAGTTTGCCTGAATTTTGAGATACAGCAAAATATCCCAAAAAAGCAAAGAGCACGGATAAAGCGTAAAACTTTTTCATAAGTTTTGATTAAATTAAATTAATTAATAAAGTTGTTTGAAAGTGGCAAACATAAATAAATTTTGTATCGCAAAACAAAAATAAATTTTGTATTCAAAAAAAAAATTTGTACGTCAGGTTTTCGTTAATGCTATTCAAATGTTTAAGGAAAAATTCACATAATCTTAAAACGTCATCACATGATTCCCGCTGTAATCTAATTTGTGTTTTAGTGGTAGAAGGTAATTTCGATAAAAGCCAATGATAGAGGTAGTGGTAAAAATAGTACGGATTTGAACCGGGATCGGGAATAATGAAATGGCGATTTATTTGTTGTTTTTTAGTTGTCGAATAATGTCTTCGAGATAATCGGTTTGAAGTTCCTGTATTTCTATCAGCCGTTTGTTTTGGTGGGTTATCAGGTGATCAAGTTTTTCGTTGAGCGTCCGTATCTCAATTTCCGCCTTCAGGTTAACTTTAAAATCATTTTCGCTTCGTTTGCGGTCTTTATCTTCCTTGCGGTTCTGACTCATCATGATTACAGGAGCCTGTATGGCTGCCAAGCAGGAAAGGATAAGGTTTAAAAGGATAAAAGGGTAGGGGTCAAACGAACGGTTGACTAAAAACCATGTGTTTACGCCTATCCAAATAGCAAGAATAAAGAAAAAGACAATAATAAAATTCCAGCTTCCTCCAAATTTAGCAATGCCGTCGGCGGTACGTTGTCCAAATGTTATATTGGTCTGCAGGTCGGTTTCAATATTCTCGGTAATTACATCGTGGCGTGAGATGGCATCCACCACTTGGGCTTCCATATCGTTCAACTCTCCGTCTTCCTTTTTAATCAGGCTGGTGAGATACTGTTTGCGGTATTTGTTTAGTTGTTCGATGCAGATATACGAATCGTGACCAAAGCCCGGATAATCTTTCGCAATTAGCGACACTATACCGTTGCGAATCATATCGCCTTTATAAACTTCGTCCTGGGGGAATTTTTTATGCGTAACAAAACAGGTAAATTCTTTCATTTGTTATTTTTTTAGGATAACAAAGATAGTTTTTTTCAGAATACCTAAGGTCGCGTAACGATAAGATATATTAAGTCGTTATTCAATGATGGAAATAACATTTTCTATGTTTTCCACCACGATGGCTTTGGACAGCCTTAACCGTTCCCGGGATTGATGTCCCTGGGAAACCAAAACACACTGGCATCCCAAATCTTCGGCTACTTCAGAATCGTGTAAGGTATCGCCCACCAACCATACGTTTTCAGGTTTTAATTTGAGATTCTTCATCATGTTTTGGGCATTAATCAATTTGCTGTCGGCATAATGATTGTCTATCCCGACAATATGGCTGAAATATTTACGGATTTTATAGCCTTCTACTGCTTTTAAAAGAACTTCCTGTTCCGAAGCCGAAACGATGACCTGCGAATAATTCTGAATCTGAAAATATTGAAGAACTTCTTTGGTATTCGGTTGTAAACCATAGTTATTTAGGTTTTGATAATAGAGCGCAATAAATTCATGAGCGACCTCATCCCACGATTCTTTTTCAAAATCAAATCCTAAACTGACATAATACCCCTTAACCGGAAAGTTAAATATCTGCTTGTATTGTGCTAATGTTAACTGGGGCAGATTGCGTTTGCGTAACATGGCATTGATGGCAAAAAGGGCAAGTCCCGCATCATTTAGCAAGGTGCCATTCCAATCCCATATAATTGTTTTTTGTACTTTTTTCCCTCTCATTTATTCCTGTTGATGTTTTCCTGTACGAGGCGGCAAAATTAGAACTTTCCCCCTTCGTCCGGCAAGTATTTTCAGGAATTAAAATAGAAATTGCAACGTTTATTTGAAAAACTCTTCAATGCCAGGATAGGCAAGTTTTTCACGGGCCACTTCGCGGGGATAGGTAAAAAACTGTATTTCCGCTTCAGCGCAAACCTCGTTAAGGGAATTAAATATTTTAACATCAATAAAAGCGATGTTCCTACGTAGCTCTTTAAGCCGGGCTTTGATGGTAATCAGATTTTCGTTGGTAGAGATGGCCTTGCGGAAACAGGTCGACATTCGGGAAGTAACGCCATTGGTGCCGAGTTTCACCGATACGGTACAACTTGCAATTTCATCCATCAACGCAGCCTGTATGCCTCCGTGGAGCACATTATGCCAGCCTTGATAATGTTCGCCGGGTTTCCATTGACAGATAACTTCATCCCCGTCTTCGATAAAAGTCATTTTTAACCCGAAGGGATTGTTGGGTGAACACCCAAAACAATTATACCCTTCGAGTTTAGTATAGGGATTGAGAATTTTTCGCATTATCTGCTTATTTCGCTATTCCTTTTTTGTGTTTGGTTTCTTTCAGAAGCTTTCCATCTTCGGAATATTCCTGCCATTTTCCTTCTTTCAGTCCGTTGATGTATTCGCCGGTAACTTTTTTATTTCCATTGGCAAAATATTCCGTGAATTTTCCCTGCTGAATTCCGTTCACGTAATTTTCTTCGGTCTGAATTTTACCGTCATCAAAATAGGTTCGTTGTATTCCGTCGAATTCCCCGTTTTTATAAACGTATTCGGCAATTATTTTCTGATCGGAATTATACCATTTGGAGGGCCCGTCTTTTATATCCATCAGATAATTGGATTCTTCGAGAAGCTTATTGGGATAGTTTTCGTAATAGGCTTTTTTTGTCCCGTTGAGTTTTCCCATGCTATAATTCAGTACCAGGATGGGGGTGCCACTGTTCGAATATTTTTTAAAAACGCCATTTAGCACATCATTTTTATAATTTTTTTCGCTAACGACATAACCACGACGATCAACCTCGACAAAAATGCCATTTTTTAAGCCGTTCTTATAGTTTTCGATGCGGCTGATCATTCCTTCGGGGAGATAGCTCACCCAGGCACCGTCCTTGAGGTTATCCTGATAGTTGCCTCTCGATGTGATATTGGCAGCCGTTTCTTCCCATAAACCCTGTTTGTGGTTGTTCGAATCGGTATAGTTCAGGGTGTCGTTTCCTATGATTTTATAGCCCTGGCCAAAGGTTATCAATGATAGCCCGATAAATAAAAAGATAAATAATGCTGATTTTTTCATGATGTGATTTTTTAAACAATAATCATATAAAATTAAGGATAGGCAAAAATAAAAAATTATATGAATCCCTGACTGAAAAATGTAAAGAAGAAGCTAAACCGGCTGAAGAAAGCTTTTAAATCAGTATCTTCAATTTTTTAAAAATCAAATAATCATGAGAAGTTACATTACGTAAGTAATTGGATAAATAGAATGTCGGATATCGGAAAAGAATAGAATGCGGATTTCACGGAAAAAACAGATAGGCGCTGATGTGAATACAAACAGATTTAAAACTGATTTTATAAAGAATAGGACGCGGACTCCGCGGATAAAACGGATAGGCACTGATAATAATATAAATGATTACCTTATCCTACCTAAGCAATTATTGTTCAATAAAAAATTTCTTTGAAGGGCTAAAGCCCAATGTTTACTGTATTTTACTAACTCCAGGCTTTAGTCTGGAGTTACAGATCGTAACTAATTGAAGGACTTTAGTCCGAATGTTTTTATCGAACAACAGCGTATCTAAACAATTTATTAATGAAAAGTCTCTGCGGCTTAAATCTTATTTACCGCAGAGAACCGCAAAGCCTGCTTTGTTGAAAATTTGACGTATCATATTAAAAATCATTAATATTCTTCTTCATTAAAATTTGCTTTATCATTTTTGGCGGAAAAAAGGATAATCATTTAATTTTATTTTTTAAAATTTAAAGCGTATACCTCGCTAAGGAAGTTGTCTTAGCGACTAAGACAACTTTCTTAGCGACTAAGACAACTTTCTTAGCGACTAAGACAACTTCCTTAGCGACTAAGACAACTTCCTTAGCGACTAAGACAACTTCCTTAGCGACTAAGACAACTTCCTTAGCGACTAAGATAACTTCCTTAGCGACTAAGCCAACTTCCTTAGCGACTAAGCCAACTTCCTTAGCGACTAAGCCAACTTCCTTAGCGACTAAGATAACTTCCTTAGCGACTAAGATAACTTTCTTAGCGACTAATATAACTTTCCAAATGAGTAGAATAACTGTTTTAGTTATTTTGAGGCTTATCCTCTTAAAAAAATAAATTGATAAAACGACAATATTAATTAGTTTCGTGAATTATTATCATGGTTGTCCGATAAAAATTCTTTATTCGTTATGAAATCATTGATAGATAACCTCCCCGTACGGGACTTATGAATAGATGGGGTTACTTTTATTTTCTACCGATATAGGGTTTCTAACGGAACTATCCCGTAAGGATAAAATATGGGTAGAAGATTGTTTATAAATTAACCTGAATCCCGTAGGGGATGATATAAAAATTAATCGGACAATAGTGAAATAAAATCAAGAGCGTATGTGCCATTTAAAACATCATAAAGCTTGATTACCATTCCACACGCATTTCACCATCGCCGTTTCCAAATGTAACCGAAGGCAGACTTATCACATCATACTGCCACGGTATCCAGACCGAAAGTGCATCTTTTTCGGAAAGAGACTGAAGCATATGGATAGAAACGATTTCCCGTGGGGCAGGGGTTCCATTCACCTTTACCGGATTTTTGCTGTCGGTAAAACCATGAAACACCAGGCAGATGTAACGGTAGCGGCTGTTGAACGTTCCTTCTTTTTTACTGATCAGCAACTGGTTTTTGGCGGGCTGGTACTGAAAAACCCGTTTATCGTATTGCTGGTTCTGATAGGCATAGGTGGTTCCGTCGTCTTCGTAATAATCGAAGGCGTTTAAATTTTTCCCCGCATACAAATGAATGGTAAGCGTATCGGAAGGCTTTTCGGAAGTGGATTGTATGGCCGACTGCATGGGAATGATGCTTCCGGCTTTAACGAAAACGGGCAAACGTTGCAGGGGACAGTCGATGTTCAGTTCCTGGTTGCCGTTGTATGTTTTATCGGAATAAAAATCGTACCATTCCCCGGCGGGCAACCAGGCTTTGGTAAGGCTGGCGGTGCTTACAGCGGGAATGACGAGCAACGATGGTCCAAAGAGGTATTGATTCTGATAGTTGTTATCGTACACGGCAGGTTGATAGGTATAGTCAATGGCAAGCGTTCGAGCCACGGGTAATCCGGTACGTGTGGCATTGTAAAAGGCGGAATAGATATATGGCATCAGTTTATAGCGAAGGGTGATGTAGTCGCGGGATATCACCTCCATATCTTCGCCGTACGACCAGGGTTCGCTTTCCTTGTTGTTGTATGCCTTATGGCTACGGAAAAAAGGCGTGAACGAGCCTACGGTAAGCCAACGGGTAAACAAAGCGGCAGAAGCGTCGCCCATAAAACCGCCTACATCGTATCCGCAGAAAGGAACTCCGGCAAGTCCTATGCTATTGACCATCCGTACGCCAAGCATCATGTGATCGTCCGAAGGGCTGTTGTCGCCTGTCCAGATAGCCGAATAACGTTGCAATCCGGCGAAACCGGCACGGGTAAGAATCAGGGGACGCTTTCCGTTGAGCAGCTTTTTCGTTCCTTCAAAGGTAGCGCGCGACATGAGTAATCCGTACACATTTTTTGCCTGAGGGAACAATGTCTTTTTTCCTTCCCAGTCGAAACCTATCAGGTTGGGCGAAGTTCCTCCTCCCCAGCTTGCGGGTTCGTTCATATCGTTCCAGAAACCTTCCACTCCGGCATCCGACAGTGTTTTGAAATTATCGCCCCACCAGGTGCGTACCTTGGGATTAGTAAAGTCGGGGAAGTGGCACCAGCCGGGCCATACCTGTGCGGTGTAGTTGGTGTTGTCGGGATATTTAACGAACATGTCTTTGGCTACTCCCTCTTCGTAGGCGGTGTAGCCTTTTTCCACTTTGATGCCCGGGTCAACGATAACGGTGGTATGGATACCAAGGCTTTTCAACTCGTTGAGCATTTTTTTAGGTTCGGAAAAACGGGTGGGGTTCCATGTGAAGATTTTGTAATTATCCATATAATGGATATCGAGGTAAAGCACGTCGAGCGGTATTTTCTTTTCGCGGAAGGAATGAGCGATATTCAGCACTTCCTTGTCGGGAAAATAACTCCAGCGGCATTGCTGGAAGCCGAGGCTCCACAGGGGAGGCATCTCCATTTTCCCGGTAAGGAAGGAGTAAGACGAAAGGATGTCGGCTACGCGGGTGTGCCAGATGAAGTAATAATCCATTTCGCCGCCCAAGGCTCCAAAGGAAGAAAAGCGGTCGTTAGAAGCCCCGAAATTGAAGGTGGAGCGGTAGCTGTTGTCGAAAAAGATGCCGTAGTTCAATCCGTGGTGAATGCCGATATAAAACGGAAAGGTGGCATAAAGCGGATCGTCCCAGTTTTGGTGATGTGGATTGTCGGTATTCCAGTTGACGTACGTATTGCCACGGCGGTCGAGGTTGCCGGTTTTTTCACCCAGACCGATAAAACGTTCGTCTTCCTGCAACTTTTTATAGGTAGTTATTTCATCGCCCACCCAGTTTGTGCCAAAAGAAGCATCATCTTCGTTTATTGTTTTCCCGTCAAGGGTTTTAAATGTAAAACGCAAGGGCTTTTTAGTCATTTCCAGAACCAATGAATCGGTGCTAATGGTAATCATCCGGCTTTCCTCTTTTACCGTAAGATGGCAGGGCTGTGGCTTGCCAACCACTGAATAGGAAAAATCGTCCAGAAAACCATTTTGCACTATCCGAATCCTGAAGATATCGGGACTAAATACCGTAACTGTTGCGAAACCGGAGGTGGTTTTCAGGGTAAATGTCTGGTCGTTGCGGCTGAACTTTGTCAGGTTTCCCAAACTATGGCTTTGTTTATTCTGGCTATAGCCAAAAAAAGAAACGAGGAAGGCGATGAGAAGAAGATGAATCTTTTTCATGGGATGATGTATGATTTTATAATGATTTTTCTTTTTCGATGCGGCTGACTTTAAGCACGCCTTTGATTTGCCGCAGCCGCTGGAACAGGAAGTCCATTTGCCGTTTGTTTTTAACAAAAACGGTGATCAATCCTTCAAATTTACCGTTTTTCGATTGGATGGAAGCTTCGCGGATATTCACGTTCATTTCCTTGGAAATGACGTCGGTGATAGTGCTGAGCATGCCCACTTCGTCCATGCCGATGATCCGGAGGTGGGCAAGAAAAGCGGTAAGTGAGCCGGGATGTCCCCAGTTGGTTTTTACTATGCGGTAGTCGTATTTATGGTGTAGCTGTTTTGCGTTGGGACAATCGGAGCGGTGGATGGTGATGCCTTTAATGATGGTAACGAAGCCGAAGATGTCGTCACCAAAAACCGGATGGCAACATTTAGCTAATTTAAAATCCCTGAGCTCGGAACTATCGTTGAGGATGATAATAGCTTCGGAAGAAGCGGCTTCGATGCTTTCTTCCGGTTTAAGCCCTTCCACCAGTTTAATACCTTCGGCAGGTTTTTCTACCTCGGGTTTTGCAGAAGGGAAGAAGACTTCCTTGATCAACGAAATGTCTATCTTTTCGGTACCAATGCTTTGATATAAATCAAGAGGTGTGGATTGTTTAAAATGCGCAACCAGTTTATTGATGGCTTCGTCGTTAATCGTCAGCTTGAGCTGGCTCAGTTTGCGGCTCAGCAATTCTTTTCCGGCAGAGGCTTCTTTATATTCAAAATCTTTTAAGGCTCTTCTGATTTTGTTTTTCGAACGCGTAGTTGCAACCCAGTTAAGCCAGTCAGTATTTGGTTTCTGATTTTTGGAAGTAAGTATTTCCACACGGTCGCCGTTATGGAGCTCATGCTTCATGGGAACGATCTTGCCATTTACTTTACCGCCGGTGCATTTGGTTCCCACGTTGGAATGTATTTCGAAGGCAAAATCGAGAACGGTAGCTCCGTTGGAAAGGATTTTTAGGTCGCCGTCGGGAGTAAAAGCGAACACTTTATCCGAATAGAGTTGCATCTTATGATCACCGGTAAAAGCGGCTTCGCCTGGCAGCGGCTTTTCCAGAATTTCGCGCATGCGTTTCAGCCAGTCGTCGCTTTGGTCTTCGTTTGACGATTCCTTGTATTTCCAGTGAGCCGAATGTCCTTTTTCGGCATCTTCATCCATTCGGCGGGTGCGTATCTGTACTTCCACCCATTTGCCACGCGGGCCAATCACCGTTGTGTGCAGCGACCGGTAGCCGTTCAATTTGGCTTTGGTAATCCAGTCGCGCATGCGGTCGGGATCGGGCTTATAAATATTGGTAACGATGGAATAAATATGCCAGCAATCTTCTTTTTCTTTCTTTTCGTCGCTGTTGATGATGATGCGGATGGCAAATAAATCGTAAACCTGTTCAAAGTCGAGGTTTTGTTTCTTCATCTTGTTCCAGATGGAGAACACCGATTTGGTACGGCTTTTTATTTCAAATTCAAAACCGTGTTCGGTTAATTCCTTTTGGATAGGTTCAATAAATTCGCCGATGTATTTGTCCTGTATTTGTTTGAATTCATTTAGCTTGTTGGAAATGGAACGATAGGTGTCGGGCTCGGCATATTTCATGGTAAGCTCTTCCAGTTCGGTTTTGATGTTGTATAAACCCAAGCGGTGAGCGATAGGCGAATACAGCAACGAGGTTTCCGAAAGCAGACGTTCCTTGTTTAAAAGCGAAAGCGAAGTAAAACGCCTCATGTAATGCAGCCGGTCGGCCAATTTGATGAGGATGATGCGGACATCATCGGAATAGCTAAGGAAAAGTTTGATGTAATTTTCGGTGTTCAGCGCTATTTTAGCCGTTTGCATCGAACTGATTTTTGACATCCCTTCCACGATGTTCCCAATCTGTTCGCCAAACATCTGTTTCACTTCTTCCACAGGCACTTTTCCCTCGTTTACAATATCGTGAAGCAATGCACACACAACCGAAGTATAGCCCAATCCCATTTCGGAGGCTACAATCTTGGCTACATCTATTGAATGAATATAATACGATTCTCCCGATTTGCTCGGATGGCTGGCTCCCCGTTCACGGGATAAAACTAAGGCTTTTTTAAGCAACGATTTCTCCGCTTCATTCAACGATGCAGGGCAGTATGCAAGTAGGTCGTAGAAGTCGGGAGCGGAAAGCTCTTCGGGTTCTAATGCTGTTTCGTTTTTTTCCATAATCAGCTTTAGCTTTTACAAAGATATGCTATTCTGTTTCGAAAATGAAAAATTAAGATAATGTTTTTCCGGGCTAAGCTGTTTTTTAATTCAGTTATTCAATGGTGGCCGTCAATCCTCTGTCGGTTAATTGCTGCTTTAGGGGATCTAACTGATCGAAATCACCGGATTTTACGGCACATTTTCCTTTATAATGAACAATGAGTGTACATTGTTCGGCTTGTTCGGGCTGATGATGGCACACTTCAATAAGCGACTGAATTACAAACTCAAAAGTATTGAAATCATCGTTGTACAACACTAATTCGTTAGTTTCCGAAAGGCTGGTAGCCTCTTCGTTTACCGGTTCAACTTTTTCCTTTGTCATACTTCAGGTTTTTAGAATCTATTGACAAAAAACAGGTAATTTTATAAAAAAGCATTTTTCATCAGATATTGACGGACGTAATCGCTGATTCCGTTTTCGAGGGAAGTGAATTCGGTAGCGTATCCGGCATTACGAAGTTTGTCCATTTTAGCTTCGGTAAAATACTGGTATTTATCGCGTATATCCACCGGGGTATCAATAAACTGAATGTTGACTGGCTTTTCCATGGCATGGAACGTAGCGGTAGCCAGATCAAGGAAGGAACGGGCTTTACCGGTTCCGAGATTATAGATGCCGGAATTGACAGAATGATTCATCAAAAAGGAGATGACATCAACCACATCTTTTACATACACAAAATCGCGCAGTTGCTTACCGTCTTCAAAATCGGGACGGTGCGATTTGAACAGCTTCACTTTTCCGGTTTCGTTGATCTGATGGAACGAATGCAGAATTACCGAAGCCATCCGGCCTTTGTGGTATTCATTGGGACCGTAGACATTAAAAAATTTAAGTCCTGCCCAGAAAACGGGTTGCTTTTCCTGTTGCAACGCCCATTTATCAAATTCGTTTTTGGATATTCCGTAAGGATTAAGCGGTTTTAAACCGGGGATAATGCTGTGGTTGTCGTCGTAACCAAGTTCGCCCATACCATAGGTGGCAGCCGATGAGGCGTAAATCAGCGGAATGTTATAAGCCACACAGGCATTCCACATCCGGATGGTGTAATTCAGGTTCAGTTCATCAAAAATAGCTTTTCGAAATTCGGTAGTATCTGTTCGTGCACCGAGATGAATAATAAATTCTACCTGCGAATGGTTGCTTTCGAGCCATTCAAAAAATTGAGTACGCTCCACCTTCGCCGAAAAGGATTTGCCTTCAAGATTAAGATTCTTTTGAGGGTTGGAAAAATTATCCACCAGAACAATATTATTGATGTTCTTTTCATTGAGTTTGGCTACCATGCAGCTTCCGATAAAACCCGCTGCTCCTGTTACGACTATCATTTGATTGACTATTAATGATTAATTTCTCCCGAATATTCAAGAAAGAATAATTATTTTTTGCAAAGATAATATTAATGCACGTTAAATCGCAACTGGGCAATAAGCATACCGGAAAACATCAGGCAGCAACCCAACAAACCACGGCTGCTCAGGGTTTCGCCAAGCAACAGGTATCCGCCTATGCCGGCAAACACCGATTCGAGGCTTAAAATGATGGAAGCATAGGCTGGATTTGCCTTTTTTTGAGCTACCACCTGTAACGTATAGGCTACGCCTACCGACAAAATACCGCCATAAAGTATGGGAACGGCTGCCTGCAAGATGGTGGCCCATGAAATAATTTCGGTAAAAAAAGCCGTGATCATGCTGAGCATCGAACAAACCGTAAACTGCATTCCGGCAAGGATAAGGGAATCGCTTTTTGGCGATAGCCAGCCGATAAGCAGGACGTGTGCCGTCCAGAAAAAGGCAGAGAAAAGAACTAATAAATCGCCGGGCGAAATGCTGAAATCGCCGGTAATGCTCAGAAAATACATGCCCGATAATGCCAAAATCGCGCCAAGCCAGATTTTTAATTTATTCCGCTGACCGAGAAAAATTCCTGCCAAAGGAACCAGGATGACATACAAACCGGTGATAAAACCTGCTTTTCCGGCGGTGGTATACACAATGCCAACCTGCTGAAGCGAAGCGCCGCCAAAGAGTAATAAACCCAGAAAAATACCTGACATAAGCAACTTTTGCCGTGAATCGGGCTTCCCACGAAACGACAAGTTGAGGTTTCCTTTGCGGTAACGATAAACGAGCAACGGCAAAAGCGAAAGTCCGCCAAGGGCAAAACGTATGCCATTGTAGGTAAACGGACCGATAAATTCCATCCCTTTGCGCTGGGCAACAAAGGCTAATCCCCAGATTAGTGCTGTAATCAGCAACAAACCGTCCGATGCAAAAGTCTCTTCCCTGTTTACCATGGGCTAAAAAAAGAACCAGCCCTTTATGAACAGGCTGGTTCCGTGTGTTTTTAACTATTTAATTGGCTGTTATAAACTAAAATCAAGTCCGACAGCAATAAAGATTGCCTTGTTTTCGATTTTAATGTTAGGATCGGTAGCTGGATTCTGTGTTGCGTTCTTTAGCGCTTCTGCGTCCAATGATTTTACGGTTTCATTACCGCTAACGCAATAGCCTAAAGCTATATTCACTTTTAGCATATTAATGACTTTATAGGCACCACCAATGCTGAAGTTCCAGTTGTCGTTTTTCGGGGCTTCATAAGCGCCGAGAGCGGTAAAATAACCTTCTTTGTCTTTATATAAAAATTTAGTGAAAACGGTTCCGCAGCTTACGACCAACTTATCGTTTACATCGTAAAGCAGAGCGGCTCCGGCGGTATAGCAGTTACCGGCCATATCCGACCATTTTTTATAAGTTGAGTCAATGTTACTTTTAAGAACTCCGGAAGTTCCCCAATTGGCAGCTTTCTGGAAATAATAGCTGTAATCGGCTTCGGCGGTAAGTTTTTTGGTGATCTTGTAGGAAGCGCCAAAATTGAGGTTTGAAGCCAGATCGCGGCGGTTTTTAGCTCCATCGGTAAACTCGCCTAAGTCATCTTTTTTAACTTTGGTTTTAAAGTCGAGTTTAACGGCAGTTTCGTAATGCAAACCGATATTCCATTTTTCGTCGGGTTTGATGTTCAATCCGATAATTCCGCCAAAACCATCAGCATTGTCTTCGGTGCTTATTTTTAGGGGTTGATCGGGTAAAAAGTCCGAACCACTAAGTGTCATCCCGGCTTTAGTCGTATTTTTACAGGTGAGATAACGTCCGGCTAACGAAACAGAAAACATATCGTTGATGGCATAAGCTCCTCCCAAAGAGAAGGCGAGATAATAAGATGAAGCTTTTAATGATTGATCTTTTGTGATTGGATAAATATCCCGATACAAAGTGCCTTCAGGGAATGGTGCTGGTGCTGGTGAAAAGGACATTTGTTTAGCTATAAGTGCTGTAGTTAGTGAACCGTCTGGATAATCGGCAGTAGCGCCACCACCGGGGATATAAATGCCGCCGAAAATAGCCCATTTACCTTTATTGTACGAAGCAAAAAGATTGGGCAGGGCAGGGTCAATCTTATCCTGTTTGAAGCTTTGTTTGCCTTCGCCAAACCCTAAATCAAAGGTATGCTTGGGCATGCGGATTAAGGTTTGATTTCCAATATCAATGTGTAAACCGGGGGAAAGTTTAACCAATCCGGCCGGATTATAAACTACAATGTCGGCTGCATCCAGTGCGGCATTGCGGTTGGAAGTGCGCATCCATTCGGCGCTCATGTTGGTAAGGTTATCCATCTGGGCAAAAAGTCCCATCGAACTAAACAAGCTCATCAGGAAGAGAGCTGTAAAACGTAAGTTTTTTCTCATTTAAACTTCAATTTTGAGTTAATACTAAATCTGTAAGTAAATTTAAAATTCAGAATGTAAAATAAAGAACAATTTTCCAATTTGCCAAATGGTAAAAAGATTAAATTAGTTTGCTTTTCTCTTTATCAGCTGGCCCAGGATATTCCTGCCGTCAGGCAACAATAAGATCATCGTCAACAGTGCCGGTAATCATTCCGCAATCTCTGGCTTTTTGAACCAGGATGGTTATGGCATTTTTCCCTTCGTTACCCAAAGCGACCGAAAAATCGTTAACATACAACTGAATATGCTGCTGCATCACTTTTTCATCCATTTCCTGTGCATGACTTTTTACAAAATCGCGACTCGATTCGGGATGGGCAAAGGCATACTCCACGCTTTTTTGCATCACTCTGTTTATTTTCAGGAGGGTTTCCTTTGGCAGGCTCCGCTTTGCGATGATGCCGCCCAAGGGTATGGGACAGGAAGTCGTCTTTTCCCACCATTCGCCCAGATCAATTACCTTTTTTAAACCTTTATCCTGGTAAGTAAATCTGCTTTCGTGAATGATAAGGCCGGCATCCACTTTTTCGTCGAGGATAGCCTGTTCGATGTCCGAAAAAATAATTTCGGGCTTGTCGTTTATCTTTGGATTTGCCAAGGTGAGCAATAGATTGGCCGTGGTGAACTTTCCGGGAATGGCAACCCTGCAATTCGTAAGATCCGATAAAGATATATTCCGTTTGGCAATCACAAGAGGTCCGCAGTTGCGCCCCAGAGCGCTGCCCGAGTTAAGCAAAATGTAATTTTTAGTCAGATAAAGAAAAGCATGAAAACTGATTTTGGTAATATCCGGTTCATGGCGGAAAGCCCTTTGATTGAGCTCTTCAATATCTGCCAAATGATAATCAAACGAAAGCCCTTCGGTGTCGATTTTTTGATGAACCATGGCATCAAACATAAAGGTATCGTTAGGGCAGGGACTAAAGTTTAGCGTAAGCGGTTTCATGAATTGATTTTTTAATAACGATATTCTGATATTCTATTCATCAAGGATATTAAGGAGCGTACGATTGACATTGGTAACAGCCAGCGGAATATTCCATTTTGTTTTGTCGCGTTTTCCAACGTAATTGGAAACAGCCCTGAGTTGGAAACAACGTATATTACGGCTGATACAGACATAAAAAAAAGCGGCTCCTTCCATGCTTTCCACATCGGGTTGAAAACGTTGTTTGACACGTTCGATAGTTTCATCTTTTCCAAGGATGGTATTTACGGTTATTCCCTTGACTTTGGGTAGTTTTAACAATATCGGACTATTGGTATACGAATCATTCACCAAAACGTTATCGGTAAAGGGAAATTCATCTTTTTCGATGAGTTTAAGGTCGAGGAGCGATAAAAATTGTTCACCCGATTCGGCACCCATCTCCGAAAACCGGTCACTGGTAATGTTTACCACATCACCTATTTTAATTTCCTTGTTAAAACAACCGACAATTCCGATATTCAGGGCTGCATCGTAGCGGCGGCGGGACAAAATCGTACTCAAATTATAGGTAGCAGGGACCATGCCGACACCCGAAATCAGAATATCCACCACATACTGTTTGTAGGTATACCGCACCAAATTTGATGAAAGTACTTTCCTGAATTTTAGCTCCCTCACCAAGGGCTCTATTTCTAAATTTGTTGCTGAAACGATTAAAATTTTCATTGTCTATATGGATGAAACATCCTACAAACGTACAAAAAAAATGGAAAATAAAAAAGTCCCTTCCGTGTGGGGAAGAGACTTTAGTAATAACTTTACTTTTATAAACTATTGCATAACATTAACCTGATGCATAAGTTTGCCTTTCAGGTTAGATGCTTTATTTTTATGAATTACTGCTTTCTTTGCAAGTTTATCAATCATGGAAAGTACTTTGGGCAATTTTTCGGCTGCTTCAGCCTTATCGGTCAATTCGCGGAATTTTTTAACGGCATTACGCACAGTTTTGGACTGGTAACGGTTACGAAGTCTGGTTACTTCGGTTGAACGAATTCTTTTGAGTGATGATTTATGGTTTGCCATGTGATAAAAAATAAAATTTTTAATAAAAACATTACGTTAACTTACAAGAACGTAAACTTGATTTTAGTAGCCCGTAGGGGACTCGAACCCCTGATTTCCAGGATGAAAACCTGGCGTCCTAACCGACTAGACGAACGGGCCGTTTATTCGTTTTTGGGTGTGCAAAAATAAAACTTTTTTTAACACCAACAAACATTCCATGAAAAATGATGAATAATTTTAAGAAAATGTTTTACAACCCATTTCCCGGGTAAGTTTAAACCCGTTTGTTTACCATCCGAATATTCGATTTATTATCCTTGTTATCAGTATAAAAAATCATAACATCCGGCTATTACATTTCGTTAACATCCGCCTGAAAACGAAATCCGAGGCGTTTGCCGGTTTTTATCTTCATATTGTCGAGCGTGGTTTGCATTTCGTAAACGCTTACCTCTTTAACGGAATCGTAGGGAGGGGTAAGGAGATCGAAATTAATGGTATAAAGCATAGCCGATTCCACAATTTTACGGATACTTTCATTGTCGAGGATGGAAGTGGCAAAGTTGAAGAATAAATTTCCTATTTCACGTTTCCCTTCGATAAAATAATGTTTTTCGCGGTTGATAAATACCCTGCCGATGAGGTAGCCCAGATCGTTGACACGGTTGTATTTAAACGAATCGGAAAGAAAATTATAAATGTTTATCACCCCGCAATAGGAGCGTTGTTTATCGTCGCGGATGTAGGGCGTACGCATCACTTCGTGGTCGCGCGAAAATTCAAAGATATTAGTGTGCATCATAAAAATAAGCACATCACCGGCAAATTTCAGTTCGACTTCAAACTCGCTGATGTCGGTAAATTCAAAAGGAATAAACTTCTCGTCGTGATTTCTTGTCTTGTTAAATTCATCGACCAGCGTTTTGATTACGTTTTTGAAATCTTTAAATGCGTTGAGCGATATGTCATAAACTTCCTGTTTCAGGTTTGCCTTTTTCCGCAGAATATCGAATATTGATGGTTGTTGGTTGAGTTCGTCCATGATTGAAAAATTTTGATAAAATTACAATTTTTTCGGATGTAATAGTTTGTAAAGTTCGTAAAGTTCATAAAGTTCGTAAGGCTGAGCGAAGTGATTCGGGATTTGTAAAGCTGAACGAAGTGAAGTCCCGACATAGAATCGCTTGGGAGGAACGACTTAGCGATTCTTCGTCGGGATTTGTAAAGTTCATAAGGTTCGTAAAGTTCATAAAGTTCGTAAGGCTGAGCGAAGTGATTCGGGATTTATAAAGCTGAACGAAGGGAAGTCCCGACATAGAAGCGCTTGGGAGGAACGACTTAGCGATTCTTCGTCGGGATAGGGGTAGATAACACGATGCAGAAGGCAGAAGGCAGAAGGCAGAAGGCGGAAGGCAGAGGACAGTAAGTAGTGGTAGTAAACGAAACGAAAATTTGAATTAATTTCTATGTGTCCTAATGTGCCTATTGTGGTTCATAAAAAGACAGAAGACAGCTGAGTGGAAGTCCCGAGTCCGAATACTTTTATCGGACAATAGCAATTAAGAAACTATAATTGCTCGTGGAAAAGTCCTACAAGCAATTTACAAACTATAATTGCCCATGAAAAAGTTTTACAAGCAATTCGTAAACTATAATTGCCTGTGAAAAAGTTCTACAGACAATTCGCAAACTATAATTGCTTGCGGGAAAATCCTACAAGCAATTTAAAAACTATAATTGCTCGTGGAAAAGTTCTACGAGCAATTATAGTTTCGTCATTGCTTAAAAGAAAATCCTACAAGCAATAAAAGTTTCGTCATTGCTTAAAAGAAAGTTCTACGAGCAGTGAAAGTTTCGTCATTGCTTAAAAGAAAGTTCTGCGAGCAATAAAAGTTTCGTCATCGCTTAAAAAAAGTTTCTACGAGCAGTGAAAGTTTCGTCATCGCTTAAAAAAAAGTTCTACGAGCAGTGAAAGTTTTGTCATCGCTTAAAAAAAGTTTCTACGAGCAGTGAAAGTTTTGTCATCGCTTGAAAAAAAGTTCTACGAGCAGTGAAAGTTTCGTCATCGCTTAAAAGAAAGTTCTACAGGCAATAAAAGTTTTGTCATCAGCAAATAACCAATATTTTGAGCCTTTACGAATCCCGACGAAGAATCGCTAAGTCGTTCCTCCTAAGCGATTCTATATCGGGACTTCGCTCAGCTTTACAAATCCCGAATCGCTTCGCTCGGGACTTCACTTCGTTCAGCCTTATAAATCCCGAATCGCTTCGCTCGGGACTTCACTTCGTTCAGCCTTAAAAATCCCGAATCGCTTCGCTCGGGACTTCACTTCGTTCAGCTTTACAAATCCCGAATCGCTTCGCTCGGGACTTCACTTCGTTCAGCTTTACAAATCCCGAATCGCTTCGCTCGGGACTTCACTTCGTTCAGCTTTATAAATCCCGAATCGCTTCGCTCGGGACTTCACTTCGTTCAGCCTTACGAACCTTATGAACTTTACAAACTTTATAAACTTTATAAACCTTATAAACTTTATAAACCTTACAAACCTTACAAACTTCTCTCCCCCGCAATCATCGTCGCACATCGTATTCCGTCGATAGCCGACGAAACGATGCCTCCGGCATAACCGGCTCCTTCGCCGCAGGGATATAGTCCTTTAATCTGAACATGCTGAAGACTCTCTTTATCCCGAAGTATCCTTACGGGAGATGAGGTGCGTGATTCCACGGCAAGCAGGTTGGCTTCTGCGGTATAGAACCCGTGCATTTTTTTATCAAATTCCCTGAATGCCTTCGCCAGCCTCTGAACGATGCTCCGGGGCAGTAATTCGTGCAACGGAGCAGAACAAACGCCGGGATGATAGGATGTGGCTGCTAACGATTTGGATATTTTATAACCAATGAAATCAGTCATTCGCTGGGCAGGCGCTATTTGCTCGGAAACTGTGCCGGCAAAAACCGTGCGTTCCACTTCTTCCTGGAAATGCAAACCAGCTAAGGCTTCATCGGCGCGGTATTGTGCCAGGTCTTTCTCTTCCACGGTTACAACTATTCCTGCATTGGCAAAGGGTGAATTCCGGCGCGAATTCGACATTCCGTTCACTACAACTTGTTCCTTGTCGGTGGCTGTCGGCACAATAATTCCGCCAGGGCACATGCAGAATGAAAAAACGCCCCTTCCGTCAACCTGTTCCACAAGCTGATAGGTAGCGGCAGGAAGGTGAGGATGACTTCCCGTAGAATGATATTGAATGGAATCAATCAATGCCTGGGGATGCTCCACCCGTATGCCGAGGGCAAAAGGTTTAAACTCCAGACGAATTTTTTCGCGCTGAAGCAATTCAAAAATATCGCGGGCAGAATGTCCGGTGGCTAAAATCACATTTTTGCTTTCGTAGGCATTTCCATTGGCATCCGATACTCCGTAAATCTGATCGTTTTTGATGTCGAAGCCGGTGATGCGGCTGTTGAAATGGAATTCGCCACCGGCATCGGTGATGGTTTTGCGGATAGCGGTTATGATGGCCGGTAACTTGTCGGAACCAATATGCGGATGGGCATCGTAAAGGATTTCGGGCGAGGCTCCGTGAGCCACAAAGGTTTTCAGAATATCTTCCACATTCCCGTGTTTGGTGGAACGGGTATACAATTTGCCATCGGAAAAAGTACCGGCTCCGCCTTCGCCAAAGCAATAATTGGAATCGGGATTAATGATTTGGTTGCGGCTAAGTTCGGCAACATCGAGTTTGCGGGCGCTAACCTCTTTGCCTCGTTCAACAATTACCGGTTTGAGATTATTTTCGATAAGTGCGAGGGCGGCAAATAATCCTGCGGGACCTGCACCAACAATGATTACCTGTGGCTGATGGCTGACATCGGGATAATTTTTTTTGGTTATCTTCAGCTCGTCAGGAGGAGTTTCGTTGATGAAAATTTCAGTTTTCAGTCTCACATTGATTTTTCCCTTGCGGGCATCCACCGAACGTTTGAGCAGACGGATATAAGTGATGTCATCCGTAGTCAGGTGCAACTGATTTGCTATTTCCTGCTTATAAAATGATTCATCCGAAGCATCGTGAGGAGATAAAACTAATTCGAGTTCTTTAATCATGGTGATGATTTTTAAAAAGGTAAAATTAAAAAATGAAATGCAAAGGAAGGAAAAAAGTCCGGGAAAATCTTTGTCATTGGTTATCGCCCGAAAAGCAGGGAGCGATTACCGATTGCTATTCAAAGGTGAACGTGAGCTGAAAAACTTTGGAAGTAAGCCTATCAATACCCTGGGTATAAATGGTGTTATCCTTTTTCAGGATGTTGTTCAATCCGTACGACATTTTGAGTTCCGTTCCAAATTTAAACCAGTAATTATAAAAATCGAAACCGGCACCTAACTCTGCGTATGAATCATTACGAATCAGGTCGACACGGATGTTGTCCAACTCGTCTTTTTTCTTTTTCTGTGTGCCCAGATCAATGCTGTATTTTACACCGACAATTACATAGGGACGCACATTGCCTATACGCTTTCCCTTGTATTTCACCTGTAGCGGCAGGTCGATAAAGGTGGATTGAATATCTTTGACGACTGAGTTAACGAGCGTATCGCTTCCGGTGTATGATTGGATGGAATAATGCAGATTCCGCTGACCGAAGGCAAGGGAAGGAATAAACCGTAAATCAAAATAATTGCCTAAACGGAGGTTGGAAACAATACCAATGGTAAAACCTAAAGACGAACTACTGTTTACGCCAAGAATACGAGCTGAGTCAGCGGAAGGCAAATCGCTTATGGCTATTCCTTTGTACCATGTATCGTTTATGTTATTTTTTGTTTTAACCGTAAAATTCATCTCATTCACAGCGAGAATAAATCCAAAATGATAAGGAGCCTGGTCGTAATTCGGATTATTCAACACATCGTAATGATGCTGGGCAAAACTTGCGGAAGAAGCAAGCACCAAGGATAAGATAAGGATAGCCGCTGATATTCTTGTTAACTTCAAGGAAATTAATTTTTGATTTGTAAGGTTAAACGGAGATTTGAATAATTTATTTTAAAACGCATAGATAATGGCAAAAGCAATCTATAGCTTTTAGCGGTGGATTACTGAGCCGAAGCCATAATCCCGATTTTTTGGAATTGGCTAATCATCCCTTTTTTACGATATAGATGTTTCGCCACCTGTTGTCATCCGGATTTTTTCTGTAATTTAGCCCTTCATTTTAAACATAAAAAATCATATTCCTTTTAAGGAAAAAGAAACTCTAAGATTATGTTTTACCGCATCCGTAAATATTTTTTCTTCAGCATCCTATCCACTGCATTCACTATCCTTTGTTTTCCGGCAAAAGCCCAGTACTACAATCTGGGCCAGGATCCGGCGAATATACATTGGCGACAGATTAAGACAGAACATTTCCACATCATTTATCCCGAAAACTTTGAAAATAATGCCCAACGATTGAGTAATATGGTGGAGGACGTGCGGAAGCTGGAGCTAAAAACCCTTAAAACCAAAGCCCATTATGCTCCCATCATTCTGCACGATCAAACCATTGTTGCCAATGCTTTTACGGTATGGACCCCGCGCCGCATGGAGTTTTATACCTGTCCGCCACAAAATTCTTATGCCCAGGACTGGATGGAACAATTAGCCATACACGAATACCGGCATTTTCTCCAGATGGATAAACTGAACGAAGGCTTTACCCGTTACCTTAATTACCTTACCGGCGAACATGGCACCGCCATCGTACTGGGATTATACGTGCCCCTGTGGTTGATGGAAGGGGATGCTGTTTGCACCGAAACCCTTTTAAGCCATTCCGGCAGAGGCAGAATTCCTTCGTTTGAGATGGAGTTGCGTGCCAATGCCTTTAATCATCGTTTCTTTTCGTACGATAAAGCCATCTTTGGTTCTTACCGCGATTATGTTCCCGATTATTATATGGTGGGTTATCCGGTTACGGCTTACGCACGAATGAAATACGGTGCCGACGTTTGGGATAAGACACTCAGCACCGTTGCCCGGAAGCCATACCTCATTACGCCCTTTAACCGGGGATTGAAAAAGACCACTGGTTTGACCAAAGTAAAATTATACCGTCAAACGATGCATGCCGTGGATAGTCTGTGGCAAAATCAGGAAAACAAGCTTACACTATCTTTATTTACCGTACTTACCCATCCCAAAAAAGGATACTGGAAATATAAGTATCCGCATTTTATCAACGACAGCCTGATTTTTGCCGAACGTTCGGGAATGGAAGATATCAGCCGCTGTGTCCTTATCGACAAGCAGGGGAGGGAAAAGGTATTGTTTACTCCCGGATTTTATTCGTCCGAGAGTATTTCATTTTCATCGGCTATGGGATTTAAGGCGAATAAACCCGGATCGAGTACTGCCGATAATATTTCCATTGAAAAAGGGAAGGTTGCCTGGGCCGAAAAAATAATTGATAAACGCTGGGCTAACCGAAGCTATTCTGTTATTAAAACTTTTGATTTTCATAATCACAAAATAAAGCAACTCACGTTTAAAAGCCGTTTGTTTGCGCCGGCGCTGTCGCCCGATGCCCGGCAGATTATTGCCGTAAAGGTGGACGAGGATAACCGCAACGCCCTTGTTTTGCTTGATGCCGTTACCGGTTCTACGCTCAAAGAAATCGTTGCCTCATCCGGCGATTGTTATATTACGCCTACCTGGTTTGGCAATAACCGGAAAATTGTATATATAATCCTTAATGCCAAAGGAAAACATCTTGTATTGATGGATGTTGATAACGGAACGACCCGCGAACTGCTCGAACCCGGCTTTACGGAAATTGCTAACCCCAAGACTTCCGGAGCTTATGTCTTTTTCGACGGAGCTTATTCGGGCATAGATAATATTTATGCCGTGGACACCCTTACTGCCGGCGTATTTCAGGTAACCTCAGCAAAGTATGGGGCTTCCATGGCCGATATCAATAAAGAATCGAACGTCCTGATTTATTCCGATTATTCACCTTCGGGATACCGTATCGTAAAAACGACATGCAACCCGGCTGACTGGAAGCCGCTGAAGGATGTAAAGGATAATTCCATACAACTGTACAAATCGCTGCTTAAACAGGAAGATGGCATCCTTGATCCGCAAAGCCTGCCGGCAAAAACGTTTGCATCCACAAGGTATTCCAAGGTGGCTAATCTTTTTAACTTTCATAGCTGGGCTCCGGCTTACGTCGACATTGATAACATTGACTTGAAACCCGGCGTGTCGCTGATGACACAAAACCTGCTTACGACTATGCTTGCAACCGCAGGCTGGGACTACGACCCTAACCAGCAAACCGGAACCTATCATGCCAATATCAGCTATCAGGGTTGGTATCCCATCGTTGATTTTAAAATAGATTATGGCGAACGGAAGGGTTATGCCGAAGATACCAATACTTGTGAAATTTATAAGCTTAATTATTTTGAAACCAACCTGAAAACGGCGCTACGGTTGCCATTGGATTTTACCACCGGCAAATTTTACCAGCATGTGGAACCTCAGCTTCAGTTAACTTATATCCAACAGGATATTCGCAAATCCACTAATCTCGAATTCAGAAATTCCAATTTGAAAACCCTTGATTATCGCCTGTATGCTTCTAACTTTATCAAATCGGGCATTAAAGATTTGTATCCAAAATGGGGGCAGGCGGTGGAATTCAACTATCGCCACGATCCTTTTAATTCTGACGAAAAAGCATCCATATTCTCCGGTGCGACTATGCTTTACTTTCCTGCCTTGTTCAACCATCATTCTATCCGGTTATATGGCGGATATCAAAAGGTAACTATGGGTAATTATTCCTTTTCCGATTTTATTAATTTTCCGCGCGGCTATACCGATCAATATTATAAACAAATGGTATCCCTTTCGGCCAATTATAAATTTCCGATCTGTTATCCCGATCTTACACTCGGTTCGCTCGTCTATTTGAAACGGCTGAAGGCTAACCTTTTTTATGATTATGGCTATGGCAGTTCCCGCTACTATCCTGATAAGAATGCTGATCATTCTCTTCGTAGCACCGGCGTGGAACTTACTGCCGATGTGCATCTCCTTCGTTTCCTTGTTCCTTTCGATTTGGGAATACGTTCGACTTTCCGCCCCGACAATAACGGCATTTACTACGAATTTATCTTTGCCTTTAACTTAAGTGGACTTTAAAAATTATGATAAAACCAATGGATTATGAGAAGTAAAATCATTACCAAAGCTACCGAAATAGAGGAAATCTTTAACAAATGCCAGGTTTGTTATTTGAGCATGGTTGATTCCGGCAACGAGCCCTATGTGCTTGCCCTAAACTATGGTTACAAGGATGATTGTATCTGGCTGCACACGGCTCAAACGGGGCGCAAGATGGATATTCTGAGGAAAAATAATAAAGTGTGCATCGCTTTCAGTACCGACCACGAGCTTAAATTCCAGAATCAGGAAGTGGCTTGCAGCTATGCCATGAAATACCGGAGTATTATCGTTCATGGTCATGTGGAATTTATCGAAGACGACAATCAAAAGAAGGAAGCCCTTAACATCATCATGAAACATTATACCGGAAGGGAGTTCACGTATAATTTGCCGGCTGTCCGCGAAGTAGCCGTTTTCAAAGTGATCATCGAAAAGATGCAGGCACGACAATTGGGGTAGTCGATTGTTTTTAAATTATCATTAATTTTGTAAAGGTTGGCAGAACGTATTAAATCAAAAGAATAAAGGTAATGTTTGACTGGCTGAACAGCATAGATACTTCGTTGTTTCTTTTCCTTAACGGGAAACATAATGCGTTTTGGGATGTGGTGATGTATTGGTCGAGCAACAAACTTACCTGGCTTCCGGTTTATCTGTTGTTGATTTACCTTGTCGTCAAACATTATCGCAGGCAATCGTGGATCGTCATTCTTTTTGTGGCGTTGCTTATAACTCTTACCGACCAGATTTCCGTTCAGTTGTTTAAAGATATTTTTCACCGGTTGCGACCCTGTCACCAGCCGGCATTGGAAGGATTGGTTCATCTGGTGAGAGGAAAATGTGGCGGAGATTATGGCTTCATTTCTTCCCATGCATGCAATTATTTTGGAATAGCCCTTTTCCTTATCGGGATGCTTGGCAAAAGAGTACGTTACTTCATTCCGCTTATCCTATTCTGGGCGGTCTGGATAAGTTATAGCCGTATTTATCTGGGTGTTCATTTCCCCGGCGACGTGCTTACCGGCGGATTGGTTGGCGCACTTATCGGCTACCTGCTTGCGCGGGCGTGTAAATGGGCGTTGGAGAGAGTGAAAAAAAGTTTATAAGGTTTATAAGGTTTATAAGGTTTATAAGGTTTATAAGGTTTATAAGGTTTATAAGGTTTATAAGGTTTATAAGGTTTATAAGGTTTATAAGGTTTGTAAGGTTTGTAAAGTTTATAAGGTTTGTAAGGTTTATAAGGTTTGTAAGGTTTATAAAGTTTATAAGGTTTGTAAGGTTTATAAAGTTTATAAGGTTCTTAAGGTTTATAAAGTTGACCCGGCTAATGGGATGCCATGACCCCGCTAATCAATTTGTTGACCCGGCTAATGGGATCCTTTGGCCTTGCTAATGAAAATGTTGACCCTACTAACGGGATACTCTTACCCCGCTAAGCAGTTTGTTGACCCTGCTAACGGGATACTCTTACCCCGCTAATGAAAATGTTGACCCTGCTAACGGGATACTCTTACCCCGCTAATGAAAATGTTGACCCTACTAACGGGATACTCTGGCCCCGCTAAGCAGTTTGTTGACCCTGCTAACGGGATACCCTGACCCCGCTAATGAAAATGTTGACCCTACTAACGGGATACTCTGACCCCGCTAAGCAGTTTGTTGATCCTGCTAACGGGATACCCTGACCCCGCTAATGAAAATTTTGACCATGCTAATGAGATGCCCTGACCCCGCTAATGAATTTGTTGATTCAGCTAATGGGATGCCCTGACTCTGCTAATCAATTTGTTGACCCTGCTAATGAAATGCTCTGACTCTGCTAATGAAAATGTTGACCCTGCTAACGGGAAGTCCTGCCTTTGCTAACCAATTTGTTGACGCCGCTAACGGGAAATTGGATCCATCGAAAAATATCTGAGCACTTGCAAAACTTTATCCTGATATTTGTAATTTATAAAATCCTGAAAGGATTTAATATGAATAGCCCCGAATGCAATTCGGGGTATGAGTCAAGTTTGTTGTCAGGAACCCTGAAAGGGTTCAATGATAACCCTGTTGAACCCCATATCGAGGTTCATGGTTTGCAGAATATTTTTACCCCGATATACTATCGGGGCTAATCAAAGTTAACCACTTCGTGGTTTAATGGTTTTTTAGCAAACCCTATTTATTTTCCGGTTCTCCGGGTTTGGGTTCATCTCCCTTATTTGGGGAGTTGGAATTACCGGATGAAAAGCCGGAAATGATTTTACTAAAGGTAAATTGATCAGCCATCGCTTGATCTTTCCGGAAGATAAGTTTCCCTAAATCGCAAAGGGTCATTATTTCATCATAAATAGCGTTTAATTCTTTCTGCATGTCTTCGGTAACTTTTACACCGGCATGTTTTTCCTTTTCCTGTTCCGAATCTGCGGCGATGAAAGGTTGGGCAAGGTTTTTCAACCGTTCGATATTGGTTAGCAGAATGCCTTTTTCAACCAGTTCTGTCTGGTAATCTCCTATATTTTTACCAAAAGTTAATAAAAGAGCAGCTAAAGCTTCCTGGTTATGATTCTTTGTCTTGTTGTAGTACTTATTATAATCCAAAGCCTGATAAATAAATTGCAAACGGTCCTTATTGGAGCGGTAAGCAATGCGCATATCGGCAAAGAAGTCGGTAAACAGGTCGGTAGCTTCTTTTTGTATTGTTACAACGGAAAGAGTGTCTTCTTTCTGGTCTTTTTTCCGGTCGGTAGCTACCACATCCGCCGCATTATTGATGCGAGTTCCAAAAGCATTGACATATTCAAGGGTGATATAACCCCGTCGTTGGGTAAACAGATCAATGTTTTTTTCGACCGTCAAATTTACTATTCTTCCCCCTTGCAACATGTCGAGATGAGGGTAATTATAATTTTTTTCAATCATGATAAAAAGTATTAATTTGTTTTTTTAAAAATGAATTGTACAAAATTATAAAAAAAGAAAATGTAACAAAAAATTTTTTTCTTGATTTTTGTCAAAAAAGGATTACTAATTTTAATAAACCCAATAAATATTGCGATTAGAGTTAGCTTTTTATCTGTAAAAAGGAAGAAGAGTCGAGAAGACGATATGATTAATGGTAAATTTTACCTGCATTATGAAAGGCTATAACGGCTGAAGTAAAAGTACAATCTCACAGAAAACAAATATTAGTACTCCGTAAACTTAGTAGTTTCCGTTTTTAACAAACATTGTTCTTAATGAACGTAGAAAAAGAAGAAGCATAAGAAGTCGCATCACAACTTCTTATGCCCGATTTATTTTATTCAATAATAATTTTTTTGGTAATATTAGTCTTAGCAGTTATAATCTGAATATAATAGACACCTTTCCCGTTAATTGTAAAGTCCGCTGTTGTTTCATATTCAACATTTTTTCTATTCAAAATTTGTCCGTTGGTATTTATTATTTGAATTTGTTGCGTCTCCCGGGGAAATTTGATATTGAATTTACCTGTTGATGCCGGGTTAGGAGATATTATCACCAAATTATCATTATCAATGTCGTTAATTCCGTTAGCGAAATTAAAGGGATTTGACATAGCCCGACAACCATTATCATCTGTAGTTTCAACGGAAAAATTTCCACCTTGCACAGGCGTATAAATTTGCAAAGTATCATTTGTCAGAATATTATTATCTAAATACCATTGATAGGCAGTAGCCGGAGAAGAAACTAAGTTTTTACCTACTTGGGTGATTTCCGGAATAGCCGGGAGTGAATAAATATATACATTCGTATATGCCCATCCACTTGAACATTCATTTACTATAGCATTAACAGAATAGGTACCTGCCATTGCATTAGTAGTACTATCACTTACTATCGGATTCTGTTCAGCGGAATAAAAATTGTTGGGACCATACCAACGATAAATGGCTCCGGGAATATCCAAAGCCGTTAAGGTTAGCTTTGATCCAACGCATACCGGGCTGTTACTTCCCGGAGTTGCCAGGGGAGGCATCACATTGATAGTTACAGGTACGGAATCTGGCAGGCTGGTACAACCGTTTGCAGTAACAGTGGCATAGTAATAGCCCGACATGTCGGGCGTTGCATTATAACTTACTAATGGATTTTGTTCAGTAGAAGAAAAACCATTGGGACCAGTCCACTGAAAGGTGGCATCCCATATAGAAGAAGACGCAAACAATTGCAGATAACTGCCTTCACAAATAGGATTACTATAACTGCAATTGGGTGGATAGTTATGGATTACTTCAATATTTATATCGTTTTCCTGGCTTTGACATCCGTCAACGGTTGCTACTACAGTGTAGAATCCCGCCATAGCCATAGTAATATTATCACTAACTAAAGGATTTTGTTCGGTAGAAGTAAAACCATTGGGGCCCGTCCATTGATAAGTTGCGTTGGGAATGGATGACGCTGTCAACGACAGGGACCCGCCATCACAAACAGGCCAGGAATGTCCAATTTCAGGTCTTGGCGGCGTTGTTTTTATAATTATCATAGTGGAATCGGTAGCACTGGTGCAACGATTAACGGTAGCAGTAACATAATACGTTCCTGCATTAGCCTGAGTGGCCCATGAAATTGTAACGTTTTGAGTGTTGTTAGTATAGCCATTGGGCCCCGTCCATTGATAGGTTGCATTCGGAATAGAGCTGGCCGTTAATACAATTGTATGACCTTCACATACCGGCCCGTTATTTTCAGCTTCTGGGCTAGGTGGCGTAGCATTAACGACAACATAAACAGAGTCGGAAATGATGTTTCCATTTACCGTTTTAGTCAGATAATAAGTGCCCGACATAGAGGGAAAAGCATTTTGTATTACCGGATTTTGCAAAACGGAAGTAAAACCTTCGGGGCCTGTCCAATAATAGGTTGTGCCTTCGGTGGCAGATGCATATAATTTCAGGTCGCTTCCTTCACATAGCGGACTGTTGCTTGAAGCAGTCGTACTTAATTTAACCGTAAAAATATCTTCGTTAGAAGAGCTACCGCCATGCATGTTTATCATAGTTTGTCCAAATACGATATACGAATAGTGGAAAACTCCGATAGTAGCTACTTTATCTTCCGAACAGGCAGAAATTGCTCTTCCCCAATTGGAACTTAAGCCCTCTGAGGAGGCTGCCATCTGAGCATCTCCATTGGAATTGTATTTTGCAATGTACATATTGTCGCCAAATACGTTAGATCTTTTGTTAACTATTGTGATACTATCGAAAGTTACGGAATCTCCCCAAAATGATCCGGTGATATATATATTATTAGCGACATCCGTAGCAATGGCAAACCCATATTCTCTGCCTTCACCATGTGGATTTTTTGCCCAGGCAACATTACCATCAGCATTGTATTTTACAATAAAAATATCTTCCCATCCACTACTCGTTAATGTTATATTATCAAAAGTAATTGTCCAATTATAAAAATGTCCAGTAATATACATATTCCCATCGGAATCGGTAGCAATTCCTCTTGACTGGATATCAGTATCACTATATATTCCACCAGCACTTTTTGCCCAAATAACATTACCATTGGTATTGTATTTTGCAATAAAAATGTTATTGCCATTTGTCGTCGTATTGTATAAGGTGGTGTTATTAAAAGTAATAGAAAGGCTATTAAAATAACCGGTTATGCAAATATTGCCAGATCCGTCTAATGCAATACCTGTTACATTTTCATTCTTCGTGCCATAAATGCTTTTTGCCCACAATACATTGGCATTAGAATCGAATTTTACTAAAAAAACATCTTTTTTCCCGACCGCTGAATTGGTTAGCGTAATATTTCCAAAGGTTATCGTTTGACTACAAAAATCTCCGGTTAGGAAAATATTCCCTGCCTGATCAATTTTAATTCCCGTACCTTCGTCTGCATCTTCGCCTCCTTCTTTAATGGCCCATATTACTTCACCATTAGGATCCAATTTTGCAATGAATATGTCGCTAATTATATAATAATGATGGGTGCAATTAAATAACTTAAAATTCCCAAAGGATATCGAATCGCTGACAAAACTTCCTGTTATATAAACATTCCCATTTTCATCCAAGGCAATACTTTTAGAAAAATCATCTTTATTACCTCCAAAACTCTTAGCCCATACTACATTTCCTGCCGGATTATATTTTACAACAAAAATATCGTTTAGGTCTTGGTTATATAATGTTATACTACCAAAAGATATTGAATCGCTACCAAATTCGCCTGTAGCATATACATTTCCAGACGCATCAGTAATAATGCTATTTCCATAATCCACACCCGATCCCCCGGCGCCGGTAGCCCATTGCCAATCGGGTATAGAAGCCATTGTAATTGTGCTGCATATCAGCAATAAAATCAATAGGTAAAATTTTGGTCTCATTGTATTTTTTTATTTGGTTTTACTTTATTATTAATTTTTTTATAATACTTTGTTCATCAGTTATAATATGTATAAAATAAACGCCCTTTTCGGTAATGGAAAAATTTGCATTTGTTTTTCGATAAACATCTTTTTTTTGTATTATTTCTCCGGAAACATTGAATATGTTAATTAGCCTGGTATTTACAGGAAATGCTATAGAAAAGTTTTGTAAGGTAGGATTAGGAAAAATTATTATCGTGTTATCTGTGTTTTCCTCATTGATTCCATAATTGATTAAACTAAAAGGAAGAGACATTGCCGAACATTTATTATCATCAGTTGTTGCTACCGTATATATTCCATTTTGTAATGGCGTACATATTTGTAAAGTATCCCCATCAATAGCATTCCCATTGAAGTACCATTGGTAAGATTTTGCAAAAGAAGAAACCAAATTCGTTCCTTCTTGTGAAACAGAAGGCTGGGAAGGTAGGGGATTAACATTAACAGTTGTCTGTCCGGCTCCGCTTATACAGCCGTTAACATTAGAAGTAACGTAATAAATTCCAGCCATCAAGCTGGTTGTGCTATCGCTGACAACAGGATTTTGCAAGGTGGAATGAAAACCATTAGGTCCCGTCCATGAATATATAGCATTTGGAATTTCAGAAGCCGTTAGGGAAAGAGTTGTATTTTCACAAACGGGACCATTATTTCCGGCTATTGGTACATCAGGGATAGGGTTTATTAAAACATTGGTGAACCCGATACTATTTAACCCATTTTTACTTACAACAACCCTGTATCTTCCCGACATGTTAATCGTGGCGCTGTCGCTGACAACTGGATTCTGCTGGTTTGAAGAATATCCATTGGGACCTGTCCATGAATATGCAGCTTCCGGATCAGAAAAAGCGTTAAGTAACAATCTTGTTCCTTCGCAGATAGGGCTATTGTTTGTTGTAATTATGTTTAATTTTGTAATAAAAATATCATAACCCCCATCATTAATTAAGGATATGCTATCTAATGCAAAATCCGAACTGGAAAAATATCCAGTTAAATATATATTTCCAAGATTATTTATAGTCATGCTGTTATTACAACTATAATCGAAACCACTTCCTCCTATATCTTTTGCCCAAAGAAATGAGCCTAAAGAATCAAGGCAAGTAATATAAATGTCGAATGATCCCTTATTGGAGATAGTGTCATTACCAAAGGGAATTGTTGGGCTTATAAATGCACCAGCAATATAGGAATTGCCTAATTTATCAGCAACTATACTTAAGCCATAATCGCTTTCTTCACCACCCGCACTTTTCGACCATAGTATATTGCCATTGGGGCTATATTTTGTAATAAAAATATCATCTTCGCCCATGTTTGTAAGTGTGGTATTACCGATTGTAATTGTAGAACTTCTAAACGATCCTACCATGTAAAGGTTTTCTTTTGCGTCAATTGTTATACAATTTGCAAAGTCGTCATTATGTCCACCTTCATTTTTCACCCACAATACCTCACCCGTAGAATCATACCTCGCAATAAAAATATCATTAAAATTAGTATTTACAGTATTCTCAAGAAATAGATTGCCGAAAAAAATAAAACTACTTTTATAATCTCCCGCAAGATAGATGTCCCCGTTTGAAACGGTGATAAGGCTTTTGCTAAAATCATCCCCATTTCCACCTGCACTTCTTGCCCATTGTAAAATACCGTTTGCATTATATTTTGCAATAAAAACGTCTTGGCCTCCGCTGTTTTGCAATGTTGTTGGATAATCAAAGCTAAGTACGCTACTATAATAATTGCCCGTTACGTACACATTGTCCATCGAATCGGTACTTATGCTTATGCCCTCATCTGCGTAAGCTCCACCCGCACTTTTTGCCCAAACAATATTGCCATTTGAATCATATTTTGCTATAAAAGAATCTGCAAAACCCATGCTGTATAGGGTTGTATTACCAATGGTAATTACCGGATCAGAAAAGCCACCTGTTATGTATACATTGCCTAAATTATCTGTAGTTATGCAATTACTCCCCTCATAATTACTTCCACCAATATGTCGAGCCCAAAGTATATTTCCTTCAGGATCAAATTTGGCTAAATAAATGTCGCAATCTCCAGTATTGGTAAAAGTAGTGTTACCAAATGAGATCGTATCGCTGTAAAAATTTCCGGTAATATAGACATTACCCATTTTATCAGTAGTAAAACAATTAGACATGTCGGTATAATTTTCCCCTATACATTTTGCCCACGTCCAGGCTGGTGATTGTGCCTCAACTTCAGTAAAGCAAATCAAAAAAATCGCCAGATAGAAAATATTTTTCATGTAACTTGCATTTGATTAAATGAATATTTTTTGTTAGTATAAAAGTAGCCTAATTGAAATGGCAATATTTTAATATTAGTTTTTGTCATTTGTTAACTATTTATATTTTATTTATTCTTAAATTCTTTCTGCAAATTTATTAATTTTTGAATTAATCTATAATTTTATCATGATATTTATATTTCCTATCAAAATTTAATTGCATAATTTAATACTCATGTATTTTTTGAGGCAAGCTATCTTGGAGCTATAAAATTTTCAAAAGATTTTTTGGCAAAAAAAATCCTGAAGACATAGAAGTAAGAAATGTTATTATATATAATGCAGTGTGAATATCGCAGTACAACAGCGCCAATGAATTTGAATTATCTTATTCTGGGCGGTCTGGATAAGTTATAGCCGTATTTATCTCGGTGTTCATTTCCCCGGCGACGTGCTTACCGGCGGATTGGTTGGCGCACTTATCGGCTACCTGCTTGCACGGGCATGTAGAAGGGTGCTGGGAAGAGTGAAAAAAAGTTTATAAGGTTTGTAAAGTTTATAAAGTTATAAGGTTTGTAAAGCTGAACGAAGTGAAGTCCCGAGCGAAGCGATTCGGGATTCTTAAGGTTTGTAAGGCTGAGCGAAGTGAAGTCCCGATTTAGAATCGCTTAGGAGGAACGACTTAGCGAATCTTCATCGGGAAGCAAAGCGATTCGGGATTTGCAAGGTTTATAAAGTTTATAAGGTTCTTAAGGTTTGTAAAGCTGAGCGAATCTAAATCGGGATTTATAAAGTTAAGCGAAGCATGTATGGTTAAAGAATCTCCATAATTCCAGGACAGAATTAATTCTTCACTCGCCCTTCGACCCTCACACTCGACTCTTGACCCTTGACCCTCGTCTCTCGACCCTTGTCTCTTGACCCTTGTCCCTTGTCTCTTGACCCTTGTCCCTTGTCTCTCGACCCTTGTCCCTCGACCCTCGTCCCTCGTTACTCATTAAGTACTTTCCAAATCAAATCCTTTAGCTTCATCAACCCTTGCTGGGTGTGTGATGAAATGAAAACGGAACTCACATCCGGCAGGTTTTTCATTACATCATCTGTCAGTTCTTTATCGAGAAGGTCGGATTTGGAGATGGCTAATATCCTTGATTTATCAAGCAGTTCGGGGTTAAATTGTTTCAGTTCGTTTAGTAAAATGTCATATTCCTTTTTGATATCGTTGCAATCGGCAGGGATAAGGAAGAGCAGGGCGGAGTTACGTTCGATATGTTTGAGAAAGCGTAATCCAAGCCCTTTACCTTCAGAAGCGCCTTCGATAATCCCCGGGATGTCGGCCATCACAAACGATTTATTGTCATGATAGCTAACGATGCCAAGGTTAGGTCGCAGGGTAGTGAACGGATAATTGGCAATTTCGGGTTTGGCAGCCGAAAGTACCGAAAGCAGGGTCGATTTACCGGCATTGGGAAAACCAACCAAGCCCACATCTGCCAAAAGTTTCAGTTCAAGTATTTTCCAACCTTCTATACCCGGTTCGCCAGGCTGGGCAAATTTTGGAGCCTGGAAGGTAGCCGATTTAAAATGATCGTTACCCAATCCTCCTCTTCCACCCGGTATCCATGTGCGGGTTTCACCATCCTCGGTAATTTCGCATTCAATGACGTCGGTTTCCGCATCGCGGGCTACGGTTCCTAACGGGACTTCGATGATCACATCTTTTCCGTCGGCTCCGGTTCTTAGGTTTTTGCTGCCCCCTTCACCATTATCAGCCAGGATATGTTTGGTGTATTTCAGATGCAATAGCGTCCAAAGTTGTTTGTTGCCTTTCAAAATAATATGAGCTCCCCGGCCGCCATTTCCGCCGTCGGGACCTCCATGCGGATTTCCCTTGGTGCGATGGAAGTGCATGGATCCGGCTCCACCGTTGCCCGAATGACAAAATATCTTGACGTAATCTACAAAGTTGGAAGTACTCATATGGTAGTTGTTTATTGTTAGTTGATGGTTGATAGCTAAGCCGAAATAGTAGTTGTTAGTTGATTGACGATTGACAAATTTATAGTTTCCGGTATAACGATCAACAATCAATCATCAATTAACAACTAATTAAATTGTCAATTTCTTTACAAATATCGGCAAAAATTCCTTCTATGCTTCCGATGCCATGTACCGGATGGAATTTGTTCTGTTTTTTATAATAGGCAATCAGTGGTTCGGTCTGGTTTTTATAAACCTGTAACCGTTGTTTAATCACATCTTCTTTATCGTCCGCACGGCCTGTCTCCATAGCGCGTTTCAGTAAACGGGTGATAAGTTCTTCGTCCTTTGTTTCGAGGGCGATAACTAAGCTTACCGGAGTACGGTTAGCGTTAAGCATTTTATCAAGTTCTTCCGCCTGAACTAAGGTGCGCGGAAAACCATCCAGCACCAAACCCTTAGCCGTCTTATTGCGTTCCATTACCGAACGGATGATGTCAATCAGCACGGTATCGGGAACTAATTCGCCTTTGTCCATGAACGTCTTGGCTTTCATACCCAGTTCGCTCTTGTTGCCGATTTCGGCTCTCAGAATATCGCCGGTGGAAGTGTGAATCAAATGATATTTTTCGGCAATTTTTATTGCCTGTGTTCCTTTTCCGGCACCGGGGGCGCCGAACATAATAATATTAAGCATTAATGAAACGATATTTTAATTAAACAATCTTATAAATTTCAGGATAATTCCGCCCGTAACCGTCGTAGTCGAGTCCGTAGCCAACAATAAAGTCATCCGGGATTTCTATCCCCACATAATCTATGGGAAATTCCTTCTGAAAAGCATTGGGCTTAAAAAGGCAGGTGGCAAGGCGTACTTCCTCGGGCTGAAGTTTGTTGATATCCGCAATTAACTTTTCCATAGTAAATCCGGTATCAATGATGTCCTCTACGATAATCACTGAACGTCCACGGAGTTCTTCGTTTAGGCCAATCAGTTTTTTAACATTCTGTGTGCTGCTCGTTCCTGAATAGGACGAAAGCTTTACAAACGACATTTCACAAGGTATCGTAATTTTTTTAAATAAATCGGCGGCAAACATAAAAGCTCCATTGAGAATAACAAGAAACAACGGATTTTTCCCTTCCATATCGGTATTTATTCGTTGAGCAACCTTGTCCACAGCGGACTCAATTTCGGCGGCAGAAATAAAAATAGAAAACTCTTTATCTAATATTTTTATATTATTCGTCATAGCATTTTGAAAGACTAAATGATTTTTTAAATGAAGGTGCAAAGGTAAGATTTTACCCTTGCCAAAAACCAATTATTATCTATCTTTGCCCGAAAAATACGATTATGCAAGCTAAAGTCAGCATTATTATGGGTAGTACTTCCGACCTGCCAATCATGGAAGAAGCGGCTAAATTCCTTAACGAAATGGAAATTCCTTTCGAGCTTCATGCATTATCGGCTCACCGCACTCCCGAGAAAGTAGAAGCTTTTGCCAAAGGAGCGTATGCGCGGGGTGTCCGTGTTATCATTGCCGGAGCAGGCATGGCGGCTCATTTGCCGGGTGTAATAGCTGCCATGACTCCCATACCCGTCATTGGTGTACCCATCAAGGCCACCCTCGAAGGCATGGATTCCATGCTGTCCATTATTCAGATGCCTCCGGGTATTCCCGTAGCCGCTGTAGGTTTGAATGCCGCTAAAAATGCAGGCATACTTGCCGCTCAGATTCTGGCTGTTGCCGACGAATCCCTGATGGAAAAGCTGATCGCCTTTAAAGATGATTTAAAGCAAAAGGTGGTTAAAGCCAACGAAGAGTTGAGCAAGGTGAAATATCCGTTTAAGACAAACTGATAGTTGTCAATTTGCGATTGTTGTCCTGAACAGTCCGTTATCCCCTAAAGACTTCTGAATTATTAGCAGCATTTACTACCCGGCAACTTCTCGATATGAGCATTATCTCTTTACTATTCTTTTCGCCACAACGCCTTTGTTATCCATAAACCTGACAACATAAACTCCTGCCGGATAACCGGAGATATCCACAGTTGTTGTGTTTCCGGTAACAGTAACGCTTTTCAGCAACTTGCCATAAATATCGAACAATTCCAGCGTGGTGCGATTAACTGCCGAATACGTTGGAATGGTTATCGTAAGTTCATCGGTAGCCGGGTTGGGGTAAGTACTGATTTCACTTTCATTGGGGTACTCAGGCACTGCGTTTGAAGACGTGTTCAACCGGGCAACAAAGATATCATCCATGCCATTTCTAATTAAAGTTGTATTGCCAAAAGCAAGAGTTGGACTATTAAAATTCCCGGTAAGGTAAACATTACCTGTTATGTCAGTAGTAATGCTTTTACCCTCATCAGAATAATCACCACCAGCACTCTTTGCCCAAATTACATTACCATTGGGATCGTATTTGACAATAAATATATCTCCGTCTCCGGTACTCGTTAAAATAGTATTGCCAAAAGTTATTGTAGGTCCAAAATTTCCAATATTATAAACATTACCTGCTGCATCGGTAGTAATACCTGAGCTTGCATCTTCGAAGTTACCACCAGCACTTTGCGCCCAAAGCACATTGCCATTGGGGTCGTATTTTGCAATAAAAACATCAGCGTATTGTCCGTTTGCATTGGTGTTAGTTAAGATAATATCACCAAAGGTGATGGTTGGGCTATTGAAGCTTCCGGTAAGATAAGCATTACCTGCTGCATCGGTGATAATGCCTGAACTCCTATCACTGGAACTGCCTCCAATGCTTTTAGCCCAAAGCACATTGCCGGCAGAATTGTATTTGGTAATAAAAAAATCAAAATCTGCATAATGAGCATTTGTTAACGTAATATTTTCGAAGGTGAGGCTATGCCCATTGAATCTTCCGGTAAGATAAATATTTCCTGTTGCATCGGTAGCAATACCATAGCCATAATCATTATTGTCACCTCCTGCATTTTTTGCCCAAAGCACATTACCATCAGTGTTGTATTTGACAATAAAGATAGCATCTAATTCAGTATTGGTTAAGATAATATTACCAAAGGTGAGGGTTGAGCTCCAGGATTCTCCGGTAAGATAAACATTACCTAAAACATCAGTGGTAATGCCTTCACCAAAACTATCACTATTGCCGCCGATACTTTTTGCCCAAAGCACATTACCATTAGGATCGTATTTTGCAATAAAAATATCATAGTGACCCAGATTTGCATTAGTTAAGTTAATATTACCGATAGCGAATGTTGGGCTGGCGAAGTTTCCGGTAAGATAAGCATTACCTGCTGCATCGGTAGTAATACTTGAACTTACATCACCGAGGTTACCACCAGCACTTTGCGCCCAAAGCACACTACCATTAGGATCGTATTTGACAATAAAAATATCGTTATCTCCGGAATTCCTTAAGGTAATATTACCAAAAGTGATAGTATCACTGGTGAAAGTCCCGGTAATATAAACATTTCCCGCTATATCGGTGGTAATTCCTGTACCTTGATCAAAACTGCGACCTCCTGCACTTCTTGCCCATCCCCAGTCGGGGGCTTGTGCCAAGGTTGATATACTACATAATAGCATCAGAATAAATGGGTAAAATTTCAATTTCATACGCTTAGGGTTTTAAGATGGTTACAACTAATTTCAAGCTGACAAATATAAATGTTTTTAATTGTAAAGAACCAAATGGTGTGATTTTTTTTAGATATTCATTTTACCTGGTTGTTGATCTCAGTTGAAGGGATGCAAATTCGGTGTAACTCGCTACCGCTACCATATATCTTACTACCACTTTGGATTATCTCGCTATTGCTACGGATTATCTTGCGATTGCTATGGATTATCTTGCGATTGCTACGGATTATCTTGCGATTGCTATGGATTATCTTGCAATTGCTACGGGTTATCTTGCGATTGCTACGGGTTATCTTGCGATTGATATGGATTATCTTGCAATTGCTACGGGTTATATTGCGATTGCTACGGGTTATATTGCGATTGCTACGGATTATATAGCTATTGCTACGCGTTATCCCGCATCCGCTGTCTTATATCCGCCTATAGCAATAAAGATTGTACAATTGTACATCATAATTTGTGATAGACATTCCATGTTTTTAAGCTGTTAAATATTGTTGTTGGTTATTGCAAATTTAAGGTATGCCTTTGGTTTATTATTTTAAACATGGAATGTCTTTTCTTCTAATTCGCCACTCGTCCCTCGTCACTCGTCCCTCGTCACTCGTCCCTCGTCACTCGTCCCTTTTCATTTTCCTCACCATCATCACTCCATCGCGGAAAGGCAACAGCACATTTTCCACGCGGGGGTCGTTTTGTACAAAATCGTTGAATTCCATTATTCCCTTTGTCTCTTTATCGTTGGCCGGTACGGATAAAACTACCTTTCCGCTCCACAGCACATTATCGGCAAGCAGGTAGCCGCCGGGTTTTAGTTTATCGATGAGCAGGCGGTAATAATTCAGATAGTTTTCCTTGTCGGCATCTATAAAAACCAGGTCGAAGGTTTCGTTTATGGCAGGAATTATGGTCAGCGCATCGCCGATGTATTGTTTAATCTTATGGATTACTCCCGCCCGGTTAAAATAATCGGTAGCCATTTCTTCCAGTTCGGGTTTAATTTCGATGGTATGCAGCAATCCTTCGTCCGCCAAACCTTCGGCAAGGCAAATGGCTGAATAGCCGGTATACGTACCGATTTCAAGGATTTGTTTCGGGCGTATCATGCCGCTGATCATTTTCAGAAACTGGCCCTGGATATGTCCCGACAGCATCCGCGGATGCAGTATTTTGATGTTTGTTTCGCGGTTAAGCTTATGCAATACCTCCGTCTCGGGTGTAGTGTGAGCTTCGGCATATTCTTCTATTATTTCCGGATTCATTATTTTTTATTGGCTATTAGTTATTGGTCATTTGCTACTTTTCCGATTAAAACATTGCCAAGTCAGCGCTCCTAATCGACTAAGCGTTTCTATATTGGAATTTTATTTATCATCTACTACCTACTGCCTACTGCCTATCCCGAATCGCTTCGCTCGGGACTTCGCTTCGCTCGGGACTTCGCTTCGCTCAGCTGCCTTTCTACCTACTGCCTATTGCCTACTGCTTACTGCTTACTGCTTACTGCTTACTGCTTACTGCTTACTGCTTACTGCTTACTGCTTACTACCTACTACCTACTACCTACTACCTACTACCTACTACCTACTGCTTCAAGGGATACTTTTTATCTAAATAAAGCCAGAACAACAGCATGCTCCCCTGCAATTCGCCGGTTTCGCTGTATTTGAGTATCATCGGAGCGATACCAACCACCTTTTTCTCCATCTTAAACGTTCCTTCATCTATATACCATTCCTCCAGGAAGCGTACTTTGGTAATATCCCTGAGTTGCAGTTGTTGCTTCACAACCATAAGAGTGTCGTCGTAGGGCGGCTTGGGGCTTGGTCCAAGCACGGTATCGGTGCGGTTGCCGATAGCTTTCACCTGCTCCACGGTAAGCGGATTGTTGAATGCGTCGTACGCTTTTATCTTTCCCGAATAAGCTTCATCCAGAATCATTTTAATAAAAGCTTCCCTTTTCGAACCTTCCATATTCTGGACCCACCAATCCTGATCCGCATCAGGGTTTTTGATGGTTACGTCGTATTGAATACGTTCGGTAAGAACCTTTTTCTCCGGTTCGCGATGGCAGGATGTTATCAATACCCCCAATAACAATCCATAAAAAAGTGGTGATTTCTTCATTTTATCTGACCAAAGTGTGTTTCCGCAAAAGTAACACAAAATCGTTTTACGGAGTGCAGCAAAAAATCAGAAAGGTTGTTTTTCAGGGAGGTATTTCCAGAAGCGTTTAGGCAGGTGTTGCAGATGTAGTTTCCGGTTTATTCGCTCTTTGATGGTGAGCGATGTAAAATAATTCTTCCATAACTCGCGGAACTGCTGGTCGTCCTCAGCCCTGATTTCGTCGTCGATATTGCCGTTAACCGCGTTGATGTGTGAACTGGCAAAGGTGATTTCGGCAACCTTATCCAAATCGTAGAAATAGCCATATTTGCGGCGGGTATCAAAGATCGCCCATTTCTGATCGGCAAAACGGTTTTTAAAATGATGGATGGTCAACGGCAGCACATTGTATTTGGGATCGAACGAAGCATAGAATACCTCATCGGCCGTTTTCTGAAAACGGACAAACATAGATGTTCGCTGGGCTTCGCGTGCTACCTTTTTAAAGATATTGCTAACTTCCATCACGCAGGGTTCCGCAAAGTTGCTTTCGATGTTTTGAGGCGAGTTCAGCGCTTTATCTATGAATTGATAAAGCAGCAACTCAATGCCGGGCAATTCGGAAAGAAATACGGTGGAAAGCATGCGGCAGGCATTTTCCGATAGCTTTTCGTGCAGGCGTTTCCATAATTCGTCCGATTTTTCCTTATCGGTTGCCACGTCGAACGTATCGCAAAAGAATTCCGCCTGATAGTTGTCGGGTGCGGTTATCCGTTCGGGTTTTAGGTTCAGTTCGTACGAATCGGAAACTAAGCTTAGAAAACCTTCAAAAGTCTTATCGTAAGTAAAATGTATCATGCTCAGGTTTTATTAATCGGTGAATAATTTATACTGATATTGTAATTTATGGTTTTGTTTATTTTTTGAATTCAGAAGAAATTGTTTAATATATACCGGTTCCACTTCGTTGACGGTAAGCGCCACCGGGAGTTCGTTGCAGGTGATGAAATATTTGGCTCGTTTCAGGACGACACCCATTTTTTTCAGGTTATCAAAGTTAAGTTTCCCGTAACGCCGTGAGGCGATGATGAGCTTTGCCGAATGCACGCCTATGCCGGGAACCCTGAGTATCGTTTCATAATCGGCCCGGTTGATATCCACCGGAAACATCTGGGGATTCCTCAGCGCATAAGCTAATTTGGGATCTATTTCCAGGTCGAGGTCGGGATGGTTATCGTTTACAATTTCGTCCACCTTAAAGAAATAGAAACGCATTAGCCAGTCGGCCTGGTAGAGACGGTTTTCCCTAACCAATGGCGGCTGAAGGATAGCCGGAAGCCGGCTGTCGGTATTGTTGATGTGGATATATCCCGAATAATAAACCCTTTTAAGCTGCTGTTGCTGATAAAGCTGGGAAGCGAGCGTCAGTATCTGGTTATCATTATCGGGAGTAGCGCCGATAATCATCTGGGTAGTCTGTCCCGCCGGTGAAAAACGGGGAGCCGAACGAAACTTCTTCCGTTCTTCCGTATTTTCCAATATTCCCTGCCGGATGTATTTCATAGGTTTGAAGATATTGTTGTAGTTTTTATCGGGAGCCAGGTATTTCAGATTGTTCTCGGTAGAAATTTCTACGTTTACGCTAAGCCGGTCGGCATATAAACCAGCTTTTTGAACAATTTCGCTGCTTGCTCCGGGAATACTCTTCAGATGGATATATCCATGGTAATGATGCTGGGTGCGCAGGGTCTGTGCCACTTTCACCATCAGTTCCATCGTATAGTCGGGATTGCGAACGATGCCGGAACTCAAAAAAAGCCCTTCGATGTAATTGCGGCGATAAAATTCGATGGTCAGTTCCACCAGTTCATTCACGGTAAAAGCCGTACGCTGAACGTCGTTGCTCCGGCGATTCATGCAATAGGCACAGTCGTACATGCAATGGTTGGTCATCATAATTTTTAGCAGCGAAACACAGCGTCCGTCTTCGGTAAAGCTATGGCAGATACCCCAGGGAGCCGCATTACCTATCCCTTTACCGGTATTGGAACGGTTGCTGCCGCTGGATGCACACGATACATCGTATTTTGCTGCCGATGCTAATATTTTTAGTTTTTCGAGGGCGTCAGGATTCATGATTTTCTTTTTTAAGTGCCTAAAATTTGAAGTGCCTAAAGTTTGGAGTATTTATAAAACTCTTAATTTTAAACATTCCTGAGCGATTCTATATCGGGACTTCGTTCAGCTTTAAGAACCTTATAAACCTTAATAATCCCGAATCGCTTCGCTCGGGACTTCGCTTCGCTCAGCTTTAAGAACTTTATAAACTTTAAGAACTTTATAAACTAATTACTAATTTTACCTTACATTTGCATTGCTAAAATTTTTAACAAAAATACTAATTAAATCAGAATTACATACTAATTTAGCAAAAAATTTCGCATGAAAAACATTTTAGGAAATAATCTTAAGTACCTGCGTAAAAGTAAAGGACTTACCCAGGACCAGTTAGCCGATAAAATCGGAGTTAATCGTGCCATGATAGGCTCGTATGAAGAGGGCAGGGCTACTCCGCGTCTCAGTGTGATTCAAACGCTGGCACATTATTTCGGCTCCAGCCTTGATGAATTGATTGGGCGGGATCTTTCTTCCGGCGAAAATCCATCGGGAAGCACTTCAGCCAAGGATATTGCAGGAAAAAATCTCCGCGTTATTTCCACCCTGGTCGACCGCGACGACAAAGAACTGATTACGCTGGTTCCCGCCAAGGCATCGGCGGGTTATCTTAACGGTTATGCCGATCCCGACTTCATTGAAACTCTTCCCCGTCTTGCCCTGCCTCTTCCCGAGCTTGGCAGCGAAAGGACTTACCGCGCCTTCCAGATCAACGGCGACAGCATGGAACCTATCCCTTCGGGTTCCTACATCATCTGCGAATACGTTCATGACTGGCACGAAATACGAAGTGGCAAAGCTTATGTGGTGCTTACCCACGACGATGGATTGGTTTTCAAACGCCTTTTTCCCGATGCCAACGGCGAACTGCTGCTTAAATCCGATAATCCGCTGTATCATCCCTATGCGTTAAACATCAACACCGTTACCGAACTGTGGAAAGCCCTGGGCTACCTCTGTTTCAACCTGCCGCAACCCGACGAAGTAAGCCTGAACAAACTATCGTCGGTAGTGTATGAAATGAAAAAAGAACTGGAGGAGCTGAAGAAAAATAAAATGGGTTAATTTGCTAATGATGAACGAAACGATGTTCCATGTGAAGCAAAGGGATGCTAATATGATAAGGTGCTTTTGTGATTTTGTGGCTTCCGCTCTTACCCAATCAACGAAGCGCTTCTAAATAATTTTATCCGAAAATTAGAGGGGGACGTTGCTTTTAATAAAAATAGTGTATTTTTGCAGTTCAATTTTAACTATTGTTTTTGTTGTTAATAGTAGTGTTCTAAGTTTTAGTTAAAGATTAGAAATCGGGGTGTGGCGCAGATGGCTAGCGTACTTGCATGGGGTGCAAGTGGTCGTGAGTTCGAGTCTCACCACTCCGACTAAAGGAGGTTCTTACCAAGAGCCTCCTTTTTTTATTTTACCTTCCTGAAAGCTCTTTAAACCCTCAGGGTTTTTAAAACCCTGAGGGTTTTTTTTCTTGAAAAAGCACAATCGTTTCTTGAAAAAGCACAATCGTTTTTGTAAATAGCACAATTGTTTTTGTAAATAGCACAATTGTTTTTGTAAATAGCACAATTATTTCTTGAAAAAGCACAAACTGTTTTGTAAAAAGCACAAACTGTTTTGTAAAAAGCACAAACTGTTTTGTAAAAAGCACAAATGATGTTTTGTCTGAAATCAAAAAAATGAGGCTTAATGAACAAAAAGAATGGTGTTTCTTTTTAAAGGAGTTATTGATCAAAAAAATAACCTTCTATTTTTGTATAGAAAGTAAAATTTGGTTTTACAGAAGAGGGGCGAGAGGTCAGGAGCCAAATATTTCATCAACGAGCGTGCTGAAGCTATAGATAAAAAGTTTAAAATTGCATCTGTTTTATAATTGCCATAAAAATGAAGCGTATGAAAAATAAATTATGCATTATCGTCCTATTATTGGTGGGATTGCTTTTCCCATTTTTCAGCAGTTCGCAGGTGATAGAAATTAATAAAAAGCCTCAACGTACTGTCCCAAATCATGCTTCCGTAAAAGATACAACTATGGTTATTCCTGCACCTGATCTTACCAATCCATTATTTAAGGACTATACCTTAGCCACTATTTACCTTACTCCGGACGATAGTCTGATCCGTCATGCCTTATGCAGGAAGAATTTTACCGACCAGTTTATTGCAGAATGGTCAACCGAACACATTTATCCGGCAAGTCGTATCTATGGCTTTTCGCAGGACGGAAAATATTACCGGGCAGCAAAGATTGATGAAACAAATTATGTGTTTGTCGAAAAGGTAAACAAGGGGAAAATGAGCTTTTACTATTGTCGTAACCTGCCGCATGTTTATGGGGATGTGGAATTTATTACTTCCGATCCTAACAATCGGGGTTATAAAAATACCATGATAGCTGTGGATGAAAACAGGAAACGTTACCGTAACGATTATCATTATTTTGTTACCATGGCTCCTGATACATCCAACCTGATCCGGATTACCAATTTTGAGGAGTTCGCTACGGAATATCTGAACGATTGTCCCGATGCTTATAAACAGGCCGTAAAATTCAAAAGTCATAGACATTTGAAAAAGATAGAAAAAATTATACTTCCGGTCTTTTTTGTTTCAGCTTTGGCGCCTCTGATCGTTTTCAGGCCGGAAACGCCGGTCGTTTACGGAATAGTGAGTGGAACTATTCTTACGTATGGAGTCTATAGTTTGCTTACCCGTCATCGCAAACCTGATCCAACGCAAGTATTGCATATCGTACAGGCATACAATAATTGCCACTAAGACTTATCTCGGTAAGCTTTGATGAAATTCCGGTGATAGCACGAAGCTGAGGTAAATATTGGCGAATTATGAATTACGAATTACGAATTACGAAATGTTAATGCCTGAATAGCGTTGACCGTTTTTACTTACTTTTTTTCATTTTTTGAGTTGTTAATTCACGAAGTAGAGCCGGAAGGATTGTTATTTTCAGCCCGGAGGGCTGAGAAATCTTACGAATTTCGACATGAAAAATCCCGAACCCGGAAGAAATTTCGCGGATTCGGGATGATTAACCAAAAATCACTAAGTTTTTTATTATTAAGGCTAATAAATGTTGGCCGTATTCCGGTAGCCCGCTTTGTCGGTATACCAATCGGTATAGTCGATTCCGCCCGATTCGGCCCATTCGGCAAAATGGAGGTAGGTTTGCAGAATATCTACCGTTTCGAGAGGATAATCGAAATTAATAGGTATTTCGAAAGCCCAGGGCAGTCCGGTTTCCGACCTGTAATATTTGCCTTGTCCGGGATTGGAGGCATCGGGAAGTTGTCCGAAGAAGGAAGTGTTTACCAATTCCGTTGGCGGCTGGTCTTTCAAATGTACTTCTTTTCCTCTTTCCTGTGCTTCAAAAATAAACGGGTTATACGGTGGCGTTCCGATATTATCCTGCGGATTGGAGAAATGAGTCGTTACCGTCTGAAGTGTCGTCTGAACGGTTAAGCCGCTTGCATGGCTGGTGTTTATCATACCGCCACCCAGCAAGGTATTTACAGCATCAAAAGGAATAATTACCGTTTGATTCGTATGTCCTGCTTCATAACCCTTGGCGTCGAGGGTTACGGCATTGCCTACTTTAATACATCCGGTAACGCTTTGAACGTTGGCGGGAGCCGTATTAAATACGATTCCGAAACCATTATCTTTAGATGCACCGGCGGCTTTGATTTTAAATTTAGAAACAACATCAACCACTTTATTCTGGGCATTGGTAACAATCTGGTATTGGAAATTAACTACCAAATCGTTGCAGTCGTAATCGCCGTAATAGGGCCAGTTGTCTTCAAACACGAAGCTTCCGTAATCTACTTCATTAGGATAATAGGAATTAAATGCACGGGTGGGATCGTTGGGATAAGCATCGAGGTTGTCGGCTACGCCATCGCCATCCGAATCGTTGGCGCTGGTATTGTTATCAATAGTTATCACTAATGTTTTGTTGTCCGAACCAATGCTATTGGTAGCCGTAAGCGCTACATTGGTAATACCGGTAGCCGATGGAATGCCGCTTATGGTTGAGCCATTAAACGTTAAACCTGCAGGAAGGTTGGTTGCATTAAAAGTGATGGGAGCAGTGCCATCGGCGGTGATGGTATAGGTGAATGACTGTCCTTTTACTCCGGTAGCGAAAAGTACGCTGGTGATAGTAGGCGCATTTCCTGCGGAGGCTATGGTAATGACAAGCGTTTTTGTATCGGTTCCAAAGGAGTTGGTTGCCGAAATGGTAACGTTATACGTTCCTGCCGAGGTAGGATTGCCACTGATGGTGGAACCGCTGAAACTTAAACCGGCTGGCAGGTTGGTAGCCGAATAGGTGATAGGGCTATTCCCGGAAGCGGTAATCTGGTAGATGAATTGTTGCCCGGTGGTTCCGGAAGCGGAAAGCGAACTGGTGATTACGGGAGCTGAGCCCGTTCCCGGGTTGCAATCGGTAGGCGTTATCTGGTATGAACAATAGGTTACGTGAGAACCCATGCTTCCATGATTAACTTCTATACCATCGGCATCGCAAAGGTCAACGTAGTTGTTTACCGATGCGCCATTATTGATATTTGTAGTTTTTAATATATTGATTCTACAGCTGGAAGTATTAGGTCCATTGATTGATCCCTGAAGGTTAAAATGTTTGGTATCCATCATGCTGTTTAAGCCCATGTTGATTACTGCGCCTCCGTTTACGTTTGTTGTTCCTCCGCCATTATCTACGCCCACCTTGATGTAGCTGCCATTGTTAACCGTACCTTGCTGATCGAAGTTGCCCGAGATGATAACTTTGCATGAATTGGTAAGTTGGGAACCGCCGTTGTTGGTAAAATTACCGTTAACGGTAAGGGTAGACGAGTTGGTTATCGTTCCGTCGTTCACAAGTTTATTTGTAACTGATAGTGGCCCTGAGTTGTTTAAACTGGAGCTTCCTTCGATGGTAAGTTGTCCGGAGTTGATGGTTAACGTACCGCTGTTTGTCATCGACGAATTATTGTCAAAACTATTGTCAACGGTCATCGTTCCCGAATTATTAAAGGTTACGGTTCCTCCGTTGTTTGTAAATTGTCCCGAAACGGTCATCGTTCCTTCATTAATAAAATCACCGCCATTGGTAAACGAATTGCTGGTAGATGCGTTGGCATTAGCATAGTTGTGGAAAGAACCATTCTGTCCTACGGTAAGTTTACTGAGCGTAACTGTTCCGTAATTTTCAAGTTTTAACTGATAACCGAGGACAAGGTTCGTGGGATTTAATGTCCCTGTGGAAGCTATTGTTATAGTGCCGCCGCCTCCCCAGCCATTGGTAGTATTTAATGTTACGCTTCCGCAAACGACTAATTTACCATTGTCGTGGATGCTTAAGTTGCTGATGTTTGCCGATGTCCCTGAAGCAATACAAACCTGCTGTCCTGAGGATATTTCCAGGTTGGGAATATTTCCGGTGATGGTTTGTGTACAGCCCGAACTGCAATCGGGACCAGCTTTTAATCTCCTTGATTTGATACTGGCACCATCAAAAGTATAGGTTAGCGTGGTTCCTGTAATCGGAACGGCTTTATATTTATAATTGCCATTCGGACCCAGGTCGGCAACCCAAAGTTCCGTCAGACTGGAAGGTACCCGGAGCGTTGTTACATATTTCAGGCTATTATCGGTAGCTCCGGTTTTTACCAATTTTCCATCGGTTCCGGGGTTTCCGTTATATATCTTAATGATATGAATACCGGTTTGACTACCCTGGGTAACATTGATGGTAACATTCAAATCCACAAAGTTATCGAAATTAAAATTCGGATTAACTTTTAAATCGGTGAACTTGGAAGGTGTGCTGCCGCCATTATTGTTTTTCTGACATGCCGTAAGAGATAAAATACTGGCAATTATCAACAGGAAAAATACGGACTTAAACCCTGTAATTAATTTTTGGTTTGTATTCATAATAAAAAGGTGTTTTTAATGATGATTAATATAATGGTAGTATTAAAATCATGCCAAAGTAAAAATAAATAACAATTTACTGGTTACTATTGTTCTATAATCATCAAAAAAAATTGTTGAAATTATAATTGTCCCATAAAGGAACTTTTATTTCCCTTTTAAGGCATCAAATAGGATTTCAACCGGATGCAATGCCTTGCGATGAGTTCCGTCGAAAATCTGATGACGGCAACTCGTCCCGGGGGCAGCAATCAAAATATCATCCGCAGCTTTCCTGATTTCAGGAAACAAAACCAACTCTCCGACTTTCATCGAAAGCTGGTAATGCTCCTTTTCATAACCAAAAGAACCAGCCATTCCACAGCAACCCGACTTAATTTCTTCTATCGTGTAATTAGTTGGCAAGGTAAGCATTTTTTTCGTTGTTTCAGTCGTTGCCACCGATTTTTGTTGACAATGTCCGTGCAATTTAATGGTTTTTGTTTCGGAGGTGAATTGCTTGGCGCCGATATTTCCTTTTTCGGCTTCGCGGATAATAAACTCGTCAAAGAGCAAAGCATTTTGGGAAAGTTTTACTGCGGCCTCCCGGAGTTCGGGCTTTACCAGTTCGGGATATTCATCGCGGAACGATAAAATGGCGGAGGGTTCTATTCCAATGAGCGGAGTTTCATCCGAAATCAAATCTTTTAACAGGCTTACGTTTCGGTTCGCAATTTTTTGGGCGGTGCGTATCAATCCTTTGGAAATATAGGTTCTGCCGCTTTCGCCATGTTTTGGTATTTCCACCTGGTAGCCTAAATGCGATAATAGTTTCACCGCCTTGATTCCGATTTCGGTATCATTGTAATTGCTGAATTCATCGGCAAAAAGATATACTTTGCCTTTTAAGCCTTCCGTGTTTTCAGCATTTGGAGCATTTTTTTTCAGCCAACTCCGTAACGTAAACTTATACAGAGCCGGGATGCTTCGTTTGGGAGCGAACCCGAGCATTTTTTTCAGTATACCTGAAGTAAATTTGTTTTCGACAAAGAAATTAAAAACAGAAGGCAAAATGCTTCCCAGGCTGTTTATTTTGGTGATGTAAGCGATGAGCCGGGTACGTAATGGAATTCCGTTGGCGTCGTAGTAATGCTGAAGAAATTCGGCTTTATACTTTGCCATATCGATGTTGGATGGACATTCGGCTTTGCAACCCTTGCACGAAAGACATAAATCGAGTATGGAATAAATTTCCTTGTGGTCAAAAGGGTTTGTTTTGGTGGAATTCGTCAGAAATTCACGTAAAATATTGGCGCGGGCGCGGGTAGTGGCATTTTCGTCAAGAGTAGCCATAAAGCTGGGGCACATGGTTCCGCCCATGATGGCCGATTTGCGGCAATCGGCCGAACCATTACAACTTTCGATGGCTCGTAGCATACCGCCCGATTTTGAAAAATCAAAAATGGTTTTCAAATCGCGGAATGGCTGTCCTGTCTGATAACGCAGGGAGGTGTTCATGGCAGGAGTATCCACAATTTTACCCGGGTTGAAGATGTTTTGAGCATCCCAGGTAGCTTTGATGTCCTTAAATAACTGGTAATTGTGTCCGCCGAGCATCAATGGAATAAACTCACCGCGGAGTCTTCCGTCGCCATGTTCGCCGCTGAGCGAGCCTCTGTATTTTTTAACAAGCCTGGCTGTTTCTAAGGCAACCGTGTGAAAAAGTTCTACATGCTTCGGATCTTTCAGATTCAATACCGGCCGGAGATGAAGTTCGCCGGTGGCAACATGGGCATAATACACACAACTTAACCCATGACTGGCAAGCATCGTTTTAAATTCAGCAATATATTCGGGAAGCACTTCGGGATGAACGGCGGTGTCTTCGGTAACGGCAACCGGGCGCGCATCGCCGGGGATATTGGAAAGCAGACCAAGTCCGGCTTTTCGCAATGCCCAAACGCGGGCGCAATCGGAACCAAAAACGATAGGAAAATGATAGCCATAACCGGACTGCCTCATTTCAGCTTCCATTTTTTTAGCAATATCAAGGATTTCTTCCTTTGAATTACGGGCAAATTCCACAATCAGTATTGCGCCGGGATCGCCTTTAACAAAAAAACGGTTACGGTTTTGTTCGATATTGCTTTTGGTACATTCCATAATCACATCATCCATCAGTTCCACCGAACCGGGCTGATATTTTAAGGCGATTAAATTCGCTTTTAAGGCTTCTTCAAGGTTATGGTGATGTACACAAATCAATGCCTTTTCTTTGGGCGGCAAGGGTAAAAGATGAAGCTTTATTTCTGTGGTAAAAGCTAACGTTCCTTCCGATCCGGCAAGCAAAGTGCAGAAATTAAAAGGCTTTCCTTCATCGGCAAACGGTTCCGATTCGAGCAATAAATCAATGGCGTAACCCATGTTCCGGCGGGGAATATTTTTATCAGGAAATTGCTCGCGAATTTCCTGCTGATTTTCGGGATTGGAAAGTATAGCATTAATGTTTCGATAGATACGTCCCTCGAGGGTATTTTCCTGTCCTTTGGCTAAAAATTCTTTCTTGGTTAATGACTTAAATTCTGCTTCGCTACCATCGCTGAGTATGGCTTTTATAGAAAGGACATGCTCGCGGGTGCTTCCATAAATGAGCGAGTGTGCGCCGCAGGAATTGTTTCCCACCATTCCGCCAATCATACAACGGCTTGAAGTAGAGGTTTCCGGTCCAAAAAATAAACCGTAAGGTTGTACTTTTTTATTCAGTTCATCAAGAACTACTCCCGGCTGAACGCGTATCCAATGTTCTTCGGCATTTATTTCCAGGATATCTGTCATGTATTTCGACACATCCACGATGATGCCACTGCCGACGACCTGTCCGGCTAATGATGTGCCTGCCGTACGCGGAATGAGCGATGTTTTTTCGTCATGGGCAAAGGATATCAGTGTTTTAATATCTCCGGCATCTTTCGGACGAACAACACCTAACGGCAATTCGCGGTAAGCCGAAGCGTCTGTTGCATACATCAACCGCCAAGTTTCGGCGGTAAATACATCGCCTTTAATGCGTTCTTGCAGTTTTTCTAATTTCTGCTGAATGGGATTCTTGATCATAAAAAAAGAATAAGCTGCAAATTTCACTATTTTTCTGGTTTAATCCAGTAAAGATTTACATCCCAGCTTCCAATATGATATTTTTTTACCGAATCAGCTTTTTCGGAGAGGATTATACCATTAGTAAGATATGCCTTTTCTGAATCCGTTTCGTCAGTTTCTGAAATGATTATCCGTGGTTTATATTTTTTAATGGGATTTTTATAATTCAGAAAATTATTCCATACCGGGAGCGTCCGTGCTTTGCAATCCCAGCATAATGCCGGGGCCCAGGCGCCGATAATTGGTTGATTGTACGAATATTTGGCAAGATAAGCATTCGCTTCTTTTAGTACAAACGTACGCTGCCGGTAGGTGGTATAAAGTGTTGTTATATTCTGGCAGAAAAGGAGCATGAATATGCAAAATGAAATAACTTTTACCAGGCCATTTCTCTTTTGGAAAATGGGATGAAATAACAACTCTGAAATAACAACGCTTATCAATAAACCCATTGAAAAATAGAAACTTATTAAGTATCTGGTAGGCAAATATCCCATGGTTAGCTTATGCGTTTCCAATAGAAACCAAAGAACAGAGCAAATGAATATGGTTCTGAATTCGATTCTTTTAAAGAAGAAAAAAATGAGGAAACCAGTTAAAAAACAAATACAAAAGACACTACTATAAATAGAGTTTACGTTGTTAAAGAATATGTCCCGGATATTGTTTTTTATGATTTCACCGGTTTCACCGCTAATTTTAAAAGATCCCGACTGGTTAGCCATCATATAATCAAAGGTTTTTTGTAAAGGCAGATACCAGAAAAAGATAAAACATAACGATAGACCAATCAATGTAAAACACAAATACCGAAAGTTTTTGAAAAACAATTTCTTGTCGTAAGGATTGATAAAATAATCTATTGGCGTAGCCAGCAAAGCAAAGGGCAATAAATAAATAAACTGGATCTTTGCCATGAAAGCGCCGAAAATAAAAACCTGTGATAAAATGAGAAATGTTTTAGGTTTGCCAGCGTTGGTTGCATATAAAAAAAAGAATAAAATAGCCATGGTGAAAAGGGAAACGCTCAACATTTCGGCAAGGCAAAAATGGGAAAACTGGTGAATTTGATATTTAAGAAAAACCGTTCCGACGAGAACCGGGAGAATATATCTGACTTTTTTTAAAGTGCAGATATAGAAAAGTATACCAATAATAAGTAATAAAATGGTTAACCTGCCGGCAAGATGACTGGTTCCAAAAATTTCAAAAGGCAGAAAAAGTATGGCGTTGAAAAGTGGAGTTTTAACCAAATTGTCGCATTCGTTAAAGCTCAGATAACCATGGTTTATAAAATTTCTAAGTTGGCAGGTATTCAGTCCTTCATCCGTAAATGGTCCGCGGCTGAATGAAATATTAATATCCGGATCAGTGCTGAAATAGGGAAAATGTGAAAGAAAAAGCAAAATTAAAAGCATAATTCCGACAAGAAAAAAGCATTTGGTTGGATTTTTGATAAAATTATTCATATGCAAATGATAATTGTTGTTTAGTCAATTTTTGTCAAGATTAACTGGTAGTCTCCTGTTTTTTCATTAATTAATGCCATTATTCAAAGCTAAGCCAATATTCTGTTTTTGTGAAATTTGGTTTCGCAAAACTATCTAAAAATGAGGTTTGAAAAATATTTTATCAACAAACGGGTTATCAAAATAAATAATTTTAGGATAATGACATTTTTTAGCTTATTTTTGATGTCAAATTCAATTGTTTATGAATAACTATACTCTTATTCGTTCGGGAAACCACCCCATCTATTTGTGCGATATTAATTCATATTTTTTTGAAGCGTTTTTTAAAAACTCATCGAAAGAGTATTCAAAGATTTTTATTCTGACGGATGAAAATACTAATTTGCACTGTCTTCCACTATTTTTGGAAATAACAAAAATTGATGTAAAACCTATTGTTATTCAAATAGAAAGTGGCGAAAAAAATAAAACGATAGAAACAGTAATACAGCTTTGGAAAAAATTGATTGACTCCAGAGCCGACAGAAATTCATTGTTGGTTACTCTTGGTGGAGGCGTTATTTGTGATTTGGGTGGTTTTGTAGCAGCTACTTACATGCGGGGCATAAGTTTTATTCATTTTCCGACAACTCTTGTGGCTATGGTAGATGCATCCATCGGTGGAAAAGTCGGAGCTAATATCCGGAATCTTAAAAATCAGGTTGGTTTGATAGCACAACCGCTGGCAGTATTCATTTTGCAGGATTTTTTGAAAACGCTTCCTCAAAATCAACTTCTTTCCGGTTTCTCCGAAATGGTTAAGCATGCTTTAATTCATAATAAAGTCAGTTGGGAAAAAATGAATAAGGTTATTGTTAACGAAATTGTTGACTGGAAAGAGCTGATTAATGATTCCGTTAAAATTAAAGTAAAAATAGTAAACGCAGACCCTTATGAACATAGCTATCGTAAGATTTTGAATTTTGGCCATACGATAGGCCATGCTTTTGAGACTTTAGCCATGAAAAATACACAAAATCAACTTTTGCATGGAGAAGCTGTTGCCATGGGAATGCTATGCGAAATATGGCTTTCGACTAAGTTAGCCGGGCTTAACACAAACGAAATGAATGAAATTAATAATTTTATACTTTCACAGTTTCAATATTATGTATTGCCAGAAAACTCTGAAAATGAAATCCTTGAAATCCTTTCGCATGACAAAAAAAATATTTTTGGCGAATTCAATTTTACCCTTTTATCCGCTATTGGTAAACCAGTCATTAATCAAAAATGCAGTGTTGATTTGATACGGGAAAGCCTGAATTATTACCGGAATTTAAAGCATAATTGATTTTTTTGCCAAATGATAGTTAAAAAAGAAGATAAAAAATTACAGGGAATCATTTACTTACCGGCATCAAAAAGTATCAGTAACCGCCTGCTGATGTTAAAAGCCATATCCGGCAAAGATTTTAATATTTCCAATTTATCGGAAGCAGACGATACTAAGTTATTATCTGATCATCTTGCTGTAATAGCGCAGAATACTAAAATTAAATCAACGCAAATAACAGCACTTGATTGCGATAATGCCGGAACGGTTATTCGTTTTTTAACGGCTTATCTTTCGTCGACAACCGGAACATGGCTACTTTCAGGTTCGGAACAGATGAAAAAACGTCCCATTGCCATTTTAATCAATGCTTTACGTGAACTTGGAGCTTCAATAAATTATCTTAATGAAGATGGCTTTCCTCCATTACTAATTAAAGGAAATCAATTACGGGGTGGCAGTATCGAGATGAATGCCGGAATTAGTAGCCAATACATTTCAGCTTTGCTGATGATCGCTCCATCTTTACCGGGTGGGCTAACCATCAAATTATCCGGTAATTTGATTTCTATGCCATACATTAAACTTACCATCAGCCTGATGGAAAGTTTTGGGATACAAATCAGTTTTTCAGGTAATAAAATTACTGTTGGAGAACAGAAATTTAAAGCAAATGATTCTATGGTTGAAAGCGATTGGTCGGCTGCATCTTATTGGTATCAAATGGCTGCTCTTGCTGATGAAGTGGATGTTACATTGATTGGATTAAAGGATACTCGCACTCAAGGCGATTCTGTTGTTTCTCATATATTTAGAAATTTTGGTATAGAAACGGAATATTTATCAAACGGCGTCCGGATAACGAAGAAGCGAAAAACTATCCATCGGATGTATTTAAATTTTGCTGATTTTCCGGATATTGCACCTACAGTGATTGCTACCTGTGCTGGAATGGGAGTTGACGAAATATTTTTTGGACTTGGCAGCTTGCATATTAAGGAAACGGATAGAATAAAAGCTTTAGAAACAGAATTGACCAAAATCGGCTGTCATTTTGCTGGTTGCGAACATTCCGATGTCTGGTATTTGAAAAAAGAGAAGGGCTGCGAATCACGGCAAATTTCTTTTAATACCTACGATGATCACCGGATGGCTATGGCTCTTGCACCTTTAGCCTTAAAATTTGGTCAGATTTCGATAGCGAATCCAGAGGTGGTCTCAAAATCCTATCCTGGATTTTGGAACGATATTCAATCGGTTGGATTTCAATTAATAAAATAATTTTCCATTTTTTTATGATTCCGGGTGAGGAATTTTAGATAAATTTGTTCCAAATTATTATTTATGATTGTTGATGTTTTTATCCCTTGTTTTGTAGATCAAATTTATCCTGAAACCGGAATGAACATGATAAAAATCCTTGAAAAAGTGGGATTGGATGTTCATTACAATGAAAAACAAACCTGTTGTGGCCAAATGTTATTCAACAGCGGTTTCTGGGATGAAGCTAAAGCCATAGGTGAAAAATTTATCCGTGATTTTTCAAATGATCGCCCAATTATCGGTCCTTCCGCATCGTGCGTGGGTTTTATTCGTAATTATTACGACGAATTATTTTACAACACAGCCCTGCATATAGAATATAAAGCGTTAAAAAAGAACATTTTTGAATTTACCGATTATATGGTAAATTATCTTAAAATTCAGGATTTGGGAGCCACTTTTAATCACGTAGTTACTTACCATGATTCGTGTGCCGCTTTGAGAGAATATAAAATTAAAAATGAGCCGCGTGTTTTACTTAGTCATGTTAAAGGGCTGGAATTAAGAGAAATGAAAGATACCGAAGTCTGCTGTGGATTTGGGGGTACCTTTTCGGTTAAAAATGAGGCTATTTCTACGGCCATGGCTGAACAAAAAGTGAAAAATGCACTTGAAACCGGCGCCGAATATATCGTTTCCACCGATGCTTCATGTCTGATGCATCAACAGGGATATATTGACAAACACAAACTTCCTATTAAAACGATTCATATTATTGATGTCTTGGCTTCGGGATGGTAAACTTATTTTCGACGAATGAAACCCACAATCGACAAAAACGGGTGAAAATTAATTTTTTGGCATTAGTTAAGAAATTCAGCATTCTTTGTATCCTTTTCCTGAATTCATATTATTCGGAATGTCAAAGCTTTGTTATTAATGGCCGGATTAATGGCTTACAACAGAAAACTATTTATCTTTTCGATTATTATGGCGAAAAAAATACGTTGATTGATTCCGCAACAGTAAATGACCGGAATGATTTTCAGCTTAAACTGAAGCCCAATCAGCCTGTCGGATTATTAAAATTAAAATTAACCGACGATAAATCCATTGATATTGTTTTTAATAACGAAAATATCTCATTTTCAACGAATTTAAACTATCTCACTGATTCAATGAATGTTTTTCAATCAGTAGAGAATAAGTTGTATTACAGTTACTTAAATCAACGAAATAAGACTCATATTAAACTCGAAATACTTAATCAGGTATTGAGTAATTATCCTGAAAAGGATAGTTTTTATTTATCGGCAAAAAATGAATTTTTAGCGCTGCAACTCAGGCATGAAATTTCTATGCAAAATATTGTAAATGAGCAACCATTGAGTTTCACGGCGCGGATTATAAAAATGGAAAAATCTCCGTTGGTAAATCCGGAAATAAAACCTGCCTTGCGTAATGATTATATGCGTCGTCATTTTATGGATGATGTTATGTTTGATGATACACTTTTGATCCGAAGCAATGTCCTTTCGTCGCGCCTTATCATGTATTTATCATTTTACCGTAATCCACAGTTTAGCAAGGATAAACAGGAAACAGAATTTATAAAAGCTATTGATACTATTTTACAAAAAGTGCGTGTAAATGAAAGGGTTTATGAATTTGCGATTGATTATCTGATAAAAGGATTTGAAAAATATGGTTACGATCGTCTTATTACTCACATTGCACTGAACAGCCGTTTTGAAGAAGAATGTGTCAACCCGGAACGAAGAGAACAGTTGGAGAAAAAAATAGAAAACTTGAAAAGACTGGCTGTTGGCAAAACGGCCCCTGATTTTGAAATGACTTGTTCCAACAAACAAAATACTACATTATTGGATATTACATCGAATTATACTTTATTATTGTTTTGGGCAAGTTGGTGTCCGCACTGCAATCTGTTAATGCCTGAATTAAAGGATGTATACGATAAATATAAAAATAAATTAACATTAATTGCCATTTCAATAGATACGGACAAAGAAGCTTATCAGGATTTTTTAGCTAAAAATCCGACAAAATGGATTGATTGTTGCGATTTTATGGGATGGGAATGCAAAGCGGTAAAAGATTACGATGTATTTGCCACTCCGACCATGTACTTATTGGATAGGGATAAAAAAATATTGTCAAAACCAATTACAATCAACGAATTAAAAGATGCTCTTCTGGAAATTGGCTTGAATTGAAACACTTTAATCAATATCAGCTAAAAGCTTTATCTTTGCCGTTCCATTTTTTCAACTAATTTTAAAAATGAATAAACAAAATATTTTTGGTATAGTACTGATTTTCGCCATCGTTATTGGCTTTAGTTTGTGGCAACGTCCAACACAGAAAGAACGTGAGTCCATGCAGCGAACTCAGGATTCTCTTTTGGCGGTTCAGCACAATGCTGAATTGATGGCCGCTTCAAAAATGAAAGAGGCTGCACAGAAAGCAAAAGTAACCGACACCACGGCAAAACACGAGCCATTACCTTCCGATACATCAAAATTAAAATCAAAACTTGGAGCATTTTCCAATGCAGCTGAAGGGAAAAATAAATTTTATACCATTGAAAATGATTTGCTTAAAATTAAAATATCTGCACGTGGCGGAAGAATTCAAACCGTTCAGTTAAAAAAATATCAGACCTACGATACCTTGCCTTTGATTATTTTTGATGCCGATTCATCCCTTTTTGGATTTACCTTTTTCTCCGACAATCGAAATATCAATTCTGATTCGCTTTATTTTCAGCCTGTTTGGTCCAATCAATCACAGACAGGGAAGGATTTGATGAAGGTAAGCGGTACCAATTCCCTTAAATTTTCGATGCGGCTTTATGTAAATGCTGGCGATACAGGGTATAATCGGAATAAATATCTCGAATTTGTTTACACTCTTAAAGGTGATAAATACGATGTGGAATATACGGTTAATTTTGTTGGACTTAGTGATGTGGTTGCTAATAATGTTAATGCCATAAATCTGGATTGGCGGGTTAACATGCGTTCGCAGGAGCGAAGCCTGAAAAACGAACGGTTAAATGCGACGGTGTATTATAAATATTATCAGGATGAAGTTAAATATCTGAAAGAAACAAAAGATGAAGAAGACGACCTGAAAACCAAAGTGAAATGGATTTCATATAAAACGCAGTTCTTTTCGGCTTCCCTCATTGCCGGTGATTATTTTAATAATGCCAGCATCTCGACAGTTACCAAAGGCGACAGGTTTCATTACCTTAAAACCATGAGTGCTTCGATTAGCGTTCCAGTCAATCTGACTTCAAATCAAAGCATTCCATTTTCATTTTATTTCGGTCCCAACAAATATAACATCCTTCGTAAATATCATCTTGATTTGGAAAGACAGATACCGCTTGGTTGGAGTTTCTTTCTTATGCAATGGATTAACCGTTATGGCGTAATTCCAGTCTTCGATTTCCTGAGCAAATTTTCTTTAAATTATGGTATTATTATTCTAATTCTTACCATTTTACTTAAAATTGTGCTTTTCCCTATTGCCTATAAAACGTACACATCTTCAGCTAAAATGAGAGTGCTGAAACCAGACGTGGACGATATCAACAATAAGTATCCTAAAAAGGAAGATGCTATGAAAAAACAACAGGCGGTGATGGCTCTATACAAAAAAGCGGGCGTCAATCCCATGTCTGGCTGTATTCCATTGCTATTACAGATGCCTATTCTTTTTGCATTTTTCCGGTTTTTCCCATCCTCAATTGAACTACGGCAGCAACCCTTCCTCTGGGCTCACGACCTTTCGTCGTATGATTCGATTTTGGATTTGCCCTTTAAAATTCCATTCTATGGCGATCATGTCAGCTTGTTTTGCTTATTGATGACAATTTCCACCATCATTTATACTAAAATAAATAATGATATGATGGCCGGTTCCACCCAGCAGATGCCGGGCATGAAAACCATGATGTATCTGATGCCGGTAATGTTTCTTGGCTTCTTCAACGATTATTCTTCCGGTTTGAGCTATTATTATTTATTAGCTAACTTATTCACTTTTGGTCAGATGTGGGCTTTCCGCAAGCTTGTGAATGAAGACGCCATTCATCAAAAAATTCAGGAAAATAAAAAGAAAACTGTTAAAGTTTCGAGTTTCCAGAAGCGGCTCGAAGATATGGCTAAGCAACGAGGTTATAATCCTAAAAGATAAATTATTAAATAGCTGAATTGTGTGATTGTTTAATATAAAATTTGATATTAAACAATCATGCAATGTATTTCAAAAAAAGATTAAGCGCTTTTTTCTTTGACTCATCAAAAGGATAGTTAATGTCGTTTTGCAAATAACTAAGCAGGTTAATCCCTTTTGGAATTTGATAATTAGTATTTTCAATGGCTTTAGGAATATTACTGACTCCCCATGCTGTTGCCTCATTAAATTTTGCCAGAAATGCCTGAGGAATAGCCTTATTGGCTGTCCAGCAGGCAAAAACAAATGGCAGTCCGGTGAATTTTTGCCATTCTTCAGCCAAATCGTAAACAAACGGAAAATGATTTCTCATTTCAAAAGTTTTATCACCAATGATTACCGCAGCATCTATGCTTTCGATATTTGAAAAAACTTCCGGATTTGCTGGCAACCATTCGGGATATATTTTCCAGAAATTATCTGAAAGAACTTTAATTAATTTTACAGAAGTACGTGATTCAAAATCGAGATAGATCCTTTTTATCTCTTTCACCGGTTTACGACTGACTAAGAGTACCGTTCTTACAACTCCACATGCCCCTATGCAATAATTAGTTAAAAGATGATAATTTTTTAATGCAGGCAAAACGGCAACCGGTACCAGCCCGATATCTACCTTATCGGTTATTAATTTTTGGGCACAAACTGCTGGTACGTCCAAATCCATTTGGTAGTTCGTTAGAAATCCAGAGCTTTTGATCCCATATACAAAAGGAAGCGTGTTGAGGTAAGATACAGCCGAAATACGGATAGGTTTCATGAATTATTTTTTTTGCAAAAATAGATTAATGAATTCTTTATAGTTAATAAATTTTAAAAAAAACGTATCTTTGCGCCCCAAAACCGAAAAAATCCGGATTTGAAATTAACCTTAGTATTAACCCGTTCTGAATGCTGTTAGATTAAAAATCAGGCTTTCCGGACATAAAAGAAAAAAGATGACTGAAGAAAACAATGTAAATGATGAGTTGGAAAATGTAAACGAAGTTGAATCCGCTGCGGACGAGACACCATTACCAACTGAAGACCAGCCAGCTATTGAAGCAACAGAGGTATCGGCAGAAAACAAAGAAGAAAATTTAGCCAAAGAAACTAATGAAAAGCCTGAAGCTACTATTAATGAAACTGCTGCAATTACTACCGACGAACAAAAACCTGAAGTTACTGTTAAACACGAGCCAAGTGTGCCCGAAAATTTTGATTGGGACACCATCGGAAAAAAACATGAATTTTATTCGGCTGCCGAAAGAGAAAAACTTGAAAAGGTTTATGATAAAACCTTGAGTCAGATTGCCGAACATGAAGTACTTAATGGTATTATTGTTGGAAAAACATCCCGTGAATTAGTTGTAAATATCGGTTTCAAATCGGATGGTGTTATTCCTTTATCGGAGCTTCGTTATAACCCCAATATTAAACTTGGTGATGAAATAGAAGTGTATGTCGAAAGCCAGGAAGACCCAAGTGGTCAGCTTATTCTTTCACATAAAAAAGCCCGTATCCTTAAATCATGGGAACGTGTTAATCAGGCTTATGATACACAGGAAATTATAAATGGTTATGTTAAATGTCGTACCAAAGGCGGTTTGATTGTTGATGTTTTTGGCATCGAAGCATTCCTGCCTGGTTCACAAATAGATGTGAAGCCAATACGCGATTACGATATTTATGTGGATAAAGTCATGGAATTTAAGGTTGTTAAAATCAACCATGAATATAAAAATGTTGTCGTTTCGCACAAAGCACTAATTGAAGACGAACTCGAACAACAGAAAGCTGAAATTATCAGCAAGCTCGAAAAAGGACAAATACTCGAAGGAACCGTTAAAAATATTACTTCTTACGGAGTATTCATCGATTTAGGCGGAGTTGATGGTTTAATTCATATTACCGACCTCTCATGGGGCCGCATCAACCATCCGGAAGAAATTGTTCAGCTTGACGAAAAAATCAAAGTGGTAATTCTTGATTTTGATGATAATAAGAAACGTATTGCCCTTGGTTTGAAACAGCTTACTCCTCATCCGTGGGATTCGCTTGATCAATTGATGAAGGTAGGCGATAAAGTAAAAGGTAAAGTTGTCGTTATTGCCGATTATGGTGCTTTCATAGAAATAGCTCCCGGAGTTGAAGGTTTAATTCATGTTTCGGAAATGTCGTGGAGCCAGCATTTACGTACTGCTCAGGATTTCCTGAATGTAGGTGATGAAGTGGAAGCTGTTATTCTTACCCTTGACCGCGAAGAACGCAAAATGTCGTTAGGCATCAAACAACTTATTCCCGATCCATGGGCAAACATCATGGAAAAATATCCCATCAAGTCGAAACATCAGGCTACCGTTCGTAATTTTACCAACTTCGGTATTTTTGTGGAACTGGAAGAAGGAGTTGATGGTTTAATCCATATTAGCGATTTGTCATGGTCGAAGAAGATTAAACATCCTGCCGAGTTTACTAAAATTGGTGAAAAAATTGACGTCATCGTATTGGATGTTGATGTTGAAAACCGCCGTTTGAGTTTAGGACATAAACAATTGGAAGAAAATCCTTGGGAAGTATTTGAAAGTATTTTCACCCCAGGCTCTATTCACAAAGGAACGATTTCCGGTACCAGCGATAAGGGAGTTATTGTTACTCTGCCTTATGGTGTAGAAGGTTTTGCTCCTATTCGTCATCTCCAAAAAGAAGATGGAACCACTGCCCGCGTTGAAGAAACTCTCGACTTTAAGGTGATTGAATTTTCGAAAGAAAATAAAAAAATCATATTGTCGCATTCACGTATTTTCCAGGATGCTGCTGTTTCGCAGAAAGCCAAAGAACAATCGCAGAACGAAGATGCTGAAAAATCAACTAAAAAAGCCGTTAAAAAGATAAAAGACAATCTTGAACGGACAACTTTAGGCGATTTGGAAGCCTTGGCTAATCTGAAATCAGATATGGAAACTTCTGAAAAGGCTGCTCTGAAAAAGAAAGCCGATAAAATGAAAAAAGCTCACGAAGAAAAAGAGAAGAAAGAGGAAGAAGCTAAAGCAGCCGAGGCTATCGAAAATGCTAATGACGATACTCCTGTTGCAGAAGCTACCAATGAAGAAACTTCTGTTGAATAAGCTTTTATAATTCTATTTTAAAAAATCCTTTTCTCCATTCATTAATTTAGGGAAAAGGATTTTTTAATTGTTTTAACTTAAAAATAAAGAAACAATATTGTCGTTTTAAATTTATCTGCTCTCTGAAAAGACCCTTCATTTTGACAAGTTTAGTCTTACGAAGTTCAAAACAGGATAAATACCTGGAGAATTCACAAATAGCAGGATATTTTTTACAAAAACGTAGAGAAAAAAGCAGAAAATTAATTAGGAATTAATATTTACGTAACGAATTTTCTTAATTTTGCAATCCTCTAAATGATGATAAGTTTTACGATTATAACTTTCACTAAATAAATTAATAATAATACAAAAGGAGAATATAAAATGAGTAACACTAATGAAAAAAAGTATGTTTACTTTTTTGGCGGTAAAAAAGCCGAAGGCGAAGCTACGATGAAAAACCTTCTCGGAGGTAAAGGAGCTAACTTAGCCGAAATGGTAAATATTGGATTACCCGTACCAGCAGGTTTCACCATCACCACCGAAGTTTGTACGGCTTATTATGCAAATAACAAAAACTATCCACAAGAGCTCAATGCTCAGGTTATGGATGCTTTGAAGCGCACTGAAGCCGAAATGGGAATGATTTTCGGTGATAAAGATAATCCATTATTGGTATCCGTTCGCTCTGGCGCACGCAGTTCAATGCCGGGTATGATGGAAACCGTTTTAAATGTTGGTTTAAACAACCAAACCCGTGAAGGTTTGATAAAAAAGACAAACAATCCCCGTTTTGTTTACGATTCTCAACGTCGTTTAATCCAGATGTATGCAGATGTTGTAATGGAAAAAGCTGCTGGTTTGGAACCTGAAGAAGGCAAAGGCGTTCGTCAACAATTAGAACATGAACTTCAGAAAATGAAAGATGCTCATGGTTGCAAAAGTGATACCGACCTTACCGCTGAAAACCTGAAAGATCTTATCGAAATATATAAAGTAAAAGTAAAAGAAGTCATTGGCAAACCATTTCCTGAAGATGCAATGGAACAACTCTGGGGTGCAGTTAGCGCTGTATTCCAAAGCTGGAATGGTAAACGTGCCATTTCTTATCGTCGTTTTGAAGGTATTCCTGAAGAATGGGGAACGGCTGTAAACGTTCAATCCATGGTATTCGGAAATATGGGCGATACTTCAGCTACCGGTGTAGCTTTTACCCGTAATCCTGCTACCGGCGACAACTATTTTTATGGCGAATGGTTAGCTAACGCTCAGGGCGAAGATGTGGTTGCAGGTATTCGTACCCCAAACCCAATCAATGAAATAGGTAAAGATGAACATACCCGTCATTTACATTCCTTAGAAACGGCTATGCCCGTTGTATATCAGGAATTGAACAAATATCAGCTGCTTCTCGAAAAGCATTATCACAATATGCTCGATATTGAATTCACTATCCAGGATCAAAAATTATACATGCTTCAGTGCCGCGTTGGAAAACGTAACGGCCCTGCTGCCGTTCGTATGGCTTTGGATATGCTTAAAGAAGGTTTAATTACCAAGGAAGAAGCTGTTTTACGCGTTGAACCTCATCAGTTGGACGAATTACTTCACCCCATTATTGATCCTGCTGCCGAAAAGAAACTTAAACCTTTTGCCAAAGGTTTACCCGCAGGTCCTGGCGGAGCTGCCGGACAGATTGTTTTCAACTCGGAAGATGCAGTGGAATGGGCTAAAAAAGGTAAATTAGTTATTTTGGCCCGTGAAGAAACCAATCCTGAAGATATCGAAGGTATGCGTGCCGCTACGGCTATTCTTACCGCACGCGGTGGAATGACCAGCCATGCTGCTTTGGTTGCCCGTGGTTGGGGTAAATGCTGCATCGTTGGTGCCGGAACGCTGAAGATTAATGCTTCTGCTAAGACGATCACTTATGATGGTGGCGTTTTCAACGAAGGCGACTTCGTTACCTTAAACGGCTCCAAAGGCTATATTTACAAAGGCGAATTGCCAATGATTAAAGCTGCTGAAGAAAATCCCGATTTCCAATCGTTCATGAATTTATGCGACACCGTACGTACCATGAAAATCCGTACGAATGCCGATTCACCGGAAGATGCTAAAAAAGCCCGCGCTTTTGGCGCCGAAGGTATTGGCCTGTTCCGCACCGAGCACATGTTCTATGGTTTAAATTCAGAAAAACCATTGTTCCTGCTTCGTAAAATGATTGCCAGCAATACCGTTGAAGAACGTCGTGCCGCTTTAGCCGAACTTTTCCCATATGCCAAAGCTAACGTAAAAGCAACTCTTGAAGCTATGGATGGCCTGCCAGTTACTTTCCGTACATTAGATCCACCATTACATGAATTTGTTCCTAACAATCCTGAAGAACGCAGTAAATTAGCAAAGAGTTTAAATGTTAGCGCCGACGAATTCAATCGCCGTGCCGATGCTTTGCACGAAAACAACCCAATGATGGGCCATCGTGGTGTTCGTCTGGGTATCACTTATCCCGAAATTACCGAAATGCAGGTAAGAGCTATCTTTGAAGCTTCTGCCGAATTGATTAAGGACAAGAAAAATCCTTTACCGGAAATTATGATTCCCGTTACTTGTGCTGCTTCTGAATTGAAAGACCAATATCAGATTGTTGACCGCGTTTACAATGAAGTGTTAGCCAAATTTGGTATTAAGGAAATTAAACACCTTGTGGGTACCATGATTGAAATTCCTCGCGCAGCTCTTACCGCTGATAAAATTGCCGAGTATGCACAGTTCTTCTCTTTTGGAACGAACGACCTTACCCAGATGGGATTTGGTTTTTCACGCGACGATATCGGCTCATTCCTGCCCGAATATCTTGAAAAGAAGATATTACCCGTTGACCCGTTCAATGTACTGGATCAGGAAGGTATCGGACAATTGATCGAGATCGCCGTTAAAAAAGGACGCGCTACCCGTAAAGATATTCATATCGGTATCTGCGGCGAACATGGCGGCGAACCTTCATCGGTTGAATTCTGCCATCGTCTGGGCTTTACGTATGTAAGCTGTTCCCCATTCCGCGTTCCTATCGCACGTTTAGCCGCTGCCCAGGCAGTTGCCCGTACAAAATAGTTAGTGCAGAATAAATAAAACCCTACATTCCTTTTTAAATTATGAGAATGTTTGATAACCGGAAGGAGGTAGGTCAATGACTTACCTCCTTCTTTTATTTAAGGTCTGCTGAAAGACCATAGAACCACGAAGTGGTTAACTATGAATAGTCCCGAATGGAATTTGGGGTAAAATGTTAAACAAACCATGAACTCCGGCAGGGGTTCAAGATGGCTACAATTGAACCCTTTCCGGGTTCCTGACGATAAAATGGATTCCAACCCCGAATTCCATTCGGGGCTATTCGTATAAAATCCCTTCGGGATTTTAGGGAAACAAACACAGGTATTTATTAGAAACAAATCTCCGGACATTCGAAGAAACGAGTTTTTCCTGAACTTAACCTAAAGTTATTTAGGGTTTACTGAAAAAACCACGAAGTGGTTAACTATGAATAGTCCCGAATGGAATTCGGGGTAAAATGTTAAACAAACCATGAACTCCGGCAGGGGTTCAAGATGGCTACAATTGAACCCTTTCCGGGTTCCTGACGATAAAATGGATTCCAACCCCGAATTCCATTCGGGGCTATTCGTATTAAATCCCTTCGGGATTTTAGGGAAACAAACACAGGTATTTATTAGAAACAAATCTCCGGACATTTGAAGAAACGAGTTTTTCTTGAACTTAACCTAAAGTTATTTAGGGTTTACTGAAAAAACCACGAAGTGGTTAACTATAAATAGCCCCGAATGGAATTCGGGGTAAAATGTTAAACAAACCATGAACTCCGGCAGGAGTTCAAGATGGCTACAATTGAACCCTTTCCGGGTTCCTGACGATAAAATGGATTCCAACCCCGAATTTCATTCGGGGCTATTCGTATTAAATCCCTTCGGGATTTTAGGGAAACAAGTATCCAGACAAAACCCGACAGTGAACCCGACAGTGATCATTTAAAAACTCATCAGTGATCATTTAAAAACTCATCAGTGATCATTTTAAAACCCAACAGTGATCACTTTAAAACTCGACAGTGATCACTTTAAAACCCGACAGTGTTCGCTTGATAAAGAGATACGGTTCTCTTGAAGAAGAGATACGGTTCTCTTGAAGAAGAGATACGGTTCTCTTGAGGAAAAGATACGGTTCTTCTGAGGAAAAGATACGGTTCTCTTGGGTAAGAGATACGGTTCTCTTGGGTAAGAGATACGGTTCTCTTGGGTAAAAGATACGGTTCTCTTGGGTAAAAGATACGGTTCTCTTGAGGAAAAGATACGGTTCTCTTGGGTAAGAGATACGGTTCTCTTGGGTAAGAGATACGGTTCTCTTGAAGAAGAGATACGGTTCTCTTGGGTAAGAGATACGGTTCTCCCGAGGAAGAGATACGGTTCTTTTTTAAAACGCTTCCTTATATCGTTACAACAAGTTGACTGTTATTCGAAAAATCGGTCAAACGGCAAATACGGATTTATGGTTTAAAGCGAAATAAGGAATAACGATTAGTTAGTGATAGAACAATGCTTTTCTGAAGGGTTTGCGGGTATTGAAATATTTTTTCAAAAACGCCTGTTCCTTTTCAAGGCGGTTGGAAAGATCGTTGAGCTGGCGTTTGAAGACGGCAATGCTTTTCCTGATTTCTGCATTAGGATTTGAAATCATGGTAAAATACATTTCTGAAGTCTGGTACCTGACCCGGCAGCTATCGAAAACCGCTTGAATTGCCTGATCGGATGCCATTGTTTTAAACTGATGATTTTTGGCGTCGCTGTATTGGTTAAAAAAAGCAACAGCGGCATTGAATTCGGCAGTGCTCAGGTTTAAAATATCGACACTTTCGTTAAAAACTTTGACCTTTTCGTTCTGTTTATAGATCTCTCCGTTTTTGACAAAAAGGTTATATTCATCGGCTATCATTTGATTTTCAATGCCACATTCTTTTATCCGGCGTGCGGAAGCTTCCGCACGCTGAAGTTTGTTCTGTTTGTTGTATTCAGCCAGACTGTCGTTGAAATTAAAATACGTTCGTTGCTTTGCGTTGGAAAAATCATTGTTTATGAAATCGCTATGCGTAAAAGGATAATCTAAAAACTGCCAAAGCGGATCGAACGGGCAGTGTGTTAGAATAAATTTATCGGGCGGAACCATGAAATAATCCGATGAAAACTTTTTGGTGAAGCTTCCGTTGTTAACAAAACCCGAAGCCCAGGTGGGATCCATGAGATACCATTTGTTGTCAAGCAACACGGCATTCCAGCCATGGCTCAGATTCATTATTTTATCTTTCTGGCGGGTATAGCCCGAAATAGTTACGGACGGAATGCCTAAGCCCTGGCAAAGCGAATTGAATACTTCGGAATAGCCCTGGCAAACGTCGCGTCGTGCCGTAAGAGTGTGCTTTATCCTTTCGCTGTTCGAAATCTGTTGATGACCTGCTTTAAGCATATCAAGGTCGTAGGAAATGTTGTTCGCTATCCAGTAATACACGGCCATAACACGATCCTTCGGTGTATCAAAATGTGCGGAAATATAGGCAACTAAGCTTTCGATCGAACGGGTAGAGTCGTAGGGAATGGCATTCACCGGTTTAACTACCTGGCGGAAGTCAAATTTTTGTGAAAAGACATTAGTAACGGAAAACAACAAAACTATGAACAGCAGAAATCGTTTCATAAGATAGCTTTCTGTGAAAGGATAAAAAGAGTTTAGGAAAAGAAGAATTGCTTCGGCTTATACCGTCATAATATCTTTTTCTTTTGACTCAAAAATCTTATCAACTTTTATAATATTAGCGTCGGTAACCGTTTGAATGTCTTTTTCAAGGTTTTTGATCTCGTCTTCCGGGATGCCGTCTTTTTCAAGTTTTTTAGCGGTTTCGTTAGCCGAACGGCGGATATTACGAATGCTGACTTTGGCTATTTCGGCTTCGTTTTTAGCACGTTTCACCATATCGCGGCGGCGCTCTTCGGTAGGAGGGGGCACCATGATGCGAATCACCTCGCCGTTGTTCGTGGGATTAAATCCGAGATTGGCAGCCAGTATGGCTTTATCAATGGGACCCAGCATATTTTTTTCCCAGGGCTGAACAATAATCTGGCGCGGGTCGGGTGTGCCGATATTTGCTATCTGGTCAATAGGGGTAAGGGTTCCGTAGTAATCTACTTTGACGCCTTCGAGCATCTGCGGGCTTGCTTTACCGGCTCGTATTTTATGAAGTTCATGCTCAAGGTGGATGAGGGCATTTTGCATGCTTTCCTTGGCTTCATCGAGGCAAAACTGGACTTCTTCGTTCATCGTTATTATCTTTTTTAAATGCAAAAATAAAAAAAATCCGTATCGTAGCTTTCCAAGAAAGAAAAAACTTAGATATTGATTTTTTACTTGGTCAACTATTTTATTTTTTTACCAACGTTCCAATTTCTATGCCGGAAACAACTTTCAGGAGGTTGCCCTTGGTATTCATATCAAACACTACAATGGGAAGGTTGTTCTCGCGACAGAGTGTAAATGCAGTCAGATCCATGATGCTCAATCCTTTTTCGTAGGCTTCGTCAAACGTAAGGGTATCGTATTTAACGGCATCGGGGTGCTTTTCGGGATCGGCAGTGTAAATGCCATCCACACGAGTGCCTTTAAGAATTACGTCCGCTTTGATTTCCACGGCACGTAGAGCCGATGCGGTGTCGGTAGTAAAATACGGATTGCCGGTGCCTCCACTGATGATTACAACTTTACCTTCTTCCAGATAACTTATGGCTTTGCGACGGCTCATGGCTTCGGCCACCGGTTCAATGGCTATTCCGGAAAGGAGCTTGGTCTTGATTCCTTTTTTCTCCAAAGCGGCTTGCAATGCCATGCTGTTGATAACCGTAGCAAGCATGCCCATGTAATCGCCCTGCACGCGGTCGACGCCGGTGGCAACACCGGCCATCCCACGGAAGATATTACCTCCACCGATAACGATGGCTACTTGTACCTTTTGGTCGGCTATTGATTTTATCTCGGAAGCATAGTCCGAAAGCCTTTCCGGATCAATTCCATATTGCTGGCTGCCCATGAGGGCTTCGCCACTAAGTTTTAAAAGAATACGTTTGTATTTCATTGTATTAATTTATTTTTTACGATGACCTTGGATCTTTATTTTGAATTTACTGGCAGAGTGGTTTTCTTCTCTTCGTTGCTTGGCGTTGTACTTCTGTTGGCGGGTACATAACTGCCATTGGCATCGCCATACGTTAATCCGTTAAAATTAACGGTAGCATTTCCGTTGCTTACACTTACAGGTTGGGGATTAAACAGCCAGTCGCCCGTAGAAAATGAATTTAGAATCAAAGCAATGCGTTTACGGATAAGCAGGATGTCGCTTGCCGACAGGCTTCCGCTGCCATTAACATCACCACTGGCAAGGAAAATTCCTGCTAACGGAGTAATATTAGCGACATGCTTTTTATAAAGCAGAACATCGGAAGCGGTAACTCCGCCCCACGGTTTAGCGCTTGTAGCCTCGATGGTATAATTACCATTGGCTATTCCGCTGAATGAATAATTTCCCGTCTGATTGGACGACGTTGATGAAATGATTGAACCAGAATTATCCTTCAACTGAAGTTGAATATCATTAAGCGGAGTATTGGCGGTATTGGGATATGAAATTATTCCACTGATGGAATAACCTGTGGGAGCGCTAAGGGTAGTAACAACAACATCGTCAAAATAGAAACCATCGCCGGTAGTATAACTGTCGCTTTTTAGCGTAAATCGTAATTTTATGGTATGGCCAATGTATGGAGTTAAATTAATGCTTTCGTTTACCCACGAACTTTGCGTGCCGTCGTAAACCGGTTCGCCCGGAGCCTGATATTGTGTACCGGCATGAGTGTATTTTCCGGTAAGAGGAACCCAGGTGGTGCCTCCGTTTGTTGAAATTTTGATCTGAACATAATCGTAACCGGCTTCCAGATCCCATTTTGCCCAGTAGCTGAGATCGGCATAAACGGCTGAAGTTAAATCGATGGTATTGGTCAGGGTAATGGATTTATTAGCATTGTTACCATAATCACCGCTTGGTGAATCAGTAATACTTGCAGGTGATGAATGGTAGGACGAAGTAGTGATAGCCCATCCGCCGGGAGTCCAGTTGCCGATGGTTGTACAGGGATCATTAAAAGTAATTATGGGTTGGCCGAATATTTTTTGGATGGTGTCCATTTTCACACTGATTCCGTCGTTCAGTTTCAGGATGTACGAAAGGGCTGTTCCGCTTGGTGTATTGGGATTTAATGAAAAAGCAATGGAATCGGTAACGGTATGTCCCGGGCTGATACTTCCGAGGTTGATGGAATCACCGACATTTAAAAATTCATTACTTAATGGAATTATGGATGCGGTGAAGGTTGATGTGGAATCCAGTCCTAACTGGCTAACGCTAAATTTTAAGTATCCGGAGTTTTGCGAAATGATGGATGGCGATTCATCGGTGATGGATCCGTAATTATGAACAAATTTTGCTGCAAGCAGGCTGGTGAGCATGTTTTCCTGGCATAGAGGAATAATTTCATTAATGGTAGGCCAAAAACCGCTTCCGGCAATCTCGGGTGTGTAGGCAAGAATTTTATTTTTAGTGGTTTGCTCGCCATACATCCAGTCGTCGGAGCCACCGGTAGTAACATAAATGGTTGTAGAACTTGGGCCATAGCCATAATGGCTGTCGCCGGTCATTTTAGCGGCTTGTTTGTTAAAAAGCGGTTCATCTGGGGTAACTTCGGTTGTTGTATATCCCCAGGAATAAAGTACTAATCCCGAATTTGAATGATAGTTGATGGCTATACCAAATTGATGACTTTCGCAAAAAGCTTTGATAGCCTGTGTTTCTAGTTCTGAAAATGCGGCTGTACCACGATACGTTTCGTCATTGGGGTCGCCTGATGAGCCTTCGCCACCCCACATATAGCCATAATTGCGATTAATATCCACACCATAAATCCCGCCACCATTGTTATGACGGTTTTTACGCCAGTAACCTCCACCGCTGGGATTGGTGGTTTGGTTATATTTATATCCATCAGGGTTCATGATGGGTACAAAATACATTTCTGTATGGTCCACCAGGTATTTTATATCGGCATCGGTATTATAATTTTCAAGTAAATAATACATATAAAAAAGCAGATGCATCATTCCGATGGGTTCGCGGGCATGGTGCATGCCGGTATAAAGTACCTGAGGTTTTGGATCCTTCTGCACTGCATTTCCGGTTATTTTTACCATGTATAACGAACGATTTTCATCGGTCTGCCCAATGGATACTTTTTGTGAAATAAGATCAGGATAATGAGCATACATATAGTCAAGATTGCTGATGTATTCCTCCCAAGTGCAAAATCCACCCATTGAGCCAAGCTGAAATTCATAGGGAACAGGATAATCGCGGGATAATTTAGGATCGCCGGTAAGTGGCTTATTGGCATATTCCTGATTGGTTTTCAGATAATGTGCCAGGACATCATCTACAAGAATGTCGAATTTAAATCCATTGGAACGAATAACTTTTATTTCTGTTTCCGAAAAATCGGAAATAAAATAAACGCCTTTGCGGCAGATACCTTCGTCTACAGCTAAACCGAGTTTTGATAATTTTTGTAAGCCATTACCATCGGTATAAATCTTGATTTTAGAATACTTTTCAGTTTGCGAGTAAGCAAACACAGCCGAAAATACGATTAAAAAGAGTATAATTGTTTTTTTCATAATAGGTTAAATTAATTAAAAAGCAATAATAGTAATTTTTTTGGATTCTGTTATATTTTTTTCCAACGGAACGTTTTAATAAGATGAACTATATCTTTTTTAATAAACTTTATCACGGGTTCCAACGAGTCGTTGTTGGGAGTTACACTGAAATACAATGCGCCCCGTAAAAAATTTTTAGTGCTGTCGGTTACCCAAAACTGATAACTGGAAGCGGCTTCCGCACCTTTAATATTATATGTTAGTCCATAGATGTTGTTTTGCCTGTCGGTAATTAATTGCTGTTCGATGCCATTTGATTTTGCAATATGTTTAATTACAAGGTTATGAGCGTCTTCGAGATACTGAGGCAAATTATGATTAACCAACTTATAGCTCAAATGAATTCTGCCTTTAAACTTTGGGTATACAATGTTAATCCAGTAAGGTTCATTGGGTGAATATTTATCGTGCTCAATAATAGCGAATTTAGAATATTCAAATGAAAAGGGGAAGGTGGTATCGAATTTGACGTATGCGTTTTCGGGTAAGTCAATCCTGAGGTAACCCGTGGGTTTGGGGGTGTAATTCCGGTCGCAACCGGTAATAGTAAAAACAATACATCCCAATAATAGAATGTAAAATGTTGAATTAGCGAGTTTATTCATTTAAAAATCTATCTATTATTGTGTACAAATGTACATTAAAATTTTCTGAAACCTACCTCTTCCGGCGAAAAATTATCATAGTCCTTTCCGTCAATAATAAAAAAGGTAACTATCAGTACCAACAGTACTAAACGTGAGCCAATGTTACGAGTGCCTAAAGTACTTAAAAGGATTAGACAATCAGAAAATGGATGTTGCGGCTTAGCCCCTGGAATTTAGTCCGTTTGATTGCCGAATTTTTAAAAATGGAATTAAACGTTTGTTCATCAATATTTTCCCAATTTGCTGGTTTCATATTTGTTATATTATCAGAAATAGTAAAAAAAGGCTCGTTATGAGGCGTGCTAAACCGGTTCCAAGGACAAACATCCTGGCAAACATCGCAACCGGCAATCCAATTTTGATATTTTCCTTTGATTTCAACCGGAAAATCACCATGCATTTCAATGGTAAGATAAGAAATGCAACGGGAAACATCCAAAGAATGAGGTTCTGTGATGGCGTGCGTCGGGCAGGCATCCAAACAACGGGAACAATTACCGCAATAATCCTGGGTAAATGGTGTGTCATATTCTAATTCAACGTCTGTAATCAGTTCACAAATAAAGAAATAAGATCCTTTTTTTGTAATCAGGTTGGTGTTTTTTCCAATCCATCCCAGTCCGCCTTTTACGGCCCAGGTCCGTTCAAGTACCGGAGCCGAATCAACAAAAGCACGAATAGTTAAACCGGGATTTTTCAGATGAATAAAATCAATAAAAAGCTTCAATTTCTTTTTTATTACCTGGTGGTAATCATCACCATAGGCATATTTCGAAATTTTATATTTTGTTTCCGGAGGTTGAACCCGTAAAGGAAAATAATTATAAAGCAGTGAGATAACGGATTTAGCATTGGGAACAATCAACCTGGGATCAAGACGCATTTCTATGTTGTTTTCCATATATTTCATGGAAGCCTGTCTTTTTTCATTGAGCCATTTTTTAAGGCGCAACGATTCATCACCAAGATATTCGGCTTTGGAAATGCCACAACTCTGAAAGCCAAGTTCAATGGCTTTATTTTTAATTTGATGTGCTAAATCCAAGGCGTTAAGGTTAAAAGAGTTCGTTTTGCTTATCCCGTCTAAACTTTCCCAAATGTTTATATGCCAAATCGGTAGCTTCCCTTCCGCGGGGCGTTCGCATTAAATAACCTTCCTGGATAAGAAAAGGTTCATAAACCTCTTCGATGGTTCCTGCATCTTCGCTTACAGACGTGGCAATGGTTGTGATTCCTACCGGACCGCCCTTGAATTTATCAATAATCGTATTTAAAATTCGGTTATCCATTTCGTCGAGTCCGTTTTTATCAACATTTAACGCAGCGAGAGCGTATTGTGCAATGGCTAAATCGATGGTGCCATTGCCTTTTATCTGAGCAAAATCGCGGACCCGCCGCAGGAGCAAGTTTGCAATACGCGGGGTGCCACGGCTTCTTCTTGAAATTTCGACTGCGGCGTCTTTATCAATGGAAACCTTGAGTATCTGAGCCGAACGATTGACGATTTTTTCAATGGTGGTGGCATCATAGTATGATAATCTGGAGTTTATACCAAAACGCGAACGCAACGGAGCCGTTAACAATCCGGATCGGGTAGTTGCACCAATTAATGTGAAGGGATTGAGCGTAATTTGAACACTACGGGCATTAGGACCACTTTCGATCATGATGTCGATCTTATAATCTTCCATGGCTGAATACAAATATTCTTCCACCACCGGACTAAGCCGATGAATCTCATCGATAAATAAGATGTCGTTTTCCTCCAGATTAGTTAATAATCCGGCCAGGTCGCCGGGTTTATCAAGCACCGGACCGGAAGTCGTTCTGATATTCACACCCATTTCATTAGCAATAATATGCGAAAGGGTGGTTTTTCCCAAGCCTGGGGGACCGTGAAGCAAGACATGATCAAGAGACTCACCACGCTGTTTAGCTGCTTGAACAAAAATCTTCAGATTTTCAACTACATTCTGTTGTCCTGAAAAATCTTCGAAAATAACCGGCCGCAGAACTTTTTCTATCTCTTTTTCTATTGAGCTAAGTTCTTCTTTATCTGGATTTAAAATATTATTCATTAAATTTTATCAATATTTAGCAAAAATATAAATTTGCATGGATTTTTTATCGGAATTATTTCTATCTTAGCTTCAAATTAGTCTGCTGAATTAATACGAGCATATTCGTAAAACGCTAATGGGGATGAGGGCTTATATGCAGGTTCTATCCGACCAGTTTATAAAATATTTGCAAATGAAAAAAATTATAATTGCCGTTGATTTTTCAAAGCATTCGATGCATGCACTGGAATATGGCATTTACTTAGCTAATCGCATGAGCTCCGATGTGATCATGGTTTGGGTGGATAATCAAAGCATACAGGAGCATCTGTTGCCTTTTCAGACCACCTCAGCCGATATTTATAAAGCAGAAGCTAAAGCAACGATGGACGATTGGGTTGCTAAGTATAAGAAAAAACTTAAGAAGGGAAAGCTAACTTATCGCTTAAGAAGGGGAAAAGTTTATCATGAGATAGCTAATCTGGCTAAGAGATCAAATGCCGATTTGATCATCGCCGGGACTCATGGGGTTACCGGCTATGAAGAATATTGGGTGGGCAGCAATGCATTTCGTATTGTTTCCTTTGCCCCTTGTCCCGTCATTACGATACGTTATAATTTTGTGTATGAATTAGGAAGGAGTAAAATAGTGTTGCCCATAGATAATACCAATGAAACACTGCAAAAAATCCCTGTTGTTGCTGAAATTGCCACCAATTTTGAAAGTGAGGTACATTTACTCACTTTGTATACTCCCGGATTACAAACCGTTAAAAGGAAAATTGACAATTTTACGCTTCAGGCTGAAAAATATTTTAACAATGCGGGAGTTAAATGTGTTAATGAAGCTACATCCTCCGAAAATCTAACCCTTACAACGATACAGTATGCGGAAGCGATAAACGCTAAACTTATTGCTATTATGACCGAGCAGGAGTCCTCCTCTTCAAATATTTTATTAGGACCGTATGCTCAGCAAATGGTAAATAATTCACCAATACCTGTATTGTGCGTTCATGCTCAGGAGAATTTTTCTTTATTCAATCAAATAATTGATAAAAACGAATTTATAAAATAAATTTAACCAATGGAACGGGTGTTTACTACCAATAAAAATCAGAATAAAAATAAACGGGTTTTCCACTTGACGGAAATCAGTCTGTTGAGAATAATGAAACTTGCTTTTGTTTTGATTTTTATATTACGATTTTCATACTGCTTTGCTCAATCTGATACTTCTGTCGCCGGAAGGGTGGAAATCATTCAGGATAACCGGGTTACAGCTTTGCTCGAAAAACATAAAATTATAAATGAAAAATGTTCTGAACTGGAAGGGTACAGGATTCAGATTTATTTTGAATCGGGTAATTATTCCAAAAAGAAAGCCGCAGACGTTAAGTTACGTTTCCAGAATTTGTTTCCAGATGTAGAAGTGTACATTATTTTTCAGGAACCTTATTACAAAGTGAGAGTGGGTGATTTCAGAACGAGGCTGAATGCTCAGGCTTTTTTGCAAAAAATTATTTCCGATTTTCCTAATGCTTTTGTTACCAAGGAGAATAAGATAAATTATCCAAAAATCGACTGACAATGAATAGCTTAATTATTTTGTTAATGATATGAATAAAAATTAGTATTAATTTAGTCTAATACTTTAAAACCATGAAAGAAATTGTTGTAGCTGTAGATTTTTCCGACTGTTCCGTCAATGCCATGGAACATGCTGTTAATATAGCAGATAAATCGGAATTGGATTTAACGATGGTTTGGGTTAATAATCCAAACATTACCAAAATTAAAATTTCATCGGATAAATCAGATGAATTAACCAAAGAGGTGAGCCAGCAGTTTGATCAACTGATTGCCCAATACAGTAAGGATTTGAAAAAATCGAATATTTCCTATAAAATTCGTGAAGGACAGATATATGCGGAAATTATAAAAGAAGCTAAGGAAAATAATGCTACAATGATTATTGCCGGTACCCATGGAACAACGGGATACGAAAATTTCTTTATCGGAAGCAATGCCAATAAAATTGTAGCCAATGCCCCTTGCCCGATAATTACCATTAGGGCCGACCGCCCAATAAGCCGGAATCTTTCGAGAATAGTGCTACCCATTGATAGCACACTCGAAACCCGCCAGAAAGTTCCCTTTACGATTACTCTGGCTAAACTTTACGATGCGGAAATATACATCTTGGGACTTTTTACTTCCAAAGTGCAAGATGTGCAACATACCGTGAAACAATATGCCCGACAGGTGGCTCAATATCTTGAAGATGAAAACGTAAAATTTAATGCGGAATTTATTGCCTCGGATAATATCACCCGAAATATTATTGAATATGCTGGAAAAACAGATGCCAACCTTATATCCATTATGGCTCGTCAGGAAAAGACTACATCCAATTTATGGCTGGGTTCATATGCGCAACAAATGGTTAACCATTCGCCTATACCAGTATTAACCATTCATGAAAAGTAACTTATGGCTACCGGAATCGATAGTCATAAGCTTTGATAAATTAATACCTGTCGATGCAGTTCAAATCGGTGAAAGCAATTTTAAGTCTTTCGATCACTGATTTTTCACCATCACGTAACCATGCACGTGGATCGTAGAATTTCTTATTCGGCTTTTCTTCTCCTTCAGGATTTCCAAGTTGTCCCTGCAAATAAGCTTCTTTATTTTTGTAATAATCCAGTACACCTTTCCAATATGCCCATTGCGTATCGGTATCGATGTTCATTTTGATTACTCCATATGAAATGGCTTCTTTTATTTTTGCGGGTTCCGAGCCTGAGCCACCGTGGAATACAAAATTTACCGGTTTTTCAGCAGTATGGTATTTCTTCTGAATATATTCCTGTGAATTGTGCAGGATGACCGGTTCTAACTTTACGTTGCCGGGTTTGTACACACCATGAACATTACCAAACGAAGCGGCAATAGTAAAGTTAGGACTGATATTGCCAAGCGATTCCCAGGCAAAAGCTACATCTTCGGGTTGGGTATATAAGCGCGAACTGTCAATTCCCGAGTTATCTATTCCGTCCTCTTCACCACCGGTACAACCCAATTCAATTTCGAGGGTCATGCCAATGCGATGCATCCGTTCGAGATATTTTTTGCAGATTTCGATGTTTTCCTTTAAAGGTTCCACCGAAAGGTCAAGCATATGGGAGCTGAAAAGAGGCTTGCCATGCTGTTTGTAATACGCTTCGCCAGCCAATAGTAAGCCGTCTATCCAGGGAAGCAACTTTTTGGCTGCATGGTCGGTATGGATAATTACGGGTATACCATAGTACTCGGCTAATTTGTGAATATGTTCTGCACCGGAAACCGCTCCAATGATGGCGGCTCTTTCGCCGGCATTACTGAGGGATTTCCCTGCATAAAAAATAGCGCCTCCGTTGGAAAACTGAACAATAACGGGTGAATTTACTATTTGGGCAGCTTCCATTACAGCATTTACCGTATTGGTACCTACTACATTTACTGCCGGAATGGCAAACTGATTAGCTTTGGCGATACGGAAGATTTCCTGCACGTCGTTGCCGGTAGCTACGCCCGGACCTATTTTTGACGAAATTTTTTCTTTCATAAAATTTGTTATTAACAATTAAAACTCAAAAGTAATCATTTTAACGGTAAAATATCGATTAAAATTATTAAACGGTAAAAATATAATTGTAAAAATGCCAATTTAAAGCTTGTTGTGAAGCAGTTATAAAAATATGGAAAAGGAGATAGAAGAATAAAAAATCCGTGGAAGTACGTTACCTATGGCCGTATTCGTTGATAAGCTCCCAGGTCGGGTGGCGATTCCGATATGCGGCTGTTGCCTTTGATGTCGCGGGACAAATCCATCCACGAACCGTTTAATATGTCAAAGCTTCCGGCCTTAATCAATGGCGAAAGCGTATCGGGCTGAAGATTGAAGGTGGTGTAGTCTACAAATAAAGGATCTCTATTTTTGATGCAGTTGGAATAATAAACAGGATCGGAAACGTTGAGCTGTGTTTTAAATAAGCAATATTCAAATTTATAGTTAAACAGGGCTGCATCTTTTTTATCGAGCATTATTTCCTCATATTCGTTTCCGTAAATCACACAATTACCAAAATAGGCATTGGTTAAATCGTACGGGATGGTTTTTCCATCGTTATCTATAGCATAATTATTGATTTTCAGCGAAGGGGTATTTCTTACATTATATATCCAGAAGTTACCCAACGTGCAATGCCGGAAGTCGTAGTTGCCGCCTTTGTTAAGATAAACAGCATAGATGCCGCAATTACCGATGACACAGTTTGCCGCTTTCACCCAGGCATCTTCGGCAAGTAATCCGGCTTCGCCCATATTGTTGATGGTCGTATTGCTCAGGCGGAGGGTAGGCGTGGAGGAACTGACTGTGGAGTCCACTTGCAATGCTGTGGTCCCGTTTTTGATGATGGCATAACTGATTTCATTATCCTTGCTTCCGGCTTGCATCCATATTTCGCCCCATTGTGAGGGAATGTCGTTGTAAAAGTCTTCTAACCGGTCGCCCTGAAACGTTACCGGCTGTTCCAATGTGCCGTTAACTTTTAATGTGGCGTCCCGGTGGACGAAAAGGGAAGAATTATGATGAAAGTAAATTCTGGCTCCCGGTTGTATGGTTAATGTTCGGAGCGAATCCACGGTGAGGTTTCCGTAAATAACGTGGGGTTTGTCGTTGGTAAAGACCGTATTGCTTTTTAACGTAACATTATTATAAAAATGAGCATCCTGTCCCCAGGCTACCAAGTGAACGCATTGCAGGTTCCCGTTGGTCTCAAATAAAATGGAATCTGATTGGATAAAAGGATCGTTGGTATTCTTGGGATTGATGGTTACTTTTACAAAAACAAACATGCTATCCTTTCCGGCTATTTCCACATCGTTGAGTGATAGGGCAGGAGTACCGTCAATATTTAAACGGAATGGCGAATTTTGCCCACCGGCCAAACGTATGGATGATATCTTAAGCTTTAACGGATTTTTATTATAAATCATTAAGGTTTGCATGGAGGAACCTACGCTTGTAAAAACCGTATCGAACATCACGGTATCGTTAGAAAAGGATAGTTTGTGCGTGGAGTTGGTGTCGGTGATATCGTTTTTATTGCACGAAAACATAAAGATCAATAAAAATAACAACACTATCCCTGAAAATAGATACGAATATAGACGTTTGAACGTAAGCATCGGCAAGTTTTGGTAAAGGTATTACGGGTATAATACGCTGATAAGGGTTAATTATTGTAATGTAAATAAAAATATACCTCCGGGCAGTATGAAGGTTGTTATTTATATAAGGTAACGGTTTTGGTCATGGTTACAGAACTGCTGGTTCCGGCGCTTGCCTGAGCATCTACGTAGCCGATAAATTGTGTATTGGGATTCAATTGATCGAAATTATTAAGCATGGCCAGGATGTAAATTACTTCGCTGGGAAGGATGGAATACGTGAATGTCTGGTGTACGTACCCATCGGTGCCGGTGGTAAGTTTAAATTGGTGACGTGCTACGGGTTCGTGTTTTAAGGCATCGTACTTATAATTTATCAGATACACATCTTCATTGGCAACTGGTTCTGAAGTGCCGGTATGAAGTACTAAAACATCCAGTTTTACTTCTACCTGAAGGGTTTGAATATCGCTGTTTTTGCTACACGAAGTGGTAGACAGCATTGCCACCAGGGCAATACAAATCACATTAAAACAATGCCTGGCAAAATATAACAAAGGCTGACCGGAAACGGTTTTATGATCAGCCTTGATATGACGTAAAGATAATCGTTTCATAATTTTTAATTTTGGAGATTAACAATAATTAATTCAAACGATACCGGATGTGGTCTTATTCATCAGCATTGTCGTTTTCTTCTTCTTTTTCTTCCTCCTCTTCTATCCCTTTGGTACTTGTGGATTCGATAATGAGATCCGTGTCAAGGGTTGGGGGCTTGTTATCAATTTTCACCGGGACCTTTACCAAATAAACAACCTCAGGAGTATCCACCGTTATTGCCCAAAAAGTGGAAAGCGGAGTGGTTATTTTTTTTACATGATTGGCATATCCTTCGGGATATTGCAGTTTGATCGCTTCGATAACTTCTGCTGGTAAGGCATCGAAACTTCGGATGACTTTTTTCTTTTCCATACAGGGTATAAATTTTTTTACAATATTACGTAACATATTTTAAAAAAAAAATACCCTTGTGTTAAAAAATAAAAAAAATACGTCTGTAAATTTATTAATCAAATCGTAACGAATCAGTACTTTAACGTGAGTTAACGTTAAGAGTGCCTAAAATACGTAAGCGGAATAGCAAATAATGGAAAACAAACTAAGATTTTAGGCACTTATTCGTTACAAAATTATTTAAGAATGAATAATCGTTTTGAAAAATTGTGTAGGTTTGTTCGGTAATATCAGAATATAATCATGAGTATAGGTCAGAATTTAAAAGAGCTGCAAGCTATTATCCCGGAACACGTTCAATTGATTGCGGTTTCTAAGACCAAACCTGTTGCCGACATTTTAGAAGCCTATCAGGCAGGACAACGGGTGTTCGGCGAGAATAAAGCGCAGGAAATGGCGGCTAAACATCCCCAGTTGCCTGCCGATATACAATGGCATTTTATAGGTCATCTGCAAACCAACAAGGTGAAATATATTGCTCCGTTTGTAAGCCTAATTCACAGCGTTGATAGCCTGAAGTTGCTTCAGGAGATTGATAAAGAAGCTCAAAAAAATCAGCGTGTGATCGATTGCCTGCTCGAATTTCATATCGCTACCGAAGAAAGTAAGTTCGGTTTCGATATGGCTGAAGCTGGGGCGATGCTGGCCAGTCCTGTGTTTCAAACGCTGAATCATATACGTCTCTGCGGAGTGATGGGAATGGCTTCGTTTACGGAAAATGATGCGTTGATTCACCAGGAATTCCAGTCGCTAAAACGGTATTTCGATACCCTGAAGAAAGAATATTTCAGTTCCGACGATGCTTTTGCCGAAGTTTCTATGGGTATGTCGGGCGACTATTCCATAGCTATCGGGGAAGGAAGTACGATGGTTAGGGTAGGGACGGCGATATTTGGGAAGAGATGATGGAAAATCAATTATCAATTACGAATTACGAATTACGGGAACAGATTATCAATTACGAATTACGAATTACGAATTACGGGAACAGATTGTCAATTATGAATTACGAATTACGGAAACCGATTGTCAATTACGAATTACGAATTACGAATTATGGAAACAGATTATCAATTACGAATTACGAATTACGAATTACGGAAACAGATTATCAATTATGAATTACGAATTACGGGAACAGATTGTCAATTATGAATTACGAATTACGGGAACAGATTGTCAATTATGAATTACGAATTACGAATTACGATGTACGATTTACGATTTTTGATGTATGAATAAAAACAAGTGATATGGAAAATGCTAATGAAAAGGTAACGCCGGAAGAAGTTGCGTTTAACGACCTGATGCGTCATGGCGATGATTTTATGAAAATTCAGATTTACCGTAATGCGAGGGAATGGTATACCAAAGCTCTCGAAAGCGGGATAAATGATTCCCTGGCAAAGCATAAGTTAGCCGAATGCGAAGCGCTGCTTGCCAAAGAAACGAGGACAAAACGTATCCTTGCCATTATTGCTATCGTCGTCATTATTGCCGTAGTGTTACTAATGATTTAATTTAAAATAAGCCAAAGCAAGGTTTCGATAGGCTCGACTGAAGTTTCGATAAGCCCGAAAATGCTCCGATAGGTCCGACTAAAGTTTCGATAGACCCGAAAACGCTCCGATAAGCCCGACTAAAGTTTCGATAGGCCCGAAAATGCTCCGATAGGCCCGACTAAAGTTTCGATAGGCCCGAAAATGCTACGATAGGCTCGACTAAAGTTTCGATAGGCCCGAAAATGCTCCGATAGGCCCGACTAAAGTTTCGATAGGCCCGAAAATGCTACGATAGGCTCGAAACGTCCATCTATAAGCCCGACTAAAGTTTCGATAAGCCAGAAAACGCTTCGATAGGCCCGACTAAAGTTTCGATAGGCCCGAAAATGCTACGATAGGCTTGAAACGTTTATCTATAAGCCCGACTGAAGTTTCGATAAGCCAGAAAATGCTCCGATAGGCCCGAAACGTTCATCTATAAACCCGACTAAAGTTTCGATAGGCCCGAAAATGCTACGATAGGCTCGAAACGTCCATCTATAAACCCGACTAAAGTTTCGATAAGCCAGACTAAGCCGTCTATAAGCGCGACTAAAGCATCTATATCCTCAACAAAAGCATCTAAAAGCTTTGCAAAAAAATCCTTATTTTGTAGGACTTACTAAGCCGGTTGCTGAGGTGTTGCCGGAGGTTCGTTTTTAAGTTTGGAACCACTAAGCTGTTTGCGAATACGGTTGTATGAAAACTGTTGCTTCAACAACTGATCGCTCTTAAAAAGGCGTTGAACGATTTTGCACACCCCTATCACTTGTTTGTAAACATCGTTTAACTCGGTAACATCTTTGAGGGTGAGCTCCTTCCTGCTTTCCTTGAGCAATTCCTGACCGATATTTTTTGTTTTCATTTCATCGGCATACGACACCAAGAGGTCGAGGGAAGCCGGTGAAGTGCCTTTTTCGACAAGCATCGTTTTGAGATCGGGCGTAAGATTGGTCTTTAGCTGAAAGAGCTGACCTACCAGGGCGCTTTGATTCTTATTTCGCACATCTTTGAAATAATTGGTATACCCAAGCTGGGTGAGTATTTCATCGCGCCGGGCTTTGTCGTCCTCAAAATCCACTTCTATCTGCACTTTGATACCCGATAACTTAGTCATGGCATTTTTCTGGATGCTGCAAACCATAGCCGAGGCTTCACGCAGCGCTTTGGCATTATCCACGCCAAGGATAGTAGCAAAGTCGCCGTCGATGCGTTCTTTCAGTTTTGGAAAAAAAGGATCGGCCCAAAGGGGACGTTCGGCTATGAGCACATCTTTTTTTTCGATAGCCGTTTCAACGATAATGTCAGCAGTGGTAAGCATTTCAACAGTCGTACCACTGAAAATAATTTTAGTTGTTTCCATATTGATATGATTTTAAATGTTGGTTTCACAAAATTAATAAAATATTGTGATACGTTTCACAAATAAGGGCTATTATTTTTAATTTTTTTTTGATAAAGGGTTGGTTAGTTGATAAGAGAAGGATAAATGCAGCGGGAGTTTAGGGGGATGGGGAAGAAAAAGGGGACGGAAAGTAAAAAAGTACGTTTGATGACCTTTTTTAACGGAATTAATTTACTTTTGTAAGGGAAAGCCAGGCTGAACGGAATTTGCAATTCCGCTCGGAGCATAGTGGTGTCGAGTACTCGGGATGTATTTCTGTTCAATGAAAAACCGGGTAAGGCTTGTTTAAAGAAAAACTTGTTATTTTTGATAGAGATTTCTCCCTTCGGTCGGGTTTGATAGAGATTTCTTCCTTCGGTCGGAATGACTGCCCACAAGATGGTGGTAATGGTGGGAGTTTGGGCGGCGCAGCCGCCCAA
>Ga0268360_1000207_pt1 | contig 123622 bp, 125 predicted proteins | sample BioMet11_FD_192465 | JGI IMG/M metagenome (GOLD analysis project Ga0268360, IMG submission 192465) | Sewage microbial communities from Oakland, California, United States - Biofuel 11 (Illumina Assembly) | ecosystem: Engineered > Wastewater > Sewage > Unclassified | place: USA: California... | reverse complement strand
GCTAAAGAAAAGTGGCCGACTATTTCTAGAATTCTACGACATTTGATATTGACCGAAACAACTTTTAAGAGAAAAAGGCCTTAAATACAGGACTTGTCATCCACAAAATTGTTTACTGTTCGATTATGAAAAGATCAAAATTTTTGCTGAAATGATAGAAAAAATTGCAAGTGATTGGAATATAGAAGCTATTGACTTGCATTATCATTTTTTGAAAGACTATACTTTTGTAAGATTTAATGAGTATTCTAACAAAGGAAGATGGTACGTATATGATTATTCAGAAATCCTCAGAAGATTATTTGGAAGCAATGCTGATGCTACAGGAAGAACATGGATATATTCGTTCTGTTGATATATCCCACCAGCTCCATGTTACAAAGCCGAGCGTATCATATGCTGTGAAAAATCTTCGTGAGAATGGCTATATTACAATGCAGGCTGATGGTATGATTTCCCTTACTGATTCGGGTATGGAAATCGCGGAACGGATTTACAGCCGTCATAAATTACTGAATGATGTCTTCATTCAAATCGGTGTCGATGAGAAGACAGCAGCTGAAGATGCCTGCAAAGTGGAACATGACATCAGTGACAAGACATATAAAGCAATTGCTCGGTATTACAAAAAAACAAAGAAATAAATCAATCTAGCATTATTACACCCATTCAATCCTGTGTATCACGATACATAGGTGAAGATGGGTGTTTTCTTTTGGAATGAAGGCAGAAATAAAAAATGTTTTTTCTGAAGATAACAATTAATTAATACAATAAGATACAAATCATTTATCGATGAACCTAAAAATTTCTTTGATTTAAAAATTTGTTCGAAAATTTGTTGACATCAAATGTTAGTTAGACTAAACTTACTGGCGTAAGAGTTAGTGGACTCTAACTCTAAAGGAGATCAGACTAAATGCCAATTATTTTTGCAAAATCTGGCGATGAAGTCATCATTCAGAAAATCACGGGTGATGATAAAGTACGCCAGCATTTAGCAGAGCTTGGATTTGTTGTTGGAGTGAAAGTCACGATTGTCAACGAGATTGCAGGAAATCTGATACTGCAAGTCAAGGACAGTCGAATTGCCATCAGTAGATCCATGGCCAATCGGATCCAGATCTGAAGAAAGGGGAGGAAATGGAAAATTCAGAGCAACTGCACAGAACACTTCATGAAGTAACTGTTGGTGAAACAGTCACAGTAACAAAACTCTTAGGGGAGGGGCCAGTAAGACGCCGCATTATGGATATGGGTATTACAAAAGGGACGTCCATTTATGTACGCAAGGTAGCTCCACTAGGAGATCCTATTGAACTGAATGTACGAGGGTATGAATTGAGCATACGTAAAGCAGATGCAAAGATGATTGAAGTAGCATAAAGGGGAGAAACAGAATGAATGAAAAGGATATCAGGATTGCTTTAGCTGGCAACCCGAACTGTGGTAAAACAACATTATTCAATAGTCTGACAGGATCCAATCAGTATGTGGGCAACTGGCCGGGCGTGACAGTAGAGAAAAAGGAAGGACATCTGATTGGCCACAAGAATGTCATTATTGAAGACCTTCCAGGTATCTATTCACTTTCCCCATATACACTGGAGGAAGTTGTATCAAGAAAATATCTCGTCAATGAGCATCCAGATGTAATTCTGAATATCATTGATGGCACAAATATAGAAAGAAATCTGTATCTGACAACACAGTTGATTGAATTGGGAATCCCTGTGCTGATGGCAGTCAACATGATCGATCTGGTCCGTAAGAATGGCGACCGTATTGATCTGAAAAGACTGGGCAGTGAGATGGGCTGCGAAGTAGTAGAAATCAGTGCACTGAAAGGGGAGGGCTGTATTGCCGCAGCCGAATTGGCTGCAGAGATGGCACAGCGGAACCGCAGCAGAGAGCTTCCACATGTCTTTACCGGAAGTGTTGAGCATGCCATTGCACATATTGAAGAATCGATCCAGGGCATTGTGCCGGCAGCCAACCTGAGATGGTATGCAATCAAGATCTTTGAACGTGATGAAAAAGTGATGGCAGAATTCCATCTGGATGATTCCATGAAGGCACACCTGGAGCAGCACATCCAGGACTGTGAGAAAGAAATGGATGATGATGCGGAGAGCATCATTACAAACCAGAGATATGCATACATCAATCAAGTCGTATCACTCGCTGTAAAAAAGAAGAATGCTGGAAAGCTTTCCGCCTCTGACAAGATTGACCGTATCGTGACCAACCGCTGGCTGGCACTGCCGATCTTTGCCTTGATCATGTTTGCAGTTTATTACATTTCGGTATCGTCTTTAGGCGGTACCTTAAATGACTGGGTCAACGATATATTATTCGGAGAATGGATCCAGCCCGGGGTTCAGACGTTGATGGAAAATGCGGGTGCAGCAGATTGGTCTGTTTCTCTTGTGGTCGATGGTATCATCGGCGGTCTATCCGCACCACTTGGCTTTGTTCCGCAGATGGCAATTGTGTTCCTCTTCCTTTCCATCCTGGAAGACTGCGGCTATATGGCCCGTGTAGCATTTATCATGGACCGTGTCTTCCGTAAATTCGGTTTATCCGGGAAGAGCTTTATTCCATTTATGATTTCTTCTGGATGCGGTGTCCCTGGGATCATGGCCTGCCGCACGATTGAAAATGAAAAAGACCGTCGGATGACAATGATGACAACAACATTCATCCCATGCGGTGCAAAGCTCCCGGTCATTGCATTGATTGCTGGCTTCCTGATGGGTGGTTCCTGGTGGATTGCTCCGGTAATGTATTTTGCCGGTATCGCAATTGTCATCATCTCATGTATCATTTTGAAGAAAATGAAATTGTTTGCAGGTGACCCGGCTCCGTTTGTTATGGAACTTCCGCAGTATCATATTCCATCTTTCAAAGGCGTCATGCTCCATGTATGGGAAAGGGTATGGGCATTTATCAAGAAAGCCGGTACGATCCTGTTCCTATGCTGTGTCGTAATGTGGTTCCTTGGCAGCTTTGGCATCCAGGATGGCGAGTTTGGTCTGGTAGATACAGAATTCTGCTTCCTTGCAACAATTGGAAACGCAATCGCATGGATCTTCATTCCTCTTGGATTTGGCACATGGCAGGCAGTTGCTTCTTCTCTCAGCGGATTTGTCGCGAAGGAAGGCATTGTGTCTACGATGGGTGTGCTCAGCGGACTCAGCGATTTTGAAGAGTATGATGCATCAATGCATGCACAATTCGCTGCTTTCTTTCCAACTGGGATTGCTGCAGTATCTTTCCTTCTGTTCAATCTGTTTGATTCACCATGCCTTGCTGCACTCTCAACATTGTCTCGTGAGATTGGTTCGCGGAGATACTTCTGGTATGCAGTATTGTTCCAGAATGTCCTTGCATATTGTGTTTCGCTGATGGTCTATCAGATTGGCGGTCTGATTGTTGGTGAAGTAGCCTTTGGACCAGCAACTGTTGTTGCATTGATTCTGCTGGCATTTGTACTTTACCAACTGTTCCGGCCGGATCCAAATGCAAAATCAAATCTTGAGATGGCACGTAATATTGCCTGACTGATATCGCATCATCGGTTCTCAGGCATACCTTTCAGTACTCACACTCCTCATAGCTTGATGAATCAGGTGATGGCATTGTACAAACATGTGTTACGGTTCAAGACTCCGTAACGGATGTATCAGAAGTTTCTGATGTCCACCGATGCTGTACACGCAGTCAGCATCGGCGTGACGTTCAGACGATCAACAGAAAAGAGGATAGACGATGGTTCAAACAATAGTAAAAATTGATGGTATGGCATGCGGCATGTGCGAAGCACATATTAATAACGCAGTTCGCAATGCATTCAGAACAACAAAGGTATCTTCATCCCATCGCAAGGGTGAATGCATCATTGTAAGTGATAATCAGATTGATGTAGAAAAACTAAATGACGTAATCTCATCATTGGGCTACACACTGCTGGCAGTGAAAGAAGAAAACAGATAATAGATATCTTGATCCGTCAGAAGCTATTAATATGAAAAAGGTGATAGAAAACAATGCAATTGGTATATTTGTCAGCGTCCTGCTGGCACTGATCTGCTTCTTCCTTTACAAGACATTAGAATTTGTTGGCATTGATGCAAAGATCATGATGCTTGCTGTTTGCTGTCTATCGGAAATTCGTATGGGTGGTCTGATGGCAAAATTTCATTCTCACCATTCACACTGATGGGCGAGAAAAGAAAGGAATAAAATGTATTGTTATGCAATGAGATCTTTTGGATTTGGACTGTTATCAGTACTGACTGCAGTTGGCTTGATTGTTTTAGCGAAGTGGATTGTGGACATGCTGCTGCACTTTATACGTCATAGATAAAAGAATAGAGGCAAATATGTCTGGACAAATGATTGTTGATCAATGTGCTCCCACGTTATTGAACAGGAAGACTGGGAATCTATTCTCTTGCCCATATGATGATTTACATGCGTTGGAAGAAGAAGTTGAATGGTTCAACGATGAGCTTTCTGCAAAAGGCATCAGCGTGATCCTTGCTCAGATAAAAAACAAATATGCACTTGTATACTTGTATCGACCAAAAAGACTTTGTGCTGATATCAAAAATCCAAGCTGCAGAAATATACTGAATGACTGTGGATACCAGAAAGAAGATGCAATTTCCTGTATTCATGAATTGAAAGCACACCTTCAGCGAGAGAAGGAATTTCCTCATGAAATAGGACTCTTTTTAGGATATCCCCCGGAAGATGTCAAAGCTTTCATAGAACATAGAGAACAGGGGTGTAAGTGCAGTGGATGCTGGCGTGTATATGAACATGTGGATCGTTCATTGAAGTGCTTTCAGATATATCAGGAATGTACCACATACTGCCAAGAACAGTATGCAATGGGGAAAACACTGTCTGAACTGACCGTTTCAGACTAACGGTAAATATACTGCGGTAATATCAAAATACTGAAATAGAAAATGAGGATTGAAGTATGAATACAATTACTTTGATGATTCTTGTCCTGATCAGCATTATCATAGGATTAGATCTGCATTATCTTCGCAGATGCAGTACAGTATCCTGCGGCGGCAGCTGCACTCAATGCAACGGTAATTGCAAATGGGTAAAAGACATTGCAAAAGCCAAAAAGGATATAACGAAAAATCAGGGACACTTGCAGGGACGTTTTTGAAGCAAATCCTGATATTTGATAAAAATTGATGGATTTATAACTTCATGAATGTTTCTATACAAAGCCATCAATGCTCTTTAAATCTCTGCATGGAAGTGGATTACGTAACCTGCCAATCGACATCCGCCGCTCTGTTGAACGGTTTTTTATGCTCTGGTTATATTTTGGTAATACTTTTTCAAATTTTTACGTTTTCCAGCACACTCAGGGATGCTTTCTGTTCATTGTCGAATAGGTGGGAATATGTCCTCATTGTCTGTGCTGGAGAACTGTGACCGATGCGATTGCTGACCTGCCAATCAGAATTTGACATCTAAGGTAAAGCTCAACGTAGATGTTTTCTGCATTTTTTATGAATTTAATGGAATATTTGCAGAAAATGCAGATATATATTATTCTTGCTGACGAAGTTTTTCTGTTTTTCTCATCGTTTGTTTTCCTACCTGACCCGTTGAAGCTGATTTGTTGAGCTTATAACGCTTTACAGCCCATGATTTGAGATAACATCTGCAATTGAAACTATACAGGATTTTTTAATAGAAATAAGCTATGATTCTTATAAGAAATCAAAAGATAGGATCAGTATGATCACAAAACAGCTAAGAAAACAGAGCGGTTTTACAAATGCGGAGAAACAGATATCCGTATATGTTTTGGGACACCCATTTGACGTTATAAAGATGACGGCAAATGAGTTAGGAAAAGAAACATTTACCAGTACAGCAACAGTCACACGTTTAATTCAAAAACTTGGCTGTGTATCTTATCATGATTTTCAAAAAGAATTTGATAAGGAGCAAACGGAACTTCAACAGCTTCAGGCACAGCTCAGCAGTGAACCAGTCAACGCCAAGACAAAATTCGATGATATTCAAAGAATACTCCCTGTCCTCTATGACAGCGCAGTAAAAACTGCAGCTGCCAATCTAGACAAGGCGATGATCTATCGAGCAGTAGAAAAGATCAGAAGGGCTGAGAAAGTAGATCTGTATGGTTCGGGTGTTACCGAGTCCATTGCAGAACTGTGTGCATTCAAGTTTGAAACACTTGGCATTGAATGCGCAGTGCATAATGGCATCAATGAACATTATTTTCTTTCTGAAAAACTGACAAAAAATAAAGTGATGATCCTGTTCTCACTGACAGGAAGCAATAGCGTCATGTGCAGGGCTGCTGAATGGGAACAAGGCAAAAGCAGCTACATTCTGGGCATTGGCGGTGATACAAGCGATGCTTTGAAAAAGCTCTGCAGCGACTATATCAGTGTACCGATGGAAGAGAACCTGCTTGGTATGGAAATTATGAAGTCTTTCAATGAATTGAACTATGCAGTAGATGTGCTGTTCACTGCATTGGTGGTCAGTGAATATGATCGAAATCAGGAAATTGCGGAAAAATTGATTGAACTGAAAAGTGAAACAAAGTAATCAAAAAATTAAATAGATTGTTCTTGAAAATGAAATGCTGAATCGGAATCGGTCTGTACCGGTTCCTTTTTTCTCGGCAGTTCTTATATTGATAACGTAACTGTCAAGGAGGAAAATCTGACATGAAGAAAATTGTATTGTTCTGCGCTGGTGGAATGTCTACATCATTATTGGTCAATAAAATGAAAGAGGCTGCACAGCTTCAAGGAAAAGAGTATGACATTAACGCATACGGTTTGGGTACTGCTGATAAAGAAGCACCTGATGCGTCTGTAATTCTGCTGGGACCACAGGTACGTTATGCAGTCAAGGAGATGCAGACTAAATTTCCAAGTATTCCAGTTGCTGGAATTGAAATGAGAACGTATGGCATGATGGATGGCAAGGCTGTACTTGCACAGGCCATTAAGCTGATGGGTGATGATGAATGAATCAGATGAAGTCTTTTCCGGAAGGGTTTCTCTGGGGTGGTGCGATTGCTGCAAATCAATGTGAAGGTGCTGCTCAGGAAGATGGGAAAGGACTGAGTACTGCAGATGTATTGATCCACGGCGTCTTTCAAAAGCCACAGATACCAGTGCCTGACTTTTATCTGAAGAAGGAAGGTATTGATCTTTATCATCGATATAAAGAAGATATTGCTTTATTTGCAGAAATGGGGTTTAAAACATTTCGATTTTCAATCTCATGGGCACGGATCTTCCCGAATGGAGATGATGACTGTCCGAATATGAAAGGGCTGCAGTTCTATGACAGTTTTATTGATGAACTGGAGAAATATCATATTGAACCGCTGGTCACCATCTCACATTATGAGATGCCGTTAAATCTGTCTCTAAAATATGGCGGCTGGACAGACCGCAGATTGATTGACTTCTATCTGAAATTTGCTGAACTCCTTTTCCGGCATTATCAAGGAAGGGTAAAGTACTGGCTGACATTCAATGAGATCAATATGATTCTCCATGCACCATTTAACGGCGGCGGTCTGCTTCCGGAGAATGGGAAAGAAGTCACACTGAATCAGAAATATCAGGCAGCACATCATCAGCTGGTCGCCAGTGCACTCGCTGTAAAGCTTGCCCACAAGATTGATCCAAATAATCAAGTTGGATGCATGATTGCTGGATCAGCGGTGTATCCAATTTCACCTGATCCTGAAGATGTGATGGCAGCAGTATGGAAAGACCGCAGATCATTCTTTTTCGCAGATGTACACTGCAGGGGAATGTATCCTGGCTATATCCAGAGATATTTTGCTGAGAATAATATCTCTTTTGAAATTACAGAAGAAGATAAAGAAGCACTGAAATCTACGGTTGATTTTATCTCTATCAGTTATTATGCGAGTGACTGTGCTGCTGCTCATCCAGAAGCATATGGAAACACACGGGGAAATATTGCCAGCTCTATACGTAATCCAAAGCTGATATTGAATGAATATGGATATCAGATTGATCCAATCGGCCTTCGTTATGTTCTGAATCAGCTGTATGACCGCTACCAGAAGCCAATCTTCATTGTTGAAAATGGTGTTGGAGCGAAAGATGAATTGATTCCGGATGGGGAAGGTTCATATACTGTGCATGATATCTACCGCATTGACATTCTGAAGAAGCATCTTCTGCAGGTGCGTGAGGCAATTCGCGATGGCGTCAAAGTACTTGGCTATACCAGCTGGGCTCCGATAGATCTCATCTCACAGAGTGAGAACAGTTTAGAGAAAAGATATGGGTATATCTATGTCGACAGACATAATGATGGTTCCGGAACGTTGGCAAGATACAAGAAGAAAAGCTTTTACTGGTATCAAGAGCTGATCAGAACCAATGGGAAATCATTGGATCAGCAATAAAGTGAGGAAAAGATGATGAAGCATCAATGCCGTATCACAGTATTAGAAACAAAAGTATTTCCAGAGTATCAGGAAAAATATCTTGCTGATCCAAAGTCCGGACCATGTCCGTGTTTTAAGGCAGGGGATACTTTTCTACTGGAACGTACAGAAGAAAAAGATGATTTCTGGCATATGCTGAACGGAAGGTTCTGCTCAGAAGCTTGGGATGCCATCAGCAGATATGTCTATTCTGCTCTGCAGGGCGGCTCGATCATGAATGGCTGGACAAATGATGAAAAAATGATGATTGCCTGCTGCAGTGACGGTACCAGACCAGTGATTTTCAAGATTGAACGAATTGATATTGAATGATCTATCAAATGAAAAGAGCAATTGACAACACGATGTGTGATATCAAATACTCTTTTATTTTACAAAGTTTTGCTCAGAAATGGATCCAGCTGAAGGTCAACTTCAGGATTTCTTTTGACTGATGGATCCTGATGCAGTATGCCACCTGCCATTACCATATCAACAGTGCGCAGTGCATTGAGGTCATCAAGTGGATTGCTGTCTGTGACAATCAGGTCTGCGGCTTTTCCAGGTTCAATTGATCCTGTCTCATTTCCAATTCCAGCCAGCTGTGCATTGCCCAGAGTTGCTGCATACAATGCGGTCTGGTTGGAGACGCCGACAAAATTATGGAAATATACCAGCTCACGCCAGAAATCATAGTGTGTAACATATGGACATCCTACATCATTGCCTAAAGCAATTGGAATGTCATTTTTGATTGCACTGAGAGCACATGCACGGATGCCGTCAAAGACAACTCTTCCGTTGAACTGCTCTACTTCAGATGCATGGCTGACGGAGCGGTCAAAGAAAGCATATGGAAGAGCAGGGGAGAGTGTAGTGCATAAGAATGCATGTCTGCTGTGGAACAGATCAATGATCTCCTGATCTGGTGCGGCTCCATGTTCAATAGAATCAACGCCGTTCTGCAGGGCAACCCTGACACCTTCTGTACTTTCAACATGTGCAGCTACATAGAATCCTTTTTCATGTGCTTCATCACAAGCGGCTTTGACCATTTCCGGTGTCATTTTCAATTCTCCTGGAACACCTTTTGCCTTGGCATCCATGACACCGCCGGTAATCATCAGCTTGATCAGATCAACACCTTCTCCAGCAACCTGGTCAACATAAGAGACGACCTGGTCAACTGAGGTTGCGGTAATCGCAACAGATCCAGCCATGTGGCCATGCGGCACGGAGATACCCTCATTTGCTGCAAGAATGCGCGGGCCAATTCGTTTTCCATCACAGATCTCATCACGAAGCTTTGTATCATAATTGCTGATGCCTCCGACGGTACGGATCGTAGTGACACCGCTCATTAATTCTGTCTTTGCATAACCAGCACAAAGGCTGTATACGATTTTACGAGTGAGGGGATTGCTCATTAATGTCCTGACCAGCTTTGCTGCATCACGCTGCTTCTTCTGCGGTCTGCCGCTGCCAGGCAGATGGACATGCATATTAATCAGGCCAGGCATCAGATATTTTCCCTGCAGATCAATGATCTTATAATCATCTGGAACTCTCTCAGGTTCAATAATTTTCGCAATTTGATTTCCTTTTGTAAGCACTGTTTTCTGTTCCGGTACCATATCTCTGCATCCGCTCAGAACATAGCCGTTGATAAATGCATAGTCTGTCATATGTCATCTCCATTCTCTGAAATTAATAGATATTCATTCTATTTTAAGACGATATGAACAAAAGAAAAAGTCAATCTTTCTGATAAAAAGACTACACTTGATATATGGAGGAGAATTCATGAAAGCAGAACAGTTTTCGAAATCATATCAGGCGCGTGCTCTTGATAAAGCTGATGTACATGATATTTATACTTTAGAAATTGGGAATCCTCTATATTTTCAATGGTGCCCTCCTGTTGTTACTGAGGAAGCAGTGGTTGAGGATATGGAGTCGCTGCCGCCAGGAAAGACAATGCAGGATAAATACTATGTGGGCTTCTATCAGAATGAGAAACTGACTGCTGTGATGGATCTCATCGATGGATATCCGGAAGAAGGGACCGCATTTATAGGGTTCTTCATGGTAGACCACTGTGCACAGGGTCATGGAATAGGATCACGCATGATCAATGAATTATGTATCTATTTAGCAGATCTGAAGTATCAATCTGTTCAGCTGGCCTGGATTAAAGGCAATCCGCAGGCAGAACATTTCTGGAAGAAAAATAGTTTTCTGCCAGTAAAAGAAACTGTAAGCAATACGAAGATGCAGGTCATACTGGCACAGAGGACACTCGCATCAAAATAAAGGAGAAGAACTACAATGAAGAGAAAGCAGTTGTATGCAATCCTATCAGCAGTACTGGCAGCTGCTTTTTATGCGGTCAGTACGCCTGTTTCCAAACTGTTGATGGTCAATGCATCCCCGACAATGCTGGCTGCTTTTCTATATTTAGGCGCCGGTGTCGGAATCGGCATCATGTATCTCCTACAGCACAAAGAGAAGAATCAACGTGAAAGACTGACCAGGGATGACCTGCCTTTCACAATCGGCATGATTGTCTTGGATATCATTGCACCGATTCTTTTAATGAACGGTGTTGCAAGAACTGCGGCAGCTAATGTATCACTGTTGAACAATTTTGAAATTGTTGCTACTGCTGTAATTGCATATTTCGCCTTTAAAGAGAAGATATCCAGAAAGATGTGGACTGCATTATTCCTGATTACTTTATCCAGCATTATCCTGTCTTTTGAAGGAGATGAGAGCTTCGCATTTTCATCAGGTTCTATCATGGTAATTGGTGCTGCATTATGCTGGGGCCTTGAAAATAACTGTACGCGCATGATTGCTTCAAAGAATACATATGAGATTGTAATCTTGAAAGGCTTATGTTCAGGCTCCTGTTCATTCTTGATTGCCCTGATCATCGGTGAAAAGATACCTTCTGCTGAAGTGATAGGATGTGCACTTCTGCTAGGCTTTGTTGCATATGGTCTAAGCATCTTTATGTATATCCGTGCACAGGACGTGATTGGTGCTGCTAAGACCAGTGCGTTCTATGCATTGGCACCTTTTATCGGTGCAGTACTTTCGTTTTTACTTCTTCATGAAAGTCTGTCACAGAATTATTTGGCGGGTCTGTTAGTCATGATTGCAGGATCAATTCTTGCGGTCAATGATACCTTGACCTATCATCACACTCATATTCACAGTCATACGGTGTATCATATATCACACGGTGTGATTACGAAAGAAGTGATTACGCATGAACATGAACATTCTCATATTGGTCCTGGTCTTGGTCATCATCATACGTATAAGATGTAGCAAATGCTTCGAATCTGTGAGCTGTTATAGTAGAATAAATATGCGAGATTGATTTCATTTGGAGGGAAAAACATGGAGAAAGAACTACAGCAGAAAGTACTTTTGATAATAGGTCTGATCATGCTTTCTGCAGCAATTATATCGTTCTGCTTATTAGTCTTCACCAGTGAGATGACATATACATTGTCAACGCTTGCGTTTCTGCTCTTATCAAGTTTTTTCTTAGTCATCAGGCAGCCATCAGAATAAACTTCTTCAATAAAGGAAGGCATATCCTGAAGAAAGCATCTTCTTGATTGCCGGCATCGTCGTTTTTCTGATCTGTATTCTGATGAAAGCGTTTTGCTGGTTTCAGCTGAATATGCATTCTATCCCTCAGGATATCATCAGAGGTATGAAAACAATCGCATTTTCAGATAGGTTCATCCAGGCACCCCAGCGGGGCTGCTTTTTTTTTCGGTCGATTCCTGCTCTGTTATGGCAGGAAATGAGAATTATTCTTTGCGCTGACCCGGTATGATGAGGTCAGATACTGTCTTCTAGACAGCAGAAAGAGAGACTTTTATACCAGGTCATTACCTGACGATGGCACAGCGCAGAGAATAGAGTTTATTGTAAATAGATCTGGGAGAAAATCTAGATCAGCAGATTAAGGCCAGGAGCCTGTGCATGGATTTCAGTCATACGAATTCGGATGAAGCAGAAAAGAGGATTGGACTCCTGCATCAGATCTTTGGCAGCTGTGGGGAGAATACCTGGATGGAACCGCCCTTGACAGTGGCAAGCGGGAAAACAGTATCGAGGCAGCAGAACGTATATCAATTCAAATCTGACACTTGTTGATGGTCTGAAGATTACAATCGGCGCAGATGCCATGATTGGTTCCAATGTCACCATCAGCAATACCAATCATCCGCTGCACTATCAGCTGCGTCCGCAGGACCAGATGTATTCAAAGGAAGTAGTCATTGAAGACTATGTATGGATCTCCGGCAATGTCGTGATCAGTACCGGCGTCCATATTGGCGCAGGTTCTGTTATCGGCGCGGGGAGTGTCGTCACCAGGGATATTCCGGCAATGACTTTGGCATATGGTGTACCATGCCGTGCCATCCGCAGGATCACAGATGAAACCTTTATCAGTTCGAATCGTTCTCACTTGATGAGAAGATGTAAACCGGCGATTGAGGATATATGTACTTATGTTATAATTACGCACATGCTGAAAAGATATATCGGGGATCAACAATTCTATAGAACGGTATTTGCAGTCGCGATACCAATTGTCATCCAGAATGCTGTGACGAGTTTTGTCTCACTGCTGGATAACATCATGGTAGGACGGGTGGGAACACTCCCAATGTCCGGCGTATCCGTAACAAATAACCTGCTGAATGTATATAATCTGACGATTTTCGGAGCAGTTGCTGCCGTTTCCATTTTCGGTGCACAGTATGCTGGCCGCAAGGATAATGAAGGCATGCGTTACTGCCTGCGTTTAAAACTGATCATTTCGTCTGTTGTGACAGCACTGTTCATTCTGCTGTTCCTCTTCTGCGGCAGTTCACTGATCCATTTATATATGGATGGCAGCGTGAATACAGCTGCGCAGATTGCAGAGACATCTGGATACGCAGAAAACTATATGCTCATCATGCTGGTCGGCCTGGTGCCATTCGGCATCTCACAGGCATATGGTGCGACCATCCGCGAAACAGGACAGACCAAACTGCCGATGATCAGTTCCATTGTTGCGGTCATCGTTAACTTTTGTTTCAATTTAGTGCTGATCTTCGGTTATCTGGGCTTCCCAAAACTTGGTATTGCAGGTGCTGCCATTGCCACGGTCATCTCGCGGTTTGCTGAACTGGGCGTGCTTGTTTTCGGCGTGTCTCGTTCCAGAGACTATTTTGTCTTCTTCCAGGATGTTTTTAAGAACTTTACAATTCCAGCACATTTGATCAAAGAAGTCATCAAGCGCGGTACACCTCTGGTCATGAATGAACTGCTGTGGTCAATCGGCATGGCTGCGATTGCACAGTGCTACAGCACAAGAGGACTGAATGGAGTCGCCGCATATAATATTGCTAATACGGTTCAGAGCATCTTCTTCACAGTCTGCATCGGCATGGGCATGGCAATCAGTATCCTGGTCGGTCAGAAACTTGGTGCCGGTAAAAATGAGGAAGCAGTCATCATGGACAGGCAGATCATCTTTCTGGCCTTTGTGCTGTGTGTCGGATTAGGGTTCATATTATTCTTCAGCAGTCCACTGTTCCCATTGCTGTATAACACAAGTGATGCGGTCAGAGACCTCGCTGTCAGGCTGCTGAAAATACAAGCTGTTTTCTTTCCAATCGTTGCAGTCTATAACTGTACTTATTTCACACTTCGCTGCGGCGGCAGGACAATCATCACATTCCTGTTTGACAGTGTGTCTACCTGTTTCGTATCACTTCCACTGGCCTTTGTGCTGAGCAGATTTACAGAATTTGATCTGCCGATGGTATTTATGCTGGTGCAGTGTGCAGACATCTTGAAAGTTGCAATCGGCCTGTTCCTAGTGAATCGGAAAGTATGGGTCCATAATCTGGTCGTGCCGGAAGCAGCCTGACAACTGCATATCATGTTGAAGTCATTTATTTTGATGACTTTTTTCTTTCCATACGTTGAACATGCATCTTTCTAGAAGAATGGAATATAATGGACGCAGATTAGAGGGTGGTCATATGAATATTACAGTCAGGGAATACAGAGAAAATGATCTCTATGATATGATCAGGATCTGGAATGAAGTTGTGGATGACGGCATTGCCTTTCCGCAGGAAGAAGATCTGAACACTGAATCAGGAAAGTCTTTCTTTGCATCACAGACGTACTGTGGAGTTGCTGAAGATCTGGATGCAGAGAAGATCTTAGGGCTGTACATCCTGCATCCAAATAATGTGGGAAGATGCGGACATATCTGCAATGCAAGCTATGCGGTTGATAAAGAGGCACGTGGCCTGCATATCGGTGAGAAACTTGTATCAGACTGCCTGGTACAGGGCAGAGGACATGGTTATGGTGTACTGCAGTTCAATGCAGTCGTTGCTTCAAACATACATGCTAGACATCTATATGAAAGATTAGGCTTTCAGCAGCTGGGAGTCATCCCAAAGGGATTCCGCATGAAAGATGGCAGCTATGAAGATATCTGTCCATACTATCATGTACTGTAAAATCAAAAAAAGATCAGCAGACAAAAGAAAAGAAGCTGTATCGATATACTATTTGTGTCGTCATAAATCAAAGGAGATCGTAAATGAAAGTATTAATGCTGAATGGAAGTCCGCGGCCAAATGGAAATGTTGCCGTGGCATTGAAGGAAATGGAAAAGGTCTTTGCGGAAAATGGAATTGAAACAGAGATCATCCAGGTAGGAAATCAAGATATCCGCGGCTGCATCGCATGCAATTCGTGTGCAGGTACAGGCAAATGCATCTTTAATGATGCCGTGAATCAGATTGCTCCGAAGTTTGAAGAAGCTGATGGTCTTGTCTTGGGCACGCCGGTATACTACGCCTCTGCCAATGCAACTCTGATTGCTCTGCTTGACAGACTGTTCTACAGTACACATTTTGACAAGCGGATGAAGGTCGGTGCGGCAGTATGTGCGGCGAGAAGAGGCGGCCTGACGGCAAGCTTTGATGAGCTGAATAAATACTTTACAATCTGTGGAATGCCGGTGGCTTCTGGACAGTATTGGAACGGCGTGCATGGTTCAAAGGATGGTGAAGCACTGCAGGATCCAGAAGGCATGCAGCAGATGCGCACGCTTGCATCGAATATGTCTTTTCTGATGAAGAGCATTGCCTTAGGAAAAGAAAAATACGACCTGCCGGAGAAAGAAAAAGGAGTATACACGAATTTTATTCGTTGAATTTGATATGAAATTGATCTGTTTATGGGACGCGGACACTGACCTGGCATATGAACTGCACTGCTCATTTGAAAAAGATGAGAATGGATTCATGAATGCAGCATATGGGCTCAGCAGAGAGGAGTTCCTTGACTATATCATGCGTAAGAAAAAGGAGTCACAGGGAATTGATCTGCCTGCGGGACATGTTCCTTCTACAGAATTTCTCCTGGTGGATGATGAAGGTAATTACGCAGGAATATTCAATCTTCGTCATACGCTGAATGAACATCTCAGAAATGGCGCTGGGCATATTGGGTATGGCATCCGCAAAGAATATCGTGGGAAAGGATATGCTTCAAAAGGACTTGCGATGGTACTCCAGGAAGCAAAAAAACTTGGCATTGAAACCGCATATCTGTCCGTTCAAAAGAATAATCCAGCAAGTCTAAAGATGCAGGAAAAGAATGGTGCATTCATTGATCACGAAGATGAAAACGAAAACTATACCAGGATTGTGATCCGCTGAGCATTATTCTTGTATTGATGAGAAGAATCATGAATAATGACGGTGGAGGATAAACATCTATGATTAAAGTATATGGAAGCAGAATGTGCCCGGACTGTGTGGCATGCAAGACAAACTTCGATGCATACAAAGTGGATTACGAATTTCTGGATATCAATGAGTCTTTAAGGACATTAAAGGATTTCCTGATCATGAGAGACAGTGAACCAGTATTTGACCACCTGAAGGCAATTGATGATATTGGAATTCCAGCATGCGTCAAGGAAGACGGTACAGTCTTCACTGACTGGGAAGGGTATCTGAAGGAACTTGGCTTTGAACCGAAAGCGGTTGAAAGCGGAGCAGCTGCCTGCAGCATCGACCATAAAGGCTGCTGATTGAAAGCGTGCATGAAAGTGCATGCTTTTTTTATGGAATGGAGTCCTTGGGACAATATACGACAGGCAGGTACCTGTGATATAATTAATTGTACGTTTTTAGAAAGGAGCGATCCTGCCTTGTCTGCTTATACACTAAATTTGACGCTGCAGAATATCCGGACAATTATTGTGATGTTTTTGGATATTTTTATCATGTGGCTTATATTGTACTATGCTTTAAAAATTGTCCGTGCCAACTCCCGGACAATTCAAATATTTAAGGGAATCATCTTGATTGTGGTGATTGACGGTTTGGCAAAGCTGTTAGGCTTGAAAACACTGCAGTTCTTCACTGATATGTTCATTAACTGGGGATTCTTGGCTGTTATTATCATCTTCCAGCCGGAATTGAGATCTCTGCTGGAACGGATCGGCAAAACAAATGTATTCTCCAGAATCACAACATTGACTGGCAATGAAAGAGAACATCTGGTCGATCAGATCGTAACAGCAGTCATGCTGTTGAGCAAGGATTCCACCGGTGCTTTGATTTCCATTGAACAGTCACACTCTCTGGATGATTTTATTTCGACTGGCACGACTTTGAATTCAGATGTTACAGCAGAGCTTTTAACATCTATTTTTGTTACTTCAACACCGCTTCATGACGGTGCTGTTATTATTCAGGGCGATAAGATTGCATGTGCATCAGCTTACTTCCCGCCAACCAATCTGGAACTTCCTTCGCGCTATGGTGCCAGACACCGCGCGGCAATTGGTATCTCTGAGATCACGGATGCAGTCACGATTGTTGTCTCAGAAGAGACGGGGACTGTTTCAATCACTGAAGGCGGCAAGATCTTTGTCATGCATGGCAGAGAAGAACTGCGTGACTATCTGCTCAGAGTCATCTGCGGAGAAGTGACGGAAGCCAAGACGAAACATATCAATTCAATGCCGGTGAGTGAAGACTTGACACAGCCGTCCAATGGAAGAGATGCAGAAAAGAAAACAACTGTCCTCAGTAAGCTTGCATTAAAGAAGCAGACGGCAAATGTCGCTGACAAGATTGAGGCAGAAAGTGTTGTTCCGGCGGAAGAAATTGACCGGATCCATCAGCAGGCAGATCAGGAAGCCAGACAGGCTGAGATCAAGCTGCCTCATAAGAAGGACCGTCCGGAACCGAGCTACCCAGAACAGGCAGAACGGATCACACCGGAACTGCCGGATGTCATTGTTCCGGAAGAGATCCATCCATCAGAAATTGTGAATGAATCTGAATCAGAAGCTGATGAGTATGCATCTGCAGAAGATAATGAGCCTGTTTCAGATGCTGTCAAGCCTGGAACAAGAATGACACCGGAAGAAGTGAAAGCTGCCCGTGAAGCAGCGCTGAGAAGATATTCTCATTCCGATACCTCTAAGAAAAGAAATGGAGGTGACCGCAAATGAGCCAGAAGAAAAGAAAAACTGATCTGAATGAAGAGAAGGAAGATAAGTCAAAAACAGAACTTGCCAAGCGTATTGCAGAACAGTCACAGAAGGCTGCAGATGCCTATCAGCATCTGGAAGACGGTCTCTTCAAGATTGTCAGATGGTTCTCGACCTTACTCGACAAAGTCATCTTCAATTCCAAGCATACAAAGCTGATAGCCTTGGTGCTGGCGGTTCTGATGTATGCAATCGTCAACTATGACACTATGGCGTCGGTCTATACTTCAACCCTGAAGTATTCCAAGACAATTGAAGATGTTCAAGTCACCGCAAAGTACAATACTGATACCTTTGAATTATCAGGTCTTCCTGCCAGTGCCAGTGTCACGGTCACCGGTGATGCAACAAATGTTACAAATGCGGCCAGTACATCTGACGGCGTTGTTGTAGCAGATCTGGATGGAATGACCGAAGGAGAGCACACAGTCAAACTGACAGCTGACGGATACGGCAGCAGCGTCACGACAGTGGTCAATCCTTCCACTGCAGTCATTACTTTAAAGAAGAAGACAACGCAGCAGTTCGATATCTCCTATGACTTCATCAATCTTGATAAGATGGAAGATATCTACAGTGCCGGCACACCAGTCTTTGATTATACGAAGGTCAATGTCAGAGCTTCCAAGGAAACACTGGCATCCATTGCCTTTGTCAAGGCACTGATTGATGTCAGCGGGCAGACGGCAGACTTTGAGCAGGATGCAAAGCTGATTGCCTATGATTCCAACGGCAGTCCAGTCAGTGCAGACATCGTTCCTAGTACGATCCATGTCAAAGTTCCTGTGACGTCGCCAAGCAAGACGGTGCCGATCAGGGTCGTTGTCAACGGTTCTGTTCCGGATGGGAAGGCGATTGAATCCATTACAATGGATCAGCAGTCAGTGACCATCTATGCAAGTGATACAGTCCTGGCTGGAATTGACAGCGTGAGCGTCACTCTGGATGCAACCGCATTGACCAAGGATTCCTCCGTGATCCGTCCGATTGTTCTGCCGGCAGGGGTCGGCAGTGCATCAGTGTCACAGATCACGATGGCAGTCAATCTGGGTGAAGGGGTCACAAAGACCATCTCTGGCGTCGCCATCAAATACGTCAACAACAAAAAGAACTACAAGGCAACACAGCCTGACAACAAGACTACAACAAGTGTTGAGATCTTTGGCACACAGGCAAATGTAGACAAGGTATCTGCTTCAGATATCAATGTCTACATCGATATGAGCAAGGCAGAACCAGGGCTGCAGACATTCAATCTGAATGTTGAACAGCCGTCAAGCGGACTCGTCAAGTATTCTTTGACTGAATCAACCTATGAAATGGATGTCCTTGGTGAAACAAACGATGTAAACAGTGAAGGGAAGAGTATAAACAATGGGTAGATATTTTGGAACGGATGGAATCCGTGGAAAAGCAAATGAAGGACTGACAGCTGACCGTGCCTTTCAGGTAGGCAGATACTTAGGCTATTACTACAGCAGGACAGGGAAGCAGAAGATCATTATCGGCAAGGATACACGTCTTTCCTCAGACATGCTGGAGAATGCACTGGCTGCCGGCATCTCATCAGAAGGATGCGATGCATATCTTGCCGGCTACTGCCCGACACCGATGATCTGCTATCTGACTGTACATGAAGACTTTGCCTGCGGAGCTATGATCAGTGCTTCGCATAATCCTTTCTATGACAACGGCATCAAGGTGTTCTCCAAAGAGGGCATCAAGCTGCAGGGTGAAGTAGAGGAACTGATTGAAAACTACATTGACGGAAAAGAGACGATTGCCTATAAGAAGGAAGCGGAGATTGGCAAAGTTGTCCGTTACGATGAAGGGATTGAACATTATCTTGACTGGGTCACAGCAGAATATCCATTGGATCTCAAAGGCATGCATATTGCCATGGACTGTGCCAACGGATCATCTTCATTCACTGCCCGCAGGGCACTGACAAAGCTTGGCGCGGATGTCACAGTAAAGGATGACCAGCCGACCGGCATTAATATCAATAAAGGATGCGGATCAACACATCCGGAGAACTTCGTTGCTTTCATGAAGGCAAATGAAGGAAAGTATGATCTCGGCCTGACGTTCGATGGAGATGCTGACCGCCAGATCATGGTAGCTCCAAACGGCCATCTGATCGACGGCGACTATGTACTGTACATCTGCGGCAAATATTATAAGGACAAGGGTGTCCTGAACAACAACACCATCGTTACAACAGTCATGGCAAATATCGGCTTATGGAAGGCTATGGAAGCTAATGGCATCAATGTTGAAAAGACGGATGTCGGTGATAAGTATGTTTATGACATGATGTGCAAAAAGGATTATATTGTCGGCGGAGAACAGAGCGGACATATCATCTTCAAGCGTCATGAGACAACAGGCGACGGCCTGGTGACTGCTTTGGCCATGCTGAAGATCATGAAGGAAACTGGCAAGAGCGCTCTCGAACTGATGGATGGCTTGAAGATCTATCCGCAGCTGCTGATCAATGTCAAAGTGACTGACAAGACAAAGGTCATGGGCGACAGCGAAGTTCAGAAAGCAATTGATGAGGTCAATGAAGAGCTCAACGGCAACGGACGCATCCTGGTCAGACCGAGCGGTACAGAACCGCTGCTGCGTGTCATGGCAGAGGCGGAAACAGATGAGATCTGCGACCGCGTTGTCGGCAAGATTGCCCGCATCATCCAGCGCAAATACGGAGTTGAAGAATAAATGAACAGAAACATTGTCTGCACTGCAGGCAGTGTTTTTTTAGGCCAATTATGTGATATGATTGACCCAGGTGATAACATGAAAAAAGTCATAGCAATTGTAGAAGATGAAAAAGATCTTAATGAACTGGTCAAAAGATACTTGGAAAAGGAAGGATATGAGGTACGCTCGTATCTGACTTTTGACGCCGCTAGTCCGCATACTGCAGATGATGATGTTCATCTGTGGATCCTGGATATCATGCTGGGAGACAAGAGCGGTTTCGATCTGATTGAAGAGATCCGTACACATGATCATGATGTGCCGGTCATTTTCATGAGCGCCAGAGATAAGGAATTCGACCGTGTCATCGGTCTGGAAAAAGGATCAGATGACTACATTACAAAACCATTCTCTCCTAAGGAGCTTGTTCTGCGTGTCAATAATCTGATCCGCCGTGTCTATAAGGAAGATGAACCGAAGCTTTTTGTGAATGGATATGAAATTGATGAGGTCAAGCGCACTGTCACGGAAGGCAGTGAAGTCATTGACTTGACGACCAAGGAATTTGATCTTCTGATGCTGTTTGTCAATAACAGAGGAACAGCATTCCCAAGAGAACAGATCTTATCGCAGATCTGGGAAGAGAACTATTACGGTTCAGACCGTGTTGTGGACGATACCCTCCGCAGACTTCGCAAGAAGATGCCTAATCTTGCCATTCATACAATCTACGGTTTCGGCTATCGACTTGGCTGATCTATGAAAAGACTAAGAATGTGGCTGCGGGAGCTGTCGCTTTCACAGCAGCTGTTGACGATCATCTTTCTTATAGTTGCCGTCTTTGCAGGATTCATCTTTATTTTTCTTGCGCCTGCGGTAGAGAAGTTTTCAGAAACAGAGATGTACAGTCTTCTGCATAATTCACAGGAGAACATTATTTCCTATCTGCAGAACAATACCGGCGAACTGCCGGATCTTGGCAGTTCAGAAGATGAGAAGATCATTCAGATTATTTATGATCCAAAGACGCCGGCACTTTCAGTTTTGAACCATTCTTCGATTTCAAAGGATCTGTCTCAGGAGATCGTTCAAAATAGTGATGAAAAGATTCCAGGAACACAGGATTATTCTTTTGTGTCCCAGGAAGTTGACAGCACAACGGGAGAATCTACGAAGTATCTGTATTCCATGACAGAGCTTGATGACGGCAGATATCTGATTTCAGTCATGGGCGATGCCTACCGCCAGCAGTTCTCAAAATCGTTGATGAATGGTGTTGTTCTGATCAATGTGCTGTTCGTCAGTGCATTATTTGTTCTGCTGATGATCTGGGTCGGTACTTTGATCATTCCATTGAATCAGATCAAGACATATATCAAGAAGATCAGAAATGATGAACCGGCGACCTTAAAGGTCAGGCGCAATGATGAGATTGGTGAAGTTGCGGATGCCCTAGTGGATATGGAAGCAGAACTGTCTCAGGAACAGCGTGAGAAGCAGGAAATGATCCAGAATATTTCGCATGACCTGAAGACACCGATAGCGACAATTAAGAGCTATTCAGAAGCTATCAAGGACGGTGTTTATCCATATGAGACATTGGAGAAGTCGGTTGATGTCATCATTGAACACGCAGACCGGCTTGAAAAGAAAGTAAAGTCTCTGATCATGCTGAATAAGATGGATTATCTGGAAGATCAAGCTCCAAGCGGAGAAAATCTCGAGATGAATCCAGTCATAGATAAGGTCCTGCTGTCGTTAAAGGTCATTCGCCCGGAAATTGAATTTGTCAGAGATACTGATGAGGGAGTCTGCTTCCATGGTGAAGAAGATCCTTGGCGGATCACCATAGAGAACCTGATCGACAATGCCCTGCGGTATGCAAAATCCAAGATTACGATTGTACTCCGTCAGGACGATCTGAAAGTCATCAATGACGGCAAGCTGATTGAGGAGGACCGTTTGGGGACACTGTTCCATCCGTATGAGAAGGGGACAGACGGCCAGTTTGGACTCGGCCTGTCCATTGTTTATAAGGTATGCCAGGTCTATGGCTACCGAGTACAGGCAGAAAACCTGACAGAGGGGGTCTGTTTCCACATTTGGAAAGATGGAAAGAGAAAGCGTCCGAAGCGCAGACCGCATAAAGAGGCTTAACGCTTCTCCTTTTTTCGTATACAATATACAGGTTATGACGGAATACAAGGTAATCCACGGGATAAAAACGGCTTATGACCAGGCAGGCAGCGGGAAGGATATGATCCTGCTCCATGGCTGGGGCCAGAATAAGGAAATGATGAGCTTGATCTTTAACCACTTCAAGGATCGTTTTCATGTATGGTCGCTGGACTTCCCAGGGTTTGGGGAATCTGAGGATCCTAAAGAGCCGTGGGGTGTTCCGGAGTATGAAGCATTTCTTTCTGATTTTATTGAAGACAACGGCATCAAGAATCCAATTTTAATTGGTCACAGCTTTGGCTGCCGGGTGGCAATCAGATACGCGGCAGACCATCCTGATAATGTCAGAAAGATGTGTCTGACCGGTGCGGCCGGCATCAGACCGAAGCACGGTCTTGACTGGCAGGTCAGGACGAAAGCATATAAAGCCGGCAAATGGTTCCTGAAGCAGACTGGACAGACAGCGAAGCTGGAAGAAATGAAGAAGAATGCCGGCAGTGAAGATTACCGCAATGCTAAAGGTGTCATGAAAGAGACCTTTGTCAAAGTAGTCAATGATGATGTCACACCAGTTTTAAAGGATGTGAAGTGCTCTGTCCTGCTGGTATGGGGCGATCAGGATACAGCTGCTCCTTTATGGATGGGGCAGATGATGGAAAAGGAAATGCCTGATGCAGGTCTTGCCCTGTTTGAAGGGGACGACCATTGGGCTTACTGGCATCAGCCGGATCGTTTCAATGCGGTCCTGGATATATTCTTTAAAGGAGATTGTGCATGAACACGGTTCTGAATATAGTCATTGTTGTTTTAATGTGTGCAGGTGCGCTGATTCCTGCCAAGCGTGCGCTGCATATGTTTCAGCAGAATCGCTATGAAACAGGAAGATACTCGGAGTGGATCCGTGAGAATTTCAGCAGACTGGCCAGACAGAATCTTTTTTCATCCATCTTAATGGTTCTTGTGTTCATCTGCGGAATATTGTTGAATCATACAGCTGGCCAGATCATCGCCTCTGCAGCTCTGATCATTTTGATTGTGCTGATGTATGTCTCTGAAAAGAAGCAGAATTATATCAAACCGTTAGTTTATACCGGCCGGGTAAAAAGACAGATAGCCGTACTGAGCATTCTGTATGTTTTATGGGTCTGTGCACTGATACTATGGCAGGGATTGATTTCCTTGTCATATTTTGGTGCATTTCTGATGCCGTGGCTGCTGATCTATCTCGTCGGTGCAGTGACTTCGCCAATTGAAGCTGCAGTCAGAAAATCTTACCTGAATGATGCCAAGAAGATCCTGGAGAGTCATTCCAATCTCATCAAGATCGGCATCACTGGCTCCTTCGGCAAGACAACAACCAAGAATATCATGCAGGCAATGGTCTCAGAACAGTTCAATTCATTAATGACACCTGCTTCCTACAACACACCGATGGGCATTACGCGGACCATCCGTGAGTTGCTCAAACCCATCCATCAGGTATTTGTTTGTGAAATGGGTGCAGACCATGTTGGTGATATCACTGAACTCATGAATTTTGTCCACCCATCCATCGGTGTTGTAACATCCATCGGACCTCAGCATCTGAATACTTTCGGTTCACAGGAGAACATCACCAGAGAAAAGATGCAGATGATTGAAATGCTGCCGGCAGACGGATTTGGCGTATTGAATTATGACAATGAATTCATCCGCAGCTGGAAAGTGAAGAATCCAGTTGAAACGGTCACTTACGGTGTTAAAAACCAGCAGGCTGATTATCATGCTGAAGATATTACTTATACCCAGAATGGATCATCATTTACTATTGTTCATGGAGAAGAAAGAATCCAGCTTGAAACAAAACTGCTGGGTGAACTTAATATTTTGAATATACTTTCTGCTGTTGCAGTTGCCAGACACTTAGGCGTTTCCTGGAGCGTCATTCAAAGAGCTGCCAAGCAGATGAAGCAGGTAGAGCACCGTCTAGAGCTCAAGAAGATCAATGGCTACCGCTTTATTGATGATGCCTTCAATGCCAATCCTACAGGTTCTGCCATGGCTCTGGAAGTCCTGTCAATGATGCCGAATACTAGGTTCATTGTCACACCTGGCATGATTGACTTAGGGGAGAGACAGACAGAGATCAATAAGCATTTCGGAACTCTGATGAAGAGCAGAGCGGACATTGTTGTTTTGGTCGGCCGCAGTCAGACCAAGCCAATCTATGAAGGACTGCAGGAATCTGGTTTTAATATGGAGAATGTGGTCGTTCTGGATACTGAAAAAGAAGCATTTGGATACATCTGGCAGGCCGCAAAACCGGTAGATACAATCCTGCTGGAGAATGATCTTCCTGACGCATTTAATCACTGATTTTGCTATAAAAGCTGATATTTATGCTGTTTTGGCAGCTTTCCTTGAGGATACTTTTCTCTTGAAAAAATACAACATTTTTTGTTGCAAACAATAGACCACTATGGTATATTAAATAAGCGCTGAAAAAGCAGATGTAAATAATGCGCTTGGCAGACTATTGAGGAAATACTCAAGAGGCCGAAGAGGTGCCCCTGCTAAGGGCATAGGTCGGGAAACCGGCGCGAGGGTTCAAATCCCTCTTTCCTCGCCATTCAATTGGTTCTGTGGAGTAGTGGCTTATCTCGTCTCCCTGTCACGGAGAAGATCGCGAGTTCGAATCTCGTCAGAACCGCCATTATGCGAGTGTAGTTCAATGGTAGAACGCGACCTTGCCAAGGTCGACACGGCGGTTCGATTCCGCTCACTCGCTCCATGTACAAAAAGTCCTAGAAATAGGGCTTTTTTTTAATTTTGCGGCATTGTAATTGCATTCGCTGAATACTCTTGTACTTGGTGAAAAATATCATTCAATTCCTCCAATGAAGTAATCAGATAATAATAATGGATCATGATATTGTGATGATAAATCGAAGCATTGAACGCAATGTTCATGCATTGAGCAACATAACGAAGGAATATGATTGCACTTCAGCTCATAAAACGCTATGGTTTAAGTAACAAAACAGCATCAGTTTGGCTATAACATCATTCTTCTTCATAAGTGAAATTCATTCCTGCCCTTCATTCATGGAAAACCTTAGAGGAGGCTGTCAATATGATGATAGATTTTCATGTAAAGCGTTTATGCACAACAAAAGATACAGAGAAAAAAGAAGAAGTAGAAAATATCCTGACAGAAAACAAGATTCCGTATTTCACTAGAATCGATGATATGTTCTGGGAGAATTTTATGGGCGAACATCGTTTTGTTGCGAGCAGGAAAGCTCCGCAGACATATTCTATCTTTGTTTATAAGACTTATCGTGATGTGGATTATAAAAATGCAAAGCACCTGACTGCCGGTGCGATCAGAAAGTAGAGATTCATATTCTGTGTCGATTTTGGAATTGAATATCTGCTGAAGAAGATGGGAACACCATAAGCACACTTTCCAGTGGATTCGAATACTGGCGTCAGGATTGATGACAGTCATTGTCATTCGAGCAGCGTAACGGTGACCAAATAGACGATAAAATGACCAGATAGACATAGGATCATGTATTTTATGATCCTATGTTTTATATTACTTATGAAGAGAAGCATTTGATGAAAACAGAAAATCACCAAGTGCTGCAGTTTATCACACTTCCTGTTTGATTCATCAGAAATATCCATTAACCTTTTAAGGAAAACAGTAAGAATGAACAGCCCGTTCAGCGGTTGCACACAGTGCTCTTCTTTTTTATGCTAATTTGAAACTGGATCATATAAGCAATGAATGTGATTCTGATGAGTATCAGGAATAGAGAGGATGAGCAAATAAAAATGTTTCCAACAGATCCTGCACAATATGATATAAGAGTCAGATATGCGCTGATGATCATGATTATCGTGGCAGTTCTGTATCTCATTCGAGTCATTGCGCTTTACAGAATCTTTTCCAAGGCTGGACTTCCTGCATGGAAAGCAGTGATTCCTTTCTACAGTGAATACTTATTGACTGTTATCAGCTGGAAAAAGAAGGTTTGGGCAGCTGTACTTGTTGTATGCGATTTCTTTTATGCTCTGACGAAAATTGGCGGTTCATATAGTGAGCCTGCAATCATTACATTTGAATTGATCCTTGCAATTGTACTCTTTCTGATCACAGCAGTCAGAAGTTTCAAATTATCCAGAGCGTTTGGGCACAGCACTGGATTTGGTGTTGGCCTGCTGTTCCTGGATCTAATCTTCTTATTGATCTTAGGATATGGAAAGGATACGTATTTGGGACCGCAGGATTAGTCAATTCTGCTACGATTCGCAGTAAGAAAGGTTGAATGGTATGGAAGTCACTGGTGTTGTACAAGTTGTCAGTCCATTAGTTCTCTTTATTCAGATTATTAGTACATTGATGCTTGTACTGATTTTTATCGTTGTTTTGAAGTTCATATTCATCTTTTTGATGAAAAAATAAATATCCTGAGCAGGTCTATTAACTTAAGTCTTCTCTGCAGTCAGAAATGACTGCTTTTTACTTTTCATTAATGAACATGAGACTGATTTATAGAGGGCACTGACTGTACATCTGCTGACATTTGTGACATGACTATATATCATGTAAAATATCAAAGAATATATATTGACGTACATCTATGTGTTTGGTATAACTGTACATATAGATGAACATCTATGTGAGGCAACTATGAATAAAAAGAAGAGTGCAGCTATTTGTAAAGCACTGTCAGATGAGAATCGGCTGAAAATTGTTGAAATGCTGACAGATGGAGAAATGTGTGCGTGTGATCTGCTTGAAAAATTAGAAATTACACAGCCTACTTTGTCGCATCATATGAAAGTATTGAATGAATGTGAACTGGTAAATATACGCAAGGACGGCAAATGGTGCCATTATTTTTTGAACTGTGAAACGTTGACTGCGTTTAGAGAATACATCAATAGTCTTTCCTGTACATGCAGGGCAAATAAAGAAGGGTGCAGCTGTAAATAATGTGGAATTTTGTACAAAATCAGATTTTGAGCATGAAGTGGCTGAATGAATTGATTGGGAACATTCTGACTTCATGGGGAGTTGATATCACTGCAAGGTTAGGAGGAAGCATTCAGTTCTTCTTCTTCGATGTGATTAAGATTGTAATACTTCTATGTATCTTGATTTTTATCATCAGTTATATCCAGAGCTATTTTCCACCGGAACGCAGTAAGAAGATCCTTGGCAGATTTCATGGCTTGTGGGCAAACTGCATTGCAGCACTGCTTGGAACAGTAACACCATTCTGCAGCTGTTCTTCAATTCCGTTATTTATCGGCTTTACAAGTGCTGGTCTTCCAGTGGGAGTCACTTTCTCCTTCCTGATTTCATCACCAATGGTGGATCTGGGAAGCTTGATATTATTGATGAGCATCTTTGGCACCAAGGTTGCTGTTGTCTACGTCATCTTTGGTTTGGTGATTGCGGTCATCGGTGGTACATTGATTGAAAAGTTCGGTATGGATAAATATGTGGAAGACTTTATCAAGAATGCCGCAAATGTAAATCTCGAGTCTGCTTCATTGACACAGTCGGATCGTCTGGTCTATGCCAAGGATCAAGTCGTCAGTACCTTTAGGAAAGTATTTCCATATATTCTGGCTGGTGTTGGAATAGGTGCAATTATTCATAACTGGATTCCAGAAACTATGGTTGAAACAGTTCTAGGCGGAAGCAATCCATTCGGCGTTGTACTTGCTACACTGATTGGTGTGCCGATGTATGCTGATATCTTCGGAACAATTCCGATTGCGGAAGCACTTTTATACAAAGGTGCACAGTTAGGAACTGTTTTATCCTTTATGATGGCGGTAACAACACTTTCACTGCCTTCATTGATCATGTTAAGAAAAGCAGTGAAACCGAAGCTGCTGTGGACATTTATATTGATCTGCACGATTGGTATTATTCTGGTAGGGTATGTGTTTAATGTACTGCAGCCTTTCCTGGTATAGAAAGAGAGAAAATATATGGCTGAAAAATGGTATCCAGTGATTGATTATTCATTATGTATTGAATGCGGTACTTGTTCAAATTTCTGTGGACACGGAGTATATGACAAGACGAAATCGCCAACTCCAGTTGTTGTTTATCCATTAGGATGTGTTGACCATTGTCATGGCTGTCAAAATAAATGCCCAGTTGGCGCCATCTCTTACGTAGGGGATACACAGAGTGGAAATGTTCAGGAAGAATGCAGCTGTGGATGTGGCTGCAAAGGAGAATAAATATGAATTTATTTGGTAAAAAAGAAAAGAAAGAAGAAACACCTGCATGTGGATGTGCATGCAATGGCAATGCTGAGGTCAAAGTCAATGATGCACCAGCAGACAGCACGGCACTCACAAGTGTAAAAGTGCTTGGCAGCGGATGTAAATCCTGCAAAGCGTTGTTGGATAACACAAATGCAGCTTTACAGAATATGAAGGCAGGCATTGCTGCAGAATATGTCACAGATATGGCTGTTGTAGCAGGCTATGGTGTCATGTCGACACCGGCATTGGTCGTCAATGAAAAAGTGGTATCCATGGGCAAGGTCATGAATCCTGCTGAAGTAGAAAATCTCCTTCACAAAATCGGCTTCTGACAGATCGATACTGCAGATGAAAAAAGTGAAAGTTGCTTTTATCTGTACACATAACTCCTGCCGCTCACAAATGGCAGAAGGATTTGGCAGAGCATTGCATTCAGATGTACTGGATTGTTATTCAGCAGGGACAGATATTGCTGACCATATCAATCCAGATGCCGTCAGACTGATGAAGGATGTATATCATATTGACATCAGCTCACAGTACAATAAGACATTGAAGGAAATCCCAGCGGTCGATATTGTGGTCACAATGGGATGCGGTGTGCAGTGCCCGTCACTTCCATGCAGAGAGCGTTATGACTGGGGATTGGAAGATCCGACTGGCAGGGAAGATGCACTCTTTCTGCAGACTATGGAACAGATCAAGGAAAAAGTCTCTTCATTGGCAGACCACGCGGCAGCAGAGTATAAATGATATCGAATACATTGGCACGGATTCTGTCTGTGCCTTTTCTTTTTCTTCCAGAAATGCTTACAATAAGATAGATGTTTGTGCAGAAGGGAAATCCTATGTTCAATAAGAGTGATATATCACGTGATGCTTTCATGTTAAAAGGAGAGCTTGCACAGTGCGTATACGACTGGTGGTGGCATTCCTTTACTGGTCATGACGAAAAAACAGGCGAAGAAAAGAGTTTCTTTGTGGAATTCTTTACATGCAATCCTTCCGTAGGCGGTGAAGAGCCTGTTCTTGGTCAGCTGTCTGAAAATCAGAAGAACCACATCAGACCATCATATTTGATGGTCAAGGCAGGTGCGTGGGGACAGGATGCTGCTCAGCTGCACCGTTTCTTTGGCTGGAACCATGTGCAGATCAATGAAACAGTTCCTTTCCGGATTGTCTGTGATGACTGTTACCTGGATGAGACATTCACGCATGGCCATGCTGCATTGACTGAGGAAGAAGTGAATGCCCATCCGGAATATATGTGCAGTGCAGGTGAAATGAGCTGGGATCTGAAGATTGTTAAGCAGGTGGCATATAATGTCGGTTATGGGGGGTCACGTCCTTTACGTGACAGTGAGGCATTTGAAATGTACTGGCATGCGGAAGGTATGAAGTCAGCATACAGCGGAGAAGTGATCTGGAATGAAAGAAAATAACTTGTCACACCAGAGACATCCTATGGCTATGCAGATAAGAACTGGGGTAGGGATTTTACCAGCCCTTGGGTCTGGCTGTCTTCAAATCATCTGTTCAGCCAAAAAAATGGCAAGCTACTTGTGGACAGCGTTTTTGATATTGGCGGCGGCAGGCCAAAGATTGGCAGTGTAGCTCTGCCAAATAAACTACTTGCAGCATTCTGGTATGAGGGGGAAGAATTTGAATTCAACTTTTCAAAGTTCTGGACATTGACGAAAACAGATTTCTCATGTCATGAAACTGAAACGCAAGTCATCTGGCACATTGAACAGGAAACTTCTCTGCACCGTATGGTGACAGATATCTCATGCGAAAAACAAGACATGCTGTTTATAAATTATTAAGCGCCGGATGGCTCCAAACGGTATCGACATCTATGGAACGGCGGCAACGGGAGCGGCACCGTAAAATTGTATCGTGGGCAGGAGCTGATTGATGAAGTAACTGCATATAACGTTGGGTGCGAATATGGTGAGTACAGCACAGGAGAAAACATATGAAATATGCGGAAGTGATAACTTTGAAAAATGGCAGTACATGCACGGTTCGGAATGCATCTTCTGAAGATGCCAAGAAAGTGCTGGATAATTTCAATCTGACGCATGCTCAGTCAGAATATCTGCTGACTTATCCTGATGAAGCAAGCATCGATATTAACCAGGAGGAATCATATCTGAAAGACAAAGAAAATAGTCCGGATGACATTGAACTCTGTGCTGTAATAGATGGTGAGATTGCTGGCACGGCAGGAATAGAGCCAGTCGGCAGAAAGGACAAAGTCAGGCACCGGGCAGAACTTGGCATCAGTATCGATCAGAAATACTGGGGGTTTGGCATTGGCAGAGCATTGGTCGATGCATGTATTGCCTGTGCAGTGCAAGCAGGCTATGCTCAGCTGGAACTGCAGGTGGCAGCAGAAAATACACGTGCTGTTCGTTTATATGAGCATGCAGGGTTCGCAGAATATGGCAGAAATCCAAAAGGATTCCGAACCCGCCGGGGAATATATCAAGAACTGATCTTAATGAAAATAGAATTATGATCAATAACGGCAGCCGAAGGAGAGGGGTATCATATGGCATCCAGAATGATTCATTATACAGTTGCAGAACATATGATTGATCTTCTACGGATTGAAGATCGGAATGCATTTCTTGTTGGCTCTGTGATACCAGATGCTTGGTACCTTTCCAATCATAAGGATAAAAAGCAGTCTCATTTCATGACTGTTGATGAAATCAAGAATATCCGTGGATGTGACTGCACTTATTTTATAAAAAAATATCTTTCTTCTGCAGTGAATGAGTTTTATCTGGGTTATTTTATTCATCTGCTGATGGACAACATCTTTCTCACCGATATTCAGGCAGAAACGGTTTATTCTCTTCCAAAAGATCAGCGGAATGGACTGACTGAGATCCTGTACGAGGACAACTATATCTATAATACGAAGCTGATCAATCAGTATGGATATCAGCTGGATCTGATGCCTGTACCGGAAATAAAGCTGGATGAGATTGATCTGTCAGTATCTCATCAGCAGTTATTTCTAAATGAATTTTATCATGACTTTGAACCAGTTCATTATGGCGAAATGAAAATGCTGGAATGCAGCCATTTAGATCAATATATTGAGAAATGCATCAGGATCTGTACAGAAAATGTGAAGCTGATCCAGCATCATCAAAAGTGCATCAATCTTGAACAGTATATGATATCTAATGATATTTGCTGAAAATGGAATTACAATCATAAATGATAAGAAGAAAATCAGGAGGCATTAAGATGTCAAAGAATGTATTAGTTGTTTCATCGAGTCTGCGGGCGGGAAGCAATTCAGATCAATTGGCAGATGCTTTTATCAAAGGTGCAAAAGATGCTGGACATGATGTTGAAAAAATCCAGCTGAAAGGAAAAAAGATCAGTTTCTGTCTTGGATGTCTCGCCTGTCAGAAAACAAAAACTGGTCACTGCATTCAGAAGGATGATGCGGATGACATTATCCAGAAGATCAAAAACGCTGATGTTGTAGTATTTGCTTCCCCAATCTACTACTACACACTGAGCGGTCAGCTGAAGACTTTGCTGGATCGTGCAAATCCGCTGTATCCGATTGAATATCGCTTCAGAGATGTCTATTTGTTACTGTCTGCAGCAGAGGATGAAGAGACTACGCCAAAGCGTGCGGTATGCTGTATGGAAGGATGGATTGATTGTTTTACTAAGGCACAGCTGGCTGGAACCGTATTTTGCGGCGGGGTCAATGATCCAAATGAGATCAATGGCAGCCCAAAGATCCAGGAAGCATACCAGCTGGGAAATCACCTTTGATTATTGAAGCAGTTCAATTAAGGACTGCTTTTTTATTTTTATCTAAAGAAATCTATAGAGCGGCTGAAGATTTGCTTAATGAAGCGCTGGTATCCTGTAATTGTTGAAAGGAGACAGCAGAATGGCATACAGTGGTGTAAAATTTCTGTTCTTTTTTTTGCCTTTGACTTTGCTGGCATATCAGGTGACTCCTCAAGGCAAACGCAGATATGTGCTTCTTGCGGCAAGCTTGATCTATTTCTATCTGCTTTCAAACTGGCTGATTATCTATCTGCTGGGAACGATTGCTGTGGTCTATACAGCAGGCATCAGTATGGAATCATATGCATCAAAAAAGAAAATCCTGACAGCAGCAGCTGCGGTCTTGGTAATTGGTGCATTAGCAGTATTAAAATATGCTGATTTTATGATTGGTAACCTGAATCTTCTGGCGAATCAGAAAATTCCTCTATTGTCGCTGGCAGCTCCGATTGGAATCTCATACTACACACTGGAAGCAGTTGGCTATCTTCTTGAAGTGTATTGGGGAAGAATCAAAGCAGAAAGGAATGTCTGCAACCTGGCACTCTTTCTTGCATTTTTCCCGCAGACTATGGAAGGACCGATTGCTAGATATCAGGATACTGCGCAGCAGCTGCTCGAAGGCCGACCGATTACGCAGGAAAGTCTCTTTGAAGGATCTTTATTGATTCTTTGGGGATTGTTCAAGAAGATTGTAATCGCCGACCGTCTGGCAGTCATGGTCAATTCTCTGTATGGACAATGGGATACGATTGCAGGTGCATCTGTACTGCTGGCAGGAACAGCCTTTGTAATACAGCTCTACATGGATTTTTCGGGTGTTATTGATATTGTAAGAGGATCTGCTCGGATCTTCCAAATTGAACTGCCGGTGAACTTCCGCCAGCCATTCTTTGCCGAAACGGCTTCTGATTTCTGGCGCAGATGGCATATCTCTCTGGGAGTATGGCTGAAGACTTATGTTTTCTATCCGATGACGACCTCAAAGCTTGTTACCAGATGGATACTGTTCAGCAAAAAGAAGTATGGAAAATATATCAGCAAAGTCGGAGCAACCGCACTGGCTCTGTTTCCGGTATGGCTGATCAACGGCATCTGGCATGGCAGCCAATGGGTATATCTGCTCTATGGCATGTATTACTTTGTAATCCTGGTCATGGAAGTGGTGCTGGAGCCGGTTAAGAAGAAGATATACAAGAAAGCTGGATGGAACGCAAAGCACTGGTTCTTTCACTTTCTGCGGATTGGAAGGACATGGGTTATTATCTTTGCCGGCGAGCTTTTCTTTAATGCAGCTAGTGTCAGGGCTGGAGTTCAGCTGCTAATGAATCTTTTTAAGGATTTCAAGTTCAGCGATCTGTGGGGAAAAGCAGTGACGGGCACTGGTCTGGATGCGGCAGATCTTGTCGTAATCCTGTGTGGAATCCTGATTGTCCTTCTATACGATCTTCTCAAAGAAAATAATATTGATGTGATGAAATTAATCAGACAGCAGAAACTGCCTGTCCGCTGGGCAGTATGTTATGCTCTGATTCTTGCAGTCGTTGTGTTTGGTGCATATGGTGGTGGATATGAACCAATTGATCCGATGTATGCAAGCTTTTAAAGGATGATGATATGAATAAGATAATTTTTAAGAGTATGGTCTTTATATTGGTTCTCGCTGGAATTCTCTCACTTTGTTCAAATTTCTTCGTCCTTTTTGCAAAAGAAGGACAGAATGCCGAACTGCTGAAAAGAGATGCAATCCAGATTCAATTGATGAAGGAAGAAAAAAATTCAATTGATCTTTTGGTCCTGGGAGACAGTGAAAGCTATTCTTCGATTTCACCATTGCAGCTGTGGAGGAATGCAGGCATCACTTCCTTTGTCGGCGGTCAGGCTTCACAGAAAATGACAGAAGCAATGGATCTTCTGAATACAGCATTACATACTCAAAGACCGAAAGTTGTTCTTTTGGAGACAAATGAACTATTCCGTTCCTCCAGCAGTGCAGACCGCATCGGTGAAGAAATGCTGCAGGCAGCCCAGAACGTCTTTCCAATCTTTCGATATCATAACGTATGGAAGTCACATGTGATGGATACAGCTCAGGCTCCGACAAACTGGAAAGGCTATCGCCTGCGCAGTGAATCACAGCCGGTGAGTTCCACTGCATCCTATATGAAGGCTGACAGCAGCGTTAAGACAGTCACGCAGGAGAACAAGGATCTGCTTAAGGAAATGAAGAATATCTGTGAACAGAACCAATGCCAGCTTGTTCTTTACAGTTCGCCTTCACCTGTGAATTACAATATGGGAAAGCATAACGGCATCGCAAAAGCAGCCGAGGAACTGAATCTGGAGTATATTGATTTAAATCTGAAAACAGGTAAACTTGGCATGGACTGGCAGAAAGATAGTTATGATTCTGGAGATCATTTGAATATCTACGGAGCTGAAAAAGTAACCAAATATATGCAGGAATATCTGCAGAAGTATGGTCTGGAAGACCACCGCACTGTTTCGTCTTTTCAGTCATGGAATGATCTCGCCAATACGTTTGAAACGATGGTAAAGCTGAAGAAAATGAGTAAAACAGTGTAATATTATTGTCTTTCATATGATAATGAAATGACGGAAGGAGCATAATATGACAGAAAGAATATATACGCTGCTGATTGCGGAGGATGATCAGGATATTGTAGAAGTCTTAAAGATGTATTTGGAAAATTCGGGATTTCGTGTCCTTTCAGCTGCCAATGGTGAAGATGCTTATCAGATTCTGCATGAACAGACTGTTGATTTATGTATCTTTGATATCATGATGCCGAAGATGAACGGCTTTCAGCTGATCAAGAAGGCGAGAGATAACAAAGCATCCATGCCAATTATTGTTCTGTCAGCTAAAAGAGAAGACAGTGACAAGATCCTTGGATTGGATCTCGGAGCAGATGATTATCTGACCAAACCGTTCAATCCTTTGGAAGTCATTGCCAGAGTCAAGGCAAATCTGCGGCGTGCCAATGACTTAGGAAACAATCAGCACAAGGATGCGGATGAACAGATGTCTTACGGTCCGCTCCGCATCAACCTCAATACTTTTCAACTGTTCAAGAATGAAGAAGAAATCAATGTTACGCCGATTGAACTGAAGATTCTTGGTCTGCTCATGAAGAGACCGGGAAGAGTATATACAAAGGTGCAGATCTGTGAATATCTGAATGGCAAGTATTTTGAAAATGATGAGAACACAATCATGGTCCATATTTCCAACCTCAGAGAAAAGATTGAAGATAATCCAAAAAATCCAGAATATCTGGTAACTGTGAGAGGACTTGGTTATAAGTTAGGCAGGAACAGATAATGATGGAAAAGAAAGTCAAGGAGCAGATGAGCCTGCATCGGTTCTTAGCAAGAAATATTTTGATCCTCATCGTTGCTGCAGTAATCATTGCTGCCGGAACATTGTTTGCCGGTGATTATCTTGGCCGTGCTTTGGTAAAGCAACCGGATGTATCGGTTATACTCAATCAGTCGGCGCTCTATGAAAAAGAGGATTATAAGAGTATCAAGACAGGCACCAGCTTAGGAGAGAACGGCTATTTTCAGATTCTGGATGCAAATGCGGAACTGCTGTACACCAGCAGTAAAACAAAAGAGAACTCTCTGACTCTCGAATCACTGGATTATGTACCTGACGCTGCCAGCGGTACGATTTTCACAATCGAAAGGCAGACTGATGAATACGGAGAAAATTACTACTTCATCCACCGCATGTACACAGACAGTGATAATAATGTGGAAACAGGATTGGCGGTCATTGATATGGATTGGAATATTCTTTACTCCAATATGGAAATCAATTCTTCTAAGATTTCACAGAACACCATTAACATTCTACTGAATAATTCTGAAGATGGACTGTCACAGACAGTTGCACAGAAACATCGGTTTGAAACGCAGAGCGGCGAGATCAGATATCTCATTCTATATACAGATTCAGCGAATGCAACGTATGTCACTGAGTACATGCGTGCAATTATCATCAGCATTGTTCTATTCATTTTATGCATGGTTGTTGTTGTCTGGATCATGACACAAAAGACGGTGAACTACATTAAAAATCCTCTTTCTGTCCTGGAAGGTGCAATGAAGAACTTTTCAAAAGGAAAGCGTGAGCAGATTGAAGATTGTGACGGGCCAAAAGAATTTTCAATGGTCATCCATACGTTCAATGACATGGAGAATCAGCTCAATGAAAGTGAAAAAGAAAGAGCAGAACTTGAGAACCAAAGACAGAAGATGCTTGGTGATATCTCACATGACATCAAAACGCCGGTGACTGTCATTAGGGGATATTCCTCTGCAATTGCTGACCATATCATTCCACAGGAAGAACAGGAGAAGTATCTGCGCATCATTTCACAGAAGGCAGCTTTATTGAGCGAGCTTGTTGATTCTTTCAGCGATTACAGCCGTCTCCAGCATCCTGATTTTCAGATGAACTTTGAAAAAACCGACTTGTCGGAATATCTGCGGGAATATGTAGCTGAAAAATATGAAGAACTTGAACTTCAGGATTATTCGATGGATATCAATATTCCGGAAAACGCAATAGAAGCTGACATTGACCGTCAGCAGCTCAAACGAGTCTTTGAAAACATCATCATCAATTCAGTAAAGCATACTTCAGCCCATACAGTTATCTCCGTTTCTCTGCAAAGAGAGGGAGAAAATGCAGTGATCAGTCTCGGGGACAATGGGCCAGGCATTCCGCCGGATCTTCGGAAAACAATCTTTGAACCATTTGTGACAGGTGATGATTCCCGCACAAGTGGAAAAGGAAGCGGACTTGGGCTGTCCATCGTAAAGAAAATTGTTGAGGCTCATCACGGTACCGTTGAACTCATGGATTCAAAAAAAGGAACTATATTTCACATTGTTCTGCCCCTTCATCAGGCGGTCAATGACAGAGCAGACTGATATTTCAGCCTGCTTTTGGTCTTTAAAAGACGTTTTCGCCAATGTGTCTATACAAATTCTGTACATTAGCACCGATAATAGAACGGGAACCTGAAGTACGAATTCGTATTATCGGCAGACCGGGGAGATATAAGATGGACAATAAACACGCAGAAATACTTGATCTGATGTGTGCAATCAATCGGCTCGACGGCCTGTATCGACTGGCTGCCATCAAAAATGGCATTAAGTTCAATACTTTGGTATTCTTATGTGCGATTGATGATGGTAAAGTGCATACCCAGAAGCAGCTCAACGATGAATGGCTGACACCGCGCACGACCATCAATACAATCGTTAAAGAATGCATTGTCAATGGCTATATTACGATGCACAGCCTTGAACATTCAAAGGAAAAGGGAATTGACATCACTGCACAGGGCAGAGCATATATTGAAGAGACGACCAGGAATATCTATCTGGCAGAACAGAATGCCATGAGCATGACAAAGCAGGAATATCCAGAACCATTTATTCCATCACTCCAGAAATTTATCAGCAGTCTGGAAAGTGAATTTGATAAAAAAGTCTTCTAGAATGAACAGCATTGAAAGAAGCAGTAAAAGGAAGTGAATATGAAGCAAGCAATCTTGTTAGTGATATTTCTATTATTAATGGCAGTTCCTGTCTATTTTTTTGTGTACTGCATGATTGCGCTTCGCCGCGATATCAGACATTTTCCAAAGGCCGCAGTGAAACATAAATTTGCTGTTCTGATCCCAGCCAGGAATGAAGAGATGGTCATTGGAAATCTAGTTCATTCACTGATGCTGCAGAACTATCCTAAAGAAGCTTTTGAAGTTTATACATTGATCAATCACTGTACAGATGCAACGGAAAAAACAGCAGTGGAAAATGGCGCAAAGGTCATTCACTGTGACGGTACAAAGACAAAAGGGGAAGTCCTCCACAAGGCATTTCAGCAGCTGATGAAAGATCCTTCCATCGAGGCATTTGTGATCATGGATGCGGATAATCTAGCAGATCCGGATTTTTTAAGCATCATGAATGACACATTCAGCTGTGGCTATCAATTGATCCAGGGCAGAAGAACCGGGAAAAATGTCCGCTCATGGGTCAGCTGCTGCTACGAAGTGTTTTACATTCTGCAGAATATTTTCTTTAACCATGCCCGCACTTCCATGAACATGAATGCATCGTTCAACGGGACCGCATGGCTGATTGGCAGAAAGTATCTTCAGGAACATGGATATAGTATGTATACGATGATTGAGGATGTTGAACTGATTTCACAGGTGGCTCTGCAGAATGAAAAGATCATGTATACGCATGATGCAGTTGTATATGATGAATATCCTGAAGACATGAAGACTTCATTCCGTCAGCTTGACCGATGGATCTTTGGGCAGGTCCAATGCATGCGCAGATATGCAGGAAAGCTGATTGGCAATGTATTTAAAACGGGATCGAAGGCTTCACTGGACATGGCTTTTATCTTAACGATGCCGGTGACTGTGATACTTGGCCTGGTGATTTTTATTCTATGGCTGTGCAATTCTCCATCGGCGGCGCTGTTTACAGCTAAATTTCTATGGCTGTTCCTAGTCCTTCTGTATATTGGTATGATCTTCTTTCTTTCGGCTGCAATCCATAAGAATTCTTCATCTGTTTCACAGCTGCGTTCAGGAGTTCTTTGCTTTCCAATCTTTGTATTGAGCTGGCTGATTCTGGCACCAGTCAACCTGTTCCGCCGCAGCTTTGTATGGAAGCCGGTAGAGCACAATGTGTCTAGAAATATTGAGGACATGAAATGATAGACGGAATCAAAAGACTATTCCATATTTTCTTCAGCGGGATCGGTGAATATCCGCCGGGCGGACTGTTTTCACTTGGCCATTTTGTGATGCTGACAATTACAGTTTTAGGAATTATCATGGCATTGAATAAGACTCTGCAGTACTCTTATGAAAAGATCCGTGCTCTGACCAGACGGCTGATCATATTTCTGTCCGTGATGGAAGTGCTGAAGATTTACTTCAATTTCAAAATTGGCAATGGTACACAGCTGATGAGCTGGGTGCCGCTGTATTTCTGCACCATCTGTATTTATGCCGGTTGGCTGAGCTGTTTTGGCCAGGGCTCTGTACAGCATCTTGGTGATGTCTTCCTTTCCACCGGTAGTTTGATTGGCGGCATCTGCTTCCTGCTGTATCCATCATCATCCATCCTTCTGTATCCGACTTTCCATTTTCTGACTGTCCACAGTTTCCTGTATCATGGGACAATGGTCTATATTGGAATTCTGATGAACAGGAGCGGACTGATCAATCTGGCACAGGATGATCTGCGCCACTATGCACTCTATGTGAATTTCTTCTGTCTGATCTGCTGGATTTTGAACCTAAAGCTGGGGACAAACTTTATGTTCATCTCAGATACTTTCCAGGGAACGCTGCTGGATATTCCATACCGTATCCTGGGACCTTTCTATACGCCGGTCGCGATTGCCGTACAGGCAATTGTTCCATATCAAGTCATCATGTGGTTCAAGCATCATACAAGCTTATTGACAAGGCCGTCATGGTATGATCAGCCGGTCCAGAAACAATCCATCGCACATTGACTGCTGCTCATGATCAATGTCGATGGATTTTTATATTCGGTCATACAATCAGTTGTATAAAAGCAGAGCGGACGATAAAATTTAGATATACCGTCATGGTAAACAACGGAGGATATGATCATGATATTTTACTTTTCTGCAACAGGAAACAGCAAGTATGCCGCGGAACGGATTGCCAGGGAATGTCATGATCAGGTCCAGTCAATGACTCATTTTCATGACATAGTTCATCTGAAAGAGGGAGAAGTACTCGGCTTTGTCGTGCCGACATATTTCTGGCAGCTTCCTGTCATTGTGAAAGAGTTTCTGTCTTCGCTGACCGTAGAAGCGGAAGGGGAATCTTATATTTTTTTAGCAGCTACCTGTGGAGTGACTCCCGGCTGCTGCGGAGAAGAAACAAAAAGGATTCTGGCTGCAAGAAATATTTCACTGGATGCCTCTTTCAGCATCAAGATGCCAGACAACTGGACACCTTTCTTTGATTTGAGCAGTCCACAGAAGACTGCGCAGATCAACCGTCAGGCAGAACCGTTGATCAATGCTGTCATTGAACGTATCCAGACAAGAGAAAAGGGAAGTCATACTGAAAGGAAGACACCCTATATACTGAGCGGTATCACATATGCGCTGTATAATCGGGCAAGACAGACAAAAAATTTCTATGTTGAAGATACATGTATTGGATGCGGATTATGTGCATCGAAATGTCCGATCAATGCGATTAGAATAGCTGATGGTCATCCAGCATGGATCGAAGAACAATGTGCGCTGTGCTTGGGCTGTCTGCATCACTGCCCGCAGTTCGCCATCCAGTATGGCAATGGCAGCACAAAAAGACATGGTCAGTACCGCAATCCAAATACTGTTATCTAGGAGGCTGGGGATGAAGAATCAATCAACAAAAACAATTGTTATACTGCTGGCGGCGATTTCCACCGCTTTCTACGCACTGCAGCTGATCCTGTTCCATGATTGGAAGGACACTGCCTTTTATATGCTGCAGGACTGGGCATTTCTGCCAATTCAGATTGCGTTGGTCACTGTCATCGTCGGCCGGATCATGAATGAACGGGAGAAGCAGGCGCGGCTGGATAAGACACGCATCCTGACCAGTACATTTTTCAGCGACATGGGCACCAGCCTGCTGGATGCTCTAGTTCCGCATATGAAGAACAGAGAAGAGACTGCTTCACACCTGCTGAGCATGGATCAATGGAAAGGTGCAGATTTTGAAGCGGCAGCGGAAACTGTTAGGAATACTTCTATTCAAATGGACCTTTCAGCACAGGATATGATCAATATCAGAGATCTGCTGAATGAAAAAAGAATGACGCTGCTGGTCATTGCATCAAATCCAAGTCTTTTGGAACACGAGGATTTTACGGATATGCTGTGGGCAATCTTCCATCTGAATGATGAACTTGTTTATCGTGGTCAGATAGATGAACTTCCGCAGACAGATTTGATCCATTTAAATGTTGATGCAGAAAGAGTATTGAGGGAAATACTTGTGAACTGGCTCTGCCATCTTAAATTCCTACATCAGGAATATCCATATCTTTATCAGCTTGAAGTGCACCGCAATCCATTTCAAGCGGTACAGGCACAGTAGTTTTTTGCTTGTGAATAAAGGGAGAAACAAGAACAGCATGGATCATACAAATAATATCAGATTGTTTTCAGCGGGCTTCATGACCATATCAATGGTGCTCTGCTCGGCATGTTCAGCACCAGCTGGCAGCACCGTACAGGCAGAGCAGATGGAACTGACTGACATGCCTGCAGACCAATACCGCACTTACTATGAAATCTTCCCATATTCTTACGCTGACAGCAATGGTGACGGTGTCGGTGATCTCAAAGGTATTATCAAGACACTGGACTATCTCAATGACGGAGATCCGCATACGGACAAGGATCTGGGTTATACAGGCATCTGGCTGACACCGATCATGCCTGCTGTTTCCTATCATAAATATGATGTGACAGATTATATGAATGTTGATCCGCAGTTTGGGACGATGCAGGACTTTGATCAATTGATTTCAGAAAGCCATGCCCGCGGCATCAATGTCATTATTGACCTTGTCCTGAACCATACATCTTCGGAACATCCATGGTTCAAGACAGCAGCGGAATATCTGCGGAATCTTGGTAATCAGGAACCGTCTTCCGCAGAATGTCCGTATATCGATTATTATCATTTCTCAAAGAATAACAAAGACGGTTATCATCTGCTGAGCGGTACAGACTGGTACTACGAATCCCGCTTCACCGAAGATATGCCTGATCTGAATCTGGATTCTGAGGCAGTATGGAATGAGATTAATCAGATCACTTCTTTCTGGCTTTCTCATCACGTAGACGGATTCCGTCTCGATGCGGTCAAGGAGTACTATACCGGCAGTGATGAAAAGAATATTGAAGCACTGCGCAGACTGAATACAATGGTCAAAGAAAAGAAGAAGGATGCGTATCTTGTGGCAGAAGTATGGATGAACCGTGATTCTTATGCAAAGTATTATGCCAGCGGTGTTGACAGTGTCTTTGATTTTGCCTTTGCCAACAGTGATGGCAATACTGCTTCTCTTGTGAAGGGTTCAATCACTGCCCAGCAGTACACAAAAGCATTGATGAATGAAGAAGCACAATACGCTTCTTATCAGTCTGATTACATCAACGCACCATTCTATACAAATCATGATACTGCCCGCAGTGCTGGCTACTACTCTGGCGATTCTGCTGAAGCAATGACCAAGATTGCGGGTGCACTGAATTTTCTGCAGGGAGGTGCATCCTTCACATATTATGGAGAAGAACTGGGCATGAAAGGCTCTGGCCGCGATGAGAACAAGCGGGCACCGATGAACTGGGGCACGAGTGAATATCAGTCAATGCTGTGCAGTGGGCCTCAGGCAATGGATCCGAATATGGAAATGACTTATGGAACTTTGGCGGAGCAGGAAAAAAAGCAGGATTCAATTTATCAATATTATAAGAATGCCGTCCGCATGCGGAATCTCTTTCCAGAGATTGCCCGCGGCACAACAAAAGTCATTGCGCAGAACAATGATCAGATAGGTGTCTATATAAAAGAATCAGCGGAGGGAAAAATCTTAGTAATCTTCAATGCATCTGAAGAAGCACAGAAAGTCTCAAGCGATGTTCTGAAGCAGGAACTTGGCAGTCAGCAGGATCTGAAGAAGGCAGCGTATTTACTGCTGACGTCTTCAGATGCAGTGACCTATGAACAGGGTGAGCTGGTATTGCCACCATACAGCATCGTCATTTATCAATCATAAAAATATGAGAACCGCACAATTAAGCAACGTCATTAAGTTAAGATATCAAGAAGGATCACCTGAAAGGCATAAAAGCTGATCAGGTGATTTTCTGTATGGGCAGTGCACTATGAAAACAATCCTTATTCAGAGCACATTCTCTAAAAATGGATTATACTGGAGTTGCTTTTATGAGAAGCGGTAGTTGAAGCACACAAAGGAGTGGGGCTCGATCTTGCGGAGATCACTCCGTCCTGGGCGGACGGGCAATAGCTCTGCTTTCACAAGTGCTTCGAGATCAGGCGGGTGACCGCCTTTTCTTTTGCCCAAGGCCTGACGTACCAGATGGATGGCACGTGTCTTATTGATGGCATACCTGTACTTCTTTCGGCCCTTAGATGATTTCTCCCAGATGTGATGGATGATGATGAATGACAGGTTATACAATATGAGCCTTGCCCATATCTCCTGCTGGATGCACTTGCGCTTCTTTGCGTGCTGGGTGTTCAGGTCTGCTGAATACTTCAGGTTCCGGAAAGATGTCTCAATGCCCCAACGCATTTGATATAACTTCTTGATTGTCTCCGTATTGAACTTATCCCGCGGAAGATCTGTTATGATCGACTCATATTCGTCAGAGCCATCCAGTCTGAAGCGGACAGTTCTGTAATGAACTGTATAAAATTGGTGCTCCTTATTGACATAATCGAACACGGACTTGCTCGAGAGGAACCGATATTTAGCTGGATTGGCTTTCACCTTATCTGTCTGGCTTGTGGTGAGTATCGTACTGACATCCAGATCAAATTCTTTGTCAGGAAGATTGAATCTGGAAAGAAGGCTCGTATACGAATTGATATCCTTGCATCGGAACAGGAAATGTCTTCCAGACCGGATGATGTGCTCCATGACATTCCAGGTAGGATAGCCACGGTCTGCGATGAGGATGCACTTCTTTTCTGGACAGCGTTCTGCCATGGTGACGAGCGAGGCCTGTTCACCTTCATGGACCCTTGTGGTCAGTATCATATCGGTATATCTGTTCTCAAGGATGTCGTAGGCGGCATTGATATGATAAAGATTGCAGCCCTTGGTATCAGTTCCTTTTATCAGATAGGTCTCTTCGTCTTGCTGGTTATAAGAAACAGCCAAATCCGACCCATCCACTGCGATCAGATGATAGCCTTTGAAAGTCTTGATACACGGATATTCTTTATTCATCATGTCAAAAAGGCATCGGAAGGCTTCTGGTTCTATCTTGCTTCGTGCCTGTACAAAAGCAGAGGCTGTGGCAGAATCTGCAGAATAATCAAAATGATCCAGCAGCTCCTCTCTGACAGGCTTGCCAGCCATTGAGAGTATTGTTTTGATCATATCAGGGAACAGCAGCTTCCTGTCTCTGGTGAAGTCTCTTCCTTCATCAGAGATCAGATGGTCAACAGCCTTCAGCCGGTCCAGTTTACTGATCTTATGATCGAGCTCTTTCAATACTTCTGTTGAGAGGTCAGTCATATGCAGGCCTCTCATTTTTCTTTCCAGGATCCAGATCAGATATGAATATAATAATTGACGTTTCCATTCTTTTTTCACCTCCGTCACCTTCCTAAAGAAGGCGAGGAGTGAAACGGAGCGCCCAAATTTTTCCCTGCTGTCAAGCCCAAAAGAAAAAAACACTCATACTTTTGTATGAATGTTTTCTCTCACTGGTTTCTTAACTTAATGACATTGCACAATTAAGCGGTTCTTTTTATTTGATGTTAGTTTCCCCGTTTGTCAGGATATAGCGGATGAGTGATGCATTAAAACTATCAATCGAATCAGTTACGATGACAGCTTCGTTCAATTTGGCAAACTGACAAGGCCGGATCAAATTGAACTTGGTACTGTCCGTAACGACATACGGTGTTTTGGTATGGTGAATCGCAGAGGATTTCGTTTCCGCTTCCAATTCATTGGACGTCGAGAATCCGAACTGTTCATGGATGCCGTTGGTGCCGATGAACGCAGTATCAAAATATAGATCATTGAGCTGCGCCAGAGCCTGCTTGCCGGTGATTGCTTCCGTCGACCAGTAAAGGCTTCCGCCAAGTACGATTGTACTGATTCCTCGCTGACCAAGGATGGAAAGCTGAGGAATACCTGGCGTGACGACAGTGATATTCTTGGCAGTAATATACTTGATCATTTCACAGGTCGTGCTGCCAGCATCCAGATAGACCATCTGATTGTCATGGATCAGCTTTGCAGCACAGTAGGCAACCTGCTTTTTCTGTTCTTTCTGGGTCTCCGCCTTAAATGCCATGGCCGGTTCAATATACTGTGCTTCATTGAACTTAGCACCACCATGAAAGCGGGTAAGCAGATGAAGATCATCCATTTCCTGAAGATCTCGGCGGATGGTTGCTTCCGAAGCTCCTAACTGCTGGCACAGTTCTGCGACTGTAATTGAGCGATTCTCTTTTGCTATTGTCATGATTTCATTCCATCGTGCCTGCTTCATATATTCCCCCTAATTCTATTCCTATTATAACAATCATTTATGATGATTGAAACGATAAAATTGAATGATTAAGTGATTGAAAACGGTGAGCATGTGAGTGAATTGATGATAAAAGTATTGAAAGCGCATACAACTAGGGCTAAAACAGAAGCAGAAAGGGGAGCTTGAATGATCTATACAGTAACGTTCAATCCATCGCTGGATTACATCGTAAGAGTCAAAGATTTTAAGACCGGTGAAGTAAATCGTACTTATTACGAGCAGATCCTTGGAGGTGGCAAAGGAGTCAATGTATCAATCGTATTAGGAAACATGGGGCATGAAAGCACCACCTTAGGCTTTACAGGTGGGTTTACAGGGGACGCTCTGAAACAGCTTTTATGGAAACAAGGCGTCAAGACAGATTTCATTGAAGTAAAAGAAGGTTTTACAAGAATCAACGTCAAGATGAAGTCTGATCAGGAAACGGAGATCAACGGCCAGGGTCCAAAGATCACACAGGAAAATGTTGATACTTTATTCGCTAAGCTGGATGATCTGCAGGATGGTGACATTCTTGTCATCAGCGGAAGTATTCCCAACACACTGCCGGACGATATGTATGAGCGCATTATGGAACGTCTGCAGGGGAAGAAAATTGAAATCATTGTCGATGCGACAAGAGATCTGCTGGTGAATGTACTGAAGTATCATCCATATCTGATCAAGCCAAACAATCATGAACTTGGTGAAATATTCAATACAGATCTGAACACAAGAAAAGAAGTTATCCCCTTTGCTAAGAAGCTTCAGGAAATGGGAGCTAGGAATGTTTTGATTTCCATGGCTGGAGAAGGCGCAGTCTTTATTTCCGAAACGGGGGCAGTCATGGAGAGCGAAGCACCGAAAGGAAAAGTCATAAATTCTGTTGGTGCCGGTGATTCAATGGTCGCAGGATTTATCACTGGAATGATCGAGTCAAATGATTATGAGAAGGCGTTCCGTATGGGAATCTGTACGGGGAGTGCAAGTGCCTTCTCAGAAAACTTAGCTACAAGGGATGAAGTCAAAGCTTTATTAGAAAAACTGCCGAAGAAAGAGGAGGCATAAGAGGGAAAATGAAAATATCTGAATTGTTGAGACCAGAAGCGGTGAAGCTTCATGCATCAGCAGCTGATAAGAATGATGCAATCAATCAGCTGATCGACCTTCATTACACAGCTGGTAACGTGACCGATAAAGAAGTATTTAAAAAAGCTATCTTAGCTCGTGAAGAAGAAGGCACAACAGGAATGGGCAATGGAATTGCGATTCCACATGCAAGAACAAGTGCAGTTGCACATGCAGGCCTTGCGGCTCTGACTGTTCCGAACGGTGTTGACTTCAAGTCTGAAGACGGTACAAAGAGCAGTCTTCTGTTCATGATTGCTGCACCGGAGAACTCCAATAATTTATATCTGGAAGTATTAAGCAAGCTGGCAACACTGTTGATTGATGACAGTTTCGTTGCAAAACTGACTTCCGCTGAAACAACAAATGAATTCTTAGCAGCGATTGATGATGCTGAGAAGGCAAAGGATACAGAAAGTGCATCTGCCGCACCTAGCGGCATGCCAAGGATCTTAGCAGTCACTGCATGTCCTACAGGCATTGCACATACATACATGGCTGCCGAGAATCTGGAAAAGAAAGCTAAGGAAATGGGTATTGTTCTCAAGGCTGAGACACAGGGTTCTGTCGGTGCAAAGAATGTTTTGACAGCTGCTGAAATTGCAAATGCTGAAGGTATCATTATTGCAGCAGATAAGAATATTGAACTGAGCCGTTTTGAAGGAAAGCCTGTCTATCAGACTTCTGTATCAAAGGGTATCAATGATCCAGAAGGATTGATCAACAAGATTCTGAACAATGAAGCTCCAGTATGCCATGTTGACGGCGCAAAGAAAGTATCAGTAAGTTCCGATGAACAGGATTCTGTATGGCACATCATCTACAAGCATCTGATGAATGGTGTATCACACATGCTTCCATTCGTTGTCGGCGGCGGTATTCTGATTGCATTGGCATTCTTAGTTGATAACCAGGCAGTTGGTACCAGCAACTTCGGTATGGGAACACCTCTTGCAGCTTTCTTCAAGACAGTCGGCGGCGCGGCCTTTGGCTTCATGCTGCCTATCTTGTCAGGCTACATTGCTATGTCCATTGCTGACCGTCCAGGTCTGGCTGTTGGTTTCGTCGGCGGTGCTATTGCTTCTGCCGGCTACAACTTCATCGCTCTTGCTGATCCTACCGCAGCGGTCGTAAGTTCAGGTTTCTTAGGCGCCCTGCTTGCAGGTTTTGCCGGCGGCTATATCACCAAGGGATTAGAAAAACTGTTTGATAAGCTTCCTGCAGCTCTAGAAGGCATCAAGCCTGTTCTGCTGTATCCTTTGATTGGTATCTTCCTGATTGGTCTTGTCATGTTCGCAGTCAACCCGTTGATGGGAGCTATCAACACAGGCTTATCCAACTGGCTGAGCGGCCTTGGCACAACAAACTTAGTCGTTCTTGGCGCCGTTGTCGGCGGTATGATGTCTGTTGATATGGGCGGTCCAGTCAACAAGGCTTCCTATGTATTTGGTACTGCTATGCTTGCGGCTGGAACACAGGTCGGTCAGGTCATCATGGCTTCTGTCATGGTCGGAGGTATGGTTCCACCACTGGTCATTGCACTTTCCACAACAATCTTCAAGAATAAGTGGACAAAAGCTGAACGCAACAGCGGTCTTGTCAACTACATCATGGGTCTTTCCTTCATCTCTGAAGGCGCAATCCCATTCGCAGCTTCTGATCCATTAAGAGTTCTTCCATCCTGCATCATCGGTTCTGCTGTTGCCGGTGCATTATCTGCAGCATTTGGATGTACATCACCAGCTCCTCACGGCGGCTTCTGGGTCATCGGCATCATCGGCAATCCATTGATGTATGTTGTTGCACTGCTTGCAGGTTCTGTAATAGGTGCTCTCATTCTCAGCATGCTGAAGAAGAAGCTTTCACCAGAAGAATCTGGTTTAAATAAGTAATTGAAAATCATGAAGGAATGTCTGCTTCGGCGGGCATTCTTTTTTTGTTTTAAGTAGGTGGTCAGATCAAGCCATCCTAAGATATAATGGAATCTGTAATAATGCTCATATGATCGGGGAATGAATATGAATACAGACACAATTACGGTTCAATCTGATCCATCAGCTGAGGGAACAGTGCCTGCTGAAGAGATAAAAAAATCGAAAAAGAACAATAAAAAACAGAAGGAGAAAAATTCCATCGGTGCAGCTCTGCGTCTGATCAGAAAAAATTTCTTCGGCTTCTTTTGGTTTGAAGTCCTATATAAGCTTCTGACTTTCAGCATTACGATTCCATTGATCAGGAAAGTCTCTTCTGCCGTACTTTATTTCAACGGCATCTCAAATATTACCAACGATAATTTCTTAGGTATGCTGAAGCATCCCGCTACTTGGATTGGGATGCTCGTGTCTGTTTATATTTTAGGTGTGATGATCTCTATTGAGTTTTCCGGAATTTTCGCAGGTCTTCATGCCGCTGACTGCGGTAAAAAGATCAGTGCAGGTGAGATGTTTGCCAATGGTCTTGCCAGCTGCACCTCAGTGTTCAATATCAAGAACTGGATGTACCTTGTCTTCGTTATTATTGTGATGCCGATGGCAAGTATTGCTGAAACAGCAACACTGACACAGAGCTTTACGATTCCAGGTTTTATCCTGGAAGGCATCAATGAAAAATGGTATTTACAGGTCTTTTACTATGGAGGGACAGCTGCACTGATGTATCTTGTCCTGCGCTGGATCTATGCAATTCCTGATATGAATATCATGCACCGCAGTTTTAGCAAAGCAGCTGCTGAAAGCAGCAGCCTGATGCATAAGCATATCTGGAAGGGTGTTTTTGCAGTCCTTGTCTGCTATCTTGTTCTTTTTCTGATTTTCGGCATCTTAGCTTTGGCTATTATCTGCGGTGCTGCTGCTGTAATTGTCTGGCTTGATCCCGGTGTCAATGTCAGCAGTGTCTTTGAACCGATTGTGATATCTGATGTTGTCATTGTATATATATTAACAATTGTTATGACACTGCCGCTGCTGTTCAGCCGGGTATATATCGGTTACGAAAGGCAGATGAAGGAACATAGTACGGTATTGCCGGAATATGTCAGACCAAAGACATGGCTGACTGAGAATAAATGGGTGAAGATTGGACTGACTGCATGTCTTGCGGCGGGAGTTTTCTTTTTTATGCCGGCAAGATATCAGGAAGTCAAGCTGCTGCTGACCAATGCAGCAGGACAGACTATGGTCATGGCACATCGCGGCGATTCGGTAGATGCACCAGAGAATACACTGCCTGCTTTTCAGGCGGCAATTGATCACGGTGCAGACGCAGCTGAAATGGATGTACAGATGACAAAGGATGGAACAATTGTTGTCATGCATGACAGTTCCATTGACCGCACATCGACAGGAAGCGGCAATATCTGGGAAGTTACGTATGATGAGATCAAACATCTGGATAATGGATCATTCTTCAGCCCGGAATTTTCAGATACAAGAATTCCAACTTTAGATCAGGTCATCAAGCTGTGCAAGGGAAAACTCTATTTGAATATTGAGATCAAACGCACCGGACATGATGATGGTATCGAACAAAAAGTCATAGATATTATCAAAGAAAATCAGTTTCAGCAACATTGCGACATTACTTCGATGGACTATAATACACTGGTCACAGTAAAAAACATTGATCCGACAATAAAAACTGTATACACAACGACAGTTGCATTAGGAAATGTTGAAGATCTGAAGGCATCGGATGCTTTCAGCGTAGAGGGCACTTTTGTCAATCAGTCGTTCATGCGAGGCATGCGTCAGAACGGCAAGGAAGTTTATGTGTGGACAATCAATGATGAAGGGGAGATGCAGACCATGATCAATATGGGCGTCAATGCAATCATCACCAACGATCCTGTTACGTGCAGAACTCTGGTTGATAGTGACGAGGAAAAGGGCGTTTTGGGTGTGTTGAACCGTCTAAAGACGGGAATTTTAGGTGCTTAATAGAAACAGGCGATAAGGATGAAGAAACTGGATGAATGTCATACATACGAGGAGATTGCACCAGATACCTATCGGATCGAAGAACTCGGATTTGTAAACTGTTACCTGATGGTCGGAAAGAAACAGGCACTTTTAATTGATGCTGGATGCGGTGCCGGTTACCTCAAAGGGTGCATCAGTGAGCTGACTCATCTGCCGGTAATCCTGACTGCAACCCATCGGCATCCTGACCATATCGGCGGTGCCTGGCAGTTTGGCAGCTATTATGCTTCGCAGAAAGACTGTACACCAATCTATGACCTGATGTGCATGCGGTTCATCAGCGGCAAAATGGTCAAGGGAAGCGGCGGTACAGTGACCTGTCATCCGTCTTTCTTTTCCCATACATCCGTTAAGAAGCTGGAGGAGCAGAAATCCTTTGATCTCGGCGGCCGGATCATTACTTTCAGAAATGTACCTGGGCATACCAGAGGTTCAGTTGTTTTCTTTGATGAAGAAAGAAAAATGATGTTCACCGGTGATGACGCAAATCCATATATGTGGATGCAGCTGCCGGGATGTACAACGGTGCAGGAATGGTTGAACAGCGCGTGTGTGATCAGAGAATATCTGCGGCAGGGATATACTGCCTTTTATGGTCATGGGGATGGCCGTCAAAGTGAACAGCAGGTGGATGCACTCATTGCACTTGGACAGCAGGTCATCCAAATGGCAAAGGCAGACAGACTGCCGAAAGGCAAGCATATCTATCCTTCGGACGATGCAGTTCCGAACCTTTACTACAATGCAAAAAATATACTGCTCCATTGATCCATGGTCTATCGTCTGCAGGTTTCTGGTATGATTACTGATATGAATAAAAATGTGATCTATCAGAAGAAAACAGAATTTGGACTTCTGCAGGTTGCAGATCTGGAAGACAGGCGTCTTCTTCTCTGCAGCCATCATATCGAATCAGCAGTATATACAGTTCCTGGCAGAGAAAATGAGCTTGTTTTCCCGTACATGCAGAGTTTTTCTTACGCCTTTGCTGCCCGTCCTGCTATTAAAAAGACTCTTTTGATCGGCGGCGGTGCTTTTTCCTATCCTCGGTATTATCTGACCGAATATCCTGACTGCACCATTGATGTCATCGAGATCAGCCCGGATGTTCTGGCTGCCGATGAGCAGTATTTCGGCCTGGATCAAGTGAAAAATGATCGGATGCGCATCATCATGGAAGACGGGTTTTCGTATCTGCAAAGGACAGAGGAAACGTATGATTTGATTATCAATGATGCTTTTACCGGCGGAAAACACGAGGGAAGAGATGAAGAAAGCTGCCGTCTCATCCAGCTGCATTTAAACAGTCACGGAATTTATATGGTTAATTCTGCATCTGCTGTAAAAGGCCCTTATTCCGCAGAATACCGCCATTTTTCCAATGTCATGAAGAAAGTATTCCAGCATACTGCCTTCCTGCAGTGTGAAGAAGACCGGAGCCTTTTTGAAAAACAGAACCTTCTTCTGATCGGATCAGAGGATTCTCTGCTGTAGGAGTGGATATTTTAATAGTTCTGCTATAAAATAGTATTACTTTTGAGAAGGGGATAACTTTACATGGCTAAGAAAAAGAAACTGTCAAAAGAAGAACTGAAAGCTGAGAATAATAAACTGCGTCAGGAAGTACGTGCCAAGAACGCAGGTTCAACAGAAGATTCAGAGAGAATTGTAAACAGCTTGAAGAAAGAGAACATCATTGCATATGCATTGATCCTTCTGCTGCCGATTGTCGGGGTATGGTGGCTCTGGCATAAGAGAGAAACATTGAAGCTCAACAATGCATCAATGCTTTTATGGACAGGTATCGGCATTATCATCCTGGTAGAACAGGTCATGCTGATCTGGCAGTACCTTGGATACTAAAAAATACACTCTGCGTGTATTTTTTTGTATTATATGACTCGTTGTTAGCAAAGAAAATCAAGATGAGGTATAATAAAACTAGATAAGTTCAATTATATTGGAGGCTTTTATGGTGACAAAACATGCCTACTGGATTCATCATGCATATAAAACTGATGAAACGATCAGCGGATATATCTTTCTGCCGAAATGTGACTGCTCTGACTGTGGATATACTTCTACTATGGAAAAGAAAGTATGTCCAAGCTGTGGTTCCATCATGGACCGTACTGCACCGAAAGATGCAATGGTCGAAGATGTCATAAAAGAGTGATCTATCACTTTTTTATTAGGGGTAAAAATGCAGAATAAGACCATCACAATCAACGCTGAAAGAAATGTCACATTAACTTGTTATCTTCAAGGGACAGGGGAAGGTTTTGGACATCTGACGAAACGTCCAGCTGTTTTAATTATGCCAGGCGGCGGATATACACACTGCAGTCAGAGAGAAGCTGATCCTGTTGCCTTTGGCTTTATGAAAGCAGGATATCAAGCTTTTATTCTCCGCTATACATGCATCGACTTAGGTGCCTGGCCGCTGCCGCTGCAGGATTACGCAGAAGCTGTAAAGATCATTGAAAGTCATTGTGAAGAATGGCAGATCGACATTCATCAGCTTGTGTCTGTCGGTTTCTCTGCAGGCGGACATCTTGCCTGTGCCGGAGCACTGCTGACACCATATCGGCCGAAGGCATTGATCCTTGGCTATGCTCTGCTGACAGATGAGATTAAAAGATATGTTCCTGAGTGCCCGTCATTGATAGAACATGTTGATGAACATACACCACCGTCATTTCTGTTTGCAACAGCGAATGATGCTTCTGTATCAGTTCAGAATACGCTTCAGTTTGCATCTGCTCTGGCAGAACATGCAGTCATGTATGAATGCCATATCTATCCCTATGGGAAACATGGATACAGTACAGCAGACAGCTGTGTTCAGAAGGATCAGGATCCTTTGTACAGCACGGTCAAGAACTGGCTGCCAGACAGTATCCTGTTCTGCAAAGAAGTCTTTGACCCGGAGCACCGCACGCCAGCCTTTTAATTGATAGTTAGATCAAAACAGATTCACGAATGCTGAGTTTTATACGATAATAGGAAGAGAGATATCTCAAGGAGAACATCATTATGCTATTTAAAGTTGCACGCGAAAATGAAACAACGTATTATGTTCCAGAACATATCAGAAAGATCTCAATCTCTCCGATGTACGGTCATGAAGACAGTTTTGATGTTGCCTTCTATATTGACAACACAATGGAAATTGTCAAAGTCTTCAACAGCTTCGATGACGCTGAAGTATTTGTGCAGAAAGTCTATAAGATGATGAATCAGAAAGAGCTGCCAGACATCGTAGATCTTCGCAGTATAAATTAATCGGTTTACTATAGTTTTCTTGATTTACATCCTGCTTTTTTTTCGACAAATGCATGAATTATAACTTGGCATTTATATTGCCGTGTTATAAAATGTTTTTACGTTGAAGTGATTCTAACAGAAAAGAGGTACTATGGTCCAGGTCACACTTCTCTATCAGGAAAACGATCCGTATTGTCACCAGGCACAGGAGGCGTTGGAACACCTGCGCATGGAGGAAGAATTCCAGGAACTGCAGATGATCTTAATTGATGTTAAGGATGATCATAAGGATTATCCAAAACTGCCGGTTGTTCTGCTGAACAATGATAAGATCTATGAAGCTGAAGACGGTGAGAACTACCAGACGTGCAAAGAAAAACTCCGCAAAGCATTGATTGAACGATAAGCTGACAATGTCAGCTTTTTTCGTGCGAATGCATGTCATAACGGAATCAATGGAAAAATATGCTTTAGAAATGTAAAATAGAAGAAGAAAGAAGGAATAACAATGTCAGACAATTATATTGATGAAGAAACAGTAAAAATGGCTGCTTACTGTCTATCCTGTCCAGTCCCAAGATGTGAGAATGGGTGCCCGGTAGGAAATCAAATTCGCGATTTTATAAAAAATATCAAGGAAAGCGATGTGCAGAAGAGTGCTGAGACTTTATATCAAGTCAATCCATTCCCTCAGCTGACATGCCGTTTATGCGATTATGCCAGACAGTGCCAGGGACATTGTGTCCGCGGCATCAAGGGAGAACCTGTTGCTGTCCATAAAATTGAAAAGTTCATTTCTGATTCTGTCAAAAAAACATATCAAGCAGGAGAAGACAATGGCAGGACTGTTGCAATGATCGGAGCAGGTGTTGCTTCATTAGCGGCGGCTGTTGATCTGCGCCAGGCAGGGTATCAGGTGGATATCTATGATAAGCTTGACCGCATCGGCGGAGCAATTTATTCTGGAATCCCTTCTTATCGCTTTGATAAGAAATATCTTGATGAGATCTATCAGGATGAACTGGATCTTGGGGTCAAGTTCCATTTGAACTGTGAGATTGGCAGAGATGTTACACTGCAGGAACTGCAGGAAAAATATGACCGTGTCATTGTCAATATCGGTGCACAGGTCGAAAAAAAATATGGTCTGTCAGGCGATGGCTGTGAAGCGGGACTGTCACTGCTGTATCATTTGAATGTTCAGCATGAGGAAGACAAGTACAAGCAGAAGTATCATAGTGCTGTTGTCTGGGGCGGAGGCAATGTTGCCATGGACTGTGCAAGATCACTAGTCAGGATCTTAGGCGAAGTGACGGTCATCTACCGCCGCTCTCAGAAGGAAATGCCGGCAAACCAGATTGAGATTGAAGAAGCAAAGAAAGAAGGCGTAAAATTTGCTTTCTTAGAAAATATCAAGGAGCTCCGTCTGGACGCTGCTGGGAAAGTCGTAGGTGCACACTGTATCAAGATGCATCTTGGCGAACCAGATGCCTCCGGAAGAGCACGGCCAATTGAAACAGAAGGATCAGATTATGAGATTCCATGTGAACTTGTCGTACCGGCTATTGGTCAGTCGGTCAGCTATGCGGAGCTCGATTCATCACTGGACAAGAAGGAAGGTGTCCATCTTTCAACGATGGAGCATGTCTATATTGGCGGGGATGCTTACTTAGGTCCAATGACAGTCGCCGCATGCATCAAAGACGGCAGAGAAACTGCTGCTGAAGTAATGAAATCATTCTAAGGGGATTGCAATGACTGGAATTATTATCTTTTTCGTAATCAGCTATGTAGCTGGAATCCTGTCTCTTCTCTATGGGAAGAAAATGGTCAATGTCCTGCTGGCTGTCTATGCTTTCTGCGGTGTCTACCGTTTTGTCCTGACGCACTATCCATCTGATCAGTATGTATTCTGGATTGCTATCGGTGCCGGCGTCTTAGCAATTGTATTGGTCAAGTTTGCCAAAAATCTGGCGTTCTTTCTATTAGGTGCAGCCATTGGACTGATGATTGGTCTAGCCGCACTGAACTTTCTGCCGGAGCATCCAGCATATGTCTCATACTGTGTCATCATCGGCTGTGCACTGCTGTTCGGCTTTCTGATGTCGCATTACAACAATGTACTCATCCGCTACGGTACGGCATATGTGGGCGGTGAAATGATCATGACGGCAACACTGCTCCTGCTGTTTGGTTCAACGGTGCTCCCAACCATGATATCTGAGGACGCTGCCGCAACCATTGGTTCTCTGACGGAATATATGTACGGTACCTTTGCACAGCAGTATACACTTTGGATCCTGATTGGTTCTGTAGTGCTGATGTTCTTTGGTGCAGCTTTTCAAAAGAAACACTGAATGTGAAATGAGGATCGTATGGCATACTTGGTAAAACCAGATCTGAATGAAATGAAATATCGGAAAAAGCTCCATGAAAGTCCAGCTACCATGTCATATATCGGACATCCGGAATCTTTTCCAAAGGAAGACTGGCCGGCTTTCTATGATCATGATGTGGAAGCAGACGTCAAAGAAAGAGTCTACCGCTATATCTTCTGCCCGAAATGCAATGATTTTACTGGTGAAGTATCCTGGCAGTACAACCAGGAAAGGAACCGTTATGAGATCTATATTCTTGTCTCCAGTTCCATGCGGCTGGAAGGATATGGCCGCAAAGGAATTAATCTTCTAAAGCAGATGGCTGCTGAGAATGGTATTGATAATTTGTATGCAGTTGTCGCAAAGACAAATCCTGCTACCGGCTTCTTTGAACACCTGAATAAGGAAAAAATTGAAGAAGACAAGAACACAGTAACGTATCTCTTATGATCAGAATCTGTCAATGACAGATTCTTTTTTGTATTACAATAAATGCATGAAAAAATTAACTGATGATGAGATCCATGCACTCCGCTATTATGAAGGTGTGCTCTCTCCACAGGATCAAAATAGACCATTCTGGTCAGACCCAAAAGCATATGTGACCTTCAACAGTTTATTCTTTGCGGACACCGTCACCGAAGAAGCACGGTGTGAAGAAGGAAGAAAACTGAATGCATGTATTACTGATGATCCGTCATCTGTTATCCAGATGATCAAAAATCTGTATACAGCATGTTTGAAATATGAGCATCAGCCGCTCCACGTTTACCGTGTAGAGAGGCTGGCTGACTTTCAGATGTTCTGCAGTGAAGGAAGATTCACATCATTTATTTCTACTTCGCGGGCAGGTTTTCTAGAGAACTATGAAGACAAATATGACTTAGTTCTGATGGATATTGCGGTCAGCACAGATGTTCCATGCATCGATTATATTCAAATGGTACCAGGCCGAGAAAAGGAAGAAGAGAGTGAAGTACTGATTGCACCTTATTCTGAAATCAAAATCATTCAGGAAAAACTTCCAGCGGAACTTCGAACAATCAAAGACGGCAGAGGCAAACCGCCCGCTGTTTATTGCCACGTGAATGTCAAGGCTGGCAGGGGAAAGAAAACGGATATACAGTTTGCTGCACCTGTACATGTTGAAGCGGCACGCAGATACTATCAGTCATTGAACATGCATGCAGATGTGGATGAAGAGGACAGAGCACTGTATCTGCAGTATAAAAGCATCATTCGCAGCTATACAGAGGGACTGATCTGACAAGTAGAAAGAGGCAGTGATCTGGGATAAATTACAAATCATCTGCCTTGACAAAAAGATGCTTCAGTGCAGATTGAAAAAAATCTGAAAATTATAAAAATAGGCATTTACTTACTTTTGCGTTTTGTGATACTATTGTGCAGCGGAAATAAGTAAACTTATTTTCTCTAAGAATCGTTCGAAGCACAAGCTTCGTGTTATATAGGAAAAATATGATTGAAAAAAAAGAAGAAATTGAAGAGATCGAAGAAGATCTGGATTTTGAAGTAGAAGATCCAGAAGATACAGAAGTAGCAGTTGATGAAGAAGATGCAGAAGCAGTAGAAGATGAAGCGGATGAAAAGCCGATTGAAGATGATATTCAGTATGCCGATCTGACAGGTGTTGATACGGTCAGAGACTATCTAAAGATGATTGGATCGATTCCACTGCTGAGTGCTGATCAAGAACAGAAGCTGGCAGAACTGGCAGCGCAGGGTGACCAGCAGGCAATTGATACATTAGTGACATCCAATCTGCGTCTGGTCGTTTCCATTGCCAAGCGGTATGTCGGTTTCGGCATCCAGCTGATGGATCTGATCCAGGAGGGCAACATCGGGCTGATGAAGGCTATCAGCAAATTTGATTATACAAAGGGCTTTAAGCTCTCTACTTATGCAACATGGTGGATCCGTCAGGCAATCACACGTTCCATTGCCGACAACAGCCGCAACATCCGCATCCCAGTTCATCTCAATGAGACACTGCACCGGATCACAAAGGTCAAGCGTGAGCTCGTCCAGGAATACGGCAGAGATCCTAGCCCAGAAGAAATTGCAGCCCGCATGGATGATATGACACCGGAGAAAATCTCTGAGATTGAACGTCTGGCAGCTGATACGATTTCTCTAGAAACACCAGTCGGTGATGAGAATGATACGAACCTTGGTGACTTGATCCGTGATGACCGTACATTGACACCTGCACAGTATGCTGAGAACAATGCAATGCATGAACAGCTGCAGGCAGTCCTTAATACATTGACTGAAAGAGAACAGATTGTTCTGACAAAGAGATTCGGTCTGGATGGCAGTGAACCGATGACTTTGGAAGAAGTCGGCCAGGAAATGAACGTCACCCGTGAGAGAATCCGTCAGATTGAAAAGAAGGCAATCATCAAGCTGAAACATCCAACAAGATCCAGCAGCCTGAAGCCTTTTGTACAGGACCTTGGCATCTAAGACAGCATGCGCTGTCTTTTTTATTTTTTCGATAATTCCTGCTACAATAATTCGTAGGAGGTTCCATTATTATGCCAACAGAATTCAAATATGAGATTGAACAGCAGTTCGGTACTTTATCTTCCAGTGTATCAACCAGCGGCATTACATATGCCAAAGAAGTAAATTTAGTTGCCTATGGTGATGCTGAGCCGAAGTATGATATCCGCAACTGGACCGTCAACGCAGACGGCACCAGACGCATGGGCAGGGGAATTACACTCTCCCGCGAAGAAATGAATGAACTGAAGAAAGTCCTGGAGGATATGGAAGAAGAACTGAAAGGCGAATAAGCACTGCAAAAGTGCTTTTTTTGTTGCGCTGTAGATGATCCAAGTATATAATGCAGTTACTGACATATGTCAGAAATAAAATTATGCCAAGACCTCAGAAGAAAAGAAGAATCTGCGGGCTTCCGCAGTTCAACGAGTTCAGTACAGAATACAGCGACGAAAAAGATGCTGTTTACCTCAGTCTGGATGAGTATGAAACAATCCGGCTGATCGACTGGGTCGGAATGAAGCAGGAAGACTGTGCAGAACAGATGCAGATTGCCCGGACAAGCGTGACGGCAGTCTATGACAGTGCGCGGCATAAGATTGCGGATGCTTTGATCCATGGCAGAAAACTGTATATTACCGGCGGCAGCTGTGAAGTATGCAGTCCGGTGCATGGGAAAAGATGCTGCTGTAAAGCAGACGGTCAGGCATTGATCCAAGAAAATCCAATGACAGAAAAGGGAGAGAACATCATGAGACTTGCAGTAACGTATGAAAATGGAGAAATATTTCAGCACTTTGGAAGAACGCCGTCTTTTAAGATCTATGAGATCAAGGGTGGAAAGATCTTAAATGTCCAGGTCATTGAAAACAACGGCACCGGACACGGTGCATTAGCAGGTATTTTGGCAGCAGCACAGGTTGATGCCTTGATCTGCGGCGGCATGGGCATGGGTGCACAATATGCTTTGTCTGATGCAGGTATTACAGTATTTGCAGGCATCAGCGGGAAAGCAGATGATGCTGTTTATGCATTCCTGGATGGTTCCTTAGCATATGTCCAGCAGGCAAACTGCAGCCATCATGAAGAAGGTAAAGGATGCGGATGTGGCGAACATGAAGAAGGAAGCTGCGGATGTGGCGAACACGAAGAAGGAAGCTGCGGATGTGGCGAACACGAAGAAGGAAGCTGCGGATGTGGCGAACACGAAGAAGGCGGCTGTGGATGCGGTGAGCATGGAAACGGCGGCTGTGGCTGCGGATCATAAAAGCATCAATGCCTGGTATCAGGCATTTTTTTGTTACAATAGGAACAGGCAGATATGTTTACAAAAAAAGAAGAAATGAAATGGCGCTGTCCACACTGCGGTGAACGACAGCTGAATGAAGTATATGTGCGCCTGTCCGTGCGCGAAGAGCCGGCATCCCTGAACAGAATCCTGGATACTTCTCTTTTCAAGGTCACCTGTCAGAACTGCGGTCACGAAGAATACTATACTGGACCGCTGCTCTACGTGGATGAAGAAAGGAAGCTGATGGCTGCAATGGGTGATGTACATGACTTTGCCAAAGAGAAAGATGCATATCTTGCCCTTGGCTATGCTGTCCGGCAGGTCCCTGAGATTGTTGATCTCTGTGAAAAGGTACTGATCAGCGAGAATGGACGGGATGACAGGATCATCGAACTGATGAAAGCAGCCAATACAGTACTTCTGAAAGGACAGCAGTATGATCAGATGCTGTATGCACCGGATGAAGACAACATTTATTTTGAATTGATCAAGGATGCTGGATCAATCGGGCGGATTCCTTTTATGGAAGCAGTCTATGACGATATGAAGGAGCGCTTTGCTGCGGATCTGATGAATGAATGCGATGATGAGACAGTCATTGACTTATCATGGGCGCTAGACTTCTTTGAAAAGCATTATCAGGCAGCAGTATAGGAGTAGTTATGGGAAAATACAGTGAATTACACCTGCAGCTGGAACAGAAGGCAACCGCATTTCTGTGTGACCAGTCCGACACAAACAGCAGTCAGCTGATTGCTGAGTTTACAAAATTGATTCTGGAGGATGCAGATGTTCTTATTGACGGCATGCCGGATGATGATGAACCTGACAAATTTGATCCTAGCGGATTTGAAGGACCGGATCAGCGCTTCTATTTTCATATCTTTACGTCAAAGCTCAGATTTGATGAGAGCGATGCAACAAGACCGATGGTCACAAAACTGAAAGCAGTGCTGGATCAGGTCTTTGCCAATGAATCACTTGGCGGATTTTCTCTGAACTTTAAAAAAGGAGAAGGAACAGTCTTGATCACCAAGGAAGATATCTATGATGGACTGCGTGCTGCAATCGAGGCAGCGCAGAAGCATTAGCATAGAAAAAATCTATCCGATGCATGCGGTATGAGCATGATTGACGGTATCTGATATGATTATAATGTAGATGGTCAGGAGGATATGATATGGAATATGTAACATTGAATACCGGCGCTAGAATGCCAATGGAAGGATACGGTGTTTTCCGTGTACCTGATAAGCAGGAATGTGCCGAAATGGTCTATCAGGCAATCAAGACGGGATATCGTCTGATTGATACAGCAGCAGTGTATACCAATGAAGATGCTGTCGGAGACGCTGTCAGACGGGCTATCAAGGAGGGCATCTGCACAAGAGAAGATCTGTTCATCACTTCCAAACTGTGGGTGCAGGATATGGCAACTTATGAGACTGCTCAGCAGGGAATTGAGAATTCTCTGAAGAAGGCAGGTCTCGATTACTTCGATTTGTATCTTGAACATCAGGCATTAAACGATTACTTCAGTGCCTGGAGAGCAATGGAAGATGCATATAAAGCAGGAAAGCTGAAAGCAATCGGTGTTTCCAACTTCTATCCGAATATTCTGACGAATTTCTGTGAAACAGTTGAGATCATCCCGGCAGTCAATCAGGTGGAACTGCATCCGTACTATACGCAGGAAGGTGCTTTGGAAACTATGAAGTACTATGGTGTTGTTGCGGAAGCCTGGGCACTGCTGGGCGGCGGCAGATACAATCCTTTTGAAGATGAGATGATCAAAGGAATTGCGGAGGTGCATCAAAAGACAGTCGGTCAGGTACTGCTGAGATGGGGCGTTCAGAGAGGAACTGTTGTGATTCCAAAGTCAACGCATGTAGAGCGCATCAAGGAGAACTTTGATATCTGGGACTTCACATTGAGTGAAGAGGAAATGAAGAAACTTTCTTCATTGGATATGGGATATTCCGGCAGCCGGGCTAAGCATTTTGACCCAGAATTTGTCCGTACTGTCCTGAACAACAAGATCCATGATTGATCTATTTTCTTCCCATGACCATATGGTCAAGTGCTGCAAATGCGGCAAGAAGATTTCTGCGGAGGAAGCAGTCAAGATTGATGGACAGCTGTACTGCCGGCAATGTGCACAAGATGAAAAAGACTGGCGATTCATTGAGATGATGGAGAGTATTGGCAATAAGTGATCCCTGTTGAAAAACGGGGATTTTTTCTTAAGCATCAAATCTGCCAATGTGTAAAGTTTCAGGCAATTTCAGTGGATTTTCTTTTTGTTTGATATATCCTATATGTTATCCCTGGAGAGGATGAAATGTTACAGATCAAGAACATTAAAAAAGAATATCAAACAGGTACTTTGATTCAGCAGGCATTGGATGATGTCTCTTTAAATTTGAGAGATAATGAATTTGTTGCTATCCTTGGTCCGTCTGGATCAGGCAAGAGCACACTGCTGAATATTATCGGAGGACTGGACCGTTATGACTCAGGAGATCTGATCATCAACGGTGTGTCCACCAAAAAATACAAAGACCGTGACTGGGATTCCTACCGCAATCACACGATTGGTTTTATTTTTCAGTCCTATAATCTGATTCCGCACCAGACTGTCCTCGCTAATGTAGAACTTGCTTTGACAATCTCGGGTGTCTCAGGAGCAGAAAGAAAGAAAAGAGCAGAAGAAGCGTTGATTAAAGTCGGTCTTGGCGACCAGATGCATAAGAAGCCGAATCAGATGTCAGGCGGCCAGATGCAGAGAGTGGCGATTGCCAGAGCTTTGGTGAACAACCCAAGTATTCTGCTGGCTGATGAGCCGACCGGTGCACTGGATACAGAAACAAGCATTCAGGTCATGAACCTGCTGAAGGAAGTCGCCCAGGACAGACTGGTTGTCATGGTCACACACAATCCGGAACTTGCCAATCAATATGCGAACCGAATTGTAAAGCTCAAGGACGGCATAATCATTTCTGATTCAAATCCGTATGTGATCAAGAAGGAAGAAGAACAAGTGCCGGTCCACAAGAATCTGGGTAAAGCATCTATGTCTTTTCTAACTGCTTTGGCGTTATCCAAAAACAATCTGATGACAAAAAAGACAAGGACATTCCTGGTCTCTTTTGCCGGATCAATTGGCATCATTGGCATTGCCTTGATCATGTCATTGAGCAACGGCGTCAGTGTTTATATCAATACAACTGAACGTGAGACATTGAGTGAATATCCTTTGACGATCAACAGTACTTCATTTGATCTGACGTCAGTGATGTCCAATGCCATGAAGAGCAGCAAGGCAACGGCAGCATCTTCTGACGGAACTGTGAAGGAAAGAGATGTCGTTGCAAATATGTTCTCGAAAGTGCAGTCTAATGATCTGACAAGTCTCAAAAATTATTTGGATACTGATCCGGATAATTTGAGCACATATACTGAATCCATTGAGTACAGTTACGATGTTGAACCGCTGATCTATCGAATTGATGGGGATACAGACCGTAAAGTCAATCCAAACATAATCCTTTCTTCTGCAGGATTGACACCAACCAGCAGCATTTACAGCTCATCCATTAAAACAAATGTTTTTTCAGAACTGCCGCAGAATTCCTCGCTTTATGAAGATCAATATGATGTCAAAGCAGGCAGGTGGCCGCAGAATGAATTGGAAGCAGTTGTTGTTACGGATCAAAGCGGTTCTGTCAGTGATATGACTTTATATACACTTGGTCTGAAGAATTATTCTGAACTTGAAGATATGATCAAGAATCAGAATACAGGCAAGAGCACAGTTTCTGATACTGAGACGAATGAATATTCCTACGATTCATTTTTAGGAATTACCTTTAAACTGGTCAGCTCTGGTGACCTTTATACCTATGATGAAACGAATCATCTGTGGACGGACCGTTCTCTGGATACAGCATATTTGAAGAGCGTCGTTGCAGGCGGCGAGGACATCAAGATTGTCGGTGTTGTTTCGCCAGTTGATGATGCGGAAGTATCTATGCTGACAAGCGGCATCAGCTATCCATCTTCCTTGACAAAGTATGTCATGAAGAAATCCCTGGAAAGTGCAGCGGTGCAGGCACAGCTTGCATCTCCTGACATCAATATCTTTACCGGCAACACCTTTGATCAGGATAACAGCAAGTCGGATTTTGATTTTTCTAAGCTGTTCAGTGTTGATTCCACAAAGATGGCTTCTGCATTCTCCGTTGATTCTTCCAAGATTGATACCAATCTCAGTGATTATATTGATTTAAATTCCTTGGGAAGCTCTGCTTCCTCGATGAGCCAGGATACGCTAGATCAGCTGCTGAAAAGCGTTCAGTCAAATTTGGTCAGCGATCAGCTTACACCCGCAATGACGGGTGTCATCAATGCTTATCTGAAATATGCTTCTGCTGATCCGACAACAGATTACGCAAATCTCAATACTAGTTTCAATGCCTATCTGAACAGTTCGGCTGCCAGCAAGATCCTGCGGGATGATTTGACGGCGGCGATGACCAGCGGCACGAATGCTTCAGCATTAACAACTTCATTCACCAGCCTGATGAGCCAGATCATGCAGGGACTGCCGCAGTATATGGTTGATCATCAGCTGACTGATATCACCACCGCGACGCAGCAGTATCTGCAGAGTACAGAAGTACAGCAGAAGATTACTGCCGGAATGGGACAGATGATCGGCAGCATTCAGATCTCTGCTTCTGACTCGCAGAAACTTGCTTCAGACCTGGTAAGCGGCTATGCATCTTATGCGGCCAGCAATAACGCACCTGATCCAAGCAAGCTTAATGATTCCTTCAGTTCATGGATCAATTCTGATGCCGGCAAGCAGGCGATGGCATCTGCAGTGAATCAGGCAGTTGATGTCAATGCGCTCAACGCTCAGCTCACACAGCAGTATACAGCACAGTCGGCTGCATACAGTGCCGTGCTCTCAGATGCCATTCAGAATGCAATGGTGCAGATGATGGCACAGATTCCAAATGCATTTACCATTGATCAAGATGCCATTGCTTCCGCTTTCCAGATGAATATGGATTCGACGGAACTGCAGTCAATGTTCCAGTCAATGCTGTCGGACAGCACAGTATCTTATGAAAGCAATCTTTCCAAGCTTGGCTATGCAGATGAAACCAAGCCGAGTTCGATTTCCATCTACCCGACCAGCTTTGAAGCCAAAGATTCCATCAAGACAATTCTTGATTCCTATAATACCCAGATGAATGAAGAAGGGCAGGATGCCAAGGTCATTACCTATACGGATATGGTAGGCACTCTGATGACCAGCGTGACAGATATCGTCAATACGATTTCCTATGTTCTGATTGCCTTTATCGGCATATCATTGGTTGTATCCTCCATCATGATTGGTGTCATTACATATATTTCTGTTCTGGAAAGAAAGAAGGAGATCGGCATTCTGCGTGCTATTGGTGCTTCCAAGCACAATATCTCTTCTGTCTTCAATGCAGAGACATTTATCACCGGTTTGCTGGCGGGCATCATTGGTATTGTCATTGCGGCAGTCCTGCTGATTCCAATGAACTACATTATTCATTCAGTCAGTGGAAATACACAGGTGAATGCAGTTATGCCAATTACCGGCGCATTGTTCTTGATTGCTCTGTCAATTGGACTGACACTGCTGGGAGGAATCATCCCTTCACGTAAGGCAGCGAAGAGCGATCCTGTATCTGCATTGCGCACAGAGTAATGAAACGAGGCCGAAAATGGATATTGAAAAAGAAATAGAAGCATATGTTCCCTGTACGGAGCAGGAAGAAAATGATAAACAGGTTATTCTGAAGTGGATTGAACAGGGCGGAGATCTCTATACCCGAGACAATCAGGTTGCTCACTTTACAGCTTCGGCCTGGGTCACAGATGCCTCACATGAACATGTTCTGATGGCTTATCATAATATCTACCAGTCCTGGTCATGGCTTGGCGGTCATGCGGACGGTGATCATGATCTTCTCCATGTTGCCGAAAAAGAGATCAAGGAAGAATCAGGATTGACTTCTGTACATCCAATTTCAGAACATATTGCGTCACTGGAGATCCTGACTGTGGACGGGCACATCAAACATGGAAAGTATGTGTCTTCCCATCTGCATATGAATGTCACCTATTTCTTTGAAGCAGACAGCACGCAGCCAATTAGGGCAAAAGAAGATGAAAATTCATCCGTTGCGTGGTTCACTTTGGATGAAGCCGTCGAAAAATCTTCGGAGCCTTGGTTCCGTGAGCATATCTACGGCAAGCTGAACCGCAAATTGCGGTACCTCAGCAGATAGTATAAAACAGACCGGGATGAATGAAATCCCGGTTTTTAAAAAGCTTATTCAGTTCATTCTCAGGCAGTGTTCAGCTGTTGTTCACATTGCTTCTCTAAATTAATATGCGTGGAAGAGAGGAACAATAATTATGGCAGATTTAGAAAATAAGAATGAAGGAAATAACGAAGAAGTAAAAGTAGATAATGCTGAAAAGAAGGAAGATGCAGTCAAGCAGGATGTTCCTGCTGAAGATATGACTGCTCCGATTGAGCAGACAGCTCATACAGAAGAAAAGGCAGCTCCAGAAACAGCAGCTCCGAAGGCGGAACCACCGCATGTAGCAGCTCAGCCTGTTGCTGCAGAACCAGGTAAGAAAGAAAAGAAAGCGAAGAAGTCATTTCCGTGGAAGCCTGTCCTGAAGGTTGCCGGAGTTGCGGCATTGTCTATTGGATGCGGCTTCGGAGGCGGATATCTGGCAGGACAGCAGTCTGCTCAGAGTACGATCAGCAGTGCACAGTCACAGCTTTCTGATGCCAACGGCTTCGGCGGCCAGATGCAGAAGGGAGATTCCGGATCATCTGATTTCTCCGGCAGATCATTCCCTGGCAGCGACAGCTCATCTGGCAGCAGTGACAGCAATGGCAGCAGCACTGTTACAACGGGTGCAGCCTTAGGCATCTATGTTCAGACGAATACAGACAACCAGGTCGTCATTGCTGGCTTCTCTGACAACAGCAACGCTGAAACAGCCGGACTGAAGACAGGGGATATCATCACTGCATTAGACGGAACAACTGTATCCAGCTATAACGAGATTACAACATTCCTGTCCAGCAAGAGTGCAGGTGACAAAGTGAAAGTCACTGTAACAAGAGACGGCTCATCAACAGATGCTACAATCACTCTGGTTGAAAAGAGCGGCATGTCATCTTCATCAAACGGAAGCAGTTCTTCCGGCAGCACAGCTCCATCAATGGGCAAGCAGGATGCACAGAGCGGATCTACATCAAATTCATCATCCGGATCTTCCAGCTCTTCAAGTTCATTACAGGGATAACAGAAAAAGCGAAGCTAACGTGCTTCGCTTTTTTATGACTGGCAGTAATCGCCGCCATCTATTTGATAGTATTCTTCAAAAGTTTCATCGGGACTAGTACTGTACAATGCTTGTGCATTTTCAACTCCGATGTAACGGTAATGCCATGGTTCATAGTCATAGCCGGTGACAGCCTGCTTGCCATTTGGATAGCGCATGATGAAACCGTACAGATATGCATGGGTCATCAGCCACTGCCCGGAACTGGTATTTTCAAAAGCATCCGTGAAATCACTGCTTCCGCCTTCAACAAAGTCAGCTGCCAGTCCTGTCTGATGATCAGAGTATCCTGGACGTGAACTGATGGAATCAGCTTCCGCCTGGCCATAGCTGGCGACATAGCCGTTATATAGACTGGCTTGATACTGTTCTGAACGATAGGCACTTGAGATGGCAAGACTGACACCATCCTTCAACGCATCTGCATACATTTTCTGCAGCTGTTCTGCAGCTTCGGCACGCATTGTGGCGGATCCATTTGTACACGGAATGCCGGCATCCACAAGATCTTCTGGTACATATCCTTCTGGAAGCTTGTATTTCTTATTTGCAATCAGCAGAAGACTGCTGGTATCAGTGAATTGAGCATCAAGTATGGCCGTGCTGCATCCATCCGATGAACTGGCGGCAGCTGTATCCTCAGCAGGTGTACTCTCTGCTGTTTCAGCCGGCGATGAACTTTCAGCCGCGGAAGCTGTGCTGGCAGCTGGGGTTGTTGAAGCTGCTGTGCTTTCTGCTGAAGAAGCGGCAGAAGTTGAAGAAGAATGGTGCAGATACTGCACAGCATAAAAGAGGAGTGCAGCGCACAATATGGTAATTACAAGAGTAATCAGCAGGTTTTTCTTCTTTCTTTTTTTGTCAGTCAAAGCAGCCTCCGTTTATTAGTATGATTATAAAAGTCATTGAAAGATATGCCAAGGAATTGTTTTCATAACTTGGTACAGTTTTTTTGTGAAACACAGTTATAATAAAGTCTAGTTGTGTTGGAGGTAGATAATGATTAAGAAGATTTCGGCAATGGTAGCCGACATAGACGGTACTTTAACAATGAAGGGCGGCGAATTGATGCCGCTGACCAAAGCAGCGATACAGCGTCTGCATAAAGAAGGCGTACAGTTTGGTATTGCCTCAGGACGTCCGCTGGATGACAGAACAAAGAGCAAGGCTGAAGAATGGGGACTGGGCTTTGACTTCGATATGATGATCGGCATGAACGGCGGAGATCTATGGACCAAAGCTATGAAGGAGATCCAGCATTATTATCTGCTTGGCACCGATGCCATGAAGGATATTATGAGCTGGCTGGTGAAATTGGATGTCAATGCAATATCCTATATCAATGGCTATGATGAGATCTGGTGTCTGCGCATGGATCCATTTATGGAAGACAGCATCAAGCGCAATCACTCGCACGTTGAGATTGTGACACCGGAAAAGTTCTGCAGTGTTCCAACCGGTAAGATTGAAGTTCATTACAAGCCGGAGATTGAAGAACAGATCAAAACTGAAATTGCTTCACATCACAGTGACGCATGGTCTGATGTCAAGACATTTATAGGGACGGTAGAATTCCAGGACCCGCGCCTGAATAAAGGAGTTGCCTTAAAAGAATTTGCTGCTGCGGAACATATTGATATCAATGAGATTATTGCCTTCGGTGATATGGATAATGACCTGGGACTGCTCAAGGAAGCTGGCTGGGGCGTATGTCTGGCAAATGGATGCGATGCATGCAAAGCAGAAGCAGATGCAGTGACGGAGCATACAGTCTTTGATGACGGCGTCGGTCATTATCTGGAAGATCATTGGTTCAGTCAAAAATAAAAGAAAGCTTTCTTTTTATTTGACAATCGGCAGTGTACTTCCGCCATATGGCATTGCAATGATGCTGGCTTCCTGATCAAGCTGTCTGCATGCTTCATCATAAGCATCCTGCAGATGATGAAACGGTGTCAGGAAAGTCCTGCGGACAGTCTCGTCAGGCAGATCACTGACCAGAAAGACCTTTGTTTTCTTCTGCACCATCGCAATTGCCGCTGCCTTGTGACCTCCTAAAACGAAATGATCATACAATGCATCAATCATTTCCTGCGGATCCTGGTATCGGCACATCCATTCCTCAAATACTTTGTTGCCGAAACCTTCTCGGCAGGAACCAATCAGGATTACAATGCCGCCGTCCTTGACGGCATGCTTCGCATTGTCCAGTGCTTTCTGTGTCTGATAAAGATTCAGATCTTTTGGCGCACCAGCCTGCGAGACAATGACAATATCAGCTCTGCTTTGGATTGGTGAGAGATAATAATCTGCCAGATGTGCACAGGCATCGCGATGTGCCTGGGTAACATCACCAGCTGCTGCATAGATGATCTCTTTGTCAGGATTCAGAACAACATTCAGGATAAAGTCAACGCCGACAAAGGAAGCTGCTTCCTCAATGTCTTCGCGGATAGGATTACCCTTGATCATTCCTGCATGTGCATCCTCGCTTACCATGAAACGGTGATTCTGCTGAATGGCATCCTTGGTGGAACAGCCTGGCATGATTGCTTTGGCACCGCCGCTGTAGCCCGCAAAGTAGTGATATTCCACATTGCCGAGGCAGATGCGCTTATCAGCTTCAACCACGGTGCGGTCAATATCCACAGATGTACCGCGGGAAGTTGTACCGACATGAATAAATCCTTCCTCACCGCTGTTGATGACCTTGATGTCGTTATAGACTTCTTTGGATACGAGATGCTGCATCTCTTCCACGGTCTGCGCGCGGTGTGATCCTAAGGCAATTACAATTGTGATTTGATCTTTCTTTATGCCAATCTGATAAAGCTCTTTCAGAAGAATGGGAAGAACAGTATAGCTCGGCATCGGACGGGTAATGTCAGAGGTGACAATCGCAATCTTATCCTTTGGATGAATAATCTGTGCAAGAGGAAGAGAATGGATCGGATGCGAAAGGGCGTTAAGAACAATTTCTGTCTGATCTTCAGGGTGAGGAATCTCAGTCGGCTCAAGAACAGCCAGGACCTGTGAAGAATCAACAGTGACTGTTTCCGTACGTGTATCGATCTTGAATGAAAGTTCCATTGTACAGTCTCCTTTTAGAAAAGGATTCCTGAAAGGAATCCTTATTGAATCACTCTGACACGGATGATGCCTGGGATAGCTTCCAGTTCCTTGACGGAGCTCTGCTTGACATCTGTATTGACATCAAAGACAGAGTAGGCATAATCACCTTTTGATTTATTTGTCATATTCTCAATGTTGATGTTGTCAGCAGAGAAGACCGGCATGATGTTTGTCAGCATGCCCGGTGTATTCTTGTGAATAATGCAGATGCGTGCCTTGCCGCTGCGCTCCATGCAGACTTCCGGCAGATTGACGGAATTTTTGATATTGCCGTCTGTCAGATAGTCATCAATTTCCATCGCTGCCATGCGTGCACAGTTGGATTCAGATTCAATCGTTGTACCGCCTAAATGAGGAGTCAAGACAGTGTTTTTGGTATGAACTAAACGTTCGGTTGGAAAATCAGCGACATAGCGGGCAACCTTGCCGCTGTTCAGTCCCTTGATGATAGCATCTTCATTGACGACTTCACCGCGGGCGTAGTTGATGATACGGACGCCGTCCTGCATCATGGCAATTGCCTTGTCGTTGATCATATCTCTTGTTTCATCTGTCAGTGGTGTATGAATGGTAATGTAGTCACAGTGTTTATACAGATCTTCCACATTTTCAACACGGAAGACATGGCGGGATACTTTCCATGCAGCGTTGACAGAAAGATATGGATCATATGCATAGACCTTCATGTCAAGTGCAAGGGCAATATTAGCTACTTTTGAACCGACGTTGCCGGTGCCGATGACGCCTAATGTTTTGCCAGAATATTCTGGCCCGGCAAACTGTTTTTTGACCTTTTCCATGCGTTCTTCCACAGGACCTTGAGAGCCGTCGTAGGAATATACCCAGTTCATGCCGCCGAACAAATCACGGGAAGCCATGCCCATGCCGAACAGAAACTGTTCTTTGACGCCGTTGGAATTTCCACCCGGTGTATTGAAGACAACAATACCTTTTTTTGTGCATTCTTCCAATGGGATTGTGTTGACGCCGATGCCGGCTCTGCCAATACACTTGATCTCTGGATTGAAATCATACTGATGTAGATCAGAAGCACGGACGAACAAGGCATCCGGTTTTTCAATATTCTCACCTAATTCATAGCGGTCTGCTGTCAGGATTTCCTTGGCAACAGGGGAAATGTTGTTTAATAGCTTTACTTTATACATGATTACTTATTCTCCTTATCAAATTGAATGATGAAATCTCTTAACATTTCAACGCCTTCCAGAGGCATTGCATTATAAATGGATGCACGCATGCCGCCGGTCAGACGATGACCTTTCAGGTTGACCATGCCAAGCTCTGCTGCCTGCATGACAAATTTCTTATCCAGTTCTTCATCTCCGGTACGGAAGGTGACATTCATGTCACTGCGGCTGTCCTTGGCTGCATGGAGATGGAACACAGTACTGCTTTCCAAGGCATCATAAAGAAGCTGTGCTTTGGCATGCTTCTTCTTTTCCATTCCTTCCACACCGCCCTGTTCAGCAAGCCAGTCCATGGTCAGCCCAAGCATATAGATCTGCCAGCATGGCGGCGTATTGTACATGGAATCTTTTTTGATCTCCGTTTCATAATTCATCATCAGCGGAGTGATCGGCAGCTGATGCCCGGCCATATCTTTCCGGATAACGACCACTGTGACCCCGGCTGGTGCCATATTTTTCTGCGCACCGGCATAGATCAATGCATATCTGCTGATATCAACAGCACGGGATGTAATGTTGCTGGACATATCACATACCAATGGCACATTTCCTGTCTCAGGTACATACTGCCATTCCGTACCGTAAATTGTATTGTTGGCGCAGTAGTGGAAATAGGAAGCTCCTGGATCAAGATCCAGTTCACTCTGCTGCGGAATGCGGGTGAAGCCTTCCTCCGTGCCGTCATAGGCAAGATGAATTTCGCCGTATTTTCTGGCTTCCTTTGCCGCGATGCCGGAGAAATTTCCGGTGACGGCATAATCTGCTCTGCCCGTCGCTGAAATGAAATTCAGCGGAACAGCAGAGAACTGCGTACTGCCGCCTCCCTGGAGAAATAACACTTCATGGGTGTCTGGAACATGCATCAGTTCAATGAACTGCTGTTTTGTATGATCAAAGATCTTTTGGAACATGGGAGATCGATGGCTCATCTCCATCACCGACATGCCGGTGCCCTGATAATTCATAATTTCATTTCCGGCTTGTTTCAGCACTGATTCTGGCAGTACACTCGGTCCTGCCGCAAAATTAAAAACTCGCTCAGTCATAAGCAATCTCCCTCCGGGACTATTTTAACCTAAATAGTAAAATAATGAAACATTTACAGCTTTATGAAAACATTTACATATTAATCTATGGTAAGATATTTCGCAGAAAGAGGAGAAAACATGTCTGACAATACATATCATGTTCAAGTAATGTGCCCATCATGCGGGCGTAAAAGTACATATACAATGAAGACTCTGATCGATACCGGGGTTGACCCATACGCAGAAAAGAAGCTGTTCAGCGGCGAACTGTTCCAATATATCTGCCCATTCTGCCACCAGCCGCAGGATATTTCCTATTCCTGTCTGTATCATGATCATGCCCGCAAAGTGCTGATCGGCTATGCTGACAGTGAAAAGGATGAAGCTGAAATGAGACTGAATCTGAACGGAAGCTATCATCGTGACCAGCTGGATGAAGTGCTGAAGGACTGGTCAAGTACATGTACAAAACGGCTGGTCACCTCAATCAGTGATCTGCAGGAGAAAGTACTGATTTTTCATTTCAACCTGGATGACAGACTGATTGAAATTGCCAAATACCTGACCCGGATGATTGCCGAAGAACAGCAGCCGGAGCTGCAGTTTGATACGTTGTATTTCAACCATGGTGAAGAGGGCTATTCCTTCTTAGCTGTCAATGAAGACGGCAGCGCAGGGGAGATTCCTTTCTCGAAGGAGAATTATCTTCTGCTGGAGCGGAAATACAGCCAAGCATTACTGGCTGTGAATAATCTGACCATTGATGAAGCATGGGCACAGACATTCCTGAGACAGAGCGATGCAGCATAAAAGAAAGTTCCTATGAACTTTCTTTTTTATCGGCATGATGCAGAGATACCTGAATTTTCCGGCGGCCGAGATCCAGAATCTGATAGTGGTCTGCCATACCTGCATCCTGATTGACGGCAGCCTCTGCGGCAGCAATCTGATCTGCAACATTTTTATCGGCATGATAGAGAAAGCCAAGAATATCACCGTCTTTCCTGCTTTCAATGCAGTCTAATTGGCAGTGCATTTCTTCCTGCAGGATCCTGCCGGTCTGTTCGCCAATAGCGGCGGTCTGTGCCTGCATGTCTTCTTCCAGCTGCTGCTGATGGAGCTCATAAAGATGAGCGCTGCGCACTTTGTACTGCTGTACCAGCTGAAAGAGCGAAAGAATCAACAGAACGCTGCAGCCCAGCCACCAGGGAATATCTGCCGGCCAGATACCAGTCTGCATCAAGTGGATGGTAATAATGATGGCAGAAGCATCTAGAAGGTCAGCACATTCATTGATACTAATGGAACGCTCTGTAAAAAATCCGGCACATCCTGATAAGATCAGCAGAATTGCACAGACAGAGATGTAATCGCGTCCAGCAGCATCAGTCTGGATTATGGCCCAGCTGAACATCAAAAGACCTGCAATGAGCTGAACAGTGCGCAGAAAACGATAGAACTTCAGGAAACGGTCCTCTGCGGCAGGGTCTCTCTGCGGCCACAGCAGGACATCTGTTTCTTCAGCCAGCGACTGGGCACCTTTGGTAAACACAGTATTGGTCATGACAGCTGCCTGATCACATCCATAGAACGCTGCACCGGCATAAGCCTCCTGCACAGAACTATTGCCTACCGGTGTGTCATAGAATTTGCACTGGATGCCATATTTGCAATGACGTTTATGAGCAATGATGTCAATTCCCTGATCACCGGTCGCTTTGGTCAGCTCAATCTGATGAAAACCATGTCGGCTGAGGTATGCGGCACACCACTTTTCATAGTCTGTCCCAGTTGTAATTTTCTTCATGCCAAATATCATAACACAACCATCTGGCAATATAAAATTATCACTTTGATTATAAAAGTGCTAACATCAAAAAACAGCTTTATATAGCAATAAAATCAATAAATTTGAAAAATAAAGTTAAATTAATCTAAAATAATTAGCACTCAGTACTTGACAGTGCCAATTCTTTGAATATACTCATAGGTGTGAGATGAAAAAGAGTCCCACGAAGAGCAAACGATTAGAAAGAGGCAGATAATTATGGCAGATGATTTCTTTGAAGATGTATTCAACAATGTATTAAGAGCTCCAGTATTCGGCGGTGAAACACTCATGAAAACAGATATTTATGAAAATGAAGGCAGATATTACCTGGATATTGAACTTCCAGGATATGCCAAGGAAGATGTAAAGCTTTCTTTATATAACGGTGACCTGACGGTAGAAGCTGCAAAGAAAACAGCAGCACGCACAGGCAAGCTGCTGAGACAGGAAAGATACAGCGGCAACTGCAGCCGTACATTCTATGTCGGCACAGCATTGAAGGAAGCTGACATCCATGCGGCATTCAAAGATGGCATTTTGACAGTCGACTTCCCAACTGAGCAGAAGAAGCTGGAAGAAGAGAAAAAGTTCATTGAAATACTTTAATATCTAATGGATGAATATCCATTGATATAGAAAAAGAAAAGGAGATGTTAAGTATGAGATTTATGCCAACATTAAGAAGAGATGAGGACTATGATTTATTCGACGATGTCTTCAATGCACCGTTCTTCGGCAGAGAGGCGCTTATGAAGACTGACATCACCGAGAAAGACGGCAAGTATCACCTTGAGATGGACCTTCCTGGATATAAGAAAGAAGACGTCAAGATTTCCCTCTATAATGGAAATCTGACGATTGAAGCAAACCGCAATGAATCAAGCGATGAGAAGGACAGCAAGGGCAATGTCGTCCGTCAGGAAAGATTTACAGGTTCCTGCACTAGAACATTCTACGTCGGTGAAAGTGCGAAGGAGTCAGATGTACATGCATCCTTCAAAGATGGTGTACTGAAGATTGAAGTTCCTTCTGAGAACAAGCAGATTGAATCCGAAAAGAAACTGATCAGTATCGAATAAACAGATCTAACTCCCTCTGACCCGGCAGTGATGTCGGGTTTTTCTTTACGTAAATTCATCAAAAAAATGATATGAAGACAGCTGAAACTAAGATACGATAAAGCAGTACCATATTTGAAGGAGAACACACATGAAGACTTTGGTTGTTTATTATTCTCTGGAAGGAAATACAAAAGATACCGCAGAAAAGATTGCCGCAGTTATGAAGGCAGATCTCTTGCGTCTGGAATGCGTGAATGAGTATCCAAGCAGCGGACCGATGAAGTTCATCAAAGGTGGAAAAGCAGCTGTGTTTGGTGAACAGCCGGCATTAAAGCCGTATGACATTGACTTTCTTTCATATGAGGCAGTTATTGTCGGCACACCGGTATGGGCATCAACTTTTGCCCCGCCGCTGCGGAGCTTTTTTGCCCATGAGCAGATTACCAATCAGAAAACTGGATTTTTTGCCTGTGAAAAAGGGAGCGGCGGTGAGAAATGTCTGCAGAAATTAAAGGAACTGACAGGAGCAGACAGAATTGATGCTCAGATGATCCTGATCGATCCAAAGCAGAATCCTGATCCTGCCAATGACGAGGTCATCAAAAAGTTCTGTGAAGATATGCTTCATGAATAAGTTCATCAATTAGTTTGCTTTGTTTCTGATATAATAACTGAGTTGAAATTATTGGAGGTACTATGGGAGCTTTATTTTTCATTGCAGGACTGGCCGTTGCACTGCTTCTTTCTATTTTTGGATGGACAAAGATTCTGATGACTTTTCAGGCATCTGAAAAAGTCTCGAAGGATATTTGGCTTTCTATTGCATGGGCTGTTCTGTTCACGCTTCTTGCATTTGTATGCTGGTTCATCGTACCGGGGTCATTCCTAGGCTACATCATGGGCTTGGTCTTAGGATTGAGTCTTGCCTTCAGCGGGCAGAAGAATACAAATGATACTGATTCCAATCAGCCGCAGGGACAATAATACATTGTCCCTTTTTTGTATTTGAAGTCTTTGAGACGTGAAGGAACATCTGCTCCTTGTGCTATGATAGATATAATAATCAGAGGTATTGCATATGAAGAAATATGTTATTGGAATCACTGCATTGTGCCTGGCTGGATGCTCCACTGCAGCACCGGAGAGCACTGCTGCAGTATCAACAGTTCCTGCACAGGCAGAATCAGTCTGGAGTCATGATCCGGATATGGATTTTGACAGTGCCAGTGACCTGACTCCTTTTAAATACATGATGGTCAGTGCTTCAACAACAGCATTTGGCAATGTAACGTTGTATCTGGAAACAGAAAAAACAGGATATCCCGGAGAATGGGATTCAACTGGATATGCCGGTGATGCAATGATTGTTGAGAAGAACAATAATCAGGGCATCTATACGCATGACGGTACAGAACTGTATCCAGTTTCTGTAAACAAAGTCAGCACACCTTATATTGCCGGTATTGTTACCGGTGTATGGAAAAGCTCAGACACACAGTCAAGCATCGTTTATGGTTTTGCAAATACAGCTACATCAAAAGCACAGATTTTCAGCAAGGACTTTAAATCAGTGACTGAAGTATCACTTGATACTTTCAATTATGATCTGAAGACCACGGACCGTGATCCTTATCTTGCATATAAGGGCGATGAGCTCGGTGTTGCCGGCATGACATACAGTTCATCCGGAGCAATGAGCGGCTGGGCATTTGAAAAATATACACCGGCAGATGTCAAAGCTAATTTGATCGTACCGGTGATCAATGAACAGTTTACAACAACAGGATATGTCATTCTTGCCTCTGACGGCAGCAAGATCGTCGATGTCAGCACGGACATGAAGTATCGACAGGGTTCTTATGTCAATGACTGCTATGTCATTTCCGATGGAACGTACGCAACGATTGTTGATGCCGGCAGCGGCGGCAATATTGCAACGCAGTATCAAGATGCAAAATACTTTGAAGACGGCTATGCACCAGTCAAGAAAAGCGGCAAGTGGGGATACATTGACCGCACTGGCAAAGAAGTCACAGACTTTATCTTCGATGATGCATGCACTGTATACAATGGCTATGCATGGGTCTATTACCATGGCAAATACGGCATTATCAACCTGAGCGATGCATTGAATGACAGTGAAAAGCAGGTCAATGCATACTGGTGCTCACCAGTCACCGAAGATAAGATTGGTACATTGACAGTGAAGGTAACAGATTTGACAATCCGCAAAGGAGCCAGCAAGGAAAGCACGCAGACAGGTGTCTGCATGGAAGGTTCTGTCTATCCTGTCTTTGAAAAGAAGACAGATGAGAACTATACATGGTACCGCATCAATGAATCAGAGTGGACTGCCAGCGAAGGTACTTGGGCAGTCTTTGAGGAAGCTAAATGAAAATTGCAGTTTATCTTGGCTCGAATCCTGGCAGTGATCCTGCCTTTCAGCAGGCGGCTGCTGATATTGGCGATTGGATCGGCAGAAATAGTCATGAACTGGTCTACGGCGGTGCACATCTGGGATTGATGGATATTGCCGCACAGCATGTCTTAGCCAATTGCGGACACGTCATCGGTGTCATGCCTGAGTTCATGATCGAGCGCGGCCGTCAGCGGGATGATTTGACTCAGCTGATTGTGACGAAGGATATGTCAAGCCGCAAGAAAACAATGATGGATCTGGCAGATGCGTATATTGCCTTGCCGGGAGGCCCGGGAACACTGGAGGAGATCAGCGAAGTGATTTCATCCTCTCGTTTAGGACTTCTGCAGGATAAGCCGTGCATCTGTTTAAATATTCATGGCTACTATGATGTACTGAAGCAGATGCTGGAACAGATGACAGCCTGCGGATTTGCAGAAAAAGAAGAATTGAGAAATGTGTATTTTCCTGCATCGGCTGCAGAAGCGGAAAAGATCATTGCAGGAAGAGAAGCATTTTAGAACATAAGGGGGAAATAGGTATGCCGACTGTCAGTATTATTGTTCCTGTATATGATGCAGAGAAAGCGATTGGAAGATGCATCGACAGCATCCTGAACCAAGAATACGAAGATTTTGAACTGATTGCTGTAGATGACGGCTCCAAGGACGGCAGCCCGGCAATTCTTGATGCCTATGCAGAGAAGGATGACCGTGTCAGAGTCATTCATAAGCCGAATTCAGGTGTGTCTGCGACCCGCAATCTGGCCTTGAATCAGGCAGCGGGAAAATACATTCAGTTCCTGGATGCAGATGACTGGATCCCGGACAACAGCACAAAGATGCTGGTAAGAGAAGCGGAAGAAAAGAATGTTGATCTGGTCGTGGCAGATTTCTTCCGTGTTGTCGGCAAGAATGTTGCACGCAAAGGGTCGATTGTTTCAAATGAAGTCCTGACGCTGCCGCAGTTTGCGGAATTGATGATGGAGTCACCAAGTGATTTCTACTATGGTGTTCTCTGGAATAAGCTGTATCGGAATGATATTATCCAGAACTACAATGTCCGCATGGATGAAGACCTGACATGGTGTGAAGATTTTATCTTCAATCTTGAATATCTTCTGCATGTCAAGACGGTGACTGCACTGCAGGTTCCGGTCTATTACTATGTCAAGACAGAAGGCTCGCTGGTATCAAAGTCCATGTCATTGGCAAAGATAGTTGATATGAAATCTAATGTGTTTACTTACTACAATGATTTTTATAAAAATGTCTTGGATGAAAAACAGTACCGCAGAGACCGACTTGCGATTGCCGGCTTCTTGATTGATGCTGCTAATGACGATATGACGCTGCCAATGCTGCCAGGCACAAAGAAGCTTGGTACAGAGCAGGTACAGGTGCATTTCAAAGGTGATGTGCAGAATGCTGTGACAGCTGCATATTATCTAAATAAGGCATATGAAAAGAATCTGGATATCATTGCCCTGAAATATGATATTGAACTGAAGGATGTCAAGATGCTGGCAGCACTGAAGGAAATCGGTGAAACAAATTCCTTTACAGAGATTGCTGATCTCAGCGGTATGACGGAAGTCAGTGTTGCCGGCGGTCTGATGAAGATGGTCGTTAAGGGATTTGTATCCGTCAAATATACTGCCAAGCAGATGATCATCACTTTTGGCAGGAACGCTGATGCTATCTCACAGGATCTTGGTGTTGCCCTGCAGGATCTGCAGGATGTCATGACTAAGAATCTGACTGAGGAAGAACAGGAGACATTGAATGCTGTCCTGAATAAGGCAACAGATAATCTCAGAAAGTACGTTAAGAAGAATGAAGAATGACCGCACTGTAAAACAGCAGGCTAAATTATTTGAAGGCAGGGATCACTGGCATCTAAATTCAGAAAAAGATGTCACTTTCAGTGATGGTCCAAATGGACTGCGTATTGAAGATGAAGAAGGCATAGGCTTTAATCATTCAAAAAAAGCGACTGCTTTTCCAACTGCTTCCTGTGCAGGGTGTTCCTATGACCGTGATCTGATGGAAGAATATGGCAGGATGATTGCCGAGGAATGCATCAGCGAAAAAGTGGATGTGATTTTGGGACCTGGTGTTACGACAAAGAGAAGCCCGCTGTGCGGACGCAATTTTGAATACTATTCTGAAGATCCGGTGCTCTCTGGTGAATATGCCTCAGCATATATCAAAGGTGTCCAGTCCAAAGGAATTGGAACATCTCTGAAACATTTTGCCGGCAATTCAAGAGAACTTGCACGCCAGGCAGTGGACTCTGTGATGGATCAAAGAACGCTTCATGAGATCTATCTGCGTCAGTTTGAAACAGCTGTCAGAGAAGCACATCCATGGACTTTGATGGCTGCATACAACAGGCTGAACGGTATTTACTGCTGTGAAAATAAAGAACTTCTACAAGTAGCCAGATCATGGGGCTTTGACGGTCTTTTTATTTCTGACTGGGGAGGTGTTGCTGATCCTGTCAGATCGCTGGAGAGCGGCCTGAATCTGGAAATGCCGGGGCCGACAGGTTCTGCATCGGTTATTACCAGAGCTGTTGAAAAAGGAAAAGTGTCCAAAGAATGTCTGGAGGAATCCACACAGTATATGGACCGTCTTATTGATCGATGCGGCAGATATACTGTTAAGGATTATGATCAGAATGAACATGATGCTTTTGCTCAGAAGGCTGCCGAGGAATCAATTGTCCTGCTGAAAAATGAAGGCATCCTGCCTTTGAAGCAAACAGACAGAATTGCGGTAATTGGACCGTTTGCCGAGCATCCGTTCATTCAAGGTTCTGGATCATCAAGGGTCAACCCAATCAATCAGGATTCACTGCTGAGTGATCTTGATGCTCATGAAACTGCATATACATATTCCCAGGGATTTTCCTTGGAGAATGAAGAGATAGATGAAGCACTGCATGATCAGGCAATGAAAGCTGCTGAGGGAAAAGATAAGGTGATTGTCATCCTTGGCGAACTGCCGGGAAGCGGCGGTGAAGGATTCGACCGTACCACCATGGACCTGCCGTTTAATCAGAATACGCTGGTCCGGGACCTTGTACATGCATGCAGACATGTCATTATTGTTCTTCAGACAGGCGCACCAATAACAATGCCTTGGCGTGAAATGGCAGATGGCATCATCGTGGAATATGCAGCAGGACAAAAGTCAGGAGCAGCACTGCGCCGTGTCCTATATGGCGAAGTGAATCCATCCGGACATTTAGCAGAAACATGGCCGCTTCGCAGCGAAGACAATCCAAGCAGCCGCTACTTTGATAATGAGATTCTGCAGTCGCAGTACCGCGAAGGCATTTTCTGCGGTTACCGTTATTATGATACCTTCCAGATTCCGGCAGCATATTCTTTTGGATATGGCTTGAGCTATACAGAGTTCAGTTTTGCAGATCTGCAGGCAGAAGATCGTGAAGACAGCGTGCATGTTTCAGTAAAGGTAAAAAATACTGGCGCTGTTGACGGCAGAGCAGTTGTGCAGATCTATGCAGGCATGAAGGACAGCCGCATTGCAAGACCTTCAAAAGAGCTCAAGGACTTCGCATCTGTTCCATTAAAAGCCGGGGAAGAAAAAGAAGTGCAATTCATAATTGATCACTCTTTATTCCAGTATTATGACGTCAGAACAAAGTCCTGGCAGGTGGAAAAGGGAACCTATCAGATTATGGCTGGCAGAGCAGTCAATGATATTGTACTGACAGATGAAGTAATTCTGGAAGGTATAGAAGATGCATACAGCACTCTGCAGAAATCTTTCATTCAGCACGACGCAGGCATGGTATATGTATCCGACCATGATTTTGTACAGATGCTCGGATATGAGATTCCAAAGATCCGTTCTGCAAGACCTTTCACAGCCAATACGACGATCAGAGAATTGAAGGAAAGCGGTTTTGGCAGATTCGTTAATTATGCGATTTCGAAGATACTGAAATTGAAAATGTGGCACAATATTGATGATGCTTCCGTATTCAATGCACCAATCCGTCAGCTGCTGTGGCTGAAGGACCACTACTCATGGGATACAGTGAATGCTGCCGTAGCCTATTTGAATCACCATGGCGGCAGAGAGTTCATGGATGTAATCAGGAACCTGAAACACAGGGAAAGTGATTCTTAACGTAAAGAGAGAAATGTGTTATATTTGCGGCTAGGATTGGAGAATATAAATGGAAATGCAGATGAAGCACGTGCAGGAGCTACCTACACCTGAAAAATTAAAAGAAGAATTTCCTGTATCTGCCGAAATTGTGGAGATCAAGGAAAAGAGAGACCGTGAGATCGAGGATGTATTTACCGGGAAGGATAACCGTTTCTTATTGATCGTCGGACCATGCAGTGCAGACAGGGAAGATGCGGTATTGGATTATATGACACGTCTGGCAAAACTGCAGGAGAAGGTAAAAGATAAAATCCTGATGATTCCGCGTGTCTATACAAACAAGCCGCGGACAAAAGGAATCGGCTATAAGGGCATGCTGCATCAGCCGGATCTCTCTAAAAAGGAAGACATGCTGGCAGGCATCATTTCCATCCGTCAGCTGCATACTGATGTTGTCAGAGAGACGGGATTTACCTGCGCGGAGGAAATGCTGTATCCAGAAAATCATGCATATTTAAGTGATCTGCTGAGCTATGTTGCTGTAGGAGCCAGATCTGTGGAAGATCAGCAGCACCGCATTGTAGCCAGCGGCATCGGCATTCCTGCAGGCATGAAGAATCCGACCGGCGGTGATGTCAGTGTCATGATGAATTCCATAACGGCAGCACAGTCGCCGCAGAAGTTCATCTACCGCGGATGGGAAGTTGAAACGACCGGCAATCCGTTAGCTCATGCAATCCTGCGCGGATATGTAGATAAATTCGGCAGATCGCATCCAAATTACCATTATGAGGATCTGATGAATCTGCTGGAAGAATACAACAAGAGCACATTGAAGAATCCAGCTGTGATTGTTGACTGCAACCACAGCAATTCTGGCAAGCAGTTTGATGAACAGATCCGTATTGCAAAAGATGTCCTGCACAGCAGAAGACATAGTGAAGAGATTCAAAATCTAGTCAAGGGCTTGATGATTGAGAGCTATCTTGTTGACGGCAATCAGCAGCCTGGCGGTGATGTTTATGGACAGTCCATTACAGATGCATGCTTAGGATGGGAAAAGAGCGAGAAGCTGATTCTGGATCTCGCAGATGAATTAAGCAGATAGAGGAGAAGATATTATGCTGAAAGGTGCAATCTTTGATCATGACGGTCTGATGTTTGATACTGAAAAAGTATGGCAGAGCAACTGGCAGAAGCAGGCGCATGCCAGAGGCATCATTCTTCCTGATGTATTCAAGCATGATGTCAGCGGTACTTCCGGCGACATGATGAAGTCAGTGGTCGAAAAGTATTATGGAGTTGATGATGGCACTGAGATCATGAATCTGGTGATTGCCGGTGTACATCATGATTTGTCGATATCGATTGAAGAAAAAAAGGGACTGCATGAAATCATAGAGATGTTTGCTGCCCACGGTGTAGCCATGGCTGTTGCTTCTTCTTCGCCGGAAAATATGATTGTCAGGAATCTTCAGAATGCAGGCATAGATCAGTATTTTCAGGCAGTTGTATCTGGCCAGCATGTTTCCCACAGCAAACCGGCACCGGATATCTTTCTGCTGGCAGCAGAAAAGATCGGCATTGATCCATCTGAATGCTATGTATTCGAAGATGCTATCAATGGGGTCAAGGCTGGACACGCAGCAGGGTGCAGGACGATCATGATCCCGGATATGACTCAGCCTGATGAAGATACAAAGAAGATTGCAGCTGCAATCCTGCCGTCATTACTGGATGCGGCTAAGGAAATTGAAGAAGGAAGACTATAAAAAACACTTTCATACGAAAGTGTTTTTTTACTGTATCACTCCGCAATTGCTGCATCCAAGGCAATCTGCATCATCTTTGTAAAGCTTGTCTGTCTTTCTTCAGGTGTCGTGCATTCATCAGCGACAAAGGAATCAGATATTGTCAGAAGGCAGGCTGCATTCTTATGCAGGACCTTTGCATTGGAGAACAAGGCAAAGCTTTCCATTTCAACGGCAACGCAGTGGTGCGCTTCGACCTGCTTCAGATAATCCTTGGATTCTCTGTAGAAGACATCGGAAGAATGAATGATGCCCTCATGGACAGGAATGTTCAGATCATTGGCTGCCTTTTCAATCTTGGCATTCAATGTTTCTGAAGGATAGGTTGTATCTTCTGTGCAGCCGCATTGTTCCCTGGCAAAGGAAGATTCGGAATAGGCACCGGATGCCAGAACAACATCATAAACATGCAGCTCCTTGACATAGGAACCGGCAGAGCCGATCCGGATGATGTTTTCAACTCCGTAATCCTTGAACAGCTCATAAGAATAGATGCCGATGGAAGGCATGCCCATGCCGGATGCCATAACAGTGACTGGCTTGCCTTTCCAAGTGCCTGTGTATCCCTGGACACCCCTGACATTGTTGACAAGCTTTGGATTCTCTAAGAAAGTATCCGCAATGAACTTGGAACGCAGCGGATCTCCCGGCATTAAAACAGTTTTAGCGATATCGCCTGGTTTTGCTTCATTATGTGGTGTAGACATATTTATTTCTCCTTTATACCGTTCATTTATTATAGCAAATAAAAAGGGACACTTCCATGTCCCCGCTGCTTACATTTTTGAACCTTTGCTGCCTTTTGCTGAATTCTCACTGTATGTACTGAGAAGGTTGGTATCGTAGGAGAAAGTAATGCGTGATCTTCTTCTTTCTCTTTCCAAAGCAAGAGACACCAGCTTGTCCATCAGCTGTGAGAAGGTCATGCCTGTCTTTTCCCAGAGATAGAAAGCCAGAGATCCTGGAATAGTATTGATTTCATTGACATAGACCTTCTTTGTTTCCTGATCCATCATGAAGTCGATCCGGCATACACCGGCAGCGCCTAAGACTCTGAAAGTCTCAAGAGAAAGGTCCTGAATATGCTTTGTCTGTTCTTGTGAGATAGGTGCTGGAACAATACGGGCTGTACTTGCCATTCCCTTGGAACCAGAAGTCTTGGCACCCTTAGCACCTTTGCCGCCGCCCTGATACTTGTCCGCAAAGGAGAGCAGTTCATCACTGGAAGCGCTGCCGACCTGTTCAATGACAGAAGCTTCTGCGTGGTAGCTGTCACCAAGGACGGAGCAGTTCAATTCGACCATCGGTTTGACAACTTTTTCAGTGATGACTTTTTCATCATACTGACGTGTATTCTCAAAGCATTCCAGATATTCTTCATCGTTATGGGCAATGGCAATTCCGACAGAAGAGCCTGTTCTTGCCGGCTTGAGGATGACAGGATAGATCAGCTTATGAACTTTGTTCAGGATTTCTTCCTGATGCTCATCCATTTCTGAACCATAGACCCAGAACCAGTTGGTGATTGGCAGTCCGTTGTCATGAAGAATGTTCTTCTGCATGACTTTATCCTGACCGAGTGCAGCGCCATACAGGTCGCAGCCTGCATATGGCACCTTCAGCATTTCAAAGAAGCCCTGGATTGTACCGTCTTCGCCATTTGTACCGTGCATGACAGGAATGGCAACATCGATTGTACCAAGTTCCTTCGGACCGAATGCCTTCGCCTTTACCGGCTTGATGACAATGCGGTTGTCTTCAGAAACAATCGTTACCTGCGTGCACTGTTTTTTCAATGCTTCCAGGTCCTTGAAGTTCTTCATTTCATTCAGAAGATCACTGCAGTATAAACGGCGGTCTTTCGCTACATATACTGGGATAACGTTGTATTTATCATGATCCATCGCCTCAATTGCCTGATGCGCGGAAATAATACTGACTTCATGTTCAACGGATTCACCGCCGAAAAATACTGCAACATTGAGTTTCATATCTGCCTCCAATTCAATAGCTATTATTATAAACGCAAAGCATCAGAAAATAAATATGACGCGGATTATACAGAAACGGCGCTGTGTTGGTGAAAAATGATATAGGAATGTTAAAATAGGAGACATACAGAGGTGGCATTATGAAGAAAGCACTTGTATTAGCAGGAGGAGGCACCAGAGGAATTTATCAGCTTGGTGTCTTGAAAGCTCTTCATGAACTTGGTGAAGATGACTTTAATATGGTTTTCGGTGTTTCTGTCGGCGCATTGAATGCGGCGATGATTGTTCAGGGTGATCTGGAGCAGATGGCACACATGTATGATCATCTGCAGGCGGATCAGATTGTCAAAGGGTTCGTACCGAATGATATGTCTCTGGGAAATCTGATCAATGAAAGACAGGAATTCATTCCTGCCTTCAAGTACTGGGTGGATAACGGCGGCATTGATATTTCACCGTTCTATGACACCGTTCATAAATTCTATGTTCCGGAGCGCTTCTTTGCCTCTGATACAGATTTTTTCTGTGTGACAGCAACTGCGAAGAATCATGCCGGCGTGCTGGTCACCAAAGAAATGATGAAGGAACAAGGGGAGGACTGGCTGGTTGCCAGTGCCAGTGCGTATCCGGCTTTCCCAGTCAAGGTGATTGACGGCAATGAATATGTCGACGGTGGCTACTATGACAACTTCCCTGTAGATTATGCACTGCAGCAGGGTGCAGAAGACATCATCGGCATTGACTTAGGACCGGATCCGATCCATCCGCTGTATCTGGAGAAGGACCATATCAAATATATTCATCCGCGTGAAGAGATGTACAACTTCCTGACTTTTGATCAGGCACAGATGCAGAAGGCGAAGATTCTGGGATACAACGATACGATGAAGACCTATGGCAGGCTGGAGGGATGGAAATATACGTTTGTTCCATTTGAATATCCTTCCTACTTTGATGAATACTACCGCGGACTGCTACTATTGGAGACAAGGATCAAGATGGCAACTTCCATCAATGAACGTTTCCGTTCTCAGCAGGTGGTAACTGACATATTAAAAGAAAGAATGTATCTGAGCCATTTAACTGTCAGACAGTATTTGTATGGTATCATAGATGCACTGATGGAAATGATCGGTGCAGATTCTTCTGTGATCTATACTTCTGATGAAGCAAAAAAAATGGTCCTGGCAGCTTTTGCACAGTGTGCGTATGAAGATTATGCCTACAAGCCGAATGGCATCATTGATCTGGCACCTTATATCAAGTCGTTGGATCAAAAGGGCATTGTTGAGAAGATTATTCATGCCAATCTTTACCCAAATCACCGTCTGTTCTCAGACGAGACATTGATGACGCTGCATCCTTTCGAGGTTGCTTTAGCTGACTTTGTCACCATCATGATGAAACATCTGCCGGAGGAATAAGATGCAGAAAATCGCAAAATTTGAAAAAGTATCGTTTGCCCAGTTCAGGAAAGACTGGAATGCACATATGCAGACTGAGGAAGAAGAAATTAAAAGAATTTATGATAGCATTCATCTGCCGCAGCGGGCAACATCTGGCTCAGCCGGCTATGATTTCTATGCGCCGATTGCCTTTGATCTGAAACCGGGAGAAGAAATCCTGATACCGACTGGAATTCGTGCTAAAATGGCTGACGGATACGTCTTAATGATGTTTCCACGCAGCGGCCTGGGTTTTAAGTACAGAATGCAGCTGAACAACTCAGTCGGCATCATCGATGCGGACTACTATCACGCAGACAATGAAGGGCATGTCATGTGCAAGATTACCAATGATACGCATGAAGATAAGACCCTGCATCTGGATGCAGGCAAGGGAATGGTGCAGGGAATCTTTGTGCCGTTCGGAATTACAGAAGACGATGAAGCTGACGGAGTCAGGACCGGCGGATTCGGAAGCACTTCAAAGGAATAAAGGTGAAGAAAATGGATGAAAAGATCTGGCAGGAAATTGATGAAAGGGAGCCAATCCCAGAAAATATTAAGCAGAGGATGGAAGAGCTCCGCGCGCATCGGGCAGAAGTAATCGATGATAAGTATATCAAGCGTCCGACCCAGATTGAAGGCATCCGCAGAGCAGGTGTGGTCAATACCGGCCTGCTGGACTATATCGGCACACAGATCCATGACGGTATGAGCACACAGGAAATTGATGATATCGTTGCGGTTTATACCAAGGAGCACGGCGGCATCTGCGCCTGCCTGAATTATGAGGGTTTTCCAAAGAATGTATGTGTTTCCATAAATGAGGAAGTCTGCCACGGCATTCCAGCCAGACGCAGAAAGATCCATGATGGTGATATTGTCAATGTAGACTGCACGACCATCGTTGACGGCTATTATGCAGATGCATCCAGAATGTTCATGATCGGACATGTTTCCGAAGCTAGAAGAAGACTGGTCGAAGAGACTAAGAAATGTCTGGAAATAGGCATTGAAGCTGCGCAGCCATGGGCGACGGTCGGTGATATCGGTGCTGCCATCCAGAAATATGCACAGTCAAAAGGATACACAGTTGTCAGAGAACTGGGCGGACACGGTGTCGGCATTGAATTCCATGAGGATCCATTTGTTTCGCATGTCGGCCGAAAGAATACCGGCATGGTGCTGGTTCCAGGCATGGTGCTGACGATTGAACCGATGATTAACGCCGGCAAGCCGGGTGTTGTCATTGATCCATACAACGACTGGACCATTTATACTGCTGACGGCAAGGACAGTGCACAGTGGGAACATACGATCCTGATTACTGAAACAGGGAATGAAATTCTTACTCATTAGTGAAAAGATACGCGGATTGTTGTAATCAATCTGCGTTTTTCTTTACTTTTTTGTATAATAGAGGCGGGAGATACTATGAACAATTACATATATGTTATCGGTCATAAACATCCTGACAGTGATTCAATCTGTGCAGCAATTACTTATGCAGACCTATTGTGCCATTTAGGAAAGAATGCAGTTGCCTGCCGTCAGGGACCTTTGAATGATGAAACAAAATATATTTTAAAGCGCTTTAATCAGGAGAATCCTCTGCTCTTAACAGATGCAAGAGCGATGCTGAAGGACATTCAGCTTGATGAACCAACGTTCATCAAGGCAGATGAAACCGTCCATCATGCATGGCATGTCATGCTGCAGACGCAGAACCGTTCTTTGTTTGTGATGGATGATGCAGATCAGCTCTGCGGCATTTGTACTACATCGAATCTGGCTAAAGTCAGGATCCATCCAGACGCTGATCTGGAGCAGCTGATGTCAACCGCATCGCTGGATAATATTGCCCGCACGGTCGGCGGTATAATTGTGACCAAGCCGGAATCGTTCCACAGCAATGGAACAATCCATGTTATCACACTGGATGGAAAGGAAATGCAGTCGTTCCATCTGAAACATGGCATCTGCATTCTGTCGAGTGACAGCGATAAGCAGAGAATGTGCATTGATGCCGGGGCGAAGCTGCTGGTGATCACATGCGGACAGTTCGTTGACCAGGGTGTTCTGGAATATGCAAAGGACAAGAAGTGTGCCATTATCAAAACAGATTTTGATACAATGCATACAGCCCGTACGATTACAGAAAGCTACAGTGTTGAAGAAGTCATGACCAAGCACATCATTTCCTTCCGGGATGATGAGTTTGTGGATGATGTCGCTGTCAAGATGAATAATTCACGTGTCCGTTCTTATCCTGTTATTGATGTGGATGGAAAGATCATCGGTGCAGTATCACGTTATCATACAAGAAACTATCGCCGCCGTCAGTTTGCATTAGTTGACCACAGCGCAATGAACCAGACGATCAATCATCTTGATCAGGCTGAAGTCGTCGCCATTGTTGATCATCATCATATCGGCGACGTGCAGACAGATGCACCGATTGAATACCGCAATCACAGATGCGGATCTACATGCACAATCGTTTCAACACTCTATCAGGAAAACGGCCTGCTGCCGAATGCTGAGATGTCAGGTCTTCTGCTGAGCGCAATCTTATCAGATACTCTGAATCTGAAGAGTGCTACGACAACAGATGAAGATAAACTGACCGTCAGCTGGCTGGCAGAACGTGCTGGCATTCGGAATGTTGATGATTATGCAAGAGATATGCTGGGTGCCTCCGTTGCCTTAACGGATGCTGCGCCGCATGATATCCTGAACCGCGATCTTAAGACATATGAGATCGGCAAATACAGGTTTGCAATTGGGCAGACAAACTATTCTCATATGGAGGAAGTGCAGAAGATTCTGCCGAACTTCCGTAAGAATCTGGAAAAAGAACAGGCTGACAATAAACTGGATCTGATGGTCATGCTGTTTACTGATGTGATGGGTGAAGGCTCATTGTTTGTCTACTATGGTCCTTTGTCATATGTATTGACTGATCTCATTCAGACAAAGTTTGATGATCACTCTGGATTTGATCCAAATATCATTTCCAGAAAGCAGCAGCTGATGCCGAAGCTGTCAGAAATCCTGAAAAATATTTAATGAATTAGAAAGAGGCACTATGCTTGATGTTTGTCTGTTGGGAACAGGCGGGACAGTACCGCTGCCGGAAAGGTGGCTGACTTCTTTACTGATCCGCTGGGAAGGAAAAGAATTATTGATTGACTGCGGCGAAGGAACGCAGATAGCCATGCATGCACATGGCTTTTCCTGCCGTCATATCAATACGATCCTCCTGACTCATTTTCATGCTGATCATACTGCCGGCCTGCCGGGACTTCTTCTTTCCATGGCCAAGGCAGACAGGACAGAGCCGATTACGATCATCGGACCCAAAGGGCTTCCTGAAATCTTGAAAGGTGTTTATTTAGTAGCACGCTATATTCCCTTTGAGATTCACTATATGGAATTAGAAGAGAATGAACAGGAATTTGATGTAGATGATCTGCATATCAGTGCGTTCTCTCTTCGGCACAGCGTACCATGCTACGGCTATGAACTGAATCTTGAAAGACGTCCTAAATTTGATGTGGAGAAAGCAAGAGAGAACTATGTCCCGCTGCAGGCCTGGAATATGCTGCAGAAGGGCAGCAGTGTTGAACTCAATGGGGTGATCTATACACCGGAGATGGTCATGGGCACTGCCCGCCGAGGCATTAAAGTCGTCTATGCAACAGATACAAGACCAGTCGCTGCAATTTGTGAACATGCAAAGGGAGCAGATCTGTTGATTGCTGAAGGCATGTACGGAGATCCAGAAAAACTGGAGAATGCCAAGCAGAACAAGCATATGATGATGCGGGAAGCCGCAGAGATAGCCAAGGAAGCAGATGTCAGAGAACTGTGGTTCACGCATTACAGTCCTTCAATGTATGAACCTCTGATCTATGAAGCAGAAATGATGGAAGTCTTTGAACATACCGTCGTTGCCAGAGATGGACAGCGCGAAGATATCAGTTTTAAAGATGAGGGCGAATAATGTTTGAAATTATTGTCAATCCTGCTGGGGCAGGAGGTGCAACACGCAGAGAATGGTCGAAAGTGGAACCGCTGTTTCAAAAAAGCGGGATTCCATTTCATGTAACCTTTTCTTCACTGGAACATGATATTGATGCCATCTGCCGAGAAGCAACAGGACGGGGACAGGATGTTGACCTTGTCATTGTCGGCGGGGATGGATCAATGAATAAGGCACTCAATGGAATTCAGAATTTTACCAATGTGCGGCTGGGCTTCATTCCATGCGGCTCCGGAAATGACCTGGCAAAAGCACTGGGTATTTCAATGAATCCAGTCAAGTGTGCGCAGAAGATAATTGAACAGCAGATTGTCCGCCTCCTCGATTTTGGGGAAGTAACATACTTCAATGCCTCACATTTCTGCGACGGCAGAAGCGATACTTCTGTTATCTTTAAAAGAAGGTTCAATATCTCTTCAGGCATCGGCTTTGATGCGGAAATCTGTGAAAATGCAGAGCGTTCCAAGGCAAAGAAGTTCCTTAATAAGATCCGCTTAGGAAAGCTGATCTATCTCTTTGTGGCAATGCGGGTGATCTTTGTATTCCGCAAAGTCAATTCAACCATTACACTGGATGATCATGAACCAATCAAGAAAAAGCTTCTTTCGACAGCGGCAATGAATACGCCGTATGAAGGCGGCGGCTTTAAGTTCTGTCCAGCTGCCGATCCGCAGGACGGCATCCTGGACATGTGCATCTGGGGAGATGTCAGTAAATGGGATTTCTTCAAGATGTTCCCGCACGCATATAACGGCAGCCATCTGAAATATAAGGAAATTGACGCAAAACGTGCGGATCTAATAGATATCCAGCTTGATGAACCGTGCTGGGTCCATACCGACGGTGAAGTTGAATGTATGTCGAGCCATGTGCAGATGAAGCTGGCGGCAGACAAGCTGAGATATTTAGACTAAAAAAGCGAATCTCTTCGCTTTTTTCTTTGAAGCATCAGTGTGCCCGGTGGGGATCGAACCCATAACCTTCAGATTCGGAATCTGATACTCTATCCAATTGAGCTACGGGCACAAAACAGCTTATTTATTTTACCACGGTTCTTTGAATCAGGAAATGTCTGACAGGAGTAGATTTTATCTGCCGGAACGGTTAAAATGCTAATCATGAACATGAATACAGAAAATATTAAACTGATTGTCTGTGATATCGACAATACATTGATTCCATCCAATACACTGCAGCTGTCAGAGCGCACCCGTACTGCTCTGCAGAAAGCGGTGCAGAAGGGACTGAGAGTAATGATCAATTCCGGCAGACATTATACCTTCCTGCAGCCTTCATTATTTGATGACCTGCCGATGGATATCATCGGGACGATCAATGGCGCATGTCTGACTGACAGGAATGGGAAAGTACTGGAGAAGCATCCAATGAGCAAAGAAAACATGGATGCAATCACCAAGATATGTATTGAGCATAATATCGGTCTGGGCTTTAAATTTGAAGACCATATTGTAACATACGCAAATCATCAGAAATTTGTGGATGGCTATGTGCAGAAGGGTGTTCCTTGGGAACATTCTGTGATTGATGACACAAAGGAGAGGAAGCATCACCTGGAGCACGGCTATCCTCTTGGTACTTTTATCATTGGTGATGAAACAGTCATTGAACACTTTGTCGATGCAGTTCCAGGCATCCAGTTTGCATGGTCCTACCGTGATGGGTTTGATGTGTTTCTCAAGACTGTAACAAAGAAGACGTCTGTCGATGCAGCACTCAAGATCTACGGCCTGACCTGGGACAATGTGATTGCCTTTGGGGATGCTGGAAATGATACACCGTTCATTGCACCGGCAGCAATCGGAGTAGCCATGGGCAATTCCAAGGATGATGTCAAGGAAGCCTGTGATATTGTTGCACCGGACTGTAAAGAGGATGGTGTTGCACAGGTCCTGGAAGACCTGCATATTATTTAGGAGAATTGGATGAAACAGAAAAGACTACCACTCATTTTAACTGTATGCGGGATTCTGCTGAGCGGATGCTCAAGTACAGCCGTACAGCCAGCATCAACAGCCTCAGCAAGTGCTGCCTCTATAAGTGTGAAGCAGGAATATGAAGCTTTGAATGGACAGGCCAATGCCTCCGGCAAGGAGCATCGTACGGTCAACATTCCGGAAGATAACCCGTTTGTTCGAATCTCACCGGAAGAAATTGTACAGAAGGCGGAAGCGAAGGAATCATTCTATGTTGTTTACAGTGATCCGTTATGCCCATGGTGCCGCAGTGTCATTGAACAAGCATGCAGGAGTGCTGATGAAAATCATGTCGATACTATCTACATGGTCGATATCTGGGATGAAGAAGGCAATGAGATCTTCCGTGACAAGTATCAGTTGAAAGACGGCAGGATGGAAAAAGTGTCAGACGGCACTGAAGCATATCAGAATACACTGCAGCTGTTTGACAATGTTCTTTCTGACTATACGCTGACAGATGACAATGGAACCAAGTACAATGTTGGAGAAAAACGCATCTTTGCGCCGAATTTCATCAGTGTCAAAGAAGGAAAAGCGACTGCTCTGACAGAAGGAATCTCTGATCTGCAGAAAGACGCAAGAGAGACACTGACAGATGCAATCCTGGCTGATGAAGCCAAGCAGTTCGATGCATTCTTCACGGCACAATCATAAAGCAAATAAAATGTGATACTTCTGAGACGGAAGTATCACATTTTTTATTCTTCGGTAAATACGTATTTCTTCATGCGTTCAAAGGCTTCCTGCACTCTTGCATAAGGCAGGGCAAGATTCATTCTGACGGAGCACTCGCCATGGAACGGCCTGCCGTCCTGGAAGTAAACACCAACTTGATATGCTCTGGCTAGGATTTCATCACAGCCGATATGATGTGCGCGGCAGTATTCACTGCAGTCGACAAACAGCATATATGTTCCCTGCGGTCTGGCAAGTGTCACTCCCTTGAAGTTGGAGGTGATGAAGTCATAGGCATAAGATGCATTCTGGCTGAGCACTTCCTTCAGTTCGTCAGTCCATTCATATCCTTCATCCTGGTAGGCACCAATCAGCGCGTACATCGACAGTACATTCATTTCATTATAATGCGATTTGGAAGATTCAGCGTTTACACGTTCATTGAGCCAAGGATCATAAATGATATGATAGCTGCCGATCAGACCGGCAAGATTGAATGTTTTGCTTGGCGCATAGAAAGCTGCAGTATGGGTCCTGGCATATTCATTGACGGACTGAACAGGTGTATGAACGTAGCCTTTCAGAATAATATCGGACCAGATCTCATCAGCGATGACATAGACATGATGCTTTTCAAACAGTTCCATTGCCTGGATGAGTTCTTCTTTTTCCCAGACGCGGCCGCACGGATTATGAGGATTGCAGATAATGGCGACATGAATGTGATTTTCAACAATCTTCTTTTCCATATCGGCATAGTCCATCTTCCAGATGTTGTCTTCTCCTTTGAGCAAAGGACTATGGACAATATGATAGCCATTGTCTGTCAGAGCATGGGTGAAGCCGATGTAGGTCGGTGAATGAAGCAGGACAGAATCGCCGCGGGAAGCCAGTACATTGAGAGTACTGACAACACCGCCGAGAACTCCATTTTCATAACCGATGTTTTCCGGCTTCAAGCCAGTGACATGGTTGTGCGTTTCCTGCCACCTGATAATAGAATCATAATATTCCTTCCGTGGTGAGAAGTAGCCGAAAGCAGGATGCTGCATCCGTCTGATGACCTGTTCCTGGATGGTCGGGCAGACGGGGAAGTTCATGTCTGCGACCCACATTGGAATAATGTCAAAGCCGTCTCTGCGCTTTTCCGCAAACGGTCCTTGATATTCGGCTGGGTAATCGACTGCAATGGCATCGTGTCCGATACGGTCAAGAATGGAAGTAAAGTCGTATTTCATCATTTTTCTCCTAGACTGAACAAGTCAAAGTCTTTATTTGGTACATCATGGATCTTGTGTTTCTTATGCGTGATTGGGTTGCGTATTTCAATCTCGCATGCCCATAGGCCCATGAATCTGAATTCCTGAGAAGGACTGCCGTACAGACGGTCATTGACAATCGGATATCCTCTGCTTGATAAGTGAACACGGATCTGATGTGTGCGTCCTGTTTCCAGTTCACATCTCATCAGATTGTATCCATCTTTGACGGCCAGACATTCAACATGCGTCACTGCACTTTGACCAGTCGGTGAGATGCGGTATTTATTGGAGACATGACGGTCTCTGCCGATGGCCTGCGTGCAGGTGAATTTTTCTCCGATGTGACTGTGTCCATAGCAGACAGCCAGATAGCTGCGTTTAATCTTCTTATCAGCAAGCTGGGCATCGAACCATGGCTGGAAGAAAGGAATTTTGCAGTAGAGGACGAGTCCCTGGGTATCTTTATCCAAACGGTGGATTGGTCTGACCGGTGCATGGATGCCATGGATCATCTGATATCTTGCGGCCTGTGCGTTTAAACAGTCCGTGTCATTCTCTTCGCCATGAATGATGCAACCTGGTTCTTTATGAACGATATAGAGAAAGGCATCCTCATATACGACCTGACAGGGCTGTTCTGCCGGCTGCCAGTCAATTTCTTCATCTTCCAGTACCAATGTGATCTCTTTCTGTCCAAGCGGTTCATGGATATCCTTGACAGCAGTTCCATCCAGCAGGATCTGTTTCTTCTGGATCAGCAGGTATTTATTCTTCTTTGACTGATGATAATCATCCAGGAAGTCTTCAACTGTTTTCCCATCATAGACATTCATCGGTTCAATCTTCAGCAGATTGTTCTCCAAGATATATTTCATACGCTCTATTTTACCATCAGAGATGCTTCATAACACACCACTTATTGATTTCTTTTTGTGATATTATGGTGACACGATGGAAACAAAGAACAGGACATACATTGCGATTGATCTGAAATCTTTTTATGCTTCAGCAGAATGCGCAATGCGCCGGCTGGATCCTTTAACAACCAATCTTGTTGTCGCAGACACCTCGCGTACAGAAAAGACCATCTGTCTAGCAGTCTCACCGTCATTAAAGGCATATGGGATCAGCGGCAGGGCTAGACTTTTTGAAGTGGTGGCAGCAGTGAAGAAAATCAATCAGAAGCGCTTATGGAAAACGACATCTGGAAGATTCAAGGGAGAATCAACGGATGCCAATGCACTGAAGGATGATCCGGACCTGAAGCTATCCTATCTGGCGGCTGTGCCGCGCATGAGCATGTATATCGATATCAGTACGAAGATCTACCAGATCTATCTGAAGTACATTGCGGCTGAAGACATCCATGTCTATTCCATTGATGAAGTATTCATTGATGCGACTGATTATCTGAAGCTTTATCATACTGATGCTCACAGCTTTGCAATGAAGCTGATCCAGGAAGTGCTTCAGGAGACCGGTATTACGGCTACGGCCGGCATCGGCACAAATATGTTCCTGTGCAAGTGTGCAATGGATATTGTTGCCAAGCATATTCCAGCAGATAAAGATGGTGTACGTATCTGTGAACTGGATGAAATGTCATTCCGCAGGCAGCTGTGGACACATCGCCCCTTAACTGATTTCTGGCGGGTGGGCAGAGGTATTTCCAAACGTCTTGAAGATGAGGGCATCTTTACTATGGGAGATGTTGCCAGATGTTCGATTGGAAAGTTTGATGACTACTATAATGAAGACCTGCTGTATAAGATGCTCGGTGTCAACGCAGAACTGCTGATTGACCATGCCTGGGGCTATGAACCGACAACAATGAAAGACATCAAGACATATAAGCCGTCATCCAATTCACAGGGCATCGGACAGGTCCTGCAGAGGCCGTATGAATTTGATGAAGGACTTGTGATTGTCAAGGAGATGGCAGATGCTCTGGCGCTGAGCTTGACCGAAAAGGACCTGTATACATCCGTTGTTGCATTGTATATCGGATATGATATTGCTTCATCGGAAGTGGATGGCTTTGCGGGTGAACTGGTTACGGATTGGTATGGCAGGGCAGTGCCGAAAGGAGTCTCCGGCAGCGTGGACATGCATCACTGGACAAATTCCTCTAAACTTCTACGCACAGGGGCAGAAGAAATCTACCGGCAGTTGGTCAATCCATCCTATTTGATCCGCCGCGTCCAGATCACAGCTGTCGACATCTCCTATCAGAAGGACATGCCTCTAGAGGAATATGAGCAGACAGATCTCTTTTCGTCGCCAAAGAGAAAAGAGAAAATGAAAGAACAGTTCCTGCAGGAAGAAGAGCGTGAAAAGAAGGCACAGGAGACGATCCTGACGATTAAAAAGAAATATGGAAAAAATGCCGCAGTCCGTGGAATTGATTTTGAAAAGGGTGCGACAGCAATTGAGCGCAATGATCAGATTGGAGGCCATAAAGCATGAGACGGGTCAGTGAAGACATCCAGGATGAACACCGCTATGATGACATGCTGGACATGGAGCATCATGTATCCAAGAATCACAGACAGATGCCGCGGATTGACCGCGCTGCGCAGTTCGCACCGTTTGCAGCATTGACGGGATATAACGAATCAATCAACGAAGCTTCACGGAAGCCTGAACCAAGGATAGAACTGAGTGAAACACAGAGCGAGGGGCTCAATAAAAGAATTGCCTTCTTAGCAGAACATGCCGAGGAACATCCTGTAATTGCTGTACGCTACTATCATTTGGAAGAAGAAAAAGTACATCAGAAGATTGCCCGCAAGAATGCATCTGAACAGAATGAGGAACTTACATCCAAACGCAGGCGGATTCAGAAGATGGAGCAGGAAACATCTGTTCGTCAGAAGGCAAGGGGAAAGAAACAAGTGATTGGATGCTATATCACAGAGAGAAAACAGCTCAAAAGAATTGATGCAGAACATCAGATCATAATTTTTACAGATCGTACAGAGATCCGCTTTTCCGATCTTCTGTCAGTGGACAGTACTGTGTTCAACCAATGGGAGGCAGAATAAAACCGTCATATCAATGCGATATGACGGCTTTTCTTATCCACGCTCTAAGACGGTGATTGATTCAACCAGCGGTGTATGCGGGAACAAGTCATATGGAAGAACGGTCACAACATGATACTTATGCTTCAGTTCTTTCAGATTGCGTGCCAGCGTAGCTGGATTGCAGGATACATAAATGATTTTTTTCGGACGTGCCTTGAGGATGCTGGCAATCATCGCATCATCCATGCCGGAACGAGGCGGATCTGCTAAAATTGTATCAATCTTTGTGTCAGCAGCAATTTTATCCAGACCTTCGGCAGCATCTGCACAGATGAATTCAGCGTTGTCAATGTTGTTGTTCCGGGCATTCATGTTGGCATTGTCTACAGCATCCTGAATTGATTCAATGCCGTAAATATGCTTTGCCTTATCATGTGCCATCAATGACATGGCACCAATGCCGCAGTATGCTTCTACCAAGGTATCACATGGATCAATCTTCGATACAGCCATATGATACAGTTCCTTTGCCTGCGGTATATTCAGCTGGAAGAATGACTGTGGGGAAAGCTGGAGTGTAATATCATCCATTGTGACGCTCTGCGTATCTTCACCAGCAAGCTTATGGACTTCTGAACCGAAGATGTTCACGCCTTTCTTTTCTGTATTGATGGACTGGAACAGTCCCTGCATTTCTGAGATGGACATGATCTCTTCAATCAGTTCTTTATGGATCTTATCACGGCCGGTGACCAGCGTGCACTGGACCTTTCCGTCAATGCATCTCATGACCAGATACCGCAGTCCTTTTTCTTCTTTTGGATCCCATACATGCAGGTGTGAGCGCCCGACTCTTTTCAGAATCTTTACTCTGGTCTTCTCCAAGAGCGGATCCTGAATCAAAGAACGGTCAATCATATGCCAGTGGTTTGTGCCAGGTACATACATACCGGTCTGGACAAGATGGTGGTCTTCCTGCACCGGCAGCTTGCATTGTGACCGATATCCCAAAGTCACTGGGGATGGGTGGATATCTCTGACCAGTGTTTTCTTGACGTTGCCATACTTGATCAAAGCTTCTTCCAGCAGTTCCTTTTTATGGACCAGCTGTGCAGGATACTTCATTTCAAATAAAGGGCATCCTTCTTCAACGGAATATTTGTACTCTGTCCTGACCCGTTCCTTGGAACGGAATACCATACGGACAACTTTTGCCCGCCAGTATGTTTTATTCTTCTGGGTAATCTCGACTTCTGCTTCTTCGCCAGGGAAGACGCCATCACAGAAAACAGGGATATTGTTGTCTGCATATCCGATGCCTTCTCCGTTGATTCCCATTTTTACAAACTTCATTTTCATAGTTTCACCATAGTGCTGCAAGGCTCTTGTTACTTGCAAATTCATCAAGAGAATAGATGACATACACGTCTGTGGAATCTTTATCAGTAATCAGATGTGATACGGCATCTCTGTAGTAACGTAGATCGACAAGATCAATTTCACTATATTCCTGTGCCAGATAAGGCACAAGGATATGTGCATAGGAATCTTTTACAATCACAGCTTTCTTACCATTGTTTACAGAGGTCTGGATCTTTTCAAAGCTGTGGTTGCCGTCAAGATAATATGTATACTTATCTTTTCCCTGCAGATTCTCATCTTTGTACAGAGAAGTCATGATTGTACCATCTTCCATGGTAACCGTCACGTCATTTTTTGTCTGCGGATCAATCCGGTACAAAGCTTCACCACTGTTCCAGAATGTACCTGACTTGGAATACATCGTACCTTTGAAGTCATCCGTTACTTTTGTATAAGTGAACTGCTGCGGTTCTGTATGAAGGACATTGGCGCAGATATTCTCATAGGCAGCATAAGCGCCTTTTTCATTCCAGTGATGATCCGTCTTGAAGTAGTCATCCTGTCCTTTCAATACTTCACTGACATCCAGGACATTCTGACTTGAAAGACGTTCTCCAATCTGCGACAGCATTTCCTTTTCATTAAGGTCATAAGCACCGGCCGGCAGATATTCACTGTCTCCATAGGCAGCTCCCGGAACAATCATGACGTTGACCTTGATGCCTGTATCCTCAGCAAATTCATTAATGCTGCGGGTATTCATGTCTACTGTCGAAGGGCTGAAGGAAGTCAGGGATCCAATCAGGTGCCCGTCTTTTCCTAGATAGACACTGTTGTTTTCAATTGCACCGGCAGTAATGCGTGCGGCTGCTTTCGCCTGAATCCAAGTGTCTCTGGCAAAGAAATGATCTGCAAACCAGGTTTCGAACTGGTTGTCGAAGTCACCGCCGAAAATGTTGGACAGGGTCAGAGATGGAAATGGTGAGAGAACACGGTTCTCATTGGCTGAGAAGGTGAGCTTCGGCGCCAATAAATTAGTAATGGTCAGGACAAAGACAATGATCAGGAAGACACATGTTGTCATGCGATGCATAAATTTTGTTTTTTTGTTTTTCATCATGTCCTCCTTTTCAGAACCTGAAGTACAGGAATGGGTTGTATGTCGCATCTACAATAAAGGCTGTGCACAGCAGCAGAAGACAAGCTACCATGACAGGCTGCAGGTATTTTAAATTTGTCGTCTTGAAAATGTTCAGCTTTGTTTTGGCAATCGGTGTAGAAGCAATGATGCAGATGATCAATAGAGCTGCATGGTCGCGCAGGATGAACAGAGCAGTCTGATTGAGGAAAATGCCTGTGCTGCCAAACAGCATCGATAAATATTGGAGCGCCTGTGTAAGATCAGTAAAGGCAAACAGCACCCATGCAAGCAGAACAATGAACATGGTATAGAAGTGACAGATCCAGGCAGGGGCCTTTTCCAGGTATTTCAGCAGGAAGACTTTCTCAATGATTAAAACAATCCCATAGAGAAGTCCCCACAGAACAAAGTTCCAGGAAGCTCCATGCCAGAAGCCGGTCAGCAGCCAGACAATCAGAATATTGATGATCTGACGCTTGATGCCTGAGCGGTTGCCGCCCAAAGGAATATAGACGTAGTCACGGAACCAGTAGGACAGGGACATGTGCCATCTCCGCCAGAAGTCCGTAATGCTTTTAGATATATAAGGATAATTGAAGTTCTCCAGAAACTCAAAACCAAACATGCGGCCAAGACCGATGGCCATGTCAGAATAGCCGGAGAAATCAAAGTAGATCTGGAAGGCGTAGAAGAGAATGCCAAGCCATGCAGTCATGACAGATGTCTGTGCTGTGCTCAGGCTGGTGACATACTTCCACACAGTGCCGGCACTGTTGGCCAGCAGGACCTTCTTGCAGAGACCGACCGTAAAGCGGATGACGCCGGAAGAGAACTGTGCTGTGTTTTCTTTCCGATGATTCAGCATCTCAGCGATATCACGATAACGGACAATTGGACCGGCAATCAGCTGCGGGAACATGGTCACATAAGCACCGAAGTTGATGAACTTTTTCTGTGGATCTGTGTCATGCCTGTACAGATCGATTGGGTACGACATTGTCTGGAAAGTGTAGAAGGAAATGCCAATTGGCAGCTCCAAATTCAAAGGCTTGATGAAAGATAGACCTAATGCCTGCAGGTTGACAGCCAGGAAGTCAAAGTACTTAAAGAAGCCAAGTATCGCTAGATTCAAAACAATATCAAGAACAAGATACTGTTTTGCCAAGGCTCGATTGCTATCTCTGTACTGTGCAATTTTACGGCCGAACAGGAAATTGAAGATAATGGAGAAGATCATCAGAAGAACATAGACAGGTTCTCCCCAGCCGTAAAAAAATAGGGAAACTGCGAACAGAACTAGATTTCTCCAATGTGATGGAACGATATAGTATACGATCAGAACGATCGGTAGATATGCATACAAGAATGTCAGGCTGCTGAATACCATTTTTCTCCCCTTAGTTATTATGAAAATCCTGATTATTATATCAGTTATATGTGAAAAACTCACTCCTTTGAAAAAGTTTCACTGTTTCTTGCATTCTTTGAAAATAAATCAAAAAACTTCACACTAGAAAAAAAAGATTTCACAGTTTGAATTGCAAACCATTATAGGATTCTTTAAAATGTAATAAGCGAAAAAAGTTTTGCGCTAAGGAGGAAAGATTCATAATGAAGAAATTCGTCTCTGCATTACTGGCTGGCGTAATGGCTACATCATTAGTAGCATGTTCCAGTACAGGATCAAGTTCCACATCTTCAACAGCAGCAGCATCTGCAGCAGCATCTGATATGAAGATTGCAATGGTCACAGACTATGGTGACATTACAGATCAGTCCTTCAACCAGAACACTTACGAAGCATCAAAGGCATTTGCTGAAGCAAACAACTGCAAGTTCACTTACAAGAAGCCTGCATCTAACGCAGATCAGGACCGTGTTGCTTCCATGGAAGAAGCAATCGAAGAAGGCTACAATGTCATCGTTATGCCTGGTTATGCATTTGCACCAGCAATCGTTGAAGTAGCTCCAAAGTATCCAGATGTAAAGTTTGTCGCATTGGATGTATCCCAGTATGATCTGGATACAGCTTCCAAGACAACGAATTTCACAGCTTCCAATCTGTACAGTGCAGTTTACCAGGAAGAGTTAGCAGGCTATATGGCAGGTTATGCTGCTGTCAAGCTTGGCTATAAGAAACTCGGATTCCTCGGCGGCATGGCAGTCCCAGCAGTTATCCGTTATGGTTACGGATATGTTCAGGGAGCTGACGCAGCAGCTAAGGAATTGAACCTCACAGACGTTACAATGAACTATGTATACGGCGGCCAGTTCTATGGTGATGCTGATATCACAGCTCGTATGGACACATGGTATGGCGCAGGTGTTGAAGTTGTCTTCGCTTGCGGCGGCGGCATCTACACATCAGCAGCAGAAGCAGCAGTCAAGAAGAACGGCAAAGTCATCGGTGTCGATGTTGACCAGCAGGCTACAATTGATGGAACATACGGCAAGGGCGTTACAGTTACTTCCGCTATGAAGGGCTTAGCTGCTACAGTAAACACAGTTCTGACTGGCATTCAAAATGGCAAGTGGGATTCTGACTTCGGTGGAAAGCTTGCTACATTAGGTCTTGTTGGAACAGATCCTACAAAGAACTATGTACAGCTTGCTCCAACAACTGTTTACAACAGCACATTCACAGAAGCAAACTACAAGTCACTTGTTGCTGATATGTACAACGGCAAGATCAAAGTTGACAACTCTTCTGATGTAAACAAGGCAGCTAGCTTCGGCACAGTTGTCAAGGTTACAGACGAAGGCAACATCAAGGGTTAATTATCACAATAAAATAGGTTTCAGATGCTTCCATCTGAAGCCTTTTTTTTGTATAATTTGGTATACAGATAAGAGTGTAATCTAAATCATTCAAAATTAGAGAGGAGGGCGATATTCATGGGAACAGAATATGCTATTGAGATGTGCAACATCACAAAACGTTTCCCTGGAATCGTCGCAAATGATAACATTACTCTTCAGCTGAAAAAGGGCGAGATCCATGCTCTTCTTGGAGAGAACGGTGCAGGCAAATCAACACTGATGTCAGTGCTGTTCGGCTTGTATCAGGCTGAAGAAGGTGTCATCAAAAAAGACGGCAAAGAAGTAAAAATCAACGATCCAAATGATGCCAATGCACTTGGTATCGGAATGGTGCATCAGCATTTTAAATTGGTGCAGTGCTTCACAGTTCTCGACAACATTATTTTAGGTGTTGAAGAAACCAAACATGGTTTTTTGGAAAAGGATGAAGCCCGCAAGAAGGTCGTCGCACTTTCTGAAAAGTATGGTCTGAAGGTTGACCCGGATGCATTGATCCAGGACATTACTGTAGGCATGCAGCAGAGAACTGAAATTTTGAAGATGCTGTATCGTGATAACGATATTCTGATCTTTGATGAACCGACAGCAGTCCTGACTCCACAAGAAATTGAAGAACTGATGCAGATTATGAAGAATCTGGCAAAAGAGGGTAAATCAATCCTGTTCATTTCTCATAAGCTGAATGAGATCATGGAAGTAGCTGACCGTGTCACTGTCTTAAGAAGAGGCAAGTATATCGGTACTGTCAATGTCGCAGATACGAATGAAAATGAACTGTCACGCATGATGGTCGGCAGAGATGTTCAGCTTGTTGTTGATAAGACACCGGCACAGCCGAAGGATATTGTGCTTGATGTTGAGAACATGACTGTTGCCTCCAAGCTGCATAACAATAATGCAGTAAAGCATGTTTCATTTAATGTCCGTCAGGGAGAGATTGTCTGTATTGCAGGTATCGACGGCAATGGACAAACAGAGCTGATCTATGGCATTACTGGTCTGGAACCAGTCAAGGAAGGCAAGATCATAATCGATGGGAAAGATGTAACGAATTTATCAATCCGCGAGAGATCTGCTGAAATGTCGCATATTCCAGAGGACCGTCAGAAGCATGGCCTGATCTTGGAGTATCCGCTGGATTACAACATGGTGCTGGAGAGATACTGGCAGCCTGAATTTACGTCAAAAGGCGGTTTTCTCAAAAAGGATGCCATTCGTAAATATTCTGATGAACTGATTGAAAAGTATGATGTCCGCTCTTCACAGGGCTCTGACACGATTGCTAGATCGATGTCAGGAGGCAATCAGCAGAAGGCAATTGTTGCGCGTGAAATGAGCAAAGAGCATAAGCTGCTCGTTGCTGTTCAGCCGACAAGAGGTCTGGATGTTGGTGCCATTGAATTCATCCACCATCAGATCATTGCTTCGAGAGATGCAGGCGACGCTGTTCTTCTGGTCTCTTTGGAGCTGGAAGAAGTTATGAATCTGTCTGACCGCATTCTTGTCATGTATGAAGGTGAGATTGTTGGTGAACTTGATCCTAAGAAAATCACCACAGAAGAACTCGGTCTGTATATGGCAGGTGCAAAGAGAAATACATCAAGCAAGGAGGCTGAATAATTATGAACCAAACAAAGAAAAGCTTCCTTGAAAGACCAGGAGTACAGGCAGTTGGAGCTGCATTGATCTGTGTTGTACTCGGTCTGCTCATTGGCTTCATTGTTCTGTCTTTGATAAATCCGGCAGGAGCGGGTGAGGCCATCATGACCATCCTGCTGAACTTCATGACACGCGCGACGACTGCGGCTCAGCTGAAAGCGTTAGGAAACACTCTGGCGAAAACTGCTCCGCTGCTGATGTGTGCACTGTCTGTATGCTTCTGCTACAAGGTAGGACTGTTCAATATCGGTGCTCCTGGTCAGTATGAAGCAGGTGCATGTGCTGCCTTGTTTGCAGCTCTTGCATTGAATCTTCCTTGGTATGTATGCATTCTGTTCGCTGCTGTTGCCGGCGCACTGCTTGGTGCAGTATCTGGTATCTTGAAAGCATATCGAAATGTCAACGAAGTCATTTCCGGCATCATGCTCAACTGGATTACACTGTATATCTGCAACATGGTCCTTTCCAGTGAAGCAGTGAAGGATAGTACTTCCCCATATTCCAAGGACCTGTCACAGGCGAATCCTTCCAGCATTATTCCGAGTGCTGGGCTAGGAAATCTGTTCTCCGGCAATAAGGCAGTCACCATTGCAATTCCACTTGCCATCATCGCTGCCATCGTTGTCTGGGTCATTCTCAACAAGACAAAGTTTGGATATGAATTAAAGGCTACCGGCTACAACAAAGAAGGTGCCCGTTATGCAGGCATGAAGGAAAAGCGCAATATCATCGTTACGCTGATCATCGGCGGTGCATTGGCAGGTCTTGGTGCAGCCTTCCTGTACTTAACAAATTATACGAAGTGGGAAACAACAGCTACTTCTGTACCAGGCATGGGCTTCAACGGCATTGCTGCAACATTCTTAGGCGGCTTGAATCCAATTGGCACAATCTTCGCTTCCTTCTTCATTCAGTCAATTACAGACGGCGGTTCATTGATCGACCGTATGATCTATCCATCACAGATCTCTGATCTGATTTCCGGTATTATCATTTATCTCTGCGGCTTTACACTGTTCTTCAAGTACATCATGACCAAGAACAAGGCAAAAAGAGCTGAGAAAAAGATCAAGACCGAAAAGACCAAGGAAGGAGGTAATGCCTGATGATGTTGCTTGCGCAGTATACGATTATCTTTGCATCAGTATTATCTCTTGTTGCTTTAGGCGGATGCTTCTCTGAGCACTCCGGCGTCATTAATCTTGGTCTGGAAGGAATCATGGTCATGGGTGCCCTCGGCGGTGCGGTTGCCATGAATCTGTTCCCAAGTACAAATGCATTTGTCATGATTCTCACAACAGTTGTTGTCGCTGTCATCTTCGGTATGATCTATTCTGTTCTGCTGGCCTTTGCATGCATCAACCTGAAGGCTGACCAAACCTTAATCGGCACGGCAATGAATATGCTGGGCACAGCAGTTGCTACAGTTGTTGTCCGTTCCATCAATACATCAACAGATCCAAATAACGTATCGACGACGCTGCAGTATGTTGATCAGAAGAAACTGTTCTTGGTCAATATCAATGGCTTTGAATTCAACTGGTTCATGATCATTGCACTGGTCATCTTAGTCGCATCCTACTTTGTCCTTTACAAGACAAGATTCGGTCTGCGCTTAAGAGCCTGCGGTGAAAATCCTCAGGCAGCTGCATCTGTCGGCATCAACGTCTATAAGATGAGATGGTCAGGTGTACTGATCTCCGGCTTCTTAGGCGGACTTGGCGGTATTGTTTATATTATGGCAGGCGTCTCTGAATGGAAGTTTGAAGTAGGTGTTGCTGGTTTCGGCTTCCTGTCATTGGCTGTTATGATCTTCGGTCAGTGGAAGCCGCACAGAATTGCTTTAGCAGCACTGCTGTTTGGTTTCTTCAGAGCTCTTTCCAACGTTTACACTGGATTTGATTTCCTGGCTGCACTGAACATTCCTTCTCAGTTCTACAACATGCTGCCATATATCATTTCACTCGTCGTGCTTGCCTTTACATCCAAAAATTCAGCTGCTCCAAAAGCAGAAGGAATTCCGTACGATAAAGGAACGCGGTAAGCTTTTGATCAGTGAGCATCCTAGCATACAATCTGCTGGGATGCTTTTTTTGATGCGCCAAATATGATACGATAGCGGAACACAAAGAGGAAATGAAGATGAAACAAGAGAGAACTTTTCCTTCGTTCACAGTAACGAAGAAACAGGAAGCAAATATTAAAAATGGACATCCATGGATCTATGAGGATGAGATTACAAATGCTCCGGAAGCAGTTGAAAACGGCGCCTTTGTGGATGTCTTTGGACAAAAGCAGAATTATCTCGGCACCGGCTTCTACAGCACTCTGTCAAAGATCCGGATCCGTCTGCTTGGTAATAATGCCAATGAGAAATATGATGATGCGTTTTTCCAGAGAAAAGTAACGTATGCCCTGGATTACCGCCGTACAGTCATGGGGGATGACTTTGATGCCTGCCGGTTGATCCATGGTGAAGCGGATGGACTGCCGGGATTGACCATAGACCGGTATCATGATCTGCTTGTTGCACAGGTGGAATCCTATGGTACCGACCTCCATAAAGAAGTCATCTATCAGTCACTTCTGAATGAGCTGAAGGAAATGGGACAAACGATTTCAGGCATCTACGAAAGAAATGAAGGAGAGCTTCGTAAAAAAGAAGGTCTTTCTCAGTATAAAGGCTGGTATGGTGAAAATCATCCGGCATCATGCATCACAGAAATTATCGAGAACGGCATTCGCTATGAAGTGGATGTAGAGAATGGTCAGAAGACCGGCTTCTTCCTTGATCAGAAGTACAACCGTCTGGCTGTCCGCAAGATTGTCAAGGGCAGGACAGTTCTTGACTGCTGCACACATACCGGCTCCTTTGCCTTGAATGCAGCTAAAGGCGGTGCTGCGCATGTCACTGCGATGGACATCAGTGAGACTGCTTTGGATATGGCTGCTGAGAATGCAGAAAAGAACGGTCTGACAATGGACTTCAAGCAGGGCGATGTTTTTGAAGTGCTGGCGCAGTTCAAAAGAGAACATGCTTTCTTTGACTTTATCATTCTTGATCCTCCTGCATTCACGAAGAGCAGGAAGACTTTCCATAATGCAAGAAAAGGATATCTGGAGATTAATACAGAAGCAATGCAGCTTCTGCCGCGCGGCGGATATCTGGCTACAGCCAGCTGTTCTCACTTTATGCCAAAAGAGGAATTTGAAAAAATGCTTCTGGATGCAGCAAAAGCAGCGGGTGTGCAGATACGTTTAATTGAACGCCGCGGCGCCGCACCGGATCATCCTGTGATTCCGGCAATCCAGGAAACAGAATACTTGAAATTCTATTTGCTTCAGATACTTTAAAGGCTCAAAAAAAAGAGCCTTTTTTTAGCTCACTAACTATGTAAATTTATATATTAGCAACATTTACTACACTATACAATACCTGAAATTGCGAAAATTGCAAAAAAATGGTAAAATACATACGATGCGAAAGCGAGGTGTCAAAGATGTATAAAGTAAATGAAGTGGTTGTCTACAGAAGAGATGTCTGTAAGGTCGTAGGAAAGCACAAAAGTGATTTCACTGGAGAACAGTGCTATATCCTCGTTCCGTATTACAACCAGGACGGTTCGGTCAGAATGCAGGTGCCTGTTGCCAACAAGGCTGGCCATCTTCGCAATCTGATCACTAAGGAGCAGATCCATCAGCTCATTCAGGATACACCGGATATCGAGACTCTTGTCAACAAGCCGGCAAATATGAAGTCTCAGTATGCAGCTCTCCTGAAGAGCGATGATCTTTCTGATCTGGTACGAATTATCAAGACGTCTTACGGCCGCAACAAGGTCCGTATGGAACAGCATAAAAAGCTGGCCTCAATCGATGATGAATATCTCCAAAGAGCAGAAAAGTACCTCTTTGATGAAATCAGTGTTGCATTAAACATGAGCTATGATGAATCAAAGCAGTATTTTGAAGATGAAGTAGAAAAGGCAACAAAAAATTAATCAGTGAAAAGAGAAGACAATATGACCAAGAACGATACACTGCTGCAATGCTTTGAGTGGTATCTGCCGGATGACGGAAGTTTCTGGCGGAACGTTAAGGACATGGCGTCCTCTTTTTATGATGAAGGATTTACATGCGTATGGCTGCCGCCTGCCTATAAGGGACAGGGAGGCACTTATGACGTTGGATACGGCGTCTATGACATGTATGATCTGGGTGAGTTTGACCAGAAGGGTACGGTCAGGACAAAGTACGGTACAAAAGACGAATATCTGGCAGCGGTCAAGACGCTGCAGGCACACAAACTTGCGGTAATCGCTGATATCGTCTTCAATCATCGCATGGGTGCAGATGAAAAGGAAACTGTGATGGCGCAGGAAGACAATCCTGACAACCGTGAGCAGGATATCAGCAGTCCGGAAGAGATTGAAGCATGGACAAAATTCACCTTTCCGGGAAGGAAAGGAAAGTACAGCAACTTTCAATGGGATCATACCTGCTTTGATGGTACCGACTATGACGATAGGACAAAGAAGAAATCAATTTACCGGTTCTCAGATAAACAGTGGGATGCAGATGTAGATAATGAAGACGGCAACTATGATTATCTGATGGGCTGTGATCTTGATATGAGCAATCCCAGTGTCCGTAAGGAACTGGATGACTGGGGCAGATGGTATCTGAATTTGATCAAGCCGCAGGGTGTACGTCTCGATGCTGTCAAGCACATTGAATTTACGTTTTTTGAAGACTGGCTGAATCAGATGCGAACAGATACGAACAACCCAGACTTGTTTGCCGTTGGTGAATACTGGAACGCAGACTGTGGCAAGCTTCTGCATTATCTGGACGTGAACAATAACTGTCTGTCGTTGTTTGATGTAGCTCTGCATTTCCAATTCTTCAATGCGGGCAATGCATCTGGCTTCTTTGATATGGGCAGTCTGCTCAATAATACGATTATTTCGGAACGGCCGATGAATGCAGTGACTTTTGTCGACAATCATGATACTCAGCCGGGGCAGGGACTTTCTTCTTTTGTGGCGGCATGGTTCAAGCCGCTGGCGTATGCCGTGATCCTGCTGCGGAAAGATGGACTGCCTTGTGTCTTCTATGGGGATCTGTTCGGCATCCCGCATGATCAAGTCAGCCCAGTTGCAGGTCTGAAGGAAATGATCAAGGCGAGAGCAGACGATGCCTATGGTGATCAGACTGATTATTTTGACAGTCAGGATATTGTCGGCTGGACGAGAACAGGCGACGAAGAACATCTGGATTCTGGTTTGGCCGTTTTAATCAGTGATGGGCCAGGCGGTGAAAAAGAAATGTATGCAGGTACGATGCATGCGGGTCAGGTATATGCAGATCTGTTGAAGAACCTGCCGGATGAAATTGTCATCGCTGATGATGGAAATGCAGTATTTAAATGCAATGGCGGTTCAGTCAGTGTATGGATGTCGAAGAAAAGCTGTGAAAAGATCTGGACTTCGAAATAGAAGTCCTTTTTCTTTGCTATAATAGAACGCATGAGACTGTTCAGTGAATACCGCGGACTGCGGAAGGAAAATTATATTCTGTTTATTGGAAGGATCATGACATCATTTGGCTCCATGGTCTATCCGATGATGACTTTGATCCTGTCGCAGAAGCTTAGTATATCAGCTGCCAACATTGCGATTGTCATGGTAGTTTTCAGCATGTTCGGCATCCCGATGAATTTATTAGGCGGCAGGCTGGCAGATAAGTATTCCAAGAAGAACATCATTGTCCTGTGCAACTGTGTGGCTGTTGCATGTTATCTGATCTGTGCCTGGCTTCCAATCTCTTATGTTTCCATGATTATTTTTGCCTTCGGCGCTCTGGTATCACAGATGGAGAATTCCAGCTATAGTGCCTTGATTGCGGATATCACTCCATCCAAGGACAGGCCAAGGGCGTATTCTCTGAGCTATCTGGGCATGAATCTGGGCATGGTGCTGGCACCAACAATTGCCGGCTTCCTTTTTCAGAATTATCTCTGGCTGATGTTCTTGATCAGCGGCATTACCTTGGCGGCAAGCACTGTATTGATCCATTTTTTTCTGGATGATACACCGGTCAGTGACGGAAGCGCATCTGAATATGAACATGCAGATGACAAGGCGACCGTCATAGCAGTCCTGAAGCAGAACAAGATCATCCTTCTGTTTTTTGCCATCATGGCATTAAGCACTTCTGTCTACAATCAATATGGATATCTGATGCCTTTGGACCTTGGTGCCGTCCATGGAGAACAGGGAGCAGTGATCTATGGAACATTATCTTCCGTGAACTGCGCTGTTGTTGTCATCTTTACACCAATGATCACCCGTATCTTCAGTCACCGTACTGACTGCCAGAAGATGCTGATTGGTGATACGCTGATGGTGGGAAGCTATATTCTGTTCCGGGTTCTGCTTGGCATCGTTCCTTCCTACTATGCAGTCATGACGATGTTTACCTGGGGAGAAATCTTCCGGACTATCAGTTCTGATCCTTATTTGACCCGCCGCATTCCACAATCTCACCGCGGCCGTCTGCTTTCCATCAACTATGTTGCAAGTGCATTTGCCTATGCTTTGACCGAGATCTTCGTCGGTCAGTTCTATGATAAACTAGGTTCCGGCGCGGCCTGGGCATTTGTCATCAGTCTTGGGTGCGCGACAGTGATTCTGGAAATCTGGCTGCTGAAGGCGGACCGTCATGCCTATCCGGAAATTTATCAAAAATAAGATTGACGCGGCGCATTCTTTAGTGTTAAATAGCTAAGTAACGTGAGGGAGTAATCAGCTCGATATTGAGCAGCAGATCAACATACTGGTGGTTCTACCTGGTCTGCTTTAATAGATGAGACTCATGCATGGTTTGGTCATGCATGGTGCTCGAAGATGAGTTCAGCCGGACATGACCTGTCCGGTTTTTATATGGGAGATGATGATATGGATTGGAGCTTATTATTCTTTGTAAACAGTGCAGCATTGGGTGTCGGTCTGGCAATGGATGCTTTCTCAGTATCTTTGGCAAACGGTCTGAACGAACCGCAGATGAAGAAGGACAGAATGTCTAGGATTGCCGGCGTCTTTGCTTTCTTTCAGTGGTTCATGCCGATGTTGGGATGGATTGCGGTGCATACCATTGTGCAGTACTTTACAGCCTTTGAAAAAGCAATTCCATGGATTGCGCTGGGCTTATTAGGCTATATTGGCGGCAAGATGCTGAAGGAAGGCTTTGAAAAATGCGATGAAGAATGCCAGGAGAAAAAAGTAGGAAAAGGCACGCTGCTGGTACAGGGTATCGCAACTTCAATCGATGCACTTTCAGTTGGCTTTACGATTGCAGATTATGATATGATCCATGCCTTTACTGCATCTGTGATCATCGCTGCTGTGACTTTTTTTATCTGTATCGGCGGTCTGATCCTGGGTAAGAAGTTCGGCATGCGCTTGGCAAACAAAGCTTCGATTCTCGGCGGAACAATCTTGATTGTGATTGGTCTTGAAATCTTTCTAACCAATATTTTCTGATTCTGGAACTTTCGTAATATCGGCAGATCTTTGATAGAATGTTCACGGTAAAGGAGAATCGTATGTATAAGATTATTGTTTGCGATCTTGATGAAACATTGATATCTCGCGACAGAACTATCTCACCGGAGAACGTCAAGGCAATCAAAGCTGCCACGAAAGCTGGTGTGAAATTTGTACCGGCAACTGGCAGAGGCTATAATTCTGTACACAATACACTGCAGGAGCTTGGCCTCGAACAGCAGCCTGGGCAGTATACAATTTCCTACAACGGCGGAGCCATTACCGAAAATAAAGATGAAAAGCTTCTATACTTTCAGGGCATTACCTTTGAAGAAGCAGAAGCAATCTATCAGCGCGGTCTGCAGTATGACCATATCTGCATTCATATCTATACACCGGATCAAGTCTGGGTCAGAAATTTCTATCCGGAAGAAGTTGAATATCTTGCCAGCCGGCAGCCATGCACAGAAATTTTCAGTGATGACATTGAATTCCTGAGAGGCAAGGAGATTGTCAAGGCAATCTATATGAATACTGATTATGATTATCTCAAACGGATTGAAGGAGAAATTGCTGATCTGACTGGAAATATGGATGTATCCTATTCTTCCAACCGCTATATGGAGATCAACCGCAAGGGTGTTTCCAAAGGGAGCGGTCTGCAGAGACTGTGTGACATCCTGCATGTTGATATAAAGGATACCATTGCCATTGGCGACAACTTCAATGACCTTTCCATGATCAAAGCGGCAGGTCTGGGTGTCGGTGTTGCAAATACAATCGAACAGATGAAAAAAGAATGTGACTTAATCACAGAAAATGACTGTGACCATTCAGCCGTCGCTGAAGTCATCAATCAATTTATATTTAATCAGTCTATCTAAGTAAAAAAAGGCTCTGAATAATCAGAACCTTTTTATATGTTATCCGCCTGAATGGAGGGAACCATATTACAGGCTGAACAGCATATCCTCATAAAGCGGCAGCTTGTAGAAATCACGGGATGCAATCTCTTCATAGCGGTCGATGTATTTCCGCAGTGTTTCCATTTCCGGAACTACAGAATAATAGATCTTCTTGCCGCATGCATAGTCGTCAGATTCACCATAGGCTTCTTTCCATAAGGAAGTCATACGGTCAACTGCTCCATAGGTATCGTCAATCAGCTCAGCCAGCTGCGACATCCTCTTGGCGACAAACTTTGGTGCATCTTTGCCTGCTGCAGACTGATAGAAGTGATACTCTGCTGTCATTGCCGGGAGGACATCCTTTCGCGTCATCTCCAGCATTGTACGGACTTCAATATCCATCACACGGTCATACTGTTCTTCCAGGATCTTACGGTTGGCATCCAGTTCTTTTTCCGAATAGACACCTAGTGAAGTGAAGAGGTGAACGACCTTCTTGTCTTTCAGCACTTCTACAGATTCAATGAATGACTTCACATTCGGCAGACCTCTGCGCTCCGCTTCCTTGACCCATGCATCACTGTATCCATCACCGGAGAACAGAATGCGCTTATGATCATGAATAATCGTCCGGCAGATATCCAGTGCTTTTTCTCTGACATCCTGCAGATACTTGATGCCTTTCAGCTGATCATATACTTCATTCAGTGATTCAGCCATGATGGAGCTCAGTACTGTGTTTGGGAATGATGCTGACATAGAAGAACCCAGCATTCTGAATTCAAATTTATTACCGGTGAAGGCAACTGGAGAAGTTCTGTTGCGGTCGGTGTTGTCATGCGGAATATAGGCCAGACCGGAGACTGGATTGAAGTCATCACCTGTCTTCTTTGCAGGCATGGACTTTCCTTCAACTAACGAATAGAGAATGTCTTCAATATAGGAGCCTAGATAAATGGAAATGATAGCTGGCGGAGCTTCGTTGGCACCTAAACGGTGATCGTTGCCGGTGGAGGAAGCACTCATGCGCAGCAGCAGGGAATATTCATCAACAGCCTTGATGAATGCACAGATGAAGGTCAGGAAGCGGATGTTGTCAGCCGGCTTCTTGCCTGGATCAAACAAGTTCTGTCCATTATCTGTCGTGATTGAATAGTTATTATGCTTGCCGCTGCCATTGATGCCGTCAAAAGGCTTTTCATGGAGCAGACATGCAAGACCATGCTTTTCAGCGGTCTTCCGCAGGATATCCATGGTGAGCTGGTTCTGGTCAACAGCGATATTTCCTTCGGAGAAGATTGGTGCCAGCTCAAACTGTCCAGGTGCAACTTCGTTATGCTCTGTCTTAGCATAAATGCCAAGCTTCCATAACTGTTCGTTGACATCCTTCATGAATTCCTTGACTCTTCCTGGAATCGATCCGAAATAGTGGTCGTCAAGTTCCTGTCCCTTTGTTGCAGGAGTGCCGAACAGAGTGCGGCCAGTCAATTTCAGATCGATTCTCTGGTCGTAGAATTTCTTATCAATCAAGAAATATTCTTGTTCCAGACCAACAGAGATATTGCAGCTCTTTACTTCGCGGTCGCCCAGGACATTGACGACTTTCGTAGCTGCATCGCTCAATGCAGACAATGACTTCAGCAGAGGCTCCTTGCGGTCCAGCGCTTCGCCGTTATAAGAAACAAATACGGTAGGAATGCATAATACATTCTCACGAATAAAGACAGGGGATGTGACGTCCCAGTAAGTATATCCTCTGGCTTCAAAAGTAGCTCTCAAGCCGCCGGATGGGAAACTGGATGCATCAGGTTCTCCCTTGATCAGCATCTTGCCGGAGAAACGTGCAATCGGCATGCCGTTAGCATCCGGCTCTACAAATGCATCATGCTTTTCAGCAGTGCCGCCGGTCAGCGGCTGGAACCAGTGCGTGAAGTGTGTTGCATTATTCTCTAATGCCCATCTCTTCATTGCATGTGCAATTGCATCTGCAGTAGTACGGTCGAGTGTTCCTTCGTTGAGTACTGTCTTCTTCCATGAATCATAAACCGGTCGTGGAAGGCGGTCCTTCATCTCATCTTCGTTGAAGACAAGAGAACCAAATCCTTCAAAAGGTGTTGACATGGTATTCTATCTCCTTGTATGCAGATGACTATAATTCAAAATTTAGACATGTCAATAAAAAATTTCAATAAAAACGAAAATAAAAATGACAAAACCATCAAAAAATTGAATTTTAAATTAAAAAAGATAAAAATAAATCTGAAAAACAGAAAAAATAAAAAAGTATTGACTTATGTCGGCAATCGCACTATAACATAGTCAATACAAGCGAAGACGGGAAGAAGTATTCTCTGTACGGTCTAAAGTGAGCGGGTGGCAGTGAGAAGCCTGTGACACGGCAAAGATGAAAGAACATCCCAGAGCTTCAAAGTCGAAACGAAAGGAGTAGGCTTTGACGGACGCAGACCGTTATCTGACTGACCCCGAATATTTATGCTCGGAGACTAAGCGACTGATGATGATCAGTAAACTGGGTGGTACCGCGGAGAATAAACAGTCCTTCGTCCTAGTAATGGGATGATTGACTGTTTTTTTTTGTTAGAAAGAGGTGCTTCTTATGTGTGGATTATTAGTAACAACAGACGGTGCAACAGATTTCAGTGCTTTCAAGGAAGGACTTGAGACATTGAAGGACCGCGGTCCGGATGATCAGAGGATCGAAGCCGTTGACGGCGGCATCATGGGGTTTCAGAGACTTGCCATTATGGGATGCGATGAGAAGGGCATGCAGCCGTTCCACCGTAAAGGCAATGCCGTTGTGTGCAACGGTGAATTATACGGTTTCCGTAAAATCAAAAAGGAACTGGAAGAAGAAGGATATACATTTACTTCAGATTCTGACTGTGAACTTCTGCTGCCGTTATATGAAAAATACGGCGCCGGTCTGTTTGCTCATTTAGACAGTGAATTTGCGTGCGTTATCTATGATGCTGAAAAAGACAGCTGGCTGGCAGCCAGAGATCCAATCGGCATTCGTCCATTGTTCTATGGATACAACGAACATGGCAGGATCTGCTTTGGTTCAACACCAGCTTCTCTCATGCCGATTGCGAAAGATATCTTTCCATTTCCTCCTGGCTGCTATTGCGAAGATGGCAAGTTCACAGTGTATGCACACATTGATCTGCCGGAAAAGAAATGCATGGATGACATGGATGAAATTTCCCGCCAGATCCATGACCGTCTGATTGATGGCGTTGTCAAGAGGATGGACGCTGATGCACCGGTGGGATATCTGCTGTCCGGCGGCCTGGATTCATCACTGGTCTGTGCCATTGCACAGAAGCACAGCACGAAGCCGATCCGTACTTTTGCCATCGGCATGGATGTCGATGCAATCGATTTAAAGTATGCCAAGGAAGTGGCCGAATATATCGGTTCTGACCATACGGAGATTATTATTTCAAAACAGGATGTCTTAGATATACTGCCAGAAGTCATTAAGGCACTGGGCAGCTGGGATATTACAACAATTCGTGCCTCAATTGGAATGTACCTTCTCTGCAAAGCAATTCACGAAACAACAGATATAAAAGTCCTGTTCACCGGTGAAATCAGCGATGAACTGTTTGGTTATAAATATACAGATTTTGCACCGGACGCAGACAGTTTCCAGACAGAAGCAGAAAAGCGGATCCGTGAATTATATATGTATGATGTCCTGCGTGCTGACCGCTGTATTTCAGCCAACAGTATGGAAGGAAGAGTGCCGTTTGGAGATCTGGCTTTCTGCAGTTATGTCATGGCTGTTGATCCCGAGAAGAAGATGAATCATTACCATATGGGCAAGTTCCTGCTTCGTCATGCCTTTGCCAATGACCGTCTCCTGCCGGCTACGATTCTGTTCAGGGATAAAGCAGCTTTCTCGGATGCTGTTGGGCATTCACTTGCAGATGACTTAAGAGAGAAAGCGGAACAGATGTACAGTGACGGAGAATTTGAAACAGAGCGCATCAAGTATACATGGCACCGCCCATTTACAAAGGAATCGCTGATGTACCGGGATATCTTTGAAAAGTATTATCCAGAAATGGATCAGATGATCACCGATTACTGGATGCCGAATCAAAACTGGGAGGGATGCAATGTCAAAGACCCTTCCGCAAGATATTTATCAAACTATGGTGCCAGTGCGTACTAAGGAGGAGAAAAAATGCTGGATATAAAATTTACAGAGAACTTAACAAAGAAAAAGAAGCCGGAAGACGAAACACATCTTGGCTTCGGAAAGATCTTTACCGATCACATGTTCCTGATGAATTACGATGAGGGGACAGGCTGGCATGACGCAAGAATCGTACCATATGCACCATTGGAGATGGATCCGAGTACAGCAGTATTCCATTATGCACAGGAAATCTTTGAAGGGTTAAAAGCATATCGTACGAAAAAAGGCATTCAGCTGTTCCGCCCGGACTGCAATGCTGAAAGATTTCAGAACAGTGCAGAGAGAATGTCCATGCCAAAAATTGAAAAGGAAGATTTCATCCAGGCATGCATGGAACTGGTGAAAGTTGAAAGGGACTGGGTCCCATCATCTCCAGGCACAACACTGTATCTCCGACCATTCATGATTGCCACCGGAATCGGTCTAGGGGTCCATGCAAGCAAATCATATCAGTTCATTATCATTGCTTCGCCAAGCGGTGCATATTATGACGAAGGACTGAAACCAATCAAGATCTTTGTTGAAGATGAATACATCCGTTCAGCACCTGGGCTGACTGGATATGCCAAATGCGGCGGCAATTATGCAGCCAGCATCCGTTCAGGAGAGTTTGCTCAGGAGATTGGCTATGATCAAGTCCTCTGGCTGGACGGTGTTTACCATGAATACGTTGAAGAAGTAGGATCGATGAATATCTTCTTCAAGATTGATGGAAAGATCTTCACTGCACCGTGTCTTGGCACTGTGCTGCCAGGTGTTACAAGAAGATCTGTCATCACGCTGTTGAAGGAGCTTGGCTATGGTGTGTTTGAAGAAAAGCTTTCAATTGATGATGTCATGCGTGCTGGAAAAGAAGGAAGACTTGAAGAAGTATTCGGAACTGGTACAGCTGCTGTGATTTCACCAGTAGGCGTGCTGCGCAAGAATGATACGACCATTGTCATCAATCATGGAGAAATCGGAAAGATATCAAAAATCATGTATGATACTTTGACTGATATTCAATGGGGAAGAACATCAAAGCATACTGAATGGACCAGATCAATTGAGTGAGAGGCGAAATATGACAGAGAAGATCCTGCATGAAGAAGATGCTGTAGTCAATCGGAAGAATGTCCGGATCGAAGCAGATTCCATCGGCATGAAAGAAATTCCGGCAGAAGCTTTATACGGTGTTCAGTCGCTGCGCGCTAAAGAAAATTTTCCGATGACAGGCGAAAGAATGCGTACAGAGATGATTGAAGCTCTTGCTAGAGTAAAGAAAGCATGTGCACTGGCAAATGCAGGTGCGGGTGTACTTTCGAAAGACAAAGCTGATGTTATTGCAAAAGCTTGTGATTTGATTATTCATGGCAGATATCATGAGGCGTTCATTGTTGATCCTATCCAAGGGGGTGCCGGAACTTCAATGAACATGAATGCAAATGAAGTGATTGCCAATGTTGCAATCGGCCTTCTTGGGGGAAAACCTGGTCAGTATGAACTGATTCATCCGAATGATGATGTCAATATGGGTCAGTCTACCAACGACGTGATACCGACGGCTGGAAAAATTGCCTGCATGATGATGCTGAGCAGATATGAGAAATCACTGCAGGAGCTGATTCTGTCTCTGCAGAAGAAAGCTGAAGAGTTTGATGATGTCCTGAAGATGGGCAGAACACAGCTGCAGGATGCGGTTCCTATCCGTTTAGGACAGGAGTTTGATGCATACAGCTCGGCTGTGCAGCGAGGTCTTGACCGGATCAGAATAGTAAAGCAGGAAATGCATGAGATCAACTTAGGCGGCACTGCCATCGGAACATGCATTAATGCAGACCGTGAATATTTCTTCCGCATCAGCAGTGAACTGTCGAAAGAGACAGGGATTCCATTTGAACACTGCAGTAATCTGATCGACGGTACGCAGAATATTGACAGCTTTGCGTCGTTATCTGGGGCATTAAAGGACAGTGCAGTGACGTTATCTAAGATTGCCAATGATCTGCGTCTGCTGTCCAGTGGACCGAAAACGGGCATTGCTGAAATCGTTCTGCCGGCAATGCAGAACGGCAGTTCCATCATGCCTGGCAAAGTCAATCCAGTAATTCCGGAAGTTGTTTCACAGACAGCATATCGCGTCATCGGAAATGACGTCACCATCACCTGTGCAGCAGAAGCAGGACAACTGGAGCTCAATGCATTTGAACCAGTTGTATTCTATTCGCTGTTCCAGTCTATTGACCTGCTAAAAAATGCAGCAGATACTTTCCGCATCAATTGTATTGAAGGTATTACTGCAGATCGAGAAAGATGCAGTGAATTGATGCTGTCAAGTGTCGGTATAGCAACTGCTTTGAATCCGCTGATTGGATATACGAAAGCAGCGTCGTTGGCAAAAGAAGCACTGAAGACCGGGAAAAAGGTAACAGAACTTGCTGTAGAAAAAGGATATGTCACTTCGGATGAAGTCAGGAAGATCCTTGATCCATACCGTATGACTAAATTGGCGGCATATTCTTCAAATCATCAGTCATAAAAAGGACAGCAGATATTTGTCTGCTGTTCTTTACGTTAGATATGAAGCTTTGGGAAAATATTGCTGAAGCTGTCATGGATGACTAGGTCAGCCGTATCGTCATAAGGGGTTGCATCACGGTTGATCAGGACTAGATGCCTTCCTCCGAAGAAGCGGAGGAAGCTGGCTGCAGGATAAACAACTAGAGATGTTCCAAGCACTATCAGGACATCTGCACTTTGAATAGCCGCAACAGCTCCTGATACAACGGCATCGCTCAGTCCTTCCTCATAAAGGACAACATCTGGTTTGATAATGCCGCCGCATGCATCACAGCGAGGGATGCCGGTGCTGTTCTTGATATATTCAGCCGGGAAGAATTTTCTGCATTTGACACAGTAATTGCGCAGGACGGATCCGTGCAGTTCATAAACTTTCTTGGAACCTGCTTTTTGATGAAGACCGTCGATATTCTGGGTGACAACACCTAAAGATTTTCTTGCTCTCTCAAGATCTGCAATAAAGCGGTGCACTTCATTTGGCTGAGCATCCAGATACAGCATGCGGTCACGGTAGAAGTCGAAGAATTCCTCCGGTTTTTCTGTAAAGAAGGAATGTGAGATGATTTCTTCCGGCGGATACTTATATTTCTGATTGTACAGTCCGTCCTGACTTCTGAAATCCGGAATCCCGGAATCTGTTGAAACGCCGGCGCCTGTGAAGAATACAACATGTTTTGCATCATCAATGATCTTTTGAAGCTGTTCTATTTTATCTTCTTCCATATGGATCTCCTATTCTTTCTCTGTATAGGTCTGCAGCAGTGCTTCTGCTATTTTTTTGTATTCATCAATCAATGACTGCGGTTTTTTGATGACAATTTTATCATAGAACTGCAGGAACCATGAGACAAGTGTTGGCGTCACAGCAGTTCTGATGCTGGCTGTAAAGGTCTTCTCATCCACCTTGGATATAACAATGTCTTCACCGAACTGATCAAAGACAATGGATGACAGACTGTTGTCAAATACAGCGGTGACCGTCTGGGGTGCACCGTGATACATCTGAAAGGAGCTGCGCAGATGATCCTGCAGAGAGAATGGAATGCCTTCACTCTGTTCATTTGTGACCGTGATCTGATCCATCTTATCTAAACGATAATTGGCAAAAGCATGATGCTTATCAGAATAGAAGACAACATAGTATCTTCCATTTTCGGAAATCAATGCATATGGGACCAGACGATACTTTGCATTCTCCTTGCGGTATTTTTTCTTCTTTGTCACAGTGATGTCAAAGTACAGGAATTCTACATATTTATTCTTAGCAATTGCAGGAAGAAGTTTTTCTGCGTCTTCCAGGATCTTATGATGCTCCGTCTTGGCCGGATTGGAAGACAGGGGAGGAATCTGAGAAATCCTCTGCTCTGGCAGCAGCTGGCGTATTTTCTTTATCAGTTCATTTGTCTCCGGTGCAGACAGTGCACTGGATTCTTCACATGCATTCATTAGAAACAGTGCTTCTGCATTGGTGAAGATGTGTTTTAAATAATAGCCCTGACGTCCTTCTTTTCTAATAAAGACAATCTCCACACCAGCTTCTTTCAGCATGTCAATGGACTTATAAATTGTTCTGCGGTCAGCAGGGTGACCAGCAAGATCGCAGCAGGCACGAAGATCCGTCATCGATAAAAGATGTTCAGAATCAGAGTATTTTGAGAGCGTCTGGTATACAAGGGCATCCAGAGAAGGAACAGCAGTTTTCATAAATTTCTTCTGGCTTAACCTCCAACTTGGTGACTTGACATTTAATTGTACATTAACGAGTACAGCAGTATATCAGGCCGCGGTATATTCTCAGGGCATTGGAGGCTCACTTTCTATGGAATTCATGACTGAGAATGT